>Ga0066652_100000635_pt1 | contig 17158 bp, 12 predicted proteins | sample GraSoiAngelo_101_FD_71413 | JGI IMG/M metagenome (GOLD analysis project Ga0066652, IMG submission 71413) | Grasslands soil microbial communities from the Angelo Coastal Reserve, California, USA - 14_0903_02_30cm | ecosystem: Environmental > Terrestrial > Soil > Grasslands | place: USA...
ATCGATACAGCAGGACAAGATTATGCGGCAAATGAAAAAGATTATTATGACCCATCAGGTGCAGCTGTGAAACAACAACCTGTGAAAGTGGCACCAAAAATTGGAAGAAATGACCTTTGTCCTTGTGGAAGTGGGAAGAAGTATAAAAATTGTCACGGAAAGGAAGCCTGAGAAATTAACAATTAAGAATTAATAATTAATAATTAATAATTAATAATTGAAGCATTCATGAAAATGGATGCTTTGTTTTTTTTAGCATAAAGTTTATTGATCCTCACTCAAGGATTTTTTCAGCGATAATCATTAAATTTGAAAAGATCATATCAGTATTTAAATGAAACATGAATTCCTTCTGGCAAAAATTAATTACAGATACAGTTCTTCGTCACAAGAAGAAATACCTGGCTGAAAAGACTGAATACTCTTCTTATGAATTTGCCAAAGCCTACTATGAATTTAAAATAACTGTTGTTGATTTTTTCAGGGATCTCCTTTTCATTTCTTTAGGAATTTTATCAGCCACATTCGGCCTTAAAGGATTTTTAATACCCAATAATTTTATTGATGGCGGCGCCACGGGCATTGCGTTGTTGATAAGACAATTAACAGGAGCAAAGCTTGGGGTGATGCTTGTATTAATAAATATTCCTTTCCTCCTTTTAGGACTGGGTGTTATAGGAAAAAACTTTGCGATAAAAGCTGCATTTGCAATTGCAGGACTTGCCTTACTCACTGCCCTCATCGATTTCAAACCTGTAACAGATGATAAATTGCTTGTAGCGGTCTTTGGCGGATTCTTTCTTGGAGCAGGCATTGGTCTTACAATTCGTGGCGGAGCAGTTATTGATGGCACCGAAGTGGTGGCACTTTACCTGAGTAAACGATTAGGTACAACTGTTGGGGATATCATTACTATCATAAATGTTATAATCTTCGGTGTAACAGCTTACTTTATTTCGATCGACGTTGCTTTATATGCAATGGTAACATACCTGGCCGCTTCTAAAACAGTTGATTTTGTAATTGAGGGAATAGAAGAATATACCGGTGTCACTATTGTATCCACACACAATGAAGAAATAAAAGAAATGATCATTAACAAACTTGGCCGTGGTATTACAGTTTATAAAGGCCGCGAAGGTTTCGGAAAGCAAGGCCATACTGATGATAAGAATATTATTTACACAGTAGTAACACGGCTCGAGATCAGCAGGATGAATAACGAAATTCATAAAATAGATCCTAATGCCTTTGTTATAATGACTGCCATTAAAGATGTAAAAGGAGGTATGATAAAGAAAAGACGGTTGAAACATTAGGCAGCCTGCTCTGAATTAATTCATGTTTCTTTATATCTTTAGCTCAGACTCCGAAAGTCCGAAGGACTTCTTTGGAAAGTCTTTCGGCCAAACACTGTTTATGTATCAAAACACTAAGCGAAAAGTTCACATACTGCTCCATCCTGAGCTCGGCGAATCAAAAGCCGATAAGTTTGTTAACGCTTTTATTATTACGCTGATCATATTGAATGTAATTGCGGTGATGCTGGAAACAGTTAAACCACTTCATGAAAAGTATGAACACTTTTTCGACTACTTTGACCAGGTTTCTGTTTTCATTTTTACTGTTGAATATGTATTACGTGTTTGGAGTTGTACGCATGATCCACGATATAAGGGTAGCATCAAAGGCAGGATAAAATACATGTTAACTCCCGGTGCACTTATCGACCTCCTTGCATTTTTGCCAAGTTACTTCCATAAGGCATTGAAATTCGATCTGCGTATTCTGCGGCTTCTTCGTTTTATGCGCTTCTTCAGATTATTCAGGCTCACCGCTTATACCAAATCGGCTCAAATGATCTTCAATGTTTTCAGATCAAGAGTGAATGAACTTTTATTGAGCTTTATAATGGTTGTTTTTTTGATCATCATAGCATCCTGCTTATTATTTTTCGCAGAACATAATGCACAACCGGAAACTTTTTCAAGTATACCTGCAACAATATGGTGGGCTGTGGTTACACTTACTACTACTGGTTATGGTGATATGGCACCACACACTACGCTGGGAAAAGTTTTAGCCGGATCTATCATGTTGACTGGTGTAGCTCTGTTTGCTCTTCCTGCCGGTATTATTACTGTTGGATTTCTTGACGAATTTAGATTTAACAAAAAACTGAAAGGTCATAATTGTCCACATTGCGGAAAGTCACTGGATGACCATTTTCATCATGAGGATGAAGAGATCAATGAAGCATCAAGACCGGTTTAACGAATAAAAAAACCGTCCTGCCTAAGGCCGGACGGTTTTAATAATCCTAAATAATTTTTCAAAATGCTTTTGTCGGTGTTGTAGGTTTCAAATTATATTTTTTATTGTACTTATCGTTTAATAATTTATGCTTGTCAGTCAGATCAACTTCTCGGCCTTGAATAAAAGCATCAGTTACTTTACTTGTTTTCATATCAAGCAGATCACCTTCGCTGATAACGATGTTTGCATCTTTACCAACTTCAATACTTCCTGCTTTATCAGATACACCCATGATCTTTGCAGCATTTAAAGTAATTGCCTGCAATGCCTCTTCTTTTGATAAACCATAAGTAGCGGCAGTACCCGCATTGAATAAAATATTTTTTCCGCGGGTTTGTGCATCATCATCTGAAATAGAAAAAACAACTCCCGCTTTTTGCAAAGCAGCTGCTGATTTGTATGGCTGATCCACATCATCATCTTCAGCGGTAGGAAGGCTGTGCATCTGACTTAATATAACAGATACATTATGCTGTTTTAACAAGTCTGCTATCTGCCAGCTATCACTGCCACCAACGATCACCACATCAAAATTGAACTGCTTAACAAAATCAAGTGCGATCAGCATTTGTCTTACTGTATTTCCGTGCACATAAAACTTCTGGCTCTTATCAAACAAACCTTTTACTGCTTCGAACTTCAGATTAGTTTCTTTGTGTGCGCCTTCGGCAAAATATGCCTTCGCTTGTGTGAAGAAAGATTTCAATTCCTCGATTTTAGCTAATCCCTCTTTTATCGGATCTGAATTATTTCCCTGTTGCGGACCAAAACGACCACCGCCGCCTCCACCAAATCTGCTAAAATCGGGGCGAGGCATTAATGATGGCATATATAAATGCATTCCGCCATCAGTTTTCACTGCTGCATCCTGGTAATTCCATGCATCCAATTGCACTACGGATGAAGAACCTGCAAGAAAACTTCCTTGCGGAACAATATTCGCCATCAATATTCCCTGGGAGCGAAGTGTATTGATAACTTTTGAATCAGTGTTGTAGGCAACAATTGATCTTACATTCGGATTCATATCACCGATCTCTCTTACATCGCTTGATGCTCTTACTGAAGATATTTCTACAAGACCAAGATTGCTTATGGGTAAAATGATCCCGGGATAAACCTGCTTTCCTTTTGCATCAGTAACATTTGCACCCGCTGGTACAGCGATGTCCGTACCAACTTTTTCAATTTTACCATCTTTGATCTGGATGGTTCCATTATTTATAACGGTTCCATTACCAACATGAATGTTTGCATTTGTGATATACATCACGCCTTTTTGTGGTGGCGCCGGCATTACCGTTTCTTGCGAAACAACTGCAAGGGCAAAACCACCTATTAGGATCGAAAAAAATATTTTTTTCATTATAATATTTTTATTGGTTTTCAAGATTATCAACATCAATAGTGAGCAAGCCATGACTGTGACCGTGATCGCTGCAAGTCATTATAAGCTGATAACTTGGCGTTGCAGGAATAACGGGTGCACCACTTCTTTTTTCACCATTCATTTTTTTGATCAGGCGTGTTCTTTCTGCATCTACCCATTTCTGCATTTCTGCATCTTTTGCCCTGTCAAAATAAATAGTGCCATCAACAATAGTGTACAATGATTTTGCATAAATGCTTAAAGGATCATCACTCCAAACCACTACGTCTGCATCTTTACCTACTTTCAAACTACCAACTTTATCATCTACATGCAACATTTTTGCAGGATTCAACGTAACCATTTTGAATGCTTCGTCTTCAGTAAGATCACCATACTTCATTGTTTTAGCAGCTTCCTGGTTCAAACGACGAGCCATTTCCGCATCATCAGAATTGATGGCTACATTCAAACCAACCTTATGCATGATCGCTGCATTGTAAGGGATCGCATCTTCTACTTCCATTTTGTAAGCCCACCAATCAGAGAAAGTAGATGCATTGGCGCCATGCTTTAGCATTTTATCAGCCACTTTATATCCTTCTAAAATATGTGTAAACGTGTTTACTTTAAATCCAACCTTATCAGCAACGTCAATCAGACCTGTGATCTCACTTTGTACATAAGAATGACAAGTGATAAATCTTTTCTTATCTAAAATTTCCACCAGCGCATCCAATTCAAGATCACGGCGAGGCATTACAGTAGATTTTTTATCCTTGTAATCTGCCCATGCTTTCTTATAATCTTTTGCACGGGTAAATGCATCAATTAGTACTTGCTCAACACCCATTCTTGTATCAGGATAACGGGCATTGCCTTGTGTAGAAGCAGAACGCTTTACATTTTCACCCAAGGCAAATTTGATAAAGCCATCAGCACCTTTAAATTTCAACTCTTCTGCATTAGCACCCCAGCGAAGTTTTATCAATTGTGTTTGTCCACCGATGACATTTGCAGATCCATGCAAAATATGAGAGGTAGTAACACCACCACTAAGCTGGCGGTATATATTTATATCATCAGGATTTAAATTATCGGTGATCCTAACTTCAGATGTTACACTTTGTGCTCCTTCATTAATTGAAGAGGCAGCAATATGTGAATGTTCATCAATGATACCAGCAGAAACATATTTGCCAGTACCATCAATAACTTTTGCGCCAGCATCTGAAAGATTTTTTCCAATTGCTGCGATCTTTCCATCTTTTAATAAGATATCACTATTTTGAAGAACGCCTTCTTTTTCATTTGTCCAGATCGTCGCATTCTTTATCAAAATTGTCTCTTGCTTTGGCTGACTTCCATCTTCAAAACCAAATGGCTCGAAAGGATATAATACTTTTCCAAGAACGATCGGGTCTTTTTTCTTTACGCTGTCAGGTTTTACTTCAGCAGCTTTTTCTAAAGTAGCGGTCCATATCAATGAATTTCCCAATGAATCAGTTCCGGTACCATTCCATTCGGTACCGGTGCTGTAACCGGAAAGTCTTGTTGCGGTTGCTGGTAATTGAGGTTGTTGTGCACCACCACCAAAACCACCTCCGCCAAAATTGCCTCCGCCTTGTCCGCCGCCAAAACCACCACCTCTTCTAGGCTGCATTTTTGCATAACTAAGCTTTACTGCTTTGCCATCATAAGAAAATCTTGCACTCAACGTATCTTTTCCATAAACACTGGCAGTATTATTAGCTTTTATATCGACTGTATAGTTCTCAGTTCCTGCTGGGGTATTTACCGTAAGTTTATAAGTACCTGCGACATTTGTCCATGCTTCTTCTTTTACTGAATATTTTTCTCCCTGTATCCAGTTTTGAATGATCACTGATTTTTCAGCAAACAAAGGTCCATTAGTGATTATAAAGTTGGCGATCTTACCGTCATCAAGACTTCCAACCTGGTCATAAATACCCAACAAAGTTGCAGGAGCTTTAGTCAAAGCTTCCATTGCCTTGCTTTCACTTAAACCATAATCTATTGCTTTGCGAAGATTTGCCCAGAATTGAGTTACATTTCTAAGATCGGCTGTGGTTATACAAAAATTAATTCCTGCTTTCTCAAAATAAGCAGCATTTGCCGGCGCCATTTCCCAATGCTTCATATCATTTAAAGAAACAAATCTTGCTTCATTGGGATCTTCTACATCCTGCGCCTGCGGGAAGTTCAATGACACAATAAAAGAAGCATTAGTTGCTTTCATGTCTCTGATACGCTGGTATTCATTGCCGCCTCCTTTAATTATATATTGTACGCCAAACTCATCTCCAATTCTATCTGCACGAAGACAGTTCCACTTATCGTTTGCATCAAATATTTGTGGCAGGCCCTGGTTATTATTCCATGCTTCCAGGCTAAGATTTACTCCTTCTTCTACCGGTTTTTGTTTATACCATTGTGCATCCAGAAATGATTGACGAAGCAATGCAATGCTTCCCATCATTGAACTAGGATAGCTTTGGGTAGAAGTGCCTTTATTAAATGAATAATGTGCGGATGCTTTTTCTTTCAGCATCACCAAATTTTCTTTGGAATTCGCAAGAGTAACAACAGTGCCGGTACCACGGGCAATACCGTCTCTTACATGACTTAATACTGTACCGAAACCAGCTTCACGCAGTGGCTTTGCTTTATTATCATCAATGGCAAATACTTTAAATGCATCAGCTTCGGCTTTTATTGCCTGGTTCCATCCATAAGCACCTTTAGCATTCGAATTAAACTGTTGTACTCCAAAAAAACCGCCACCTCCACCGCCCTGTCCCTGCTGAGGAGCGGGAAGTGTTGTTCCATAATCAGCATAAATGTCAATGAAGGATGGATAAATAAATTTTCCTTTACAGTCAACCTCAATAGCACCTGCAGGAATTTTTACTGAAGTGCCGACGGAAATAATTTTACCGTCTTTAATTACCATTGTAGCATTGTTAAGTGTAGTTGCTACGTCTTTAACGATAGTTGCATTTGTGAAAGCATAAGTACCATGTCTTGGATCAACAACTCCGTTTTCAGGGAATGTTGCCTGCCCTAATAAATTAGATGCGACCGGGAATAATGCTAGCACAAAAACCAACCTGTAGATAAACAGAGTTTTTCTCATTGCGATTAGTTTTTTCAGATTTGATGTTTTTTTTATAAAGAACTTGCGAATAGGGACGTCGAATTTATAACAATTGAAGGAAACGTAGCAGAAGACTTTATAAGAGGCAGTTTCTCATGAAAAACATTTGCTTTTTTTAAAAAAATCCGACATTGTCATGGCTATAAACTTTGGTTATCTTTGAGCATAATCAATATTTCCGATATGCCGGGCATCAAATCATTAATTACTATACCTGATTTTAGTTTGTCTCCGCGGATCGACCAGGTGGGTGTAGAAGAAAGAGCTTCCCGTTTTACAAAAAGAAGTATCAAGAAGGAAACAAAGATGAATGGGCTGAAACTTGTGCTCAACATGATCGATCTCACAACACTTGAAGGAAAAGATACAGATGGTAAGGTGAAACAACTTTGTTATAAAGCAATGCATTTGCATGATGCGTTACCCGGTTTACCAACAGTTGCTGCGGTTTGTGTGTATCCATCTATGGTGAAAGTGGCCAAAAAAGCTTTGGGAGATTCAGGAATAAATGTCGCATCGGTAGCTACCGCATTTCCAAGTGGGCAAGCACCTAAAGAAGTTAAGATCCGTGATACAAAATATGCGGTTGAGCAAGGAGCTGATGAAGTGGATATGGTTATTAGCCGGGGTAAATTTCATTCAGGTGAATACAATTTTGTTTTTGATGAAATAGCAGCGATCAAAGAAGCATGTGGCGAAGCAAGATTAAAAGTCATTTTAGAAACAGGTGAATTAGGAACAATGGATAAAGTTCGCCGGGCAAGCGATATCGCTATGCATGCCGGTGCTGATTTTATAAAAACATCAACCGGGAAAATACAACCAGCAGCTACCATGCCGGTGACATTAGTTATGCTGGAGGCGATAAGAGAATATTATTATAAAACCGGAAGAATGGTGGGCATGAAACCCGCTGGTGGAATTTCAAAATCAAAACTGGCTTTACATTATTTAGTAATGCTAAAGGAAACCTTGGGTGAGGATTGGATGAATAATCATTGGTTCAGATTTGGAGCAAGTAGTTTGGCAAATGATGTGTTGATGCAGATCATGAAAGAAAAAACAGGAGTATACCAGGCAGCGAACTATTTCAGTATTGATTAAAAACCCCCTGTCCCCCTAAAGGGGAGACTTAGATTGAAGGTTCTTTAAAGTTTTGAATTTTTCTTTATCCCAAAGGGGTAAAAACATTTATAGGCCCGGGTTTTAACCCGTGGATCAATAATAGGTTTTTAAAAAGAACTCGTAGGAGTTCAATATTGTTGAAAAGAATTATAGAACGATGAAGAGTGCGACGCAACGAAAGTTGATAGTAGTAATACAGTTGACCTCATAAAATAAAAAATTGCATGCCGAAAACAATTTCAAAAAAGAAGAACAATACGATCAAACTGAAGTTTGATACATGGCAATATGCTCCCGCGCCAGAAAGTAAAAGTGCTGCAAGCATAAAACCACAGTACGACCTTTTTATAAACGGTGAATGGGTGAAGCCTTCGGGTAATAAATATTTTGATACAATTAACCCGGCAACAGAAGAAAAGTTAAGTGAAGTTGCCGAAGCAAATGTTGCCGATGTTGACAAAGCGGTTTCTGCTGCAAGAAGATCTTATGAAAAGGTTTGGAAAAAAATGCCTGCGAAAGAAAGAGCAAAATATATTTTCAGGATCGCAAGAATAGTGCAGGAAAAAGCAAGAGAACTTGCGATCATTGAAACGTTGGATGGTGGTAAAGCGATCCGTGAAAGCCGCGACTTTGATGTACCGACCGCAGCGAATCATTTCTTTTATTATGCAGGCTGGGCCGACAAATTAGAATATGCATTTCCAAATTGTGCTACTGAACCGCTTGGTGTTGCTGGACAAATCATTCCATGGAATTTTCCTTTGTTGATGGCGGCGTGGAAAATTGCACCTGCATTAGCTACCGGAAATACGGTTGTATTAAAACCTGCGGAAACAACTTCATTAACTGCATTAAAGTTGGCTGAGATAATCCAGGAAGCTGACCTGCCACCGGGTGTAGTAAATATAATAACCGGGGCTGGTTCAACCGGTGCAGCAATCGTTAATCATCCAGATATAAATAAGATCGCCTTTACCGGATCAACTGATGTTGGAAAAATCATTCAGCGTGCAATTGCAGGTACAAATAAAAAAGCAACACTTGAATTAGGAGGTAAAGCTGCCAATATAATTTTTGAAGATGCACCAATCGACCAGGCAGTTGAAGGTGTGGTGAATGGAATTTATTTTAACCAGGGACATGTTTGTTGTGCAGGTTCGAGATTGTATGTGCAGGAATCTGTTGCCAAAGAAGTGATAAGAAAACTTAAAGACAGGATCGAATCATTGATCGTTGGCGACCCCATGGATAAGAACACGGATATCGGCGCTATTAATTCTAGACAACAATTAGAGACAATTCACAAGTATATAAAAATTGGAGAAGCTGAAGGAAGTGAAATGTATCAAAGCAGTTGTTCATTACCAGCCAAAGGTTTTTGGTGCCGGCCAACTCTTTTTACCAATGTTGCACAAAGCAATCGTATTGCACAAGAAGAAATTTTTGGACCCGTGCTGGCTATCCTTACTTTCAGAACAGATGATGAGGTGATTGAAAAAGCAAATAACTCACCTTATGGTTTGAGTGCCGGAGTTTGGACTGATAAAGGTTCAAAGATCTTCAATATGACCAAAAGAATGAGAGCGGGAGTTATCTGGGCAAATACATTTAACAAGTTCGATCCATCTTCTCCATTCGGTGGTTATAAAGAAAGCGGTTATGGAAGAGAAGGCGGTTTGCATGGGTTGTTACCTTATTTGAACTTAAACCCCCTGTCCCCCTAAAGGGGAGACTTAGATTGAAATAGTTTTATGTTTTTGAAAAAGAAATAGAAACAAATGAGTAAAACAGAAATTAAAAAATCCTCGCTCCTGATCAGTGAGAATGGAATTGAGAAAGCAACTTCAAAAAAAAGATTAGAAGTTTTAAAGACATATAAAATCTATATCGGCGGGCAGTTCCCAAGAACTGAATCCGGCAGGTATTATGTTCCAACAAATGCTGGTGGAAAAAAATTAGCTAATGTATGCCTGAGCTCAAGAAAAGATTTTCGGGATGCTGTTGTTTCTGCGAGAGGTGCTTTTGGAAGTTGGAGTACAAGAGCTGCTTTCAACCGGGGACAGATTCTTTATCGAATGGCTGAAATGCTGGAAGGAAGAAAAGCACAATTCATCGAAGAGTTAATACAACAGGATTCTTCAAAAGGAAAAGCAGAAAAAGAATTAAATCTTGCGATCGATCGATTGATTTATTATGCTGGATGGTGTGATAAATATCAGCAACTCTTTAGTGCAGTAAATCCAGTTGCGAGTTCTCATTTTAATTTTTCTGTTCCTGAACCAATGGGAGTTGTTTCAATTATAGCTCCGCAAAATGATTCACTGCTGGGACTAGTTTCAGTTATTGCACCAGTAATTGCTGGTGGCAATACCTGTATTATACTTGCTTCGGAAACAAAACCGCTTTGCTCGGTCACTTTTGCTGAAGTTTTGAATTCATCCGACTTGCCCGGTGGAGTTGTAAATATTTTAACAGGAAAAGTTTCTGAGCTTGCTACATGGTTTGTTGATCACATGGATGTAAATGCAACCATTTTCTGCGAAAATGATCCTGATCTGAAAAAGATGATGCAGGAAAAAAGCGCCATCAACTTGAAACGCATTTTCTTTTATGATAAAATAAAATGGAATACTGACCAGGGCCAATCACCTTATCTTATTTTGGATACGCAGGAAATAAAAACCACCTGGCATCCTATCGAAAACATTGCGGGATCTGGCGGTGGATATTAGATCTATTGTTTGGCTATATTTTTGCACAACAAAATTTATGAACAAGCTTTTATTACTAAGTGCATTCTTTTTTTCGCTCAATTCATTTTCCCAGGACACAACATTAAATAGGTCAACCGATACTTCATCTGTAATTGTACATAAAGATCCGCGTATCGATCTGTTGGTAAAAAAACAAATACAGATCAATGAAGAAACAACCCGTGAAGCCAGGCGGATTGGCAAAGGCTACCGTTTGCTTGTGATCAATACGAATAACAGGGATGAAGCAACTGCAGCTAAAACTACAGTGTATACTTTTTTTCCCGAGTTAAAATCCTATCTTCTTTACCAGGCGCCTTATTTTAAATTGAAAGTTGGAAATTTTAAGGAAAGAAAAGAAGCTGAAGATTATCAACAACGACTTCAAAAGTATTTCCCTAAAGGTGTTTTTATTATGAATGATACGATTGAATTAAAATTAGATAAAGAAGCGGAGACCGTTAGCCGTAACTGATCATGATCACTTTTTATAAAGCTCCGTTTCAATCGTTATTTTTGCCGGATGAGGGATAAAATCAAAAAACTGGCAAAAGAATACTCCGAAGAATTTATTGCAATACGTCATCATCTTCATGCTAATCCTGAATTGAGCTACCAGGAGTTTGAAACTTCAAAATTCATTCAAAGCAAACTGACAGAATTTGGAATTCCTTATGAGGTGAAAGCAACAACTGGTGTTATGGGATTGATAAAAGGAAAAAATCCTGATAGCCGCATATTTGCTATCCGTGCTGACATAGATGCATTGCCAATACTGGAAGAAAACGATGTTCCATACAGATCAACTAAGAAAGGAATTATGCATGCCTGCGGACATGACGTACATACAACTTGTTTACTTGGCGCTTCAAAGATCTTAAATGAATTAAAAAATGAATGGCAGGGGACCATCAAACTAATTTTTCAGCCGGGTGAAGAAAAAAATCCCGGTGGTGCCAGCTATATGATAAAAGAAGGTGTGCTAGAAAATCCTAAACCTTCAGGTATTGTTGCCATGCATGTTCATACTGGCATGCCGGTTGGTAAAACAAGTTTCAGAGGTGGTAAAGTAATGGCCAGCGCTGATGAGCTTTATTTCACGATAAAAGGAAAAGGAGGGCATGCAGCAGCCCCTCATCTATGTATTGATCCAATTTTAATAGCTTCTCATCTTATAATTGCCCTTCAACAAGTAATAAGCCGAAATTCAAATCCATTTGATCCTTCAGTTTTATCTATCACTTCTTTCCGGGGTGGTGCTACAACTAATGTAATTCCAAATGAAGTAAAGTTGATGGGAACTTTTCGTGCTATGGATGAGAAATGGAGAGCCGAAGCACATCAGTTGATCGATAGAATTTCAAAAGATCTTGTGCATAGTATGGGAGGGGAAATTGATGTTCTTATTGATAAAGGCTACCCTGCAGTTGTTAATAATGATGAGTTAAACAGATCTGTTAAAAATGCAGCCAGTGAATTTCTTGGAAGCGAAAATGTGGAGGAAACAGAATTAAGAATGGGTGCTGAAGATTTTGGCTATTACGCACAGCAAATACCCGCCTGCTTTTACCGGGTGGGTGTTATGAATAAAGAAAAAGGAATTACATCGGGTGTACACACTCCTACTTTTAATATTGATGAAAATGCGATCGAAGTTGGTATGGGATTGATGGCCTGGCTCGGAACTTGCATTTAGATTTCTTTCACAAATACAGATGCAACGATATAGTTCAAGCAGTAGTCAAATAATCAAATGAAACTATTTTTATCAATATTACTTTTTATAACACTTACAGCTTTTGTAAACTCTTGCTCAAAATCAGGTAATAGATTAAGAGAAGGAACTATCGAGCTAAAATTATCAGATTGTGAAAAGGGAAATATTGAAGGTGATGATCTGAAACTTTGTTTTGAGGCAGTAGTAGGTGATTCCCGTTGTCCTGCAAATGCAGTGTGTGTTTGGCAGGGTGCTGCTACTGCTTCCTTTTCTTTTACTAAAAATGGCGATACTCATCGCTTTAATCTTTCAACTATAGCAATGAAGCCTAACTACTCTAAAGACACGGTTATAGCTGGATATAAAATAGAATTTATAAATCTTTCTCCTTATCCTGGAACAGTTTCTACTCCAGTGCCGGACGATCAAATAAAAGCCGAATTGAAAATCACTAAACAGTAGTTTATTATCCCCGCTCCTTTCGATATTTCATGTCAAGAAAAGCAAGTAACGCAAATCCGATAAAATAAAATACAGAATAGATTTCGTGTTTTGGCAACGCAACCTGGTTTTTTTTGGAAGCAAAATTTTGCATTGTAAGCATGGGATGGGCATAAGGAAGTGTATACGCATGATCCCAAAACGGTATTGCAATGATCGAAGCGATCAGTAATGCTAATCCAATGCCTACTGCAGCAATAAAATTTTTGAAACGTAAACTGAGAAAATATTGAAACGCTATAATACCCATCACTGATAAAAATATCTGCCAATTCAATTTCCACATGGTTATAATATCAACATGACTTTTTAAAAAACCATATTTGGGAATAATAAGATTTGCCAACACTGCAGACATCACTAGGAAAAAGTTGAAAAGAAGGAATAGCAAAATAATAGTCACTACTATTACAAAGAGCTTGGAAAAAAAAATATTTGCTAATGGCTGTGGTGATGCGAAAACCTGTTTCCAGGTATTATTTTTAAATTCTATTTGTGGTATAAGGCTGCAAATAAGAATAATGAACATCGGTAGCAGGAAAGAAGAAAATGCATGCCACCCAATTCCGAAATGAACAGCCCACGGAAACATCATTAAACGTGGAAGATTCTTTGCCGGCTGCAGCGCATAATTCAGTAAAAATATCAATGGAATGAAACCAGCGCCTAAAAAGCATATCCATAAAGAAGCACTTCTTTTTATTTTTATCAGTTCTGCTCTTGTTGAAACAAAAAAGTTCATTAATTATTTGTGTTTGTTATATCCATGAACAATTGTTCAAGGTCAGATTGCTGGGGATGCAATGCATAAACATCAACGCCGCCCTGCACCAGCAATTTATTGATCGCTGCAGTTTGTTCCTTGTTTTGAAAAGGAAGAATGATCTTTCCTCCGGATTCCTGGCTGGCAAACTGGTCCTTCATCAATTGCAGGGATCTCGAATTATCACTTGTTTCTATTTCCAAAAGGGATTGTTTTGTTTTCATCTGTTGAAGTTCATGTAATCTTCCCTGGAAAAGCAATCTGCCTTTATGGATGATACCGACATGTGTTGCCATTCTCTCCACTTCATTCAAAATATGACTTGAAACAAGTACTGTGGTGCCATGTTCCTTGTTCAATTTTTTCATTAACTCCCGTACTTCAATAATTCCATTTGGATCAAGACCGTTGGTAGGTTCGTCAAGTATTAATAATTGGGGTTGATGTAATAATGTGATCGCGATAGAAAGTCGTTGTTTCATTCCAAGCGAGAACTGTTTTATTTTTTTCTTACCCGTATTATCAAGCCCTACTGTTTTTAATACTTCTGGTATTCTTGATCGCTCACATTCATAAATGCGCCGGTATATATCCAGATTTTCTTTTGCAGTTAAATGCAAATACAAAGATGGTTGTTCAATTAATGAACCAAGCTTTCTCAAAATTTCCAATCGATGAGAGGAAAATTGCTTATCAAAGATCTCGATCGTTCCTTGTTGGTTCCTCAATAATCCCAGCAATAAACGCAATGTTGTTGTTTTGCCTGCGCCATTAGGCCCAAGAAATCCGTAAATGCTTCCTTGAGGCACATCAAGATTAACATTATCGAGTGTTTTAACTCCGCTTGAAAAAGAAAAATTTAGATTTTGCGTTTTTATCAGGGAAGACATCAGTTGGCTTTGAAATATGGTGCAAAGTCACTAAAACAAAACTTAAATCAAAATATTTCATCACAAATCATATCATATTGATAAGCTCGATTATTTTGTACATTGCACTCCCATTTTGTTTGTCATACCGGTGAAAATTGTAATGCTTTGTTGTGCTGAATAGAAAACAGGAAGATGAAAGGAGCGTCGCAAGAAAAGTTTAATTGTAGTAATTAGTTTGTCAAATAAAACTTATGGCAACTAGAACCGGTAACATAAAAAATATTTATGCAACCTAACGAACTCCGTAAACAACAGGCTCTCGAGTACCACTCTAAAGGAAGACCCGGAAAGATCGAAGTAGTTCCAACAAAAGAAGCAAAGACGCAAAGAGATCTGTCGCTGGCTTATAGCCCGGGTGTAGCAGAGCCTTGTAAAGAAATTGCCGCCAACCCCGAAGACGTTTATAAATATACCGCCAAAGGGAATTTAGTAGCCGTTATCAGTAACGGAACAGCGGTACTTGGACTTGGTGATATCGGGCCCGAAGCAGGTAAACCTGTAATGGAAGGAAAAGGTGTGTTGTTTAAAATTTTTGCAGACATTGATGTATTTGATATCGAGATCAATGAAAAAGACCCGGATAAGTTTGTTGAAATAGTAAAGGCACTTGAACCAACTTTTGGAGGAATCAATCTTGAAGACATAAAAGCTCCTGAATGTTTTTATATAGAAAAAAAGCTAAAGGAGTTAATGCATATCCCCGTGATGCATGATGATCAGCACGGCACTGCAATTATTTCAGGTGCGGCATTATTGAATGCATTGGAAATTCAAAAAAAGAAAATTGAAAAAGCAAAGTTTGTTGTGAATGGCGCCGGTGCTGCAGCCATTTCCTGTAGCCGGTTATATGAATCACTGGGTGCAAAACATGAAAACTTTATCATGTTTGATCGCAAAGGTGTTTTGCATAAAGGCCGCACTGATATTGATGAGATGAAACTTAATTATGCCAATGCAAAAGGCGAAATGACATTAACAGAGGCATTGAAAGATGCTGACGTGTTTATCGGGTTAAGTGTTGGTAATTGTGTTACTGCGGATATGGTAAAGTCAATGGCAAAAAATCCTATTGTGTTTGCCATGGCAAATCCTGATCCTGAAATAAGTTATGAAGATGCAACGGGTGCAAGAAAAGATGTGATCATGGCGACTGGCCGCAGCGATTATCCCAACCAGGTAAATAATGTGTTAGGCTTCCCCTATATTTTCCGTGGCGCATTGGATGTGAGAGCCAGCCAGATAAATGAAGCAATGAAATTAGCTGCAGTAAAAGCATTGGCTGAATTGGCAAAATCTCCGGTACCTGATATTGTGAACATGGCTTATGGTGAAAAGAATATATTGTTTGGCGCAGATTATATTATTCCAAAACCACTTGATCCACGTTTGTTGTCGACAGTGGCGCCAGCAGTTGCCAAAGCTGCAATTGAAAGCGGCGTTGCCAAGCATAGAATTGAAGATTGGGATGTATATAAGAATGAACTTGATAAAAGGCTTGGAATAGATAACCAGGTGTTGCGTGTCATCGGCAGTAAGGCAAGAAGAAATCCAAAAAGAATTGTGTATGCGGAAGCAGATAATCTAAAAATCCTTAAATCTGCCCAGATCGTATATGATGAAGGTGTTGGTTATCCTATTCTGTTGGGCGATGAAACTAAGATCAAACTAATAGCTGCGGAAGCAGGTATAGAGTTAGATGGTATTCCTATACTTGATCCAAGAAGTGAGGCAACAGCAGAAAAAAGACAGCTTTATGGTGAAATATTTTTCCATAAAAGAGGAAGGAGAGGTTTCAACGCATATGAAGCAAAAAAAGTAATGCGTGACAGAAACTATTTTGGTTGCATGATGGTAGAATGTGGTGATGCAGATTGTATGATCTCAGGGTTAGCGAAAAATTATCCTGACACTATCAGGCCTGCGTTGCATACGATAGGAACAGAAGAAGGCGTAAAGAAAATTGCCGGAATGTACCTGATGCTTACAAAAAAAGGTCCCTTATTTCTTGCTGATACAACAGTGAATTTTAATCCGACAGCAGAAGAGCTTGCTGATATTACCTTGATGGTGGCCAAAGAAGTAAGGCAATTCAACATCACTCCAAGAATTGCAATGCTTAGTTATTCAAATTTTGGAAGCAGTAATTCCCCTGAAGCAAAATTGGTAGCTGAAGCAAGAAAAATTGTAAAACATAAAATGCCTTCACTTATCGTAGATGGAGAAATGCAAGCCAGTGTGGCCTTTAATAATGAATTGATGAAAGAGAGTTATCCTTTCTCCGAATTGGTTGATAAAAATGTAAACACTCTTATCTTTCCAAACCTTGCATCAGGAAATATTGCTTACAATCTTTTGAAAGAACTGGGCACAGCTGATGCTATTGGACCGATCCTGCTAGGATTAAAAAAACCAGTTCATATTTTACAACTTGGCAGTTCCGTTAGAAGCATCCTTAACATGTCAGTGATCGCAATTGTAGATGCACAAAAAAGTAAAGTGCCAAC
>Ga0066652_100000636_pt1 | contig 17124 bp, 6 predicted proteins | sample GraSoiAngelo_101_FD_71413 | JGI IMG/M metagenome (GOLD analysis project Ga0066652, IMG submission 71413) | Grasslands soil microbial communities from the Angelo Coastal Reserve, California, USA - 14_0903_02_30cm | ecosystem: Environmental > Terrestrial > Soil > Grasslands | place: USA...
GCCATTCTTACCGATGGTTTGATGTTAATAGGTTTGCATCAAACAAAAGATTTTAATTATCCTGCAATTACTTATTTCGGCATCAACACCGAAAAAAGGATCCAGCAGCTAAAGAGCCAGGGCGTAAAGAATTTCACCGAGATGATGGGAAAAAGCAATGTGTCATTAAAAACCTGGGAAGGTCAGCATTTCTTTCTTTTTTCTATGGGGATGTAAGGAATTATTTTCCAAATTCTATTTCATACAATTGGGGCCATTTTTTCCCTGTGATATAAGTCTTTTTTGTCGCCGAATCATAGGCAATGCCATTAGGCACGTCGACAGCCGGGTCCATAGCCTTTACATTGTTCCATATATCTGAAAGATCCGCTTTTGCCACAACGACTCCTGTAGCCGGATCGATTTTGAGAATATAAGCCTGCTGCCATTTATTGGCATAGATATATCCATCGATGTATTCCAGTTCATTGATGTTGGATACAAAACTGCCCGCTTCCGTCACGGGTAAAGTTTTTTCTAAACTGAAAGTTCCAGGTTTATAAAAATAAAGATTACTGCTGCCGTCGCTGGCAATGATCTGTTTGCCATCCGTGGTCATACCCCAGCCTTCGGCTGAAGCAAACTTGAAAGTGCCAAGCTTCTTAAAGTCTTTTAATGAATACATAAAACCGACATTTTCCTGGTAGGTCAACTGGTAGATCGTATCGTTGACGATGGCAATGCCTTCACCGAAATACTGCGGATCAAGATTGATGCTTTGAAGGGCTTTCCCGGTGGCCAGGTCTACTTTTATCAGCCTCGATCTGCCTTTTTCCCCGGTGCTTTCATACATATTGCCTTTGTATATCAGCAATCCTTCGGTAAAGGAAGAAGTATCATGAGGATAGACTTTTGAACCTATAGAACAGGTCATAATTTTTGGTGCTTCGTGATTGGTCACCAATGTATCGTAGACGCTACTGCCATCATTATTATTGCAGGCGAATGGTGCGATAAGAGCGATCATCAGTAATACGACTACAGAAATTAGCAGGATTCGTTTCATAGTGCAAAAATAACGGTTGGCCCGATCGTATATTGTTAAACGTTCTGAAAGCCGGTTTTTTGATCAGGCCTTCTCAAATTCACGCCACGACGCTCGCTTGAAAATCAGATCGATCTTCGTTGCGTCACTGCGCGAGATTAATTTATCAAAATAGGGAAAATACGATATAAAAATGTTACCTCTCTATCGAAAAAGATTTTATATTTGAACTGCATATCACCAATTCCCCCCAAGAGCCAATAATCATATCCCCTGGATGGCCTTCCATTTAATTCTTTTCCACAATAGATTTTCCAATTCCGCTTGAATGCTCCTTTACAGCACAGCTGTTAGGCTTGTTAATTCGTAACGATTCGTACTATGCGGACTTATTTGTTGTTGACAGGGGCTATTCTCTTTTCATTCGGCCAACTGAGAGCTCAACGGGCCTGTCTTTCTGCCGATTATTTAAACAACCAACTACAGGTTGATCCCTCTCTTGCGGAAGAGATGAGCCGCATCGAAAATTTTATTCAAAATCATATTGCTGCTTCAGCTAATTCCAGGATAGAAGGCGTTACCATAAAGATCCCTGTTGTAGTTCACATTTTATATCATGTTCCCGGCGAAAATATCAGCGATGAAGCGGTTTACTCACAAATAGATATGCTGAATAAATGTTTCCGGCGGACCCACCCGGATTCGGCTAAGACTCCCGCTGTTTTTAAACCTATTGCCGCTGATTGCGAAATAGAGTTTCAACTGGCTACTTCCGACCCGTTAAGGCGAAGAACAACCGGTATTATTCATAAATACACTCCACTTACTTACTGGCAGGCAGATGATATGATGAAATCATCCGCGCAAATGGGAGATGATCCCTGGGATTCAAAGAGCTATCTCAATATCTGGGTTTGCAATATGAGAAAAATTGCAGGCTACTCGAGCTTACCTGGCGGTCCTGCGACTAAGGACGGTGTAGTGATCGACCTCAATGTTTTCGGAACAAATACTAAACCGGGATATGAAATGGGGAAGACGGCTGTACACGAGGTGGGTCATTGGTTAGGTTTGCGCCATATATGGGGAGATGCCGAGTGCGGGGATGACCTGGTTGCCGATACTCCACCACAATCGGATTATAGCATCGGCTGCCCAACGGGCATTCATACTTCCTGTAATAATGGCCCCAATGGCGACATGTATTCGAATTATATGGATTATACCAGTGATGCCTGCGTGAACCTGTTTACTGAAGGCCAAAAGACAAGGATGCGTGCATATTTCGCCGCAGGAGGAGCCCGTAATTCCCTGCTTACATCAACCGGCTTAAGTGCGCCGTTGATAGAAGAGGCACCATTACCAGAGGAAGCGCCAAGATGGTTGGCTCCCCGGATATATCCCAATCCCGCAGGCAATGAACTCGTGCTCGATGTGGCCTATGATATTCGCTGGGTTGGCAAAGTGATGATAATTTTGAATGCAACCGGGCAACGGCTGATGCAATTTACTATCAGTTCAAAGATCCAGAAGATCAATATCGCTCAATTGAAACCGGGTTTATATTTTATTTCATCCAGGAAAGAAGATGGTAGTTATATAAAACAGAAGTTCATAAAAATGTAAAGCTTGAATTTCTGCACAAGAGGGTCACTACAGGTGGCCCTTTTTTTTAGCCCACAGAGAACCGCTGAGGACACGCAGAGAGCCGCAGAGAAGAAATTAAAAAATACGCTGATCCCCAACCTTCATTCTTTCAAATTTTATATTTGGTGCTTCATGATTTTATGCTAGCATCATCTAGATGTGGGCATCCAGCATCCTGCGTTTACATTTCGCACCTACAGAGCGAATGGCAACATTGTGAATACAAATTGAAGCAAGTAGCAAAATCCGTTTTGCCCCAGAGGGGCTGTATATCGGTGGGATAAATGCTAGCTGTAATGTTTAATTTGCCCCGTGGGGGCAAAATTGCCCTTTAAAGCAATTTGTCAATTATTAAAAAAGCCCGCGGGCTGGATGATTTATCAGTGGCTCTCTTTCCCTCTGAGGCTCTCTGTGGCCTTAACGAATTTCAGGCGGCACTGGCTGACAGGTTGAGGAAATTAAAAAGTATTTGTGAGTGAGTCCTCATGATCTTATCGGGGTCATTGAGGCTGTCGAGCATGTCATAATATTTTTCTTCACCGTAATTGGTGATGACGATGTCTTTCTTTTCTCCCGATTGCAGGTGTTGTGTCATACCGGCAGGATCGGCTTCGGGATGGAACTGTGTCCCGATCATATAATCATTAAAACGAATCCCCATTACGGCCCGTTCATAAGGAACATGGCGGCGTTCTTTTTCTATGCAAAGAATGCTGGCGCCCATTTTTTTCAGCAGATCATGATTCGGACGGATCAATTGATAATCCCTGCTGTCAACAGCGTAAAACGGATCACGGAGACCGTTAAATACTTTTTCCGCTTTTCCCGGCTCGATCATATGAACAGGGAAGACGCCAAATGCGGTGGACCTTCTTTTTGTCAAAATGCCCGCATTGAAATGACGGCTGGCCAATTGAAAGGAATGGCAAATGAAAAATATGTTCTTCTTCTTTTCGTTAAAAGGATTCTCATTCCATTGGATCATGTCTTTCAGCCACTGGTTCCACTTGATATCCCAGTCTTCGTAACGGGAAGAGATGGGATCGCCCGGGCCGCCGCTGGAAATGTAAATATCGAATGAAGTATCGGGCAGCTCATTCTTTACCCTTACATCAAATTCCTGGGATTCCACAGGTTCACCGCTCCGCTTTTTCCATTGTGAAATGATCTCGCGAATGCAACGCATACCCTGGTTAGGCATACCCTGGTTGAGGTCTAATATCGCTATTCGGAGAGGTTTTTTTTCCGGGCCAATCATCTTGCAAAAATAATAATTTATAACGCCGGTGCTGGGTGTTTATTACAAAAAGTTTCCACTGGTGTGGATGAATATGGTTGCGGTAAGGGATTATGATTAGTTGATGGTCGATAGTCGATCCCGGGTTGGGAGTGATCATTTTTTTTCGTAGACTCTTTCGCCCCCGAGATATGTTTCGAGGACAGTGATCCCGAGCAATTCTTTTTCGTCGGCTTTCATGATGTCTTTATCCAGTATGATGAAGTCGGCGAATTTTCCTTTTTCCAGCGAGCCTTTTTCTTTCTCCTCGAAATTGGCTTTGGCAGCCCAGATCGTCATCCCGCGTAGCGCCTGCTCCCGTGTCATTGCATTTTCCATTTGATACCCCTGCTCTGGCCAGCCTTTGGCATCCTTGCGAATGACAGCAGCATAAAACGTTTTAAATGGAGAGATATCTTCCACCGGAAAATCAGTACCTAAAGGTATCCAACCGTTCTGTTGTAATAATTGCGCGAAAGCATAGGCACCTTTTATTCTTTCAGGGCCAAGGCGATCACCTGCCCAATACATATCGGAAGTAGCATGGGTGGGCTGTACTGAAGGTATAATTGAGTTAGCTCCAAACAACCCGAAATCGTTTCGATTTACTACCTGTGAATGTTCTATGCGCCAGCGCAAATCATTTTTCCCTTTCAGGTATTTTGCATAGATGGTCAGAATTTCGCGGTTGCCACTATCGCCGATAGCATGTGTGCACATTTGCCAGCCTTTTTGATGGATATACCTGGCAACAGAATCATAATGCGCAGGGGTTCTAAGAAGAAATCCGCGCCAGCCCGGCTTATCACTGTACGGCTCTAACAGGCAGGCGCCTCTTGATCCGAGGGCACCATCGGCATAGACTTTAATGCTACGAACATTCAACCGGTTTGTCTTGATGATACCTTTCTTTTCCAGGTAATCGAAGTTGCGCTGATCATCGCTAAGCATAACATACAATCTCATTTTTAGCTCGCCATTGTCCTGCATGTCTCTTATTTTATCTACAGATTCAAAACTGAGCCCGCAATCGTCGATGGTGGTAAGTCCAACAGCAAAACAATTTTTTTCCGCATCCTGTAATGATTTGATGAATTCGCTTCTTGTCTGATCGGGTATTTTCGATGAAACAAGCCCGACGGCATTATCAACGAGCACACCGGTGAGAAATTCTCCCCGGGTTTCCTTTGAATCAACCGCTGTTGCTCCGAGGGGTGAGTAAGTAACAATTTCACCGCCAAGAATTTTGTCTCCCGGTTTTACACCTGCTATTTCCAAAGCTTTCCTGTTGGCTATGGCGGCGTGCCCGTCAATCCTGGTGAGCAGCACCGGTCTGTCGGGAAAGAGCTCATTCAATTTTTTATTGTCCGGAAATTCTTTCACTGGCCAGTCGTTCTGGTCCCATCCGCGGCCGAGTAACCAGCCATTGGGATGTTCTTTTGCAAATTTTTTAGTTCTATCTACTACTTCATCCCAGCTTTTTGTGTCCACCAGGTTCACGCGCTGAAGACTGCTCCCATATCCTACAAAATGTGCGTGGGCGTCAATAAATCCCGGGTAGATAAATTTTCCATGTGCATCGATCTTTTCCCTGGCTTCGTATTTACTATCGAGGTCAGCTGCTTTACCTGTTGCAATGATTTTTCCATCTCTCAGCACCATCGCTTCCACGGTTGAAAAAGAAGAATCTACAGTATAGATCGTCGCGTTATAAATAAGCAGGTCGATCCTTTCTTTTTGCGAGCAGGAAAATAGTAAAACAGCAATCAGGGCGCCCATTAACATTTTTTTCATCAATAGATGTTTTAATCGATTAATCCTTTTCTTAATTCATGAATTTCGCAGGATGCATTTTATTATGATCCGTTTTATCCTGGAAAACTTTTGCGGCTGCTAAGATACTGGCTTCATCATATAGTTTACCGATCAATGTTATACTTAGGGGACTCCCCGTATTATTAAAGCCAATAGGCATACATACGACCGGATTTCCTGTCAGGTTTGTTATAGCGAGTTGCCTGCCGCTAAAGGTTGGGACGATCAGCACATCGTAGTCTTTCATGAAATCATACATGCTTTTGCAGAGATTGTAGCGGTAGCGATTCGCATTGATATATTCTACTGCCGGAATCGTTCTTGAAACCCGGAAGCCATTCGGCCAAAAATTTCTATCCTGTCGCTCTATAAGATCATCCCTGTTAGTGCGGGTGAGTTCGTCAAATGCCGCGGCTGACTCCGCGCTCAGCACAATGCTGATAATATTGTAAGGATACATGACTGAATCCGGGAAAGCTATGGGTTTGACCTCAATACCCTGTGATTGGTAGAAATCGATCACTTTCCATTCGGGCGCATCTTTTGGAAGGCGATTGAAATAATTTTCGACATAAGCAAACCGCAATTTCTTTACATCGGCTTTCGGATCATAGTTGAATGCATGATCAACAGCACCCGGATCTTTGCCATCGGTTCCTTTGATATAATAAAAAACGATTGCATCATCTTCGGCGCTACGACAAATGGGACCCGCTTTATCCAAACTCCAGCAAAGAACCATTGCGCCTGATCGGCTTATTGACCCGAAACTGGGACGTAAACCAGTAGCGCCGCAACGGGTCGATGGTGATACAATTGATCCCTGTGTTTCGGTACCAATCGCAAAAGGTAATAATCCCGCGGCGACAGAAGCTGCTGAACCGGCGGATGAGCCGCTTGATCCCTCTTTGAGATTCCACGGGTTCTTTGTTTCGCCGCCGAACCATTTGTTATTGTTGGCAAGCGCACCGAGTGAAAGTTTAGCGCACAATACCGCGCCGGCTTTTCTCAATTGCTGGTATACGAACGCGTCTTCATCGATCACCTGGTCTTTATAGGGAGTCGTGCCCCAGGTTGTTTTGTAACCCCTGACCGCGAAAAGATCTTTTAATCCATAAGGGATACCATGCAACAATCCCCTGTAAACTCCTTTTTTCAGTTCTTCATCTGCCTGTTTTGCCTGCTGCATCGCGAGGTCTTCCGTTAAGGTGATGACGGATTCCAGTGTATCGCCCCATTTTTTTAACCGCTCGATAAAAAACCGGGTAAGATCTACTGAACTGATCTTTTTGTTTTTGATCAAAGAAGCCAGTTGAGGAAGGGAATAAAATGCGAGTTCGCTTTTATTGGCCGGTAATGGAATGTTTGGCAATTGCCAGTTAATCTTTTGCTGGTTAGTAGGAATAGTATTGCCAAATGGGAGAGGACTAAACGCAAATGGGTAAGGAATGTTGTTAGTGGGAAGCGTTTGATGCATTCTTTTGTAAAGCGTTTTATAGAAGCGCAACGCATTCAGCATAGAATCGGCTTCGGTATCGCTGAATTCCAGGTCATATAACGCGACGGTATTCCTGACAAGCTGTATAGAATCCAATTTAGTCTGTGCCGATACAAAAAAAGAAATAAAAATCGATAGGAGTGTTGCCGGTTTTTTCATAAGCCAGTTGTTTGTGTGCCGTAAATTACGGCAATAAATAATTACCTTTTGTTGCAAATACAAAGTATGAGGATACTGCTTTTCCTTTCAGCATTTCTATTCATCGTTTCCTGTACAAACTCTCCTGGCGCCAGCACCACTTCTTCTGCAGATAGTACCGTACAGGTAAGCGAATATTTCAACTATGGCGATACCGGTGTGCAGGTTGCCGGTATCCGGATGATACCCATTCAAACTCCTGCCGGCACGTTCCAGGTATGGACCAAGCGATTTGGAAATAATCCCCGTATAAAAATTTTGTTATTGCATGGCGGCCCGGCAATGGGTCATGAATACGTCGAATGTTTTGAAAGCTTTTTTCCCAGGGAAGGGTTTGAATTTTATGAATATGACCAGTTGGGATCGTTGAATAGTGACCAGCCCTCCGATAGCAGCCTCTGGACTATCGAGCGATTTGTGGAGGAAGTGGAGCAGGTGAGAAAAGCGATCGGTGCAGGTAAAGATAATTTTTACGTGTTGGGCAATTCCTGGGGCGGTATGCTGGCGATGGAATATGCCCTGAAATACCAGGACAACCTGAAAGGATTGATCGTGGCCAACATGGTTGCGAGTATTCCTGATTACAACAAATACGCTTATGGTGTATTGGCTAAACAAATGGACCCGGCTGTCTTTGCTGAGATCATGGCAATAGAAAAAGCAAGAGATTTTGATAATCCACGGTACGAAGAGTTGCTGATGCCGAATTTCTATTCAAAACATTTTTGCCGGCTTGATCCATGGCCTGAACCGGTAATCCGTTGCTTTACTCATTTCGGTGCATCGAAAATACCCAAACAGATCTATACAATGATGCAGGGACCTTCCGAGTTTGGCGCCAGTGGACGCCTGGCCAACTGGGATATTAAAAGCAGGCTGAAAGAAATCAAAGTACCTACGCTGATGGTAGGCGCGAAATACGATACGATGGATCCAAAAGCGATGGAAGAACAAAGTAAAATGGTCCAAAAAGGCAGGTATTTATTTTGCCCTGAAGGCAGCCACCTGAGCATGTGGGACGATCAGAAAATATTCATGGATGGAGTGATCCGTTTCATAAGAGACATTGACGGCGGAAAATAGCAAATAAACAGGTATTTGTTGGCTTAAAAATCAATTAGAATTGACTACGCATTCTACTGGAAAACAAGTAATTAACATTAATCTCACAAACACGTGTTTTTTTTTCGCTATTGATTTTTAAATACGGGGTAATTTATTTTACTTTACGCTCTATTCTTCAATTTCCTTGAGCAGTAACGGTTTCCCCGTATACTACAAAGCCGACTTTCTACTATCCTCAAAACCATTTAACGAAATATCCTTCTTTAAGCCTTCGAGATTAATATCCTTCCTGAAGAAAGAAGAATAATATCCTTTCTAAAAAACTTCCAACTAGATCCTGAACAAGCCATTTAATCATTTAAACTGGTCGGTCATGCCACGCGGATTCAGGTACCTTACTTCTAGAAAACAACTGCTATTACTATTTATGCTAATAGCGTCGGGATTATTGTATGCGCAAAATCCCATAGTAATCGAAAACAATCTTACCGGCAACCCTTCCACGGAATGGGATATTGTAGGCGCCGGTGACCTAAGTATACAGGGTTTCGCAACAGACATAAGTGTTAACAAAGGGCAGACGGTGCATTTCAAAATAAAAACGGATGCCACTGCTTACACGATCGATATTTACAGGCTGGGATATTACAACGGCATGGGTGCAAGAAAAGTCGGCACCGGCACTATCACAGCTACTTTACCTCAATCACAACCCAACCCGCTGACAGATCTGGAAACAGGACTTGTTGATTGCGGCAACTGGGCCGAATCGGCAAACTGGAATGTTCCTTCAACCGCTGTATCGGGTATTTATATTGCAAAACTTAAACGCACCGACAATGGCGGTGCAAGTCATATTGTTTTTATTGTAAGAGATGATGCAAGTCATTCGGATCTTTTTTTCCAGACCTCTGACGCAACCTGGCAAGCCTATAATATTTACGGTGGAAACAGTTTGTATCTTGGAACTACCGATTTTCCCAATGGTCATGCAACCAAAGTAAGTTATAACCGCCCCTTTATCACAAGAAGCGGCGGCGGCGGTGGAGGTATTGCCCAGGATTGGTTATTCAATGCAGAATACCCGATGATTCGTTTTCTCGAAAGAAACGGGTATGACATGACCTACACAACGAATGTTGATGCGGCAAGGGCTGGTAGTCTTATATTGAATCATAAAACATTCTTATCTGTCGGTCATGATGAGTACTGGTCGGCCGAACAACGGACGAATGTTGAGGCAGCCCGCAATGCCGGCGTTCACCTGGCATTTTTCAGCGGCAATGAAATTTACTGGAAAACGAGATGGGAAAACAGTACCGATGGATCAAACACTGCTTATCGTACATTAGTTTGTTATAAAGAAGGCACCATCGGTGAAGCCGTATGTGGCGAAAAATGTGATCCTTCTCCCGTATGGACAGGGCTATGGAGAGATGGATGTAATTACCCCGGTTCTGGGGGTTGTAAACCTGAAAATGCATTATCGGGACAGATCAGCTGGCGAAATGGTACAGGTGCCATCTCGGTACCTTCTACTTATAAGAATCTTCGTTTCTGGCGACAGACGGGAATTGCATCGCTTAACAATGGCGAGATAGCAACACTTCCGAACGGAACTCTTGGTAACGAGTGGAATTTTGAACAATTCCCCGAAAGCTATCCTGCAGGACGTATCACGATGTCCAGTACAACAGTTAGCGGCCAAACACATAAACTATCTCTTTATCGTCATTCAAGCGGCGCGCTGGTATTTGGTGCAGGTACCATTCAATGGGCCTGGGGTCTGGACGACGAACATGATGGCGGAAACCTGGCGCCAAGCCAGGATATGCAACAGGCAACAGTCAATTTATTGGCGGATATGGGTGTACAGCCGGCAAACCTCATGACCGGGTTGACTCCGGCTGCCCAGTCCACCGATATGTTGGCGCCCGTTTCAATAATCACCTCGCCGACACACCTTCAAACAATACCCGATTATGTTCCTATTACTATCACAGGTACGGCAAGCGATCCGGGTAATGGCGTATTGGTTGCGGTAGAAATTTCTTTTGACAATGGTCTTACATGGAAGCAGGTTACGGGGACTACTAACTGGAGTTATTCCTGGAAGCCTTCTGGTCATTCCTCCTATGTGATCAGGGTTCGTGGATTTGACGATAGTGGAAATATAGAAGCGTTAGGCGTGGATGGATCAGGCAATAATATTACGGTGAACATTTCTTCGAACCTGCCGCCTCCCGTTACAATATTCCAGCAGACAGATGCACCAGCTGTGATGCTTCAAAATGACAACCAGGGAGGCGTCGAGGTTGGTACAAAATTCCGCTCGACCGCAGACGGAAGTATAACAGCACTCCGCTTTTATAAAGGACCCGGCAACACAGGAATTCATAAGGGTCATTTATGGACAACAACTGGAACCTTGTTAGGCGAAGTAACTTTCACTGATGAGACAGATTCAGGCTGGCAGGAGGCTTCGTTGTCTGTACCTGTTGGCATTACCGCGGGTACTACTTATATAGTTTCGTATTTCAGTCCAAATGGATTTTATTCATTCACCGATCCCTATTTTGCTTCGACCGTGATCAATGGTGCATTACAGGGACTCGCAGAAGGTGAGGACGGGCATAATGGCGTACTTAAGTACACACCAACGCCTGCTTTTCCTGATCAAAGCTCACAGACGATCAATTATTGGGCGGATGTTGTTTTCATTGAAGCCGATATTGCGCCGCCCCTTATTTCATCGATTACTCCAGCGAACAATTCGATGAATGTAAACATTGGCTCATCCGTACAGGTTGTCTTTAATGAACCCATTGACTTAACTACGGTAAACAATTCTACATTTGAATTAAGAAATGCATCGAATGCATTAGTCCCCGCGACAGTTAGTTATAATACTGTTACACGAACAGCTACGCTTACTCCATCTTCAAACCTGTCTTACATTTCAAACTATACAGTAACATTGAAAGGTGGGACTACCGGCCAGCTTATCAGGGATCTTTCCAACAATGCATTGTCATCTAACCATGTTTATACATTTACCAGCCAGTTTGCTCCGCCCCAGTCTCCGCTGAACGGGCCAGGCGGGCCAATACTGGTAATAAGCAGCACATCTAATCCTTTCAGCCATTACCCGGTTGAAATATTGAGAGCAGAAGGTCTGAACGAATTCGCAACTGCGGACATTAGCACGATAACGCCAACTTTATTGAATGATTATGACGTGATAGTTCTTGGAGAAGTAGCGGTCGACGGTTCTAAGGCCACTATGCTAAATAATTGGGTTAGCGCGGGTGGCACATTAATAGCTTTCAGACCTGATGCCAACCTGAATACTTTATTCGGCCTGAACGCTTCCACAGGCACATTGGACGATAAATATTTGCTGGTGAATACCAGTGCAGCACCTGGCCTGGGCATTGTCAATGAAACGATCCAGTTTCATGGAAGTGCAGATCTGCATACTTTAACTGGTGGCGCTACCAGTCTTGCAACATTGTATTCAGATGCTACGACTGCTACCACTAACCCGGCTGTATCAACAAGAACAGTAGGTAGCGGTAAAGCGATCGCCTTTATGTATGACCTCGCGAGATCAGTTGTATATACACACCAGGGAAATCCTGCCCAGGCGGGCGTGGAAACAGATGGGGTAGGTCCTGTACGTTCCGATGACCAGTTCTTCCCGGACTACCTTGATATGAATAAAGTGCAGATCCCTCAGGCAGATGAGCAACAGCGCCTGCTTGCAAATATTATTTTGCAATCAAACCTGGCGAGGAAGCCTTTGCCAAGACTTTGGTATTTACCCGGCGGTGACAAGGCAGCGATCGTTTATACAGTGGATGATCATGGCACCAATTCAGGAACAGTAGATATTTTCAATAAGTTGATGGCTAATAGCCCGGTTGGTGGCACTACTGCCAACTGGACAAACTATCGTGCATCTTCATGGTTCTACATGGGCATTCCGCTGACAGATAGCATGGCTGCCGTATATAGCTCCGAAGGATTTGATATGGGTGTACACGTGCAGAATGGTTGCGCCGATTTTACTTCGTTTGCTGATCTCGATGCAAGCTATACGCCGCAGCTCAACGCTTTTCATACCAATTATCCCAGCCTGCCCCAACAGGTTACTCACCGTTTCCATTGCATTGTATGGAGCGATTGGTTGACACAGGCTAAAGTTGAACTCTCGCATGGCATTCGATATAGCATGGACTATTATTACTGGCCGCCTGTGTGGATCCAGGGCCGCCCGGGTTTATTTACCGGCTCGGGAATTCCCATGCGTTTTGGTGACGCAAACGGTGACATCCTGGATGTTTACCAGGGCGTATCACAACTGGTGAATGAAAATGGCGTTGATTATAACGTTGGTGTAAATACGCTGATCAATAATGCCGTTGGACCAAAAGGATTCTATGGTATTTTCGGAACACACGATGATTATAGGGACACGACTTTCTCGACAGCTGTTATTTCTGCTGCCGAAGCTAATCATGTACCTATTATTTCTGCCCGGCAGGCGCTGAACTGGTTGGATGGACGTAATAATTCTTATTTCGGTTCAATTTCATGGAATAATAACCAGTTAAGTTTTTCTGTACTCGCCTACAATGGAGCAGAAAACTTAAAGGTTATGCTGCCTCTTTACTCTTCAAACGGACAATTGAGTTCTATTACAAGAGACGGCAGCTCTGCCAACTTTACTGTTCAAACTATTAAAGGGATTGAGTATGCATTCTTTGATGCACCTATTGGCCAGAACAATTTTGTGGCTACCTATATAGTCGATATCGTGGCTCCTGTTATCTCGAATGTTGTTGCTACTCCGAATGCGGATGGCCTTTCTGCAACGATAACATGGACAACGAATGAGGGATCTGATTCAAAAGTGGATTATGGCGTTGTTGCCAATAACCTGGATTTGAGTGTAACGGATAATACTCCCGTCACCAGCCATTCGATTGTTTTGACGGGTCTTATTCCTGGTACAACATATCATTTCCGTGTATCATCAAAAGATTTTGTCGGTAATACGGCTACAGTCCCTGCGTTAAATAATACACCGCTGAACTTTACGATGCCAACTGTATGTGCAGCCGATGTAACAGATGCGGATTTCGGCCAGGGCACTCGTGATGCAAACACTTTGACAACTCTCGATGGAGGTGGCGCCGTTATTCTCAAACCAGCCCTTATCGAAGAATTTTCAGGCACCACAGTTCCATCGGACTGGGGTACTGGCGTGTTTAACCCCGGCTCCACAACTGTGAGCGGTGGTGCTGTTACTGTAAATGGAACACAGATCTTTTCCAATAACAGTTTTGGTCCAGGCACATCCATAGAATTTGTAGCAACATTTAATTTAGGCATGTTCCAGAGCGTCGGTCTGACAAATGACCAGGGATTCAATAATGCTCCCTGGGTGGTCATCGGACAAAATGGTGCACCCGATGGTAATGTGTATGCAAGAGGTTATGATGGAACAACTATTAATATAGGAACAGACCTTCTTGGATCACCTCATCGTTATCGTATCAACTGGAATGCTGATAATTTCCAAATTTTCGTAGATGGCAATACTACACCCGCTGCAACAATTGACCTGGCTATTACATCAAACATGTTTATACAGGTTAGCGATGTTCAGAATTTTGATGGAGTATTGACAGTAGATTGGATCCGTGCTTCGCCTTATACATCGCCAGGAACTTTCCAGTCCCGAGTATTTGATGCTGGAGCACCAAAAGCCTGGGGTGCAGTTAACTGGATCAGCGATAATCCTGCTGGCACCAGCCTTGGTATTTCTGTTAGAACAGGTAGCACGCCTGTTCCTGATGGAACCTGGTCTGATTTCAGTCCTATCAGCACATCAGGTACCTGGGTAAACATTACATCACGCTATATTCAATACAAGGCAGATCTTGCAACAACCGATGTAAACTATTCTCCCGTATTAAAAGATATTTCGATCAACTGTTCAGATCCTGTCAGTGCACCAGTGGTGACAGCTCAACCCAGCGGACTGACAGTTTGTGCAAATACTACTGTAAGCTTTACCTCTGCGGCAACTGGTGTTCCTGCTCCTGTGGTTCAGTGGCAGGTAAGCACAAACGGAACCACGTGGACTAATATCGATGGCGCTGTAAGCGGTACATATTCCTTTACCACAGTGGCATCGGACAACAATAAGCGGTATCGCGCCATATGGACGAACAGCGTTGGTTCGGCTAATTCCACCGCTGCTATGCTGACCGTGAATGCTATACCGGTTACGCCAACTGTAACAGTTGTTAACAATTGCGGTGACGCAGAATTGACTGCATCTAATTTCAGCGGTCAGTTATTGTGGAGCAACGGCGCGACTACGCCGACAATCACAGTAACCAATGCGGCTACTTATACAGTTACTCAAACCATAAACGGATGTATCAGCCCTGCAGGCAGTGGCGTTTCGGCACCAAGAACGTTCCAAACGGCACCCACTGTAACTGCTGTTAATAACTGCGGTAATTCAGTACTGACAGCAGCTAATTTTACCGGATCCTTATTATGGAGTACAGGTGAGACAACGACATCGATCACCGTTACCAGCGCGGGTACTTATACCGTTGTTCAAACGGGTGTTGACGGATGTGTCAGCGCAAATGGAAGTGGTACTGCGGCACCAAAAATAGTTCCAGCTGCACCAACCGTAACAGTTGCTAATAACTGCGGTAATTCAGTACTGACAGCATCTAATATCACAGGATCTTTATTATGGAGCAATGGAGCAACAACATCAGCCATCACTGTAATTAACGCTGCAACTTACACGGTTACTCAAACTGCTGCTAATGGATGCGTAAGCCCGGCAGGAAGCGGAGTGTCAGCGCCAAAAGCTATTCCGACAGCACCAACCGTAACTGTGGTTGATAATTGCGGAAATTCAGTTTTGACTGCATCGAATATTACAGGTTCGCCATTATGGAGTAATGGAGCGACAACTCCATCTATTACAGTGACAACTGCGGCGACCTATAACGTTACACAAACAATAAACGGATGCGTTAGTGCTCCCACCAGCGGAATATCGGCGCCCAAGGCCGTTCCTGTAAAACCGACTGTGAGCGTGGTCAACAATTGCGGTAACTCTGTATTGACTGCATCTAATTATACGGGTTCGTTATTATGGAGCAATGGAGCGACCGTGCCTTCAATTACCGTGAATAATATTGCCACATATACCGTAACTCAAACCGGTGCGAATGGATGTGTGAGCACAGCAGCAACAGCAGCTTCGCTACCACGGACAGTTCCTCCTGCGCCTGTAATCACTGTAAAAGGACCCAGCACATTCTGCCAGGGAGGAAATGTAACGCTGACATCAAGCGCTAAACAATGGAATGTGTGGAGCAATGGTGCCACAACGCAGAGCATTACCGTGTCGGCTTCCGGCACTTACTCGGTTGTCTTTGTGAGTGACAATGGTTGTACTTCGCTGAGTTCAACTCCTGTCACTGTTACAGTAAACCCGATTCCCGCCGCGCCTTCTATAGCAGTTGCCAATAATTGCGGTAACTCGGTATTGAGCGCTTCAAGTTATACAGGTTCCCTGTTGTGGAGCACTGGTTCAACGAATTCATCAATTACGGTAGCAACACCTGCTACTTACACTGTTAGGCAAACCGTGAATGGCTGTGTAAGCGCTACAGCGAGTGGTTTAGCAGTACCCAGGGCTATCCCTGCGCCACCTACGGTGAGTGTATCTGACGAGTGCGGTCATTCTGTTTTATCAGCAGGATCTTATACAGCAGGCTTATTATGGAGTACCGGTTCAGCTACGCCTTCTATTACTGTAAATAATGCTGCGACATACACCGTAACGCAGACAGTAAACGGATGTATAAGTAGCCCGGCATCCGGTTTGTCGGCTCCGAAGGCTATTCCTTCGGAACCAAGCGTAACTGTAGTTAATAATTGCGGCAACTCTGTTTTAACTGCCGACAATTATACAGGCACTTTATTATGGAGCCAGGCTGCACAAAGTGCGCCTTCGATCACTGTAAATGCCGCAGGCACTTACACAGTTACTCAAACTGCCGTCAACGGCTGTGTTAGTAGCGCAGGTAGTGGATTAGCAGCACCTAAAGCAATACCATCGGCCCCGGTTGTAACTGTCGATGACAATTGTGGTAATTCAATATTGGTAGCGTCCAACGTTGGTGGAACATTATTATGGACGGAAGAAGGTGCGTCTACTCAATCAATCACCGTTACTACACCCGGAACATACAGTGTAACTCAGACTATGCCGAATGGTTGTACGAGCAACCCTGGAGTGGGAACGGCTGCACCATTTATTATACCTCCTGCGCCGGTCGTTGGCGTTAGCAATAATTGCGGCAATTCTGTATTAACAGTTCAAAATCTTGTGGGTTCTGCATTGTGGAGCAATGGAGCAACGACACCATCGATAACGATCACTTCGCCGGGAACCTTTAGTGTTACTCAAACTACACCTGAAGGTTGTACCAGTACAGCTGGCAATGGCACAGGTACACCAAAGATTGTCCCTCCGGCACCGATAGTTACGGC
>Ga0066652_100000638_pt1 | contig 17090 bp, 10 predicted proteins | sample GraSoiAngelo_101_FD_71413 | JGI IMG/M metagenome (GOLD analysis project Ga0066652, IMG submission 71413) | Grasslands soil microbial communities from the Angelo Coastal Reserve, California, USA - 14_0903_02_30cm | ecosystem: Environmental > Terrestrial > Soil > Grasslands | place: USA...
GAAGAAGACGCGAGCCGAGTCGATCGTGATGCCTTGTCCCTGTTCTTCCTTGAGCGCATCGATCAGGAACGCATACTCGAATGGCTTCGAGTTGCGCGCGCAACTATCGCGCACCTGTTGCAGCTTTCCCTGTGGCAGCGTTCCGGTGTCGGCCAGGAGACGCCCGACGATGGTGCTCTTGCCATGATCGACGTGGCCGACGACTGCGATGTTCATGCGCGTGTCGCGGACATCGCAGGAGCCGCCTGAGCGCGCGTCATCTCATTGTCGCGATAGGCTGGGAAGTAGCGTGACGCCATCGTGTGCGTCGCCTCGACGAGGCGATTGTACCGATGCCGATCGAAAATCCGGCCGCACAGCCAGGCGGTGCGCGTCACTGTCGTCCAGCCGCGCTTGAAATCGCGAATGCCACGACTGCCGGCATCATCAGCACCGGGAACGCCCATGAGATTGATCCACTGGTGTGTTCCAGTGAAATGCTCGATGGCTCGCCAGATGAGCGCGTATAAGGCGCCCTGTGCATATCCGACGTCACTGCATGCGAGGACATGGCCGTGTGCGACGCCGCCGTGACTCAGGTACACGGTCGCCGCGACCGGCTCATCGCCCGATCGCGCCCAGAGCAGCGTACACCCGGGTGTCGTGAGCTGCTGCTCGAACGCAGCGCGGGAAAAGGCGGCGATGCCGGCGATGCCGTGTCGTTTGACCAGGTGGCGGTGCAGTGACATCCAGGAATCCAGAAACTCGACCGGATTCGGATGCACCTCCACGACGAGACGCTTGAGCGCACGCCGCGCTTCCTTTCGATGGCCACGATCGACGGTTTGTTCCGCCGGCTTTCCAAGGTCGATGACGGAATGCTCCTTGAACGGTTTCGCCAGGTCCGGAAAGCATTGCTCCAGGGCGCCGCGGTCGTAATCGCCGAAGGGGTCGGTGACGAGGGTCAGCGACACCAGGCTGTCGCCGAGATCGTCGACGTCGGCGCGCAGCTCCGACCACCGCTGGCAGGCGAACAGCGGGTAGCAGCCCATCGCATCCCGGTCGTCGGTGTCCGCGATGGACCGCTCGAGGATCCAGCCCCCCGATCGAGGCAGCGCCCGCGATCTGCCGAATTCGCTGAACGACCGCGCATATTGTGGGTGGAGGTAACCCGTGACTGCCCCGTCCTCGGAGGGTGTTGCCATCCGACAAACGTTGTGGCGGTGCATAGAAAGTTCAACGCTGAATACATAAGTTCGCGCGAGAGAATTGTTTTCCCCCAACCGATGCGCATGTCGAACAGTCAGTCCACGCGAATGATCCGAGGCGCTCGACCGTACTTCGACGATTCGGAGATCGAAGAGATCCTTCCGGGCGTCGAATCGATCCTTCGCTCGGGCTGGCTGATCCTCGGCGAGCACACAGCCGCGTTCGAGGAGGAGTTCCGTCGTTATGTCGGCAGCCGATACGCCGTCGCGGTGAGCAGCTGCTCGGCTGCGCTGCAGATCGTCCTGCGCTACTACAAGGTAGACGGTCGCGACGTCATTCTTCCGACCAACAACTTCCCGGGAGACGTGTCCGCCGTGTTGTACGAGGGCGGCACGCCTGTCCTCGCGGACATGGATCCGGCGACGTTCTGCATCGATACCGATGACGCCATGCGCCGCCTCACGGAACGCACCAGGGCCGTGATCGTGACGCATCTCGCGGGGCTGGTGTACCCCGATATCGACAGATTGCGGGCCGAGTGCGCGAAACGCGGTGTGTTCCTGATCGAGGATGCCTCACACGCACACGGCGCGGCGATCGGCAAGCGCAAAGCTGGAAGTCTCGCGGACGCCGGCGTCTTTTCGTTCTATCCGACCAAGATCATGACCAGCAGTGTCGGCGGCATGATCACGACCGACGACGAGAAGCTGGCGGAATATGCGCGGCTCGTGCGTCATCACGGTCAGGGAAAGCGCCGCGAGGATTTCGTCTCGATGGGCAGCGACTGGTGCATGAGCGAGATCCACGCCGTCACGGGGCTGGCGCAGCTCAAGCGGCTCGACGAGCGGGTGGATTATCGGAACCAGCTGGTCGACTGGTACCGGCAGGAGCTGGCAGGCGCCGACTGGCTCGAGATCCCGCGGTACCCGGCGCAGTTCCGCCACGCGTATTACAAGCTTCCAACGATCGTGGCAGAAGATGTGAACCGCGACCTGCTGCGGCAGACGCTCGAAACCGAGTTCGGCATCCAGAACGGCACCGTCTACGATCCGCCCTGTCATCTCCAGGGCGCGTTCCGCGAGCTGCTCCGCATCCCCGAAGGATCACTTCCCAACGCCGAACGGATCCTCGCGCGGCAGCTCTGTCCTCCGGTTCACACGAGCGTGACGCGCGAGGACGTCGCGTTCGTCGCGGAGACGATGCTGTCGGTCATCGAGCGCTGTCGCGTTCCTTCTCGCAGGCGGTGACGATGACTTCGCACGCTTTCGTGAGGTGCGCGAGCGTGATCGTCGCCGCGGGAAGCATCCTGATGTAGTTCGCCGTCGGCGAGACGATCACACCGTCTCGCACGATATGCTGCATGATGCGCTGCACGCTCAGCGACGCCGGAAACTCCAGGAGCCAGAGCGCACCCTTGCCACGCAGCGCGATCCCCATGCTGCTCAGTCCCGTCAGCTTGCCGCGGACCTCGCGCTCGATCGCTCCAACCTTCGTCGGCAGATCCTGCGCCCGCATCTCCGCGAGCGTCGCCGTCACGACGGAGGACGCGAGCGGATTGCCGGCGAATGTGCTGCCCGGCAGCATGCTCCCCTGAACAGGATACCGGCGCTGCACGACGACGCCAGCGACGGGAAATCCATTGCCCATCGCCTTCCCGATGAGAACGACGTCCGGCGTGAGCCCGAGCGCATGATGCAGAAAAGGCGCGCCGGTTCTGTAGAACCCCGTGAAGATCTCGTCGGCGACCAGCAGCGTTCCGCGGTCGGCACAGATCTTTGCCAACTCACGGGCAAACTCCGGGGACGGGATGTGACCGCCCTTCGAGCCCAACAACCCCTCGAGGAACACGGCCGCGACGCGCTCCGTCGAAACGACGTCCCGCACATTGGCCAGGATCTGGTCTTCGGCGAGCTCGGGCAGATACTGCAGGCTGTGAAAATCCGGCAGCGTCACGAGCTTGTTCGGCCAGCCCAGGCGCGCGGTCGCCATCGATTTGCCGTGCATGGACCCGTTGAATCCCACGATCTCGCGGCGGCCCGTGGACTGTCGTGCGACGCGGATCGCGAACTCGACGGCCTCCATCCCCGTCGAATACAGAACCGCCAGCTCGTACGAATCCGGGAAAAAGCTTTCGACGGCGGCCCATGCCTGGTCTCGTGCGCTGGTGCGTAGGGCTCCGGCATTCCAGACGGACTCCAGCTCGGACTGCAGGCGCTTCGCGATCGCGCGATTGCCGTGGCCGAGGAAGACCGTTCCCGATCCGCTCAGCAGGTCGATGTATTGCCTGCCGTCGGCGGTAGTCAGGAGATCATTGGCGCCGCTCGTGATGCAGAAATCGGGCGGCAGCACATCGGGAGGATAGTACGAGTAGGTGGTCATGAAGATTGAGGGCGTGCTGAAGATTAGTTTGCACCCGATGCTGACGGGTCAGATGCGATCCCTCTTTCTGATCTCCGCCGAGCACGGGGAACTGGCCCTGGCGGAGATGTTCGTGCGCGCCTCGACCGTCATGGGCGAGTGGCGCATACTGCTTCCTCCGAAGCTCTTCGGGATCCACAAGGACGCGTTCGGTGGTCGCGCCGCGCAATACACGTCATTGGGCGACGTCACTCGCGCGATCGAGGAGGTCGACCCGCAGATCGTCGTCCTCTGCTCCGCGTACCTCCTGTCGCTCGACAACCTTCTTGCGCCGCGGGAGGTCAGGGAGCTTCTCGCCCTCCTGCGCGCACGCGGCTGCGCAATCGCCACGACGGATCCGTTCCTCGGACTTGCGAGCGTCCTGACGCCGAAGGACGTCGACATCCGGTACCTGCTGCCGGGTCTCCCGTCGTGGAAACGCGCACTGGCGGGACTCGCGCGAGCGGTCGTCGGCGCGCGGACGAAGCTCATCAAGGTGCCGCCGATGGACGATCTCGCGCACATCTATCCGACCGGCATTCCCGAACGACCGGACGGCATCTGGCGCTTGTCGTTCGCGCCGCCCAGCGCACCATCCTCTGTCGACGCGTCGGCCACCGGGACGCCGCCGCAATGGCTTTTTGTGCTTGCGGAGATCGACATGCACACCCAGCTCGTCGAAATGGAATTGCGCGACTTCGTCGAGAATCTCCTCGGCATGCTTCGATTCGCTGTCGCGCAGGGGGCGAGACCCGTCCTCATCGCACCCAGGCTGATCGTGGATCGCCTCGCCGGCGCGACCACGTCCGAGATGGAGTTGCACGAGCACCTGCCCCTCACCGAGTTCAGAACGCGTGCGATGGACGCCGAATACGTGTTCTACTGGAATGCGTTCTCCTTGTCGCAGCTGGAACGACTGTCGAGCGAGCGGCCCGTCTTCGTATTCGATCGCGGCTACCTGTCACGCGCCGTGGCGCCATACCACGAGGTGGCCACGACGTGCCACTTCGGCGGGTGGGAACCCAAGTATCTCGATCAGCGACAGCTGTTCAGCCCGTACGTGCTCGCGCACCTCGCCAAGCAGCAGCGCTCGGCGGTGCACACCATCGCGGAGCGGTGGCGACAGTCGCCGACGTCCGACGAGATGCTGCGTCAGTTGCTGGCGACCGCGGATCGCTCGCGATCCGGCTGAGCCGGCAGCGCCGCGTCGCTCAGGCCCCCTGCGCGCGCCAGGATCCGGCGGAGACCGCGCTCGGCGTTCGCCACGGAGAACTGCGCCGCGACCGCCTCGAAACCCTGCCGCGCGAGTCTCGTCCACAGCCGCTCATCGGAATGCAGCGACACGACGGCCGCGGCGAACGCGTCCGGCGTGTCCGCGATCAGGATGTCCTCGCCGTGCCGCACCTCCATGCCTTCCGCGCCGATGGTCGTCGTCACCGCCGGCACGCCGTACGCGAGGCTCGTCATCACCTTGCCCTTGATACCCGCGCCGTATCGCAGCGGCGCGATGGAGAGCCGCGCGCCCGCGAACATCGGCCGCAGATCGGCCACCGGTCCCGCGAAACGAACGCTGTCGCTGGCCATGCGCTGCAGCCGTTCCGGCACGTGCGCCCCGATGACGGTCAGACGCATATCCGGCAACCGGCTGAGCACCAACTGATGGATGTTGCGCAGGTAGTCCTCGAGCGCATCGCCGTTCGGAGGATGGTGGAAGTTCGCGACGTACAGCATGCCCTGACGCTCCGAGAAGGCGGGCTCTGTCCTGTCGGGCGTCACGATGAGCGAGACCAGCTCCACCTGGAGGTCCCGCGCCTCGCGGGCGAGCAGCTCCCGCTCCACGCTGCTCACGACGACGGTCACGTCGCATGCGCGCGCCACGCCGAGCTCCTGCTGCTTGAGTCGATCGGCCTGTGACACCGCGAGATCGCTGGCGACCTGGGCGCGGCGCGTCTCACGCAGGAAGTGAAGGTCCACCGTATCGAACACGCGGAGCGCGTTCGGGCAGTGCCGCTTCACGAGCGGCACGAATTCGCGCGCGACGTCGACGCGACTGAGGATCACGGCCCGATACCGGTCGCCGAACTCCCGCAGGTGCTGCTCGATGGAAGGCAGGTACGGGTGGTAGAGCATCTCCACCCCGACCGTCTGCAGCGCACGCGCATAGTCGCCGTCGTGCGCGCGGTTCTCCGCCACGAACGTCACATGACACCCGACGCGTCGCAGGATCCGGCACATCTCGAACATGCGGACGGATCCCGCGTCGCGATCGGGACGCGGCGTGTACGAGTCGATGATGAGCACGTGCGGGCCGGTCGGGCGATAGCGTGCGAAGTCCGGATTCGACCGCGGCGCGGGCTGCTCGCGCAGCTCGCGCGCCCATTTCTGCCTGAACGTGTCCTGATTGACCACCTGGTATCGCTTGGCGCCCGATCCGGTATCGGTGCCCGCCGTCCCGCCCTCGAAGTGCACGATGAGGCAGGAGGGCTGATACACCACGCGCCTTCCCGCCGCGCGCACGGCGAACGCCAGGTCGACGTCCTCGTAGTACATCGGGGCGAATCGCATGTCGAACCCGCCGACCTCGTCGAAGAGCGCGCGCGGAACGGCGATGCAGGCGCCGGAGCAGTAGTGCGCGTCGCACTGGAACTCGTAGCGCGGATGTCCGGGATCGTCGCCGCGTCCGTAATTCCAACCCGAGGCGTCGGAGAACACGATGCCGCCCGCTTCCTGCAGGCGCCCGTCCGGATAGATCAGCTTGGCGCCGACGAGTCCGACGCCACCCGCTGCGGATCCGTGAGTCTCGAATGGCTCCAGGAGAGACTTCAGCCAGCCCTGCGAGACGAACGTGTCGTTGTTGAGGAACACGATGTAGTCGCCGAGCGCGGCACGCGCGCCCGCGTTGCACGTCTCGAGGAATCCGCGATTCGTTTCGCTGCGAACCACGCGCACTCCCGTCACGAGCCGCTCGATGTCGCGGGTCTCGTCGGTGGACGCGTCGTCCGACACGATCACCTCGTACGGGATGCTGCCGGTGCGCTCGAGAATGGAGGCGAGGCAGGCGTACGTGCGGTCGAACGCGTTGAATACCGGCACCACGATGGACGCAACCGGACGCTCCGAGCGCACGAGGTGCAACTGCTGCCGCTCGCCGCGGTCGGCCCGGGCCGCGTACGGTACCATCGCGGCCGCCAGTGTCGACGGCAGCGGCGGTGGCGGCGCCGCGAGGGAGCCGCGCCGCAGCCGCATCAGCAGCTCGGATCGGATGTCCTCGAGGAGCGCGGCGGCGCCGCGCGTCTTCATTGTGTATCGCGCGCGGCGTGGAAATCCGCGCATCTCGCGCATGAAGGGAACCAGACCCGAGACGAAGTCGCGCGCCGCACGCAGCGGGCGAGTCATCTTCCAGCTGACGCTCGTGTGCACGCCGGTGAGTTGCGATCGCGTTGCCTCGAGACTCGCTCGCAGCGTGACGACGGCGGCCTGCTCTTCCGCCACGCGCGCCTGCATCTCGCCGAGCAGCGTGCGCATCCGCTGCAGCTCGTCGTTGTCAGGCGTTGTCATGGGCGACCGGCCAGCTCGGTGTACGCGCGCACGGCGCGCTCGGCGACCGCGTCCCATTCGTACCGGGCGAGCTGCTCGCGATGGCCGTGCGGCGGCGGAATCTCGCCCTGCAGCGCCTGAACGAAGTCGCTGAGCTCAGCGGTCGTCACCCAGGGGCGCAGGTCGTCGAAGCCACGGACTCCGAACGGTGTCGACAGCACAGCGAGGTCACAGGCCAGGTAATGCAGCAGCTTCATGCTGCTCCCGGATCCCGCGGTGACGGGATTCAGAGCGATCGCGTCGGTGCCCGCGAAATCGGCCACGTCGCCCTCCGGCCGGAGCTGCAGGTTGGACGGCAGCGGTACCGGCACGCGCCGCGCGCACGACCCGATGACGACGAAGTCGACCTGCGCAAGCGCCGGCGCCAGCTGCGTCGCGATCGTTTTCACGACCGCGCGATTATGCGCCACGTCGCTGCCGGCGAAGATCGCGCGTCGTCTGCGGCCATTGCCGCGGCTCGCGCCATGCGCGGCTCGCTGGATTCGCTCGCGTTCGACCGCGCGCAGATCGATGCCGTTCGGGATCACCGACAGCCGGTCGGCGGGTACGCCGTACAGCTCTTGGAAGCGTCGCGCGTCGCGATCGGTGCACGCGAACACGCGGTTCGCCCGGCCCACGAGCTCGGCCTCGAGCCCATGCACGCGACCACCAGCCAGACGCCGCACGCGCTCCGATCGACATTCGGCCGACACATAGTCGAACTCCACGTTCTGGGATCCGTAGGCGACAGGCACGTTCGGCGGCAGATGACGCGCGAGATCGGCAAAGGCAGGATGGTCGATCTGGCACACGTCGTAGTTGGCGAGCGACACCGGGAGCAGCGCGCGGTATCCCGGATGGAACGACACCAGCGCGCCGTACGGGAACGGACGGTCCACAAAAAGGAAGGGCAACACGAACGGCGCGTAGGGCACCTGGCGCAGCGTGAACGGCTCGCGGGCGGCGAGCGCGCGACGCTGCGTGACGTGAAAGGGTGTGACGATCGTGAGATCGATGCCACGGCGGGTGAGCGCGCGCGCGAGCTGGACGATGCGCGCCTTTCCTCCCGACGTGATCGGGAGAATCGGATACGGCGCAACCTGCACCACGCGAAGCGGCAAGCGTCCCCCTTCCTGCCTCGGGATCCGCCGGCGGCTACCGGCGGCTTGTCACGGCGCGGAGTCCGGCTGGTCGGCCACGGCGCTCGTGGCCGGAACGCCCGGTTCGGATACTGTCTGATCGATCGGCGACGGCACCGCCGCGCCCTCCGGAGGCATCGTCGGCGTCTCGGGCATCTTCCTCGCGGTGCCCGTCGCTTCCACATACTGCCCGACCACGTCGCGCGCAGGCCCGAACGCCACCACCCGGCCGTGGTCGAGCCAGATGGCATCGTCGCACATCGTCAGGATGGCTTGCGGCGCGTGGGAGACGATCAGCCCCGTGCAGCCGTTCATCTTGAACGCTTTCATGCGGTCCATGCACTTCTTCTGGAACGCCAGGTCGCCCACCGCGAGCACCTCGTCCACGAGGAGCACCTCCGGCTCGATGTGCGACGCGACCGCGAAGGCGAGGCGGACGTGCATGCCGGTGCTGTACGTGCGCAGCGGGAAGTCCAGGAACTCGTGCAACTCGGAGAAGTCCACGATGGAGTCGAACCGCTCGCGCACCTCGCGACGTGTGAGCCCGCTGCAGACGCCCGACACGTAGATGTTCTCACGCCCCGTGAGCTCGGGGTTGAAGCCGACTCCCAGGTCGAGGATGGCGCCGACGCGTCCGCGAAGCTCGATCTTCCCCTCGGTCGGTCGACCCACGCCGGCGACGAGCCGCAGGAGCGTCGACTTCCCGGCGCCGTTGAAGCCCATGATCCCGACCATGCGTCCGGGCGTCACCCGGAACGACACGCCGGTGAGCGCCCAGAAATAGTCGCGCCGCTTGCGCCGCAGGCCGCGCAGCAGGACCTCCTGAAAGGTCATCGGTTCGTCGGGCGACCATTTGCGAAACTTCTTCGACAGGCCGTCGACCGTGATGGTGCCGGCCATGGATCAGAACTCCTCGACGAAGGTCGCGCTGGCGCGCTGGAACAGCTGATAGAAGACCCACAGCAGCACGGCGCTGATCCCGGCGACGGCCGTTAGCGCGAGCAGATGCGGTGTCTCGCCGCGGATGAGGATCGTGCGATACGCCTCCACCAGATGCGTCATCGGGTTGAGCTGGTAGAAGCGGCGGTACTTCTCGGGGACGATCGCGACGTCATACAGGATCGGCGTGAGAAAGAACCCCAACATCAGGAACACACCGAGCAGGTACTGCGTGTCGCGGAAGTTCACGTGCACACATGCCGCGAGAATGCTCCACGACAGGATCATCAGGTACTGCACGGCAATGACGACCGGCAGCCAGAGCAGCGCCGCCGTCACGGGGATTCCGTTGACAATGACGAGACCGATGAGGATCGGAAACGTCAGCAGGAAGTGAATGAGGTGCGACCCGACGGTGACGTTCGGCAGCAGCGCCGACGGGAACGCCGGCTGCCGGATGAGGTCGCGATTCGCGAGAATCGCCATCGTCGACTCGAGCACCGCCGCCTGGAACCAGTTCCAGGCCGTGATCCCGATGAAGATGTACGTCGTGTAATTCTGAGTCGGGACCTTGAAGAGGATGCGAAACACGAAGTAGTACACGATCACCTGCGCCGCGGGATTCACGAGCGTCCACGCGATGCCGAGGTACGATCGCTTGTAGCGAAGCTTCATGTCGCGGACGAGAAGCTCTCGCAGGAGATCGCGCCGCTGGGTCACACGACGACTGAACGTCCATTGGGCGATGCTGCTGGCCATGCGAATACTGGATGGAAGGCGGTGACCCGGAGGCCCGGGAGAGGAAAAAACTCGTCAGGGGTCACGCCGCACGCAACCTGTGGCGGCCGTGCAGCGAGTGGTCACGCGCGGCAAAACGCAACTCGAAACAGGAATGGCATCGAGTCCGTTTTTGCCGTTGATCGTCCCTGTGACAAAAGCTATCGTCCTCTGATGAAGTCATCGCGGCGCGACGCTGTCGCTGCTCCCCCCTCCCCGCCGTCCACCTCGTCCTCGCGCGTGGTCTCCATGACACTCTCGCGCGCGGCCGCCGTGCTGCTGGTCGTCGGCATCTTCGCCTGCGGCTCCGAGGAGATCACCTTCCCGAAAGAGGTCGAGCTCAGCCAGATCGCGGTCGACAGCACCGCCAACACGATCGAGCTGGGCAACCGCGTGACGTTCACCGCGACCGCGAAGGACAAGAAGGGAAAGGTCGTCGACGTTCCCGTGACGTGGCGCACCTCGAACGAGAAGGTCGCGGTGTTCGAACGTGATGGTGTCCTCTACGCGAAGGACACGGGCCAGGTGTTCGTGGCGGCCGCGTCGCTCGGCGTCGGCTCGCCGACGGTGTCGATTCAGATCGTGTGGCTCGGCCCCGCCCACGTCGTGAGCGGCGCCTGGTCGAAGCCGGTCGCCGTGAACCCCGGCGCGATCATCTCCGACAGTCTCAGGGTGGTCGTGACGAACTCGCGCGGTCAGCCCGTGACGAACGCCAGGGTCTCGTTCACCGTGACGCAGGGAGGCGGCACCGTTTCCCCGATCCTCGCGACGACAAACAACGCGGGCGTTGCCGCGGCGCAGTGGACGCTCGGGCCGGCCAGCGGCACGAACAAGGTGACCGCCTCGGTCGTGCACGACGACGGCACGCCGAACCCGCTCGTACCCAACAACGCGATCGATTTCGCCATCACGAGCTACGCGGCGCTGACGATCCAGGGCGGCGACAACCAGACGGCACAGATCCTGGATGACGTGCCCGTCACTCCGTCCGTGCGACTCGTCGACTCGCTCGGCAATCCTCGACCCGGCGTGCCGGTCATCTTCACCGCGTTCCAGAATGGGCGCGTGACCACACCGGTCGTCTCCACCAACGCGAGCGGAATCGCGACACCGGGTGCCTGGACGCTCGGCGACATCCCGAATGGACAGGCGCTCGAGGCCCGCGTCGAGGACGCACGCGTGAACTTCCACGCCACCGCGACCGGCACGCCCATCCGCTACAGGCCCGCGTCGGTCTCCGCCGGCGGTGTCAGCACGTGCGCGCTCGAGAGCAACGGCGCCGTGAAGTGCTGGGGCCACTCGCCCGAGAGCGGCAGCGGTGGGTCCGCCAACACGTCGACCCCCACCGCGACGAGTCCACCGATGGTGGCCACGAGCCTCGGCGCGTCATCGACGCACTACTGCGCGCTCAAGTCGGGCGGTGAAGCGTGGTGCTGGGGCGTGCTCGCGCTCGTCGACACCTCCGGCGCCGTGACCAACACCAACGCGCCGATGCGCCTGCAGAGCGATCTCGCGTGGTCCCGGATCGCGCCCGGGTTCGCGCACACGTGCGCGCTCACGCCGGGCCAGGATGCGTACTGCTGGGGCGACAACACGAGCGGCCAGCTCGGCGACCTCACGCTCGACAACAGGCGTGTGCCTGGACCGGTCGCCGGTGGTTTCAGATTCTCCACGATATCGAGCGGGTCCAACCACAGCTGTGCGCTGGCGCTCGATGGCACGGCGCTCTGCTGGGGCGGGAATCAGACGGGCCAGATCGGCGACGGCGGCACCACGAACCGCACGAGTCCCACGACGGTGGGCGGCGGTCTCGCCTTCCAGGCGATCGGTTCCGGCGATGGCTTCAGCTGCGGTCTCACGACGCAGGGCCGGGTGTACTGCTGGGGCGCCTTCGGGGGTTCACAAAATCTCACGCCGACGACCTATGCGTCCGCGCCCACGTTCATCAGTCTCAGCGTCGGATCGCGGCACGCGTGCGCGCTCGCCGGTGACGGAACCGCATATTGCTGGGGCGACAACGCGTACGGACAGCTCGGCGACAGCACCATCAGCTCGCGTTCGGCTCCGACGAAAGTCGCGGGTGGTATGGTCTACTCGCAGATCAGCGCCGGACTCTCTCACACGTGCGCCATCACCACCGACGGCGCTGTCGCGTGCTGGGGGCGGAACGCGGCCGGTGAGCTCGGCGAGAACACCTCCGCTGGGCGAACGACTCCCGGCCTGATGGTCCTTGGCGTCATTCCGTAGGCTGCCTTCCTCTCTTTCTACCTCGCTCGTTTACTGAACGTGAGCTCACGCTGCAGTGCACTGGCCGTCGGCCGTGTCATTCGATGGGTGAGCGCGTCCATCTGCCTGCTCGTCTGCAGCGCGTTCACCGCCGAAGCGCAGATGATCGTGAGCGGCGTCGCTGTTTCAGGTAACCGTCCTGCCGACGGTGCGACGATCGAGATTCGCGAGCTCGGCCTTTCCACGCGCGCCACGAGCGAAGGCATCTACAACCTGCTCATCCCCGCTCCGCGCGTGCGCGGGCAGCGCGTCACGATCGAGGCGAGACATCGCCGGTTCGGCTCGCAGTCCACCACGATCGTGCTGAATGGCGATCGCATTACGGTGAACTTCAACCTCACCGTCGGGGGAAACCGCCCTCCCGAGAATCGTCCGCCGGTGGCGGAGAAACCCAGCCGCCGCGACACGACGGTCCGCGCGCCTGCGACGACCACGTCGCTGGAGCTGCTGGGCCGCAGAGCTGACAGCTCGCAGTTCGGCGAGCTCGCGGGCCCGGTCGATTTCTCCACCGCGCTGGCAGGAAGGATTGCGGGGCTCACCGTGACGGCCGCGCCGGTCCCGGGCGGCGCATCACCGATGTGGTACCGCGGCCCGCGATCGCTCACCCAGTGGGGAGCGCCGCTCGTGGTGGTCGACGGCGTTCCCATCGACAACGCCGGGTTCACCACGTTGAGCCAGACGTTCGGCCAGGGCGGCTTCGACTACGGATCGCCGCTGCAGGATATTGCCCTCGACGACATCGCCCATGTGACGATGATGGACGGCGTGGAGGCGTCGCTGCGGTACGGCGCTCGCGCGGCCAACGGCGTGCTGCTCGTCGCGACCAGGGAAGGAGGCACGACACGCGGCGTGTCGTTGAACCACCGCTTCCTGTACACGTCGGATCGGCCGGATCTGCTGCCGTCCTATCAGAACCAGTACGGGCAGGGTCTCGATGGGCAGTTCGAGTTCTTCGACGGCGCGGGTGGCGGCATCAACGACGGCGCAGACCAGAGCTGGGGACCGAAGCTGGAAGGGCAGCCCGTCATCCAGGGCAGCCTCATCGAACCGCGGCGTCCCGACGTGCGCGCGTGGCTGCCACGCTCCGGCAACGTGCGACAGGACTTTCTGGAGGGCGGACACACGCTCGATGGCAACATCGGGCTCGTCGCGGTGCGCGACCCCGAAAGCGCGCGATTGTCACTCGGCGCGCGCTCGACGCGGTCCGTCACACCCGGACAGGAATCCAGCCGCTACACCCTCGCGGCCAATGGGACGTCGCGCCGTCTGGATCCGCTCACGGTGCATGGCAGTGTGCAGCTCAGCAGAACCAACAACGCCGATCGCCCCGGGTCGGGCTTCGACGAGGTGAATCCGATCGCGGGGTTCACGCGCATCGGGCGTCAGGTGGATGTCGCTGCACTCGGGAACCGGATCAAGGACACCGTCGAACAGGTCAACTGGATCTACACCAACAACCGTAACAACCCGTGGTTCCAGAGCCGGCTCAACTCGAACGACGACCACCGCGGCCACGTCACCGGCGCCACTGATTTCTCGTACGACATCGGCAAGGGCGCTACCGCGGTTCTTCGCGCGGGAATGGACATGTACCACGAGAGCCGGAACCTGCAGGTGGAGTCCGGCTGGAAGGGCGGGTATCCCACACCGCTCGGCCGAGCCGACTTCTCCGGCGGCGGCGCGCAGCAAGAGAAGCTGTCCGTGAACGATCGCGTGTTCGGTCTCGCGGTGAATTCCGGCACGCTGTCGCGGTCAGGCCAGTTGCATGGCAGCGTCGGTGTCGAAGTCAGGCGGTCGGAGTACGAGCGCGCGATGACGGTCGATGACTCTTCGACCCTGGGCGCGGGGTCGCGAATTGTCACCGACAGCCTCGAGAAGAACGGCATGAGTGTCGGCGCACTGTTCGTCGGCGCGTCCGCGACCCCGCTGACCACCCTGCGACTGCGCGGTGGCGTGCGTTTGGAGCGGTGGACGGATCTCAGTGCGGACCAACAGGTCCTGTACCCATCCATCGCCGCGGACTACGACGTCCTGGGAGCGCTCCCCGACTTCCTTCGCGGCCGCCTCGGCGCGGCATCGCTGCGCGCGAGCTGGTGGACCGCGGGCAACGAGGTGACGCCGCGCTCGCTCGAACGCAGCTACGTCATGGCCGGCCCGTCGGCGGCCTCGCTGCTCTCCCTGGTCGGCGATTCCGCTGCGGGACGCGAGCAGACCAGCGCCATCGAACTCGGCGCCCTGATGGCATCCACCGGGCAGCGAGTGTCACTCAATCTCGGATGGTACAGCGAGCAATCGAGCGACGTCCTCGTAGGACGTGGTGCCGCGGCGCAGCCACCGCTCGCGCGGTCCGCCGAGATCTCGAACTCCGGACTCCAGGGTGCGTTCAACGCGAACGTCCTGCGCGATTTCTACGGAGTGGCGTGGGATTTCACCGCGTTGTTCGCGCATAACACCAACAAGGTCGAGAAGCTGGCCGAAGGAATTACGGAAGTTCCGCTCGGGCCGCCGATGTGGGGCGCGACGCTGGTAGCGCGGGAACGGCGCCCGGTCGGAGTCATCACGGGTGCGCAGTACCTTCGCGACGGCGCCGGAGCGCTCGTCCTCAAGAACGGCCTCCCGCTGCCGGACGTCACCGCGCCGTCGGATTTCGGCACATGGCAGCCGAATTGGACCGTGGGGGTCGCGAGCACGATACGGTACGGGAAGTTCGAGCTCACGGCGAACATGGACGCGCGCCTCGGCGGCAACATCTTCAGCGCGACCAACCTGTGGGGTTCCTACTCCGGGACCCTCTCGTCGACGCTCAATGGTCGCGAGACCGGCTTCGTCATTCCTGGCGTCGACAGCGTCAGCGGCGCAGCGAACAGCACACAGGTGACGGGCCAGGATTACTATCACGCCCTCGGCGCCATCCAGGAGCGCTGGGTCTACGACGCGACGTACCTGAAGCTGCGTAACGCGCGGATCACGTACGAGCTGCCGCTCGACTTCGTTCCGTTCTATCGGCAGCAGAGCGCCCGCATCAGTATCGTCGGGCGGAACCTGTGGACGTGGGCCAAGGCGCCCAACATCGATCCCGAGACCGCGGTGTCGGGAGCCGTGTTCCAGGGATTCGAGCTTGGTCAGCTGCCTGGTGCCCGAAGTATTGGCTTGCAGCTGAGCGTTACCCCGTAGCGTCAGTCTGTAGCTCGCCTTCCACAGGTGTAGCGAAATCGCTACAAGCGCGCGCATCAACCATCGACATGTTTTCGTCGTATGTGACTACTGCGCTGAGACTTAGGCGCGTGTGCCACAATGCTGCGGCGGGACCATTCATTGCCTTTACGGCCGACCTCACCGACCCCTCCAGTCGACTAAGGCCGTGCAATCACACTCCAAGTACATCCTCGGCATTTCAGCGTATTACCACGACAGCGCCGCGTGCGTGTTGCGCGACGGCGAGATCGTGGCCGCAGCCTCCGAGGAGCGATTCACCCGCAAGAAGGGCGATTCCGCGTTCCCCGCGAAAGCCGCAGCGTATTGTCTTCGAGAAGCACGCATCGGCGTAAGCGACCTCGCCGCCGTCGGCTTCTACGACAAGCCGATCCTCAAGTTCGAGCGCATTCTCGAGACGTATCTCGGTGTCGCGCCGCGCGGCTTCTCCAGCTTCCTCAAGGCGGGACCGCTCTGGGTGAAGGAGAAGCTGTTCACTGACCGCGAGATGCGGAGCGCAATCGGCGCGCTCGCGGATCCGGGAGCTGAGACCGCGGCGCCGTTCGAGGGGGACCTGCTGTACGCCGAGCATCATGAGAGCCACGCGGCGAGCGCGTTCTATCCGTCGCCGTTCGAGAATGCGGCAATTCTCACGATGGACGGAGTGGGCGAGTGGGCGACGGCGTCGATTGGCGTCGGGCGCGGCGCCGACATGGAGATCCTCAAGGAGCTGCGCTGGCCGAATTCGCTCGGCCTGCTCTACTCGGCGTTCACGTACTACACGGGCTTCAAGGTCAACTCCGGTGAATACAAGGTCATGGGCCTCGCGCCGTATGGCGAGCCCAGATACGTGGACCTCATCTACAAGCACCTCGTCGATCTGCACGAGGACGGTTCGTTCACGCTGAATCAGAAGTACTTCAACTACGTCTCCGGTCTGACGATGACCAGCGAGGCGTTCAATGATCTGTTCGGCGGTCCACCGCGAGTTTCGGAAACAGATCTGACGCAGAAGGAGATGGATCTCGCGCGCAGCGTCCAGGTGGTGTGCGAGGACGTCATGTTGCGCATGGCGCAGACGGCGAAGCGCGAGACGCAACTCGACGCGGTGTGCCTCGCGGGCGGCGTCGCGCTGAACTGTGTCGGCAACGGAAGGTTGCTGCGCGAAGGCCCGTTCAAGGACCTGTGGATCCAGCCGGCCGCGGGCGATGCGGGTGGTGCGCTTGGCGTCGCTCAACTGATCTGGCATCGCCATTTCAAGCAGCCGCGCGTGGTGGGGAAGGGTCGCGACGGCCGTCCTCGCGACGCGATGAAGGGCGCCTACCTCGGTCCGGAGTTCTCCGATGCCGAGATCGAGTCGTTCCTGCAACGTGTTGGCGCGCCGTACGAGAAAATGGACAAGAAGGCGATCCCGTTCCGCATCGCGGAGATCATGGCGGAAGGGGCCATCGTCGGATGGTTCAACGGCCGCATGGAGTTCGGGCCGCGGGCGCTGGGGTCGCGCAGCATCGTCGGCGACGCGCGGAATCCGCGAATGCAGGCGGACATGAACATCAAGATCAAGTTCCGCGAGGGATTCCGGCCGTTCGCGCCGAG
>Ga0066652_100000643_pt1 | contig 17050 bp, 14 predicted proteins | sample GraSoiAngelo_101_FD_71413 | JGI IMG/M metagenome (GOLD analysis project Ga0066652, IMG submission 71413) | Grasslands soil microbial communities from the Angelo Coastal Reserve, California, USA - 14_0903_02_30cm | ecosystem: Environmental > Terrestrial > Soil > Grasslands | place: USA...
GTAGGTCTTGATCGCCAGGCGATACAGGAGCGACCGCGGCGAGTTCCAGGCGGCGACGTGGCGATGGGGAAACGGTTGGATCGCATCGCCCGCGGCCGCGCCCCTCGGGTCCGGGGTGAAGTAGTGGCTGGTCACTCCCCGGGCGCGCACCCCGCGGTGCGTCTTCAACGCTGCGAGCCCCGCACCGCCGCCGATCGATCCCACGTGGGCGACGATCACTGCGCCGAATCGCTCTCGCTGTGACGCAGGATGAATCCCGGCAGCGTCTCGTTCGCCCCCTGTCCGAACGAGTGCTCGTAGCGCAGCGCCGGCCGGGCCTGGGGATACGGAATCTTGAGCGCCGATCTGACCGACTGCTCGATCCAGTTGCGCTGCGCGACCAGCTCCTCAGGGGTCAGGTAGTCGGTGTAGACGAAGGCACGATAGCCGCCGTTCGGATCTCCCTTGTAGTAGTCCGCGACGACGCAGAAGTCGATGTCGTGGGCGTGGAGCCGGTCGCCCGACTTGGGGAACGTATAGGTCCACACGCCGGGCTGGCTCGGATGCGCCAGCGCCTCGTCGTAGTAGGGGGTCCCGGGATACGCGGTGATCACCGAACAGTCGAATTCCTCGGGCTGGGCCTCGAGCAGCCACTCCTGGGTTTCCCGGGTCGTCTGCTCCGATTCGCCGGGATGACCGATGGACATCAACGCCTTGACCTTGAGCCCGGCCCGGCGCGCGAAATCGATGGCGCGGAAGTTGTCGTCGACCGCCGCGCGCTTGTTGATGTTCTCGAGGATCCGCGGACTTCCCGATTCGAAGCCGCAGAGCAGCCAGCGAAACCCCGCGCGGTGCATCGCGGCCGCCTGCTCCGCGGTGAAGAGCTCCGACTTGACGAAGCCGCGGAAGCGAAACTCCTGTCCGAGTGATTCCTGCAGGTCGGCGAGTGCGTTCATCAGGCCGACCATGTTCTTGTTCACGTTGAGCTCGTCGTCGTAGAACATGAAGCCGGTGTAGCCGTAGACCTCGTGCAGCAGCCTCACTTCGGCGACGATCGATTCGGTCGACCGGGTGCGGATCACGCGCAGCGATTTCGAATTCCGGCCGCCGCAGAAGCCGCAGCCGAAGGGGCAGCCGAGCTGCGCGATGAGACTGGTGCTGCGCCGTCCCTCGATTTCGTAGTGGTAGCTCGACATGTCGACGAGATGGCGGGCCGGCAGCGGCGTGTCCTCGTAGGTCGCGTTGGTGAGAAAGAAGCCGCCCGCCGGGTCGTCGCCGTCGAGCAGTTTCGGCGCGTCCGGCTCGAGCGCCTTGAGCACGGCGAACTCGCCGTCGCCGCTGACGAGCACGTCGGCCAGCGCTTCGAGCCGCGCCATGGCCGCATGCGCGCGCGACACGCGGCCCTGGCGCCGCTCGAGTTTGACGGCCGAAGAGGTCAGGGTGATGTGCGGCCCGCCCAGCACGATCCGGGCGTCGGGACGCACGGCGCGAATGGCCTGGATGATTTTCACGACGGTCGGCAGCTGCGGAGTCGTCGTGGTGATGCCGATCGCCGCCGCCCGGGTCTGCGTGACGTGCGCCGCCAGGGCCTCCAGGTAATTCTCGGTGCCGGACAGATCCAGGTGATCGACCGCGACACCGCGCTGCTCCAGCGCCGCGGCGACCTTCAGGATCCCGAGGTTGACGAAGACGCGCTCGTCGAGCAGGAAAATCGACGGCGGCGTGATCAGCGTCACTCGTGCGGGCAGGGCGGATGAGGGCATGGCCTGAGTCTATCTCGCGGCGTTCGTCAGGACACCGACTGGCCGAACCGGGAATGCGCGACGGCGTCGAACAGATGCCGGGTCATCAGGTCGCCGACGCCGAGCTGCTGCCCCGCCGTATGGAGCGGCATGATCGGCACACCGCCAAGGAAGGCGCCCATCGCCGCGAAGGTGCTGGGCGGCGACGCCAGGACATCGCACATCGAGAGCGCCGCGAGGCTTTCCATGTAGTGGCCGCTCTGTCCGGCCGCGCCGGTGGTCAGGTGCGCCGGCAGACCTTCCAGCAGCACGGCCGTCTCCGGGTCGTCGCTCGCGAGCAGCAGGCCGGCGTCCGGCCCGAAGATTGCGGTCATCTGCGACAGCCACTCGCGATATTGACCCAGCTCGAAATGGTAGCGCCCATCGAGCCAGCGCGCATAATCCGTTCTCCTGATCAGCACGCCAATCACCGTCCGGTAACGCGCGCGCAGCGTTCGCATCAGCGCCGCCGCCGGCTCGCTGTACTCACGCGCGGGCCGCAGGAAGTGCCTGATGGTTTTCTGGTGCGCCTCGAGCGCGGGCCAGTCACGAAAGAGGAACCCGCCCAGGACGACGACGTTGAACCGTTCGGCCCACGCGACGAATTCCGGGTCGCTCAGATCCTGGCGTCGGCCGTCGCCCCACTCGAGCAGCCTGGCCCGCCCGCCCAGCAGTCGATGCGTCGCCCGCGTCCCATGCAGCGAGACCCGCGCCGCCCACTTTGGCGGCAGGAGCAGGTGCGCCTGTGCCGCGGCGGTCGCCGCGGCCGTCGCCGCCCTCAGCGCCGCGCCGCGGCCGGCGCGTGGCGGCGGGAAGACCATCCAGGGATGATGTTTCGATTCCTCGAACAGGTGCGCGTAAGGGACGAAGTTGAAGTTGACGAGACGCCACGCCGGATGCTCGAGACAGAACGACATCAGGTGCGCCTGGAGCATCAGGCGATTGCCGAGCCGGCCCTGCGTACCGTGGAGGACGACGAGGCTGCGCATGCTCAGGCGGGCGGGTAGATGCGCGGCGCCACGTACGACGGCAGAACGAACAGCGCGTCGCCCCAGTTCAGCGCGTACACATGATTGCGAGACGGCTGGTAGAGGCCGACGAAGCGGAATCCGCGAGCCTGCAGGTGGGCGTGAATGTCCGCGAACAAGGCCTGTCCCTCGTAGTGCGGCACGAAGTGCACCTCCAGCACGAGCGCGCCCACCGCGCCGCGCGCCATCTGCTCTGCCGCGCCGCGCAGCACCTGCAGCTCGTAGCCCTGGGTGTCGGACTTCAGCACGTCGACGGTGGCGATCCGGTGTTCGCCGCAGAACCGGTCGACGGTCGTCACCTCGACGTCCACCGTCTGCTGCTGGACGATGCCGCCGCCGCCGACGAACTCCGAGGCGTTTGCCGCCATGGGGAGCAGCGAGTTGTTCTCGTCCCCCGCGAAGATCCGCATCGGCAGCTGCCCCGGCGCGTCCCCGACGGCGAGGTTCCACGGCGTGATCTGCGGCCGCGCCGCGACGCGCGTTTGCAGCCGGGCGAACGTGCCGGGGACAGGCTCGAAGGCATGAATGCGCGCGTCAGGGAAGCCGCGGTGCCAGCGAAGTGACACGCGGCCGGTATTCGCCCCGATATCCAGGATGAGTTGCGGCGGCGCATGCCAGAACAGCGTGCGCACGTCGTCGACGACGTCCAGGCCGAAACGCCGCTGACGGCGGCGCCGATCGCTCAGGCGTCGGCGTAGGCGGCTGAACGAGTTGCCCATTCGTCGTCTACCGCCGCGGATCCCCGAATGGCGGCACCGGCCGGACGGCGCGCGGATTCTGCGGCAGCGTCGGCACTTCCGCGGCCGGGCTGAACCACTCGGTCAGGCGCAGCAGCCGGCCGCGCTTGTTCGGCAGCAGCTCCTGCAGCCGCTCGATTACGCCGAGCGCGTCGGCCAGGGTAGCGACGACGCCGATGCCGCGGCCGGTTGCATGATCGCGCGCCGCCGTATCGCGCGCGCGCTGCATCAGGATCGCCTTGGTCGGCGACGCGCTCACCACCTCGACACAGTTGATCAGCTGATCGTCGACCATCAGGTCGAGCCGCAGCGCGTTGGCAATGTCGCCGCGCGAGCCGGGCACGGTCAGCACCGCCGGCAGGTAGAAACCGAACCGCTCGATCCACCACTGCGTCTGGAACTGCACCGAGTCCCCCGCCGACGCCGGGCGCTTGGTCATGAAGAAGACCTCCCACCCGGCCGCCCGCGCCAGGTGGTAGAGCCGCGCGATCTGATCCGGCTCGTAGGCGTCGATCTCCATCCACCAGTTCGGCGTCTTCGCGATGTGCTCCCACACCCGGCGCACGTCCTCGGGAGACATCGCCGCCTCGCGGCTCTCCGCGTCGTCGGGATCGAAGTCGTCGACCTGGCCGCGGACCAGGCGCACCGCCGTCGCGCGGAACGCCGACCGGAAGTCCGCGAGCACCCCGTCGATGTCGAACCCGAGGCGCAGCGACATTCAGGCGCCCGGCCCCAGGCGGGGCGAGGAGCGATGCACCACGATGGCCGCCGCAATCGCCGCGAGGACGGCATTGGCAGGATTGGTGAGCCCGGTCTCCCACAGGCTCTGCACGGCGACGCCGAACAGTCCGCTGACCGCTCCCGCCCGCAGGAAGTACATCCCCGAGTCGTCGCGGGCGAGCGCGTCACGCGAGGCGCGCACGAACAGCGCCAGGGCGACCGCCACCGGAATTCCGATCAGAATCCCTCCCTCCGCCGCTACCTGCAGGTAGTGGTTGTGCGCGGCGTTGATCCGGAACAGCGACGGCGCCCGCTGGTTCACCAGCATGACCGTGTCGATCGTCCCGGCGCCGCTGCCCGTCAGCCAGAAGTCGCGGACGATCCGAGCCGTCGCCCGCCAGATGTTCATGCGATACGCGGTCGCGGCGCCGGCGGCGCCGAACCGTTCGAGCAGCGGCGCCGTACCGACGCGCAGTGCCGCCGCGACAACCGCGATCCCGATCGCGGCCAGCGCCCAGGCCGACGTCGGCCTCGCCCGGCGCGCCCGTAACGTCGCGCCGAGCAGCAGCGCGCCGGCGAGCCCCACCATGCCGGATCGTGACAGCGAGGCCACGAGTGCGACGAGCATAAGACAGATCGCCGCCGCGAGCCAGAGCGAGCGGCCATCGACCGCGCCGGCCAGCCGCTGTTGCCACGCCGGCGGCGCAGCCGGTTCCCGATGATGGTGCACCGAAGCGTGCGCCAAAAGATACCCCAGGCACAGCGGGATCGCGATCACCATCCAGGTCGCGAAATGATTGCGGTTGAGAAACGGGCCGAACGGCGGCGGACCCTCGCCTGGATCCCAGCGCCAGTAGATCAGCCCATGCCCGGTGCGCTCCTGCGCCAGGCTTTGGGCCGCGAGCAGCAGCCCGATCGTGGCGACGCCGCGCGCGACCAGGCGGACGCCGCCCCTCGAGAAAATGCGCGTGCCCGTGACGAAGACCAGGAGGGCTGCGCCGGCGATGCCGATCGCCAGCAGCGTCGACGCCAGCTTGACACTCAGCGGCAGCGCGCCGTCCACGGGGGTCAGGCTCAAGCTCTGCCAGATGGGGCGGGCCGCCGGGGAGATCCGGTCGACGAGCCCCGGGGGCAGCGGGACGAGTTGAACCGCCATGGCGATGATGATCGCCTTCAGCCACAGGTGGAGCGGTGGTGGCGGGCCGGCCGCGCGCCACGGCCGGTTGACGGCGACGAGCGCGGCCAGGATCAGTGCGGGAATCGGCAGAGAGGACGGGTAGACGCCAGCGAAGAGAAAGGTCGTACAGGCGAGCAGCACCACCAGCGCCCCGGCGCCCCACTGGGCGCGCGGGTCTTTACGCGGCGCCCTGGCTCTGTCCGTAGTAGCTCTTGTACTGGTAGCCGTAGTAACGCGAGTAGTAGTACTTGTTGCGGTTGAAGTCAACGCGGTTGAGGACGACCGTGACGCTCTTCGGGTGACCCGACTGCAGCGTCTCGAGCGCGCGCTCCGCGTGCGCGCGCCTGGTCATTTCGGACCCGACGACGAAGACGACGCCCGACACCCGGCCCGCCAGGATGACCGCATCGGTGACCGCCAGGACCGGCGGCGTATCGATGATCACCCAGTCGAACGGCCCGGTGCCCAGGTTCGTGATCAGGTTGTTCATCCGCTCCGACGAGAGGAGCTCGGACGGGTTGGGCGGCGTGCGCCCGGCGGTAATCGCGACGAGATTGGGCTCGCTGGTGCGCTGCACCGCGTCGCGGACGCGCGCCTGGCCGACCAGGAGGTGCGACAACCCGGTCTCGTTCTGCAGGCCCATGGTCTTGTGCAGGCCGGGACGCCGCATGTCGGCGTCGATGAGCAGGACGCGCGACCCGCCGAGCGCGAGCGCCATCGCCAGGTTGCACGCGGTCGTCGTCTTGCCCTCGAGCGGCTGGCTGCTGGTGACGGCGATGATGCGCGTCGCCTGCGCGCCGCTGGTGAACACGAGCGAGGTGCGCAACGAGCGGAACGCCTCGCCGAAGTCGTGCGGCACCGGTTCGGTGAGCACCGGGACGCGATCGCCGCGCACCGCGGGGACGAGACCGAGCAGCGGCAGCTTGAGCCGCCGCGTGATGTCTTCCGGCGTCTTGACCGTGTCGTCGAGATACTCGATGCCGAAGGCGAGGCCCACCGCGATCGTCAGCCCGGCCAGGATCGCGGTGATCCAGTCCTTGCGCGGGTTGGGCAGAATCGGCGCGCCCGGCACTTCGGCGCGGTCCATGACCTGCACGTTGTTGGCGCGGCTGTTGGCCTGGACCGAGAGCTCCTTCTGCTGCAGCAGCAGGCGCTGGTAGACGTCGCGTTCGCTGTCCGCCTTGCGCTTGAGCATGTTGTAGTCGCCGCCCTTCTTGTCGAGATTGGCGGCGGCGCTCTGCTGCTCCTGCAGCTGCCCCTTGAAGCTGCGCTCCTCGGTGAGCTTCGCGTTGTACTCGTTGCGGACGTTCTCGAGCACCTTGGTCCGCTCGGCGACGAGACGCCGTTTGGCGTTCTCGATCTTGGCGGTAATGTCGATCATCTTCGGGTGATCGGCCTTGTACCGCGCGGCGAGACTGGCCTGCTCATTGACCAGCGTGGAGAGGTCTCCCTTCGCCTCGACCACGCCGCTATTTGAGCCGACGACGGGAAAATTGTCGATGGCGTCGCTGTTCGGGTCGGCGCCCTTCAACTGCTCGTAAACCGACTGCTTGCTCAGGCGCTCGTTCTGGACGCGCGTGACCGTATCGCTCAACTGGTTGAGCCGGGTCATGACCAGGTTCTGCTTGTCGTCGAGAGAGCCGGCGTCGTTGGTCTGGCGGTACTGCGTCAGCGCTTCTTCGCTGTCGTGAAGCTGCGTCTCGTAGCGCTTGAGCTCTTCGCTCAGCCACGCCAGCGTCTTCTCGGTGTTCGCCAGCCGCGAATCGATGTTCTGCTGCGTGTACTCTTCCGCCAGCGTGTTGGCGGCGAGCGCCGTGAACTGCGGATTGCTGTGCTTGTACGAGATCACCACGAGCCGCGTGGTCGACTCCGGGATGATGTCGACGCCGCCGAGGAACGCGCTGATCAATCCGGCTTCGTGCGCCGACTCGTCGGGCGCCGGGACCGGCACGGTGACCGGCGCGGGACTCGAGATCAGGCTCCGGGCCCAGGTGCTGGCCGCCGAGCGCGCCTGCCGCGCCAGCGAGATCGGATCGCGCGGCGGCGGGGCACTGCCGTTGAACAGCGGATTGGCCTGCAGGTTCAGCTTGCGGACGACGCGGCGCGCCAGGCCGCGGCTGCGCAGGATGCTGTACTGCGTCTTGTAATACGGCTCGGCGTCCTGCCAGAACGCCGGATCGTTCGCATTGAGATTACCGACCTGCGTCGTGCGCTCGTCCTGGATCTGCACCCGCGAGGAGGCCTGGTACACCGGAATGGTGGAGTAGGTCTGCACCATCATCGTCGTCACCACGAGCACGAAGGCGACGCCCGCGAGGCGGCGGTGCTTGAAGACCGCGTTCAGCCGATCGAGCACGTGTATCGGCTGCGGCGCGGCGGTGGGCAGCTGCAGCGGCGGCGCGTCCGCCATCCCGGGCGGGGCCTGTGCACGGATCTCCTGCGTATCGAACATGTCAGCTCAGTTGCACGGCGGACTGACGCACTGCTGCACGGGCGCCAGCGGTGTGATGCCCAGGGCTCCGGCGGCCGACATGACCGCGGACGAGGCATTCTCGAAGACGGCGCCGGTCGACACGGCCGCGGATGCGGCATTCTGGAAGAACCCCGTGAACCACGGAACCTTGGTCCCGAGGCGCACGAAGGTGGCGACCGTCTCTCCCTGCGCGATCACGAACGCGTGACCGACCGTGGCGACCTTGCCGTTCTCGCCGAGCAGCTCGACGACGTAGGTGCCGCCTTCAATATGTGCGAATGAGAACTGCCCCACCGAATCGGCCACCGCGGTCGCTTCGGCCTTGCCGGTCGTCAGGTTCCGCAGGCGCACCGTCACGCCGCCGAGCGGGGTATTGTCGACGTTCCACGCGACCCCCATCACCGAGGTGCCGGCGTTCGTCGCCGGGCCGACGCCGACGCGGGCGGGACGGGCCGGTGGCGGCGCAGCCGTCAACGTCGTCGCGGCGATCGCGCAGGCGATCGCCACGGCCACGGCGTGCAAGCGCGCGAGGCGACGCGTTGGCGTGGGGAATCCGTTCACTGTGTAACGTCCTTATCGGCGCATCGGCGGCTTACGCCCAGACACACCTCTAATACATATAGCCGAAGGGACTTGCCTAACCACGAAGCGTACCAGCTTCCACCCCGCCGGGACAGGCCTAACGTCTGTGACAGATCGATGGCGATGTTCCAGGATTGCCCAGCGACCCACACTTATGTAATGACCCCGGACTCGGCTGCAAATCGTTGTCAGCTAATCCGTTTACGGCTGCCGTGCCGGTTCTGTTACGCTAGCGGCATCCAGGGATGAGCGAAGGCTGGCACGGCTGGGACCGCTATGCGCCGTTTTACGATTGGGAAAACGCGCAAACGGTGGCGCGCCGGGACGTTGCGTTCTGGCGAAACCTCGCGCGGCAGCATCCCGGCACCGTGCTCGAGCTCGGCTGCGGTACCGGCCGGCTGTCACTGCCGTTACTCAAATCCGGTGCAGATCTTGTCGGCGTCGATCGATCCGAGGCGATGCTGAACCGGCTTCGGCTGAAGGCCCGCCGGGCCGGGCTCGCCGGCGAGGCGCGCGTCGTCCGCGGGGACATCCGCCGCCTTCCGTTCCGCACGCGCCCCGGGTTCGGCCTGGTGATGGCCCCGTACGGGATGCTGCAGTCGCTGACCTCGGAACGCGATCTCGCGGCGACGCTGCAGAGCGTCGCGCGGGTCCTCAGGCGCGACGGCGTCTTCGGCATCGACCTGGTCCCGGATCTGCCGCGGTGGTCGGAATACAAGCGGCGGGTCACGTTGTCGGGCTCGCGCGACGCGCGCACGCATCTGACGCTGCGCGAAACCGTCCGCCAGGACACGCGCCGCCGCCTGACGATGTTCGACCAGGAGTACGTGGAGCGCCGCGGCCGCGACAAGCGCGTGCACCGGTTCGAGCTCACGTTCCGCACGCTGTCGGTGCCGCAGATGCGGCGGCGGCTCGAGAAAGCGGGCTTCCGCGTCGATGCGGTGCTCGGCGACTACCGGGGCGGGCCGTGGCACCCCGACGCCGACGTCTGGATTCTTCTCACCTCGCGGGCATGAGACTCGCCGCGCTGGAGGGGCGCAGACGGCTTGGCTCCGCCTCCAAGGGCGTGCTACCATCGTGAGTCGTTTTCCTCGGTATTTACTGGAGTTTTCCCCATGTCCGGCCACTCGAAATGGCACACGATCAAGCACAAGAAGGGCGCGGCGGACGCCAAGCGCGGCAAGGTCTTCACGCGCATCATCAAGGAACTGACGGTCGCGGCGCGTAACGGCGGCGGCGATCCCGACATGAATCCGCGCCTGCGGACGATCATCGCGGAAGCGAAGTCGTCGAACATGCCGGCCGACAACATCAAGCGCGCGATCCAGCGCGGCACCGGCGAGTTGCCTGGCGTCTCGTACGACGAGATCACCTACGAGGCCTACGGACCCGGCGGCGTCGCGATCATGATCGAGGTGCTGACCGACAACAAGAACCGCACCGTCGGCGAAGTGCGGCACACGCTCGGCAAGCATGGCGGCAACCTCGGCGAAGCGAACAGCGTCGCCTGGATGTTCGAGAAGAAGGGCTACATCGTCGTCGACAAGAAGGGCGCGGATGAGGAGAAGCTCCTCGCCGCCGCGATCGACGCCGGCGCCGACGACATGGGCGACGACGGCGACAACTGGGAAATCGTGTCGTCACCGGAAACCTACCAGTCCGTCCTCGACGCGGTGAAAGGGCTCGGCATCGAGCCGGCCGCCGCCGAAGTCGCGCTCCTGCCGAAGAACTACATCAAGCTCGAAGGCAAGGCCGCGCAGCAGATGCTCAAGCTGATGGAAATCCTCGAAGAGCACGAGGACACCAAGAAGGTCTGGACGAACGCCGACATCGAAGAGAAGGAGATCGAGGCCTCGTTGGCGTGATCATTTTCGGGATCGATCCCGGCTCCGAACGCACCGGCTACGGGTGCGTCGACAGCGACGGCCGCAGCCACCGACTGGTGGCCTGCGGCGCGATCAGCGCCCCCGCGCACGCCACCTTCCCCGAACGCCTCCTGCGCATTCACACCGGCCTGTGCGCCCTGCTGGCCGAACACCGGCCCGACGCCGTTGCCATCGAAAACGTGTTCCACTCCAAGAACGTGCGCAGCGCGCTGAAGCTCGGTCATGCGCGCGGCGTCGCGCTGCTCGCCGCGTCGCAGGCGGGGCTGCTCGTCGCCGAGTATTCCCCCGCGGAGATCAAACGCGCGGTGGTCGGGTTCGGCCGCGCCGAAAAGCAGCAGGTCGGCGGCATGATCAAGCTGCTGCTGCGCCTCGACGCGATCCCGGCGCCGCACGATGCGGCCGATGCGCTCGCGGTCGCGATCTGCCATTTGCACAGCTGTACGGGCGCTATCGCCGCCGCGATGGCTCCGATCGCCGGGGCCGCCGGCCGGCGCGCGGCCGGCGCCGGCAAGCCCCTGACCAGCTGGCGCGATTACCGCCCGTGATCGCCCGCCTCAAAGGCACCCTCGCCGAAAAAACACCCAACCGCCTGACCATCGACGTCGGCGGCGTCGGCTACGACGTGCTCGTGCCGCTCTCGACGTTCTACGGCATCGGCGAGCCGGGCGCGCTGGTGGCGCTGCGCATCCACACCCACGTGCGCGAGGACGTCATCGCGCTCTACGGATTCGCGTCCGCGCTCGAGCAGGATCTGTTCGAGCGCCTGATCTCGATCAGCGGCATCGGCCCGAAGCTGGCGCTCGCGGTCCTGTCCGGCATCGATCCCGGCGAGCTGGTGCGCGCGATCCGCACGCAGGACGTCGCGCGCCTGACGCGCATTCCCGGCGTCGGCAAGAAAACCGCGGAGCGCATCGGCCTCGAGCTGAAGGATCGCCTGCCGCTCGGCCCGTCCGCCGGCGGCGGACCGGCGGACGCCGCCGCCCCCGGCGACGATCTGCGCAGCGACCTGCTCTCGGCGCTCACCAACCTCGGCTACAAGGGACAGGTCGCCGAGAAGGCGGTCGACACCGCGATCAAGAAAACGCCCGACGGCACGTTTGAGGATCTGCTTCGCGATATCCTGCGAGGAATGATCAGATGACTGGGCAGGCTCTGCGGCCAGCGTCGCGAGAGAGCACCGCGAACGAGCCACGCGCACGGAGCGGGGCACGGGGTCCCCGCGAGTGCGCGTGTTGGGGAGTCCGAGGGGCGAAGCCCCTCGGAAAGATGATGACTCGCGCATGAGTGACGACCGGCTCGTCAACGCGTCGCCGATTGACGACGACGTCCAGTACGAGGCGGGACTCCGCCCGCGGTCGCTCGACGAATACATCGGGCAGGACCGCGTCCGCGAGCAGCTGCAGGTTTCGATCGCGGCGGCGAAGCAGCGCGGCGAGGCGCTCGACCACGTCCTGTTGTACGGCCCGCCGGGACTCGGAAAGACGACGCTGGCGGCGGTAATCGCGCACGAGCTCGGCGTCCCCATCCGGCCGACGGCCGGGCCGGTGATCGAGAAGCCGGGCGACCTCGCGGCGATGCTCTCGAACCTGCAGACCCGCGAGGTGCTCTTCATCGACGAGATCCATCGCATGAGCCCGGCGATCGAGGAGATCCTCTATCCGGCGATGGAGGACTACGAGCTCGACATCATCATCGGCCAGGGGCCGAGCGCGCGATCGGTGAAGGTCCCGCTGCAGCGGTTCACGCTGATCGGCGCGACCACCCGCACCGGGCTGCTGACGTCACCGCTGCGCGCCCGTTTCGGCATCGTCCATCGCCTCGATTTCTACACGCCGGAGGACATCCTCGAGATCGTCATCCGCTCGGCGCGCATCCTCGGCGTGCCGATGGACCCCGACGCGGCCAGGGAGATCGCGCGCCGATCGCGGGGCACGCCGCGCGTGGCGAACCGGCTGTTGCGGCGCGTGCGCGACTACGCCCAGGTGCGCGCCGACGGCACCATCACGATCGACGTCGCGGCGCGGGCGTTGAAGATGCTGGAGGTGGACGAGCAGGGTTTCGACGAGGTCGATCGGCGGCTGCTGCGTACCATCATCGACAAGTTCGGCGGCGGTCCGGTCGGCGTCGGCAGCCTGGCGGCCGCCCTCAGCGAGGAGCGCGACGCGCTCGAGGACATCCACGAGCCATTCCTGATCCAGGCGGGGTTCCTCGACCGCACGTCGCGCGGCCGCGTCGCGACTGCGAAGGCCTACGAGTACTTCGGATTGCCGCCGGTCGACCGCGACACCCGCCTCTGGTAGCGGAGAGCAAACGGTAAGATGGGCTCCGGAACTTTATGATCCAAATGACACAGAGCCGGCTCCGTCCGGTCAGAATCGCCGGACTGGCCACCTACGTTCCCCCTAAAGTGCTGACGAATCATGACTTGGAGAAGCTCGTCAATACCACTGACGAGTGGATCCTCCAACGCACGGGAATCCGGGAACGCCACATCGCCGACGAAGGGGTCGCCACGTCCGACCTGGCCAAGGAAGCGGCCGAAGGGGCGATGCGCGAGGCGGGCATCACCCCCGATCAACTCGGCTTCATCGTCGTCGGCACGACCACCCCCGACACCATCTTTCCGAGCACCGCCTGCATGCTGCAGACGAAGATCGGCGCTCACAACGCCTGGGGCTTCGATCTCGGCGCCGCGTGTTCCGGGTTCACCTATTCCTTGACCGTCGCGATGCAGATGGTGGCGACCGGCGCGCACGACTACGCGCTCGCCGTCGGCGCCGACGTGATGTCGAGCATCATCGACTACACCGATCGGACGACGTGCGTGCTGTTCGGCGATGGCGCGGGGGCGGTGGTGCTGGCGCCGGCGAAGGACGGCGACCCGCACATCATCGACTTCGCCCACATGATCGACGGCAGCGGCGGTCCGGCGCTGTGCATGCCGGCCGGCGGCAGCCGGATGCCGGCGTCACACGAGACCGTCGACAAGCGCCTGCACTACGTGAAGCAGGAAGGGGCGACGGTCTTCAAGTTCGCGGTGAAGAACACCGAGGAGATCGCGCGGCGGCTGCTCGGGCGGAACGGTCTCGAGCCGTCGGACATCGATCTGTTCGTCTCGCACCAGGCGAACCGGCGCATCATCGAGGCGGCGGCCGAGCGGCTTGGCCTCGGTCCCGACAAGGTGATCATCAATCTCGAGATGTACGGCAACACCACGGCCGGCACGATTCCGCTGGCGCTCGCCGACGCGCGGCGGCAGGGGCGCGTGAAGAACGGCGATCTGGTGCTCCTTTGCTCGGTCGGCGCCGGGTTTACGGTGGGAGCGGTGTTGCTGCGCTGGTCCTTGTAGCCCGTTACTCGCCCCCTTTTCCTTGACGCCCCTCCGGGGGATTGCTACGATTCGCCGTCCGATCCAGCTGGCTCAATCCGGCCCACATTTCGTTCAGGGAGAAACAATAATGATCCGAGGTTTCAGGCGGAGCCTCATCGCCGCGGCGCTTCTACTCGCATGTGCGGCATCGGCGCAGGCGCAGGGCATGGGCTCGATCTTCGGGAAGGTCACCGACTCCTCGGGCGGCGTGATGCCGGGCGTGACGGTCACGGTCACGGGCACGGGCCTGCTGGTCCCGCGCGTCGCCGTGACGACCGAAACCGGCGCGTATGAGTTTCCGAACATTCCGATCGGCACCTATTCGGTGAGCTTCGAACTCCAGGGCTTCAAGAAGTCGACGCGGCCGAACATCCTGATCGTCGCCGGCTTCAACGCGCCTGTCGATCAGTCGCTCTCGGTCGGCGCCGTGTCCGAGGAAGTGACGGTCTCGGGCGCCTCGCCGGTCGTCGACACCAAGCGGACGATCACCGGCGCGACGTTCGACGTCGACACGCTCGAGAAGATCCCGACGGCGCGCGACCCCTGGATGATCATCTACATGACGCCAGGCGTGCAGTTGAGCGGCACCAACGTCGGCGGTTCCGGGTCCGGCGGCCAGCCGACGATCTCGTCGCGCGGCACCAGCGCCAACGTGCAGTGGAACCTCGAAGGCGGCGCGACCACCGACCTGCGCAGCAACACCTCGGCGTCGTACTACAACTTCGATTCACTGGAACAGATCCAGGTGATCAACGGCGGCGCCGACGTGTCGGTGCAGTCGAGCGGCGTCGCGATCAACCTGATCACGAAGAGCGGCAGCAACGTGTTCAAGGGATCGGCGGTCGGCACGCTGACCAACGACGCGATGCAGTTCCAGAACGTCTCCGAGGAACTGTTCAAGCTCGGGGCCGGCGGGTTCCTCTCGGGTGCGCCGCTGAACCGCGTGTCCAACGTGACGTTCGAATACGGCGGTCCGATCATCCGCGACAAGCTGTGGTTCTGGGGCAACGCCGATCACCAGGACATCAACACCGCCGTCCTGAATTATTACGACGCGAGCAAGAGCGCGACCTGCGCGTCCTATGCGGACGCCCAGCGCCTCGGCACGCTCGCCGGCACGATCGCCTACAGCGATCTCGAATCGGTGCGGGACTGTCTCTATAACGACAAGACCGTCATCTATCACGTCGGCGGGAAGGTCAACTTCCAGCTCAATCCGGCGCACCGGTTCCAGTACCTGATCCAGGGGGACGACAAGATCCAGAACAGCCGCGGCGCGAGCTCGACGACCGCGAAGGAGGCGACCAACCGCCAGTTCAGCGACTACTGGCATGGCTTCCCGCAGCCGACGCACTCGCTGACCCACACCTACATCGCCAGCGACAAGCTGGTGTTCAACAACATCTACACCTACGTCTACGGCGGCTGGACCAACGACTTCCAGGACTACGACACCTGCGGCAAGATCCGCTACAACGGCAGCGACAAGGCGTCGGACTACACGCGCGCCGACCCCGGCTGCCTCTGGAACCAGCAGCAGCTGTCGCTGCGGACCACCGGGTTCCGCAGCCGCTCGCTGGCGACGTCGATCCAGCGGCTCCGTCCGACCCACGATCTGAAAAGCGACGGCACCTATTTCCTGTCGAACCGGCTTGGCGGCGACCACTCGCTGAAATTCGGTCTCGGCTATCGCCGGAGTCCGACGACGACCTTCTCGCACTATTCGGGTGGCGGCCTCGCCTACCTCCAGTGCAACGGCAACGCGACGGCGAACTGCGCGGATAACCGCCTCACGCCGGGCGCCGCCGGTCCCGGCATGGTGCCGTACCGCGCCGACCTCTTCCGCGATGCGCTGCGCAACAGCACGTGGTGGAGCTACAACGGCTATCTGCAGGACTCGTTCAATCGCGGCCGATGGCGCGTGAGCGGCGGGCTGCGCTACGACTGGCAGCACTCCAAGTACAACGGCGGGTGCGTGCCTGAGAACGTGCTCCGGCCCGACCTGCTGCCGTCGCAGTGCGAGGATGCGACGCAGTCGGGTATCAATCCCAACACCGGCCAGGTCGAACAGATCCGTCCGTTCAGCAATGTCTCGCCGCGGATCTCGGTCACCTACGATCCCTTCGGCAACGGCAAGACCGCACTGAAGGCGGGCGGCTCCTACTACTACAAGACGCGCGAGACGCTCGCCGACAACCTGAGCGGCCTGTTCCAGGTGACGCGGCTCCGATTCGGCGACAACAACACCAACGGCACCTGTACCGGCACCTCGTGCTGGACCGATGTGAACGCGGACGGCGTCATCCAGGCGAACGAGCTGACGGGCGTGCCGACGTCGAGCAATGCGCGGTTCAATACCACGACCGGGGTGTTTGCTCCCGCCGGCAATTCGGTCGATCCGAGCACCAAGATCAGCCGGACGCGCGAGGCGGTCGTGGGTATCCAGCACGAGCTGATCGCCAATGTGGCCTTCGGCGTGGATTACATCTACCGCAAGTACGATCGCGGCCTGACCACCTATAGCGTCGGCTTCCAGCCGGGGTCCGCGGGCTACCCGCTCTCCCAGATCTATACGGGACCCCTCAGCTACACCGATCCGGTGACCGGCAAGAGCGGCGAGTACTACGTGGTCAAGCCGGACGCGATGCGTCCCTCCGGGGCGGGCAGCGTCACCTTCACGAACCCGAACTACCAGGTCTACAACGGGCTCGATATCACCGTGACCAAGCGTTACAGCCAAAAGTGGCAGCTCGCCGGCGCGCTGACGATCCAGGACAACCCGAACTACTTCCCCGAGGGATCGGTCGACTACATCAACCCGACGGGCCGCACCTACAACGACGGCGTCAGCACGATCGCGAAGTACGTGCTCAAGCTGAACGGCAGCTACGACCTGCCGTGGGGCTTCCAGGCGGCTGGGAACTTCAACATGTTCCAGGGTGGCACCCGCACGCTGACCATCAACGGTCCGAGCAACGTCTCCGGGGGGATCAACTCCGGCGGTACGCTGACCACGATCAGCTACTCGACGCTGGAGTTCCAGTCGCGCGACGCCTTCCGCTTCGGCGACACCAAGATGCTCGACCTCGGACTCCAGAAGAAGTTCACGTTCGGGCCCTCGTCACACTACCGGCTGGATCTCATGCTCGACCTGTTCAATGTCTTCAACGTGAACGAGGTGCTGGCCTACTCGGGCAACAACCTGAGCCTGGCGTCCTCGACGCAGCCGAGTTCGATCATCCCGCCGCGCGTGATGCGCATCGGCGCCCGCATGAAGTTTTAGACGGGGATCGGAAGTCGGGGATCGGAAGTCGGGG
>Ga0066652_100000644_pt1 | contig 17023 bp, 15 predicted proteins | sample GraSoiAngelo_101_FD_71413 | JGI IMG/M metagenome (GOLD analysis project Ga0066652, IMG submission 71413) | Grasslands soil microbial communities from the Angelo Coastal Reserve, California, USA - 14_0903_02_30cm | ecosystem: Environmental > Terrestrial > Soil > Grasslands | place: USA...
GTGACGGTGCGCGAGGCACGCCACTTTATCGTCGGCCGATGCCAGGCGGCGGGTACGTCGAGGTGGAGCTCGACGCCGCGTCAGCCGACACGGCGCCTGAAAGCACGGGAGCGCCGATCCGCGGGCGGCTCGTGATGGAGCGACGTGCGGATCCGGGACGTCGGTACGGTCACCGGGCTCCCGTGGTGGCGGAGCTGACCGGCGACGATCGCGACGAGCTGGTGGCGGATCTGTTCCGGCTGGCGCGCGACAACGCGGCACTGGCTCGCAGTGTGATGCGGATGCAGGCCCTCCGTCCGCAGGTGGACTGAGGGCGGAAACCGCTCAGCCGCCCGCAGCGCGCAGCGGTATCTCGATCTGCGGCTCGTCGTCGGCTCGGTTCGGCGCGCCTGGGGAGCCTGCTTCACCGCGCGCGACGGGGCGGGCGCCGAGCAGGTGGAGCGTTTGATGGTAGAAGTGGAGGGTCTGGATGGGTGCCCGAAGACTCTCCTGGCCTGCGCGAGCGATGGCATAGCCTTCCTCGCGCACGCGGCGCGGGAGGGCACGCGCGAGCGGATGCCGGAGCAGGCGCCGAATCTCGGTGCCGTTCCGGGCCAGGAGGGCCGCGCAGAGGCTATCCAGGTAGTCGAGCATCCGCTGCTCCGTATTCGACCTAAATAACATATTGCTACTAATGTGCCAGAAGCAAGCCCTGGCGCAGCGTACGGGCAGTCACGATCGGGTATCGGGCGGGTCAGCCGTCGGTGAACAGATCGAATCGCACGCCGCGGCGGGCTCCGCGCCGCTTGCGGGGGGCGTAGCGGAACAATTGAGCCGGGCGGCCGCGCCCCTCGCTGCGCCACTCGTCGGTCGGTTCCACCAGGTAACTGGCCTGGAGCGCGCGCCGGAAGCTCGCCTTGTGGAGCCGTCGCCCGAGGAGGAGCTCGTAGATCCCCTGCAGATCACTCAGGGTGAACATCGGGGGCAGGAGGCGAAACGCGAGCGGTGATTGATCGACTCGTTGGCGGACGACCGTGGTCGCGCGATCGACGATGGCTCGGTGCCGCGGCGGCAGCGGCGGGAGCGCGGCGAGCGAGAACCACTCCGCGCCAGCGACGAGTGCGGATTCCGCGTGCGGCGTGAGGGCCACGATGCCGACCGAGACGTCGGCATCACCCGGGTGACGGCGTACGTCAGCGAAGGCACCCACCTGCTCGAGGAGGGCCGGCGTCGCGCCAAGCGCGCCTTCGGTGATGCGCGCGGCGGCGTCCTCCAGCCCTTCGCCGGGGAGTGGCGCGTCCCAGGGCAGTGACCAGCGCTCGCGACCGCCCGGCGCCGTGCGCACGAGCAGCGCCGCGAGTGTGTCCGCCTGCGGCGAGAGCACCACTACGTCGACCGCCAGCGTCGTCTTCCGCACGGCGGGCTTCATGGAGTGGGGCGGGCGCTCGCGCATGAGGCGCGAATTAGTAACAAGACGTCACTAATGTCAAGAGCGCGCGATCGGCAGCGTCGGATTTGGTAACAAAGCGACTTGAATTCAGACGCGCCGCGTGAGACGTGATATACGTCGTGCCGACAGAACCGTCAACGGACGATGTGGCCGGTGTCGCGTGCGGCACGCATCAACGAGCGACACAGCGGGCGGTCGCAGGTGCTCCGGTGCAAGAACAGACTGCCGGCGCGACGTTCGGCGCAGGCGGCGCGTGCTAGGGAACGGCCGGCGCAGTGGCCGAAGCGTTCGGCGCGCGTGCCTCGCGTCGCAAGCCAGCGCCGTATGGCGCGACTGACGGGATTGTGATCGGAAGCTGCCCGCTGATCGGCGCGGCACCGAGCAACGCGCGCGCCGCTGCTCGCTGCATGAGCGGCGAGCCGCCCCACGCGATGAGGTACGCCGGAACGGGCGGCAGGTCCTGCGCGATGTACGGATTGCTGAACGTGGCGAGCACGACGTGTGTGCCGGCCTTCTGCAAACCGGTGAGGAAATCGGCCATCCCCTCAGGTGCCCCGAGGCGCGAGGTCGACGAACTCGCGCCGAAGTACGAGGAGACGATCACCACGTCGGCGCCCTGCGCGCCGCGCAGCGCGTTTTCCACGAGCGCGGGAAGAAGTCGTGGCTGGGGCGTCGCGACGTACTGGGCATTCTGCCCAGGCGCGGCAGCCGCAGCCACGGTGGCGTCGTACACCTGTTCGGTGGTGAGCGAGATGGAGCGAAGCGCGGGAAACATCCGTGCGAGCTCCGCGTTGAACGTCGTCCCCGCGCCGAGATCGGTGCGCGGCGCAATCGTCACGCTGACGACGCGTGCCGTGCGAGGCAAGCCACCGAGCGGGACGACACCAAGCGAGTCCTTCACGAGCGTAATGGCGCGCTCGGCGGCGAGCTGAGCGTCCGCGACGCTCGCGCTGTCGCCGACCACGGTGCGGAGCGCCGTCAGATCGACGAGGCGCTGCCGGGCGAGACCCATCTCCTGCTTCGCGACGAGCAGCTTGCGCACCGATTCCGTGATGCGGGATTCGGGGAAGAGCCCGCGATGCACGCCGTCCACGACGGCGTCGATCGCACCCGCGATGTCGGTGGGCATCAACAGCACATCGGCACCAGCGATGACGGCACGCTGCGTCACCTCGGCCATCGTCATCTTGCCGAGCACGCCGTTCATGTCCAGCGCATCGGTGATCACGAGGCCACGGAAGCCCAGTCGTCCGCGCAGCAGATCGGTCATGATGTGCGGGTTCAGGGTTGCTGGCAGCGACGAGGTGTCCAGACCCGGGAGCTGACCATGGAAGGTCATGATCCCGCGCACTCCGGCCTGAACGGCGGCGCGGAACGGCACGAGCTCGACGCTGTCGAGCCGCGCGGCGGAAGCGTTGACGCGGGCCAGCTCGAGGTGGGAGTTCTGTTCGGTGTCGCCATGCCCCGGGAAGTGCTTGCCGGTGGCGAGCATGCCGTTCTCCTGGATGCCGCGCACGAGGGCGGCGCCCAATCGGGCGACGAGCTGTGGGTTCTCGCCGAACGACCGCAGGCTGATGACGGGATTTTTCGGGTTGTTGTTGACGTCGAGCACCGGTGCGAACGCCATGTGGATGCCGAGCGCACGCCCCTCGCGCGCCGTGGCGCGCCCCATCTGATACGCGTACGTCGTGTCACGCGTCGCCCCGATCCCCATCTGGTAGGGGAAGTACGTGGCCCCGCCGAGATCGATCGCGTTCGGAAGGAAGTAACCGCCGCGGGCGCGGAATGCCGCGCCGGTCTCGAGATCCGCCCCGACGAGGAGCGGCAGCGGGCTGGCCTGCTGGAGCGCATTGAGCTTGCTGGCGATCTCGGTGGGCGAGCCGACGGAGACGATGATCCCGCCGACATGCTGCTCACGAACGAGACGCTCGACGCGCCGATACGTGGGATCGTCGGCCGCGGTGTAGTCGCCGAGCACCCATGGCCACACCAGCTGCGCTGCCTTGTCACGGAGTGACATCGTCGCGAGCACGGAGTCGGCCCATGCCCCACGACGAGTCTCGTCCGCGGCGCTCGCCGAGGGCCGGCCCGTGGGGGGCGTGGAGCGGCTCGTCGTGGCGCAGGCCACCAGCGTGGCCGTGGCGAGAGCGACCAACGTGCGAGCCGCGCGGGCTACCATGTGATGGTCCCCTTCTTCGAAGTGTCCACATCCTCCTCGTGTCCGCTCTTGAAGAGGAACGCCTCCATGTTCTTGGTGAGGAAGCTGCGCGCCTGTGGATCCATCACGTTCAAGCCGTAATGGTTGATCAGCATCGTCTGCTGCTTCACCCACTGTCCCCAACATTCCTGGCAGAGACTGTCCACGATGCGGGCGCCGATGGGGCCGGGGAAAGGCGGACGCTCGAATCCGGCGCGCGTCTGGCCGCAGCGTACGCAAGTAACGGTGCTAGGCATGAGACCTCATCGATGGGGCGAGCTTCAAATCTACCCGAACGAGCGGTGAATCGGTCAGACGGTTGGTCAGTTCACGTCAGCCGGCAGTCAGAAGCAGAAAAGGCACACCAGCCTAGACTGGTGTGCCCTCCGAATACCGGTCACTAATAACCGTGCATGCCGCCGAAGGCGGCGGGCTGTCAGGCCGCTGCGTCCACCGCGTGCTCGTCGTGGCGGAGGGCGGCGGAGCCGTAGTTGCGCGCATACTCGACCTTGGCGAGACCGAACGCCTGGAGTGTGCGGATGTATGCCCAGCCGATGTCGAACTCGAACCACTTGGCCTTGAACTTGGCGCTCTTCGGATCGGCGTGGTGGTTGTTGTGGAGCTCCTCGCCACCGAGCCAGATGGCGATCGGCGAGATGTTCCGGCTCTCGTCCTTCACTTCGAAGTTGCGATAGCCGAGCGCGTGTCCGATGCCATTGATGACGCCGGCAGCCCACAGCGGGATCCAGATCATCTGGACGCCCCATACGGCGGGGCCGACGAAGAAGCCGAACAGGTAGATGTCGATGGCGAGCATCAGGAGGATGCCAGTCCAATTGAGCGGTGTGAGGAGGTGCCGCTCGATCCAGTCGTTCGGCGTGCCCTTGCCGTACTTCTCGAGCATGCCGGGCTGGCGCACCGCCTTGCGGTAGTAGAACGCGCCCTTGAGCAGGATCTCACGCAGGCCCTCGACGAGCGGCGAGTGCGGATCACCTTCGCGGTCGGCGAACGCGTGGTGCTTCCGATGGCAGGCGACCCATTCCTTGGTGACGATCGCCGTCGTGAGCCACAGCCAGATGCGCATCGGCATCGCAGCGATGGCGTGAAGGCGCACGCCGCGATGGGTCTGCGCGCGATGGAGGAAGAGCGTCACGCACACATTCGTGAGATGCCCCGCGATCACGACGAACAGCACCGGAATCCACCACCGGCTCGCCCAGGCGCCAAACTCTGGCATTGCTGACTCCACTGACTGTAAGCACCAACTCCAGGACGACGCCGCACGCATCGCCTGGACGGGGACAAATGGCTCCGGATGCCTCACGGACATCCGGAGCCAGCACGAACATCACACCAACAGTCGCTGAATCTAACGGCCGACGACTCGGACAGCCATCGGGCAACTCCTGACGGCGGGAGGAACGGGCTCAGCCGCCGACATAATTGCATGCATCGCGCACCGCGTCGACGTCAGGGCAGCGGTCGCCCGCCGATCTCTCCGCTCAAGCCCCCCGACGTCGCCGCCGCGGTTGCGGCGGCTGGAACGGGCGTTCCCCACGCGTCGTTCGTCGGGTTCCAATCGGGAACGACGCCATCGGGCCAGAGTCGCGCTCCGATGACGGGTGCTTTCACAGCCAGCACGGCCTCGATGCGTTCGCCCTGCGACCACACTTCGACCGGCATCACGACGTCCTGGGTGGTGTTGTCCCTGAACAGGAGCCGCAGTCGAACCGGGAAAGGCACCGACGAATTCCGTCGCAGTGCGATCACCGCGTTGTTCTGTCCCTGCTGCTGACGCATGGTCACGTTGTCGATGCCGATGTCGAGGACGTCGGTCGAATACCAGAACGAGCGCCAGTACCAGCCGAGATCCATCCCGGACACGTTCTCGATGGTGCGAAAGAAGTCGCCCGGCGACGGATGCTTGAATGCCCAGCGCTGCGTGTACTCGCGGAACGCGCGATCGAACGTCGCGCGGCCGACGACGTTGTCGCGCAGCGCGAGGAGCACGACGGCGGGCTTGCGGTAGCCGAGGGCGCCGAGGGCGCGTGCGTCGATGCGGTCGGGGGGCGTCATGAGTGGAGCATCGATGCGATTCTCCACCGTTTGGCGCCAATTGCTCACGTACCCGGTGTAGGGAGACGTGCCCGGCGTCCGGCGCTCGAGCGCGAACGCATTGATGTACGTGTTGAAGCCCTCGTCCTGCCAGGCGTACCGTCGTTCGTTGGAGCCAACGATCATGGGGAACCATTCGTGCCCATGCTCGTGATTGATCGTGCCGAAGATCGACCTGGGATCATCCAGCGGGTTGCCGTAGTGGACCATCACGAACATCGGGTACTCCATACCGCCGACCGGCCCCGCGACGGACGTGGCCTGCGGGTACGGATACTTGTAGACGAGCTCCGAATAGTTCTTGATCGTCCACGCGGTCTGCTCGGCGGCCTGTTCCCAGGCCTTGCCCGACTTGGCAACCTGATAGTAGGCCTGGGCGAGCACCCCATTCGCGTTGACGGCGTCCCAGCGGAAGTCGGGTGCACCGGCCCAGGCGACGTCGCGCACGTTCTGCGCGCGAAAGCGCCAGATGCGCGAGCCGGGCGTCGGCGTCGCGTGCGCCTCGTCGTTCGTGATGATGGCGACCGTGGAGTCCGAGCGTGCCGCGCGCGCGAGTCGCTCCCGCTGCGCGGCCGTGAGCACGTCGGCGGGGTTCTGCAGGACGCCGCTGCCCGCGATGGTGTAGCCGGCGGGGGCGGTGACGCTGTAGTCGATGTCGCCGTACTCGAGGTAGAACTCACCCTGGCCGAAGTATGGATCGGTGTTCCAGCCGCGGATGTCGTCGTAGACGGCCATGCGCGGAAACCACTGCGCGATCTCGTACAGGGTGCCATCGCGGCCCATCCGATCGGAACCGTGCTCGGGGACGCGGAACGCGTAGTTCATCGTGATGGTGAGCCGCCCCCCTTTCGGGGCGAGCGGCTGCTCGAGGTCGATGCGCCCCATCGTGTCGTCGACGTGGATCGGGGCGGGCCGACCGTTCACCAGCAGCGCGTCGATGTCGTAGCCGCCCTGGAAGCCCCGCACGCCCCACCGTGAGTCGGCGGGAAAGAGCATCGAGCCTTTGCTGCCCGGGCGATAGAGATTCTGATCGAGCTGCAGCCAGACGAAGCGCAGCGTATCGGGAGAGTTGTTCGTGTAACGGATCGTGACCGAGCCGGCGACGCGCTGCTGCGTGGTGTCGAGCGTGACGGCCACGGAATAGTCGGCACGCTGCTGCCAGTATTCCGGCCCGGGCGCGCCAGACGCGGAGCGCATCGCGCTGGGTGCCGGCCATTCCATCCTGTCGACGCGCGCGAGCGGGTCGCCGTCGACCGTACGCGGGCGTCCGGAGCCACCCGTACTCGACGCAGGGCTGAGAGGTGACGACGCACCGACCGTCGCACGCGTGGTGTCGACACGGATCGGCGTCAACACCTGGGGTCGCTGTGTCGCGCAGGCAGCGAGGAAGGCCAGCGAGATCGAGATGGAGCGTTTCACGACATGCGGTGGTGGAAGGTCTGGCGGCCGACAGCGCCGCGCGTACCGACACGTCGCGCGCGACGTGCCCTTCGAGCCTGATCCGGCGGGAGCACCGCAACGCAAATGCCGCGTACGGAGGCTGCCCTTGCCCAACGCGAGGGGGATGCCTAGCGTCACCGGACATGAAAGACCGCACGACGGGCCCGCCGACGCAACACGCGACCACCGAACTCCAGCCGGTCCGTCCGGCTCGGAGCGCGGCACGCGAGGCGTTGCGCGCCACCGCCGCGGGCACCCGTCGGCTCGCCGATCGGGACGATGCCGACCGACTGGAGTTCCGCCGCGCCTTTCCCCGCCGACTCACCGTCAGTGCGCTCGGTGCGGGCACCTACCTCGGTGACTGCACCGAGGCGGACGACAGTGGATATGCAGAGACGCTGCGCGCCGCGATCGCGGCCGGAGTGAATGTGATCGACACGGCGAGCAACTACCGATGTCAGCGCTCGGAGCGCGTCGTCGGTCGCACGCTCGAGTCGTTGATCGCGGCCGGCGAGACGCGGCGGGACGAGCTGGTAGTCTGCACCAAAGGCGGTTACGTCGCTCTGGACGGCGAGCCACCCGCATCGCGCGAGCAGTACGAGGCGTGGCTCGAGACGACGCTGGTCGCACCCGGTATCGTCCGGCGAGACGATCTGGTGCGCGCCGGACACTCCATCGCTCCATCGTTTCTCGCGCACCAGCTCGCGCAGAGCCGCGCGAACCTCCGCCTCCAGTCGATCGATCTGTATTACCTGCACAATCCCGAGGAGCAGTTGCTCGGCGTCGACCGCGCGACGTTCCGCACGAGATTGCGCGCCGCGTTCACGCTCCTGGAGGAACGTGCCGAGCGCGGCGAGATCGGCGGCTACGGATGCGCGACCTGGATCGGGCTGCGCGTCGGACCGGAGCACCGCCAGCATCTGACGCTCGCGGAGCTCGTCACGGTCGCGCGTGAGATCGCGGGGGCCACACATCACTTCCGCGCCGTGCAGCTCCCAGTGAGCCTCGCCATGCCGGAGGCCGCACGCCTGCCGACGCAACCGCTCGGTCGCAAGCTCGTGCCGCTGCTGGAGGCCGCCGATGCGCTGGCCGTCGCGGTGGTGGCGAGCGCGCCGCTGATGCAGGGCCGACTCGCGTCCGGTCTTCCCGACGAGGTGCGCACGCTGTTCCCCGAGTGCACGACGGACGCGCAACGCGCGCTGCGGTTCGCGTCGTCGCTGCCGGGAGTCTCCGCGGTGCTCGCGGGGATGCGCCGGCCATCCCACCTGGCCGAGAATCTCGCGGCGTGGCGCGCGCCGGCCTGAGTCACGACGTCACGATCTCCACCGGGTGCAGCTCGGCCGTCGACCAGTCGGCCACGACGAGACGATGGGCGTTGGTGTCGGCGACGTACGCCCCACGCGCGCCGATCGCGACACCGCCCGGCTCGTGGAGCCCGCGCACCCAGGTCGTGACGCGCCGCTCCGCGCGATCGAGCCAGCGTAGCGCGTCATTGTAGGAATCGCACACGAGCACGCGTCCGTCGGGCGCAACGGCGATTCCCTGCGGATGCTGCAGCCGCACCGCGTCGCCCACACCATCCACGTTGCCGAAGTCGAACAGCCCGGTCCCGACGATGGTGCGCACACCGCCGGTCTCGGCGAGGTCCACTTCGCGCACCGCGCTGGACTCGGCATCGGCGGCGAGCAATGTGTCGCCGTCGATCGCGACGCCCATGGTCTGCGCGAGCGCCGACTCGGTGTGCGAGCCATCGTACAGCTCCTCGGCGCCGGATCCCGTGCGGCGCGATGCTACGCCGTGGCGCAGGTCGATCGTCCACAGCTGATGGATGCCAGCCATCGCGACGTGCAGCGTGTCACCCGAGAGCGCGAGATCCCAGGGAGAGCTGAGCGCACCCGCCGCACGATCGCGCGCCGTGCGGAGCTGGGCGCCTGTGCCAGCGATCGTGCGCGTGGCGCCGGAGCCGAGAGCGATGGCGCGGACGGCGTGGTTGCCCGTGTCCGCGATGTACAGATCATCGCCACCGAAGACGAGACCCTGCGGGTAGCGAAACGCCGCGGCGCGGCCGTCGACGAACCCCTCGTTCCCCGATCCGACGACGCGCTCGACACGCATCCGGAGACCTTGCGACTCGAGCCAGCCGATGAGGATGCGATGATGGCCAGAGTCGGCGACGGCGATGCGGTCGCCTCGAACGGCAACCTTGCCGGGGAACGCCAGCGCTCCCGTCGGGGCCGACGGCGGCTCGACAGGGAAGTGCAGCGGACCTTCGCGGAGGGAGCCATCGGCCCGCGCCGCGGCGACGACGCGCTCGACGAACGGCGTGACCGCATCGACAGTGAACTCGCCCGCGCTCATCCCGACGACCGAACCGCGCGGATCGATGGCGACGAGCGTCGGCCAGGCGCGCACGGCGTACGCGCGCCAAACGCGGAACTGACGATCGTTCAGGACGGGATGCGTCGCGCCGAGCCTGATCGAGGCGTCACGAATGCGCTCCGTATCGCGTTCGGCGATGTACTTGCCGCTGTGCACACCGACGACGGCGACCGACTCGGGGAACCGCTGCTCGAGCTCCCGCAACTGCGGAAGCACATGGATGCAGTTGATTCAGCCGTAGGTCCAGAAATCGAGGAGCAACAGCTTGCCGCGGAAGTCGCCGAGCGTGAGGCGGCGCCCGCCGGTGTGCAGCCAATCGAGCGAATCGGGAAAGTCGGGGGCGCGGACGGCGGGAGAGGCGATCCCGTCTGACATGGCGGTCCTGGTGCGAGACGTCGAGCGTGCCGCGGCGGCGAGGAAGCGCCGACCTCGCACAACACACACCACCACATTGGCCGAGTCCGCCAGGTGTCGTCACGCAAATTGCGCTAGCTCCAGGCGTGGCCGCCACGCTCAATCCCCGGTACACGTTTCCGCAATTCATCGTCGGCCGGAGCAACGAGGCAGCGTACGCCGCCGCCTCCGCTGCGGCCGTCGCACCGGGTGCGCTCTACAACCCGATCCTCCTCGCTGGAGGCACGGGGCTCGGCAAGACGCATCTGGCGCACGCGGTGACGGCGGAGGCCGCGCTGCGCGATCCGATGCGAACGGCGGAGCTCCTGACGGCGGACGAGTTTCTCCGCCGGCTCTCCACTGCGGTGAGCGCGGGGACGCCCGAGCTGCTGCTCGACGAGCTGTCGCGTGCGGCGCTGATCGTGGTCGACGACGTGCACGTGCTCGATCGACACGCCACGGCGCAGGAGGCGCTGCTCTCACTCGCGTCGCGCGCACTGGCGGGCGCGAAGCAGCTCGTGCTGACGAGCGACGATGCGGCCGGCGCGAGCGCGCTGGCGCGCCGGATCGTGCACCGATTCCGCACGGGGCACAGCGCGACGCTCGGCGTCCCGGACTGGGCGCATCGCGTCGCGATCCTGCACGCGAAGGCGGCGACGCTGGGCATCGAGCTTCCGCCGAGCGTGGCGCACCACCTCGCGTCGCAATGCGAGGGGAGCGTGCGCGAGCTCGAGGGCGGCCTCACGCGTTTGCTGGCGGTCGCGTCGCTCGACGGCTCGACGCTCACGCTCGCGCTGGCGCGACGCGCCGTAGCGCCGCGCGCGGAGCGCGCCAATGGCGAGAGTGCGCCACATGCGCTACGCGGTGCGCAACTGGTGCAGGATGCAGTCGCGGCCGAGTGGGGAGTATCGCCGGACGAGCTGGTCGGCGCAGGGCGCTCGCGACGGCTCGTGGAGCCGCGACGGATCGGGATGCTGCTCTGCCACGAGCTGCTCGATCTCTCGCTGCGCGAGATCGGCGCCGCATTCGGCGACCGGGATTCGTCGACGGTGCTGTCGGCGCTGGCGCGTGCGCGCGAGGACCTGGAGGAGAGCACGGCGGTGGCGGAGCGCGTGGCTCGCCTGCGTCAGATGCTACCCGCGTCGGGCGGGGCGGAGGCGGCGCCCACGCACTGAGGTGCTACGGCACCCAGTCGGCGATGAAGAGGTTCGTCTCGGTCGGGATCGCGCCGTGCCGATTCGATGCCCAGACGAGCGATCGTCCGTCGGGGCTGAACATCGGAAAGCCGTCGAATGCGGTGTGCGTCGTGATCTGCTCGAGCCCCGTGCCGTCGAGCGCGATGAGGTAGAGATCAAAGTTTCCGCTTCGCGGCTGGGTGTAGTTCGAGGAGAAGATCAGGTGCGTGCCGTCGGGGGTCCACGACGGACCGAAGTTGGCGCCACCGAGATGGGTGATCTGCCGCTGATTGCTGCCGTCGGCGTTCATCACCCAGAGCTCCATGCGATTCGGCCGCACGAGCCGCTCGGCGAGGAGAGTGCGATAGGTGACGAGCGCGCTGTCGGTGGGATGCCAGGCGCGGTAGACGATCTGCGTTCCGTCGGGCGACCACCACGGGCCGCCATCATAGCCGGGCGTCGTGGTGAGTCGGCGCACATCGGTCCCGTCGACGTTCATCGTGTAGATGTCGAGGTCCCCATCCTTGAGCGACGTGAAGACGATGCGTCGGCCATCGGGGGAGACGACCGCTTCCGCCGTGTACACGCCGTAGCTCGTGACCCGCCGAAGATCACTGCCGTCGGGCTTCGCCGTATAGATGTCGAACGGGTCGAGCCCCCAGACGTAGCCCTTGGAGGGATCGGGCTTGGGCGGACACGCCTGCTGCTGCGCGTGCGACGAGCCGAAGAGGATGCGCCGGTCGTCGGCGTAGAAGAAGCCGCAGGTGGTCTTGCCCGTGCCCGTGGAAACGCGATGCGCGCCGGTGCCGTCGACGTTCATCACGTACTCCTGATCGCAGGCGCGTCCGTCGCGGGTGCTCTGGAAGATCAGGCGGCGCCCGTCGCGGCTGAAATACGCCTCGGCGTTCTCGCCTCCGTTGGTGAGTCGACGAAGGTTCCGGAGGTGCCGCTCGCTCGATTCGGCAGCGAAGGTGGCGACGCGCGCAGGCTGCGGCGGGTGCGCGCAGGACAGCGCGGCGACGAACACGGGAAGCACGCCGCGGGGGAGGGAAGAACGCATGCGACAATGTAAAAGGGGCGCCCCACTCGAGGCGCCCCTTCTCCACCCGCAACAACACGTCAGGGCGCGGTCGCTGCTGCTGTCGGCCGCTCGACGACGTGGGTCGCGGCGGCGATGGTGAAGAGGTCGCGCTGCGACTGTCCCTTCTCCATCACCTCGATCGCCTTGCGGAGCGGCGCGTCGAAGGGGAGATCGCGACGCTTGGCGGTCGAGTCGCCCGCGACGAGTCGCGCGACGCGCTGCTCGAGCAGGCGGTCGACGTAGCGGCCGGCGGCATCGTACTGCGCGCGGTCGACCGCGACGCCCTTGCCCGTGAGGCGACGATAGAACTCATCGCGCCACTGCGGCTGCACCTTGAAGTCCTTCGAGGCATTGCGCGAGAGCTCGAGCGAGTAGGCGTAGAGCGTGACGTAGACGTCCTGGCTCTTGGGCGCGAACGCCTTGGAGAGCGTCTGCTCGGCGGCCGTGAGCGTGTCGTCGTGCACGAGGATGTCGGGGGTGATGCCGCCACCGCCGTACACGACGCGCCCCGCGTCGGAGCGGTAGGCCGGACGCGACTTCTTCTTCGCTTCGGTCTCGAGCGAGTCGGGCTGCGTCTCGACGAACTTGCCGTTCTCGAACTTGCGCTCGCGCTGGATGCTGCGGCCACTCGGCGTGTACCACTTGGCGGTCGTGATCTTGAGCGCGTAGCCGCCGTCGAGCGGGAAGAGCGTCTGCACGAGGCCCTTGCCGAAGCTCGTGCCACCGACGACGAGCGCGCGGTCGTGGTCCTGCAGCGCGCCGGCGACGATCTCGCTCGCCGAGGCCGTGCCGTCATCGGTGAGCACGGTGAGCGGCACCGTGGGGAACACGGCGCTGCCCGACGTGGTGAATCGCTGCGGCTCCGTCGTGCGCGCACGGACGCTCACGATCTCCTGTCCGTCCTTCAGGAACAGGTTGGACATCGCGATGCTCTGATCGAGGATGCCGCCCGGGTTGCCCCGCATGTCGAGGATGACGCCCTTCACACCTTGCTTGGTGAGGCGCGCCACGGCGCTCTGCACCTCTTCGGTCGCCGTCTCGTTGAAGCGCTGCACCGGGACGTAGCCGATCTTGTCGTCGAGCACGATGGCGTACGGCACGGCGGGAATGTGGATCACCTGGCGCGTGAACGTGCTCGTGATCATGTCGGTCACGCCCGGGCGCTGGAACTTGATCGTGACCTTGGTGCCGGGCACGCCGATCAGGTAGTCGGAGACTTGCTGGGTCTTCCAGCCGTGCGTGGACAACGTGTCGACGTAGACGATGCGATCGCCCTCGCGCACTCCCGCGGCCTCGGCCGGCGTGTGCGGGAAGACGCGGCTGATCGTGATCGCCCCCTGCTGCTCCTCGATCTGCATACCGATGCCGGCGTACTTGCCGTTCGTCTGCTGGGAGAAGCTGGCGAGCTCCTTCGGGGTGAACAGCTCGCTGTACGGATCGTTGAGCTCCTTCACGAGCCCGCGGGCGGCCTTTTCGTACAACGAGCCCGAGCTGACCGTGTCGACGAAGCGCTGTGACACGAGCTGCAGCACCTGATCGAGCACACGCGCACCGTCGGCGGTCGCCCGATTCTGATAGAGGAAGCCACCCGCGACGATCGGAAGGAGCGCGGCAGCGACGAGAGCTGAGCGACGACGAAGCATGAACGACCCTGCTTGAATGAGGAAACCCTGGAACTGAATACGCCGCGCCAGCCTGGAGTGTTCCGTCGCGACATCGCTCGAACCGATGCCGGCGCTGGCTCAGGCGGGGCGCGACCCGAGCATGTAATCGACGAACCAGTCGCGCTGATGTTGCCGGACGGCAGCGTTCCGAAGCACACCCTGCGCCACGAGCATGTCGTGGGCCGGCTGGAGCACGCGCTGGAGGTGCGACGGGTAGCGTTGAGCGAGCGGAAGCTGCTCGGCGAGCTGGTCCAGCCCGACGCGCCAGGTGAGCCGTCCGTCGGCGCGGGCGACCTCGACCAGACGATAGAGGCGCCTCGCGACCGGCGAGCCGAGCGCCCAGTACCGAGGAGCGGAGATACTGATGGTGTGGTTGGCGGCGAGATTCTCGCGAATGACGGGGGCGAGCACGACACGCGCAACCCCGGGTTCGCCCGTCGTGATCGTGGAGAAGAGCTGGAGCTGATCGCGGTCGAGGCTGCGGCGGCGCTCGACCGCGACTGACGTCAGCAGCGTGAAGCGGATGTCCTGCCGTTCTCCCGATGCCGACTCGTAGATGCCGGTGGACTCGAGGGTGGTTCGCTCGAGTCGTCCGAGTGCGCCGCGCAACTGCTCGTAGGTGCGTCCATCGACGCGGCGGCCCATGGCACGCAGGAAGGCGTGGAGCGTGAAGGTGATCGCGCCATCCGCCGGCTCGCCGGCCTCCTGAAAGCGCCGCAGCAACTCGACGTACACGTCCTGATCGAAGGTGCCCGGAAGCCGGTCGCCCGGGCTGGGGATGACGCGCCAGCGTCCGCCCGAAGCGTCGGCGTACGTGATCACGCCGTCGTCGGCGGAGTCGCTGAGGCGGAAGAGCGGGAGCGCCTCGAGCGACCGGTCGAGCCGAACTGCCCGGGATACCGCCCGGCGGCGCGCCGCGACTGTCATATGGGCAAGCTGGAGCGCCGATTTGTGGGCGGCAAGGCGCCTGGCACCCGGATCACCGCACGCGGACGACCTGCCCGGTGACGGCGCGCGCGGCGTCGGAGCACAGCCAGAGCACCACGTCGGCCACCGCCTCGCGCGTGACGTAGGCCGTATCCGGGCCCATCTCGGCGAGGTTGGCGGCCGTGCGGATCGCGGCGGGAGCGAGCGCATTGGCACGCACACCGTTGTCTCGCTCTTCCTGCGCGAGGGCCTGTACGAGCGTGAGTACCGCGCCCTTGGCCGCCGCATACGCGGCGATTCCCGACACGCGCGCTCCCGGCAGGGCCGCCTCCGAACCGAAGAAGACCATCGCGCCCTTCGTGGCGCGCACGAGCGGCAGGAAGGCGCGCGCGGTCAGATACGCCGTCGTGAGATTGATCGTGAATTGGCGGGTCCACGCAGCGGGATCGCTGTCGGCCACCGGACCACTCGCCGCGAACCCGCCGGCGAGATGCACGAGCGCGTGGACGCGGCCACTCGTGGCATCACGCACGCGAGCGGCGAGCGCGTCGACAGCGGCAGGGTCACTCAGATCGGCCGAGAGGGCGGCGGAGCGCAGTCCAGCCGCGTTGAGCGCGTCGCTCCGCGCGCGGGCCTCGTCCCCCGTGCGATCGACCAGATAGACCCGAGCGCCGCGCTCGGCGAAGGCGCGCGCCACGGCCTCGCCGACCTGACCTTCGCGTCCGACTCCCGTCAGGACCACGCTTCGCCCCGAGAGCTCCATACGACCCTCCCTGTCCGATGCGCCGCGGCGCGAGTCGCGAACTACCGGACTCGGCTCTTGGCATGAAGTATGTGGAAGGGAATGGCCAAATGCGAAAAATGATGCGGGTCAAGCGAGTCGCCCTCGTGCTGGGCATCCTGCTGGTCAGTGTGCTGTCGCTGATCGGCATCCTCTCCATCACGCGCGGCACGCCGGTGAAGGCCGTCGTGGCGATCGGCGATCATGACGGTCCGCCGGTGATCACCGACTCGTTGTTCGCCCAGTCGATGGAACTGTATACGGGTCTGCATCTGACGCGCGGGAACGCCGCGCAGCAGATGCTGAACGGCGTCGGGACGTACCCACAACTCTGGAAGGACCTGCGCGCGGCCCGGCGGACGATCACCGTGCAGATGTACTACTCGCAGCCGGGCGCCGTCGCGGACACGATGGCCGCCGTGCTCAAGGAGCGTGCGCGCGCGGGCGTGCGGGTGCTGTTCGTGCTCGACGCGTTCGGCTCGCAGAACCTCAAGCGTGACTGGGCCGACAGCCTTCGCGCGGGGGGAGTGGAGCTGGCATTGCTTCGTCAGCTCCACTGGTATTCGCTGCACAACGCAAGCGATCGCTCGCACGTGCGCGTGGTCGTCGTCGACGGCGAGGTCGGGTACACCGGTGGCTTCGGGCTCGCCGACTACTGGCTGGGCGACGGGCGCGCGAAGGATCAGTGGCGTGAGACGAACGTGCGATTCGAGGGACCAGCGGTGATGGGACTGCAAGCGGCGTTCGCCGCGGCGTGGGCCGAGTGCACGGGGGAGCTGATCTCGGGCGACATCTTCTTTCCGAAGAAGGCGTTCACCGACGTGGACGGCGGCGTGCGCGCCGGCCTGTTCTTCTCGTCGCCGACGACGGGAAGCACGCCGGCGGAGCGGTTCATCGCGCTGTCGATCGCGAGTGCGCGGAAGACGCTCTACGTCGCCAACTCGTACTTCGTTCCGGACGACGACTTCCGAAAGCTGCTCAAGCAGGCGCGCGCGCGCGGCGTGGATGTGCGCGTCCTCACGGTGAGCAAGGAGACGGACGTCAAGACGACGTGGTGGGCGGGGCGCTCACGCTACGAGGAACTGCTCGCTGCCGGCATCCGCATCTACGAGTATCAACCGACGATGATGCATGCCAAGACATTCATCGTCGACGGGCTGTGGGGCTCGATCGGCTCGATGAACTTCGACAATCGGTCACTCGCGTTCAACAACGAGTCGAACCTCGCGTTCCTCAATGCGACCCTCGGCGCACAGATGGACTCGACGTTCCTGGACGATCTGACGCGCTCGAAGGAGATCACGCTGGCGGAATTCAAGCGCCGGCCGTGGTACAATCGCGTGATCGAGTACGGCGCGGCGGTGTTTTCGAGACTGCTTTAGAACGTGGTGAGTTGGTGCGTTGGATCGCTGGTTGGTTGGGTCGGTTGATTGGTGAGTTGA
>Ga0066652_100000645_pt1 | contig 17011 bp, 15 predicted proteins | sample GraSoiAngelo_101_FD_71413 | JGI IMG/M metagenome (GOLD analysis project Ga0066652, IMG submission 71413) | Grasslands soil microbial communities from the Angelo Coastal Reserve, California, USA - 14_0903_02_30cm | ecosystem: Environmental > Terrestrial > Soil > Grasslands | place: USA...
GGTGCTCGTCGTCGGAGAGGCGCTCGGTGCTCATGGTCGCGCGACTGTAGCGGACAGGGCCCGGTCCGTACGCGTCCTCAGTCGGAAGGCACGCTTCCGCTCGCGCTCGCCGGCGAAGCCTGCCCGACGATCACGCGGAGGTCCGTCGAGAGCTCGTGGTCGGAGCTCTGGACCGCCAGCCCCAGGCCCTGGAGCTTGCGGATCTCCGGCGCGAACGTCGCGTACGCGGGGTCCTCCGCCAGTCCGGCTCGCTCGCCGAGGGCGATCAGCCCCTGGAGGTTCAGGTATCCCAGCAGCGACACCTCTCCCGGGAGCCCCGCGGTAGCGTCCTCGTACAGGCCGACGTCCGACAGTCCTCCACCCCCCCGGGCGAGCTTCGCGACGCCCGCCGGGTCGGTGGCAACGACGAGGCCCGACTCGAGCAGGGCGTAGGTGAGGTTCACCGAGGAGGAGAGCTCGAGCCTGTGCGTGGTCACGCCGGCGACCTTGTGGCCGGTGAACGCCGGGGGCCGGCCGTTTGGATTGAGGGCGGCGGCGAGCGGGGCCTCGAGGTTCGAGAGCGCGCGGGCGGCGTCGGAGCCGTGTACCCCGGTTCCGAGGAACAGCAGATAGGGCGTTCCGGAGCTCTGGGGCGTCGCCGTGCCCTGGCTCGGGGCCGATTTGGACTCGAGCCCGAAGGCGGCCTCGCCCCCCAGAGCGGGGAGAAGCCCCGCCTCCAGGTTCACGTCGCCCTTCCCGCTGACCGTCTTGACGAGGTCGCCGATGGCCGCGGCGAGCCCCGGCTCCTCGGTCGCGGCCTGCCCGACGAGCGCCCTGAGCGTCGACCCGGGGTCGCCGATCCCGACGTAGCCGAGCGACTCCGACGGAAGCGAGTCCGCCAGGCTCGGCTGGAACTTCGGGAAGGCCGCGAAGAACCCCGGGTGGGCCTTCTCGCGCGCCGGATCAAGCACGGAGCGGACGTCGAGGTCGAGTCCCTGGCCGGTGGCGACGAGTCCGGCCGCCGCGCCCTTGCTCGCCCCGGGACCGATCACGGACGCGAACGTGGTCAGCGGCCCGCGCGGGTTCGCGACGAAGCGCGCGATCCCGTCCTTCGAGATGTAGACGTCGGCCAGCCGGTCGTCGGGGAGGTCGCCGCGCGCAGCCTGCGCCGCCGGATCGTCGGCCAGCGATCCGGTCCCGCTCGCTCCGCTGTGGGCGTCGATCACGTCTCGCACGCCGCTCTCGCGGCCGATCGCGAGAAACCCGCCCACCTGGGCGGTGGCCAGGCCGCGCCGGTCGACCTGGACGGAGACGTCGCGGTAGTTCGTCGTCTGTGTCTTCCCGGTGGCGATCGAGCTCGCGAACCGCTGCGCCGCGGCGTTATTCGAGACCTCCAGCAGCTGGATCTCCTCGGCCGCGCCGGTTCCCGCCGGGACCAGCGCGATGGCCGCCTCTCCGCCGAACCACGGCTCGATGTCGCGGGCGAAGTCCGGAGGGTTCCCTTTCGGTCCCGGAAGGCGTCCGACGAGGCGATCGACGGCCTGCTGCGTGATGGTCGGCACCCGCGCCGCGATGGACGAAGCCTCCTTGTACTGCTGGGTGTCCGGGTCCGCGTTCACGTGCACGTAGACGAGCGCGTCGTTGGGAACCAGGTGAGCCGCGTCGTCAGCCGGCGGGCAGACGTCGCCGCCCGGCGCCTGGCACGGAAGAGCCGGCACCGCGAGGGCGAGGAAGAGGATGATCGCCGCCACCACCCCGGCGGCGATGACGAGCCGCCGTCGGGCGGCGCCCGAGAGGCTGACCCAGAACTCCCTCGCGCCGCGCCCGGTCGCCGCCGCCGCCCCGTCGATTCGCGAGCCGAGTCGGCGAAGCGCCGGCCCCGGACGGGCCCACGCCGGAACCCTCGGGACGACGGCATCGTCGATCCTCGAGCCGAGCGCGCGAAGGCGCACCCCGAGCGGACGCCGTCGAAGGCGCCAGAGCAGGGGGATTCGCGGGCGCGGAAGCCTGGGCACTAGGACACCACCGCGATCCTTATATCGGCTGCTCCTGAATGCCCGCCGAGCGGCGGCGCGGACGGCGCGTGTGGGGAACGAAGTCGATCACCAGGGGCACCCCTTCGAGGCCGTAGGCGGCGCGGAGCCTGTTCTCCAGGTGAAATGCCCACTCCCGGGCGATGAGCCGCCGATCGTTCACCTGGATCGCGATCCGCGGCGGGCGACGATCGACCTGCGCCGCGTAGTAGAGCCGCAGGCGCCGCCCCCGCTTCGCGGGAGGCGGGCGGCTCGCCACCAGGTCCACTACGAACCGATTCAGCTCCGAGGTCGGGATCCGGGAGGCTCGTCGGTCCGCGAGCTCGATCGAGCGCTCGAGCAGCTTGGCGACGTTGCGGCCGGTGTGCGCGGAGCACGCCACCACCGGCGGGCGCTGACGCAAGCGCCTCTCGAGCCTCGCGGTCGCGTCGTCGAGGTCGACCCGGCCGATGTCCCACTTGTTGAGAGCGACCAGCGTGGCGCAGCCCTTCCGCATCGCCAGCTCGGCCACGCGAAGGTCCTCGGAGGTGACCCCCTCGCACGCGTCACAGACGACCATCGCGACGTCGGCGCGCTCCGCCGCCCGCTCGGAGCGGAGCTGGGCGTAGTAGCCGACCGTGCCGGCGACTTTGGTGCGACGGCGAAGGCCCGCGGTGTCGACGAGGACGACGCGCCGCCCGTCAACCGCGAGCTCGGTGTCGATCGCATCACGGGTCGTGCCGGCCACCTCCGAGACGATCACCCGCTCGGCGCCGAGGAACGCGTTGACGAGCGAGGACTTGCCGACGTTCGGCCGGCCCAAGACGGCGATCCGGACCACATCGGCGGCCGGGCGCTCGTGAATAACTCCGCCGACATCCTCGGGCACAACTCCGGCGGAAGCCTCCGGAATAACTCCGCCGACATCCTCGGACACCACTCCGCCGGAAGCCTCGCCTTCGGCTGCGTTTCCGGCGGGTTCGGGCTCCGGCGGGGCGGCACGCACCTCCGCATCTACCGCGACTTCGTCGCTAGCCCGGGCGGCCCTACCTTGAGCCGCAGTCCGACTCACATTTCCAGCTTTGGCCAGCTCGGTGATTCGGTCCAGGAGGTCGCCCGTGCCGTGGCCGTGGGTCGCCGAGACGGGCTGCGGGTCCCCGAGGCCGAGGCGGTGGAACTCCGCCGCCAGATAGGCGTCGCCCGGCTCGTCGATCTTGTTCGCGGCGACCACGACGGGCACGGCTGCGCGACGAAGCATTTCGGCGACCTCGGCGTCTCCCTGGCGAAGCCCCGCACGCGCGTCGACGACCAGCACGACCGCCTCGGCTCCGGCGATCGCCTCGCGGGCCTGCCCTCGGACGGCGGCGGAGAGATCGTCGGCGGCGGCGAGATCGACCCCGCCGGTGTCCACGAGCAGGAAGCGCAGGCCGTTCCACTCGCACTCCACTTCCTTGCGGTCGCGGGTCACCCCGGCCTCGCGGTGGACGACGGCCTCGCGGCCCCCCGCGAGGCGGTTGACCAGAGTCGACTTGCCCACGTTCGGAAAGCCGACCACTGCGACTCGCGGGATTCCCTCGCTCATCGTCCGGCGAGCCCTCGCTCCCGCGCCAGCGCGACCACCCGCTCCGTCACCTCGTCGACGCTCATCTCCGAGGTGTCGACCCGAATCGCGTCGTCGGCCGGGCGCAGCGCGCCGTGCTCCCGCGCGGCGTCGCGGGCATCCCTCGACGCCTGCGCCGCGAGCACCCGCTCGGGGGGCTCGCCGGTCTCACGGGCCCTGCGGCGCGCCCGCACCACGTCGTCGGCCGTCAGGAAGACCTTGAGCGGCGCCTCGGGACTGACGACCGTGCCGATGTCGCGGCCCTCGGCGACGTAGTCGCCCGCCGCGATCAGCGAGCGCTGCCGCTCCACCATCGCCTCGCGGACCTCGGGATGGACCGACACCCGTGAGGCGGCCGCGGAGACCTCGGGCGCCCGGATCGCGGCGGTCACGTCCTCGCCGTCGAGCGTCACGCGATCGCCGGAGGGGACGATCTCGACCCGTCTGGCCAGCTCCCCGAGCCGGGCGCCGTCGTCGAGGTCGGCGCCCGCCCGCAGGGCGGCGAGGGCGACGCACCGGTACATCGCCCCGGAGTCGAGGTACGTGATCCCGAGTGCGCGCGCGACGGCCTGGGCGACCGTCGATTTGCCCGCGCCCGCCGGGCCGTCTATCGCGATCACCATCGGGCTGAATATAGAGTTGCGCCCGCAAACAGAACGGGAGGAGCGATGCGGAGCTGGGACATCTCGACGCTCGACGTGCAGCCCCACAATCCGGTGGTGCTCGGCTCCGAGGTGGAAGGGCGGGCGATCATCATCCACCTGCCGGCCGGCGAGCGGCTCCAGGAGCACCAGGTCCACGAGCGCGCCTGGCTCCTGGTCGTCTCCGGCACGATTCAGATCGAGGGGCCGGAAGGCGATTCGATCGGCGGAGGCGCGGGGTTCCTGGCCGAGTTCGACCCCAACGAGCGCCGCGAGGTCCGCGCCACCGAGGAGTCGCGACTTCTCATGCTTCTCTCGCCGTGGCCCGGCGAGGGGCACCCGAGCGCCCGGTAGAGCCGGCTACCCCGGCGGCGCGAGCAGGCTCGTGAGGTCGTCCTCGAAGCCGGGATAGCTGACGGCGGCGGCCTCGATCCCGGCCACCTCGACGCCGTCACGAGAGGCGAGGCCCGCGACCGCGCCGAGCATCGCGAGTCGATGGTCGCCGCGAGAGTCGAAGGCGCCCCCCGCCAGCCCGCCGGTGCCGCGCACGGAGAAGCCATCCGGGGCGGCCTCGATCTCGGCGCCCAGCCCGCGGAGCCCATCCACGACCGCCGCGATTCGATCCGACTCCTTGTGGCGAAGCTCGGCGGCACCCGAGACGACCGTTCGGCCCTCCGCGAAGCAGCCGAGCAGGGCGACGAGGGGGAGCTCGTCGATCGCCAGCGCCACCTCCCCTTCGTGCACGCGGGTCGCGGCGAGCGCCCCGTGACGCACGGAGATCGTCCCACGGGGCTCGATCTCGGCGGCCGGGTCCTCGTCGACCTCGAACGGCGCCCCCATCCGGTTGAGGATCCCGAGCAGGCCCACCCTGGTGGGGTTGAGGCCGACACCCTGGATGCGAACCCGGCTGCCGGGAACGATCGCCGCGGCCACCGCCCAGAAGGCCGCCGAGGAGAAGTCGCCGGGCACCGCGACCGGCGCGGGCGCGAGGCGCTCGGCCGCGCGGACCGCTATCCGGCGCTCGGGTGCCCCGCCGGCCACCGGCACGGTCCGCAGCTCGCTGACCTCGATCTCCGCGCCCGCCGCCTCGAGCATGCGCTCGGTGTGATCGCGCGTCGGAGCGGGCTCGGTCACCTGGGTCTCGTCGCTGGCAAGGAGACCCGCGAGCAAGAGGCAGGACTTCACCTGGGCGCTCGCGACCGAAAGCCGGTGGCGCCGCCCCCGAAGCGATCCCCCCTCCACCCGGAGCGGGGGCAGGCGTCCGTCGCGGCACTCGACCGTGGCGCCCATCGCCCGAAGCGGATCGGCCACCCGGTCCACCGGGCGCCGGCGGATCGACTCGTCGCCGTCGAGGACCCACGAGCCGGCCCCCTGCCCGGCGAGCCAACCGGGGAGGATCCGCAGGAGGGTGCCGGCGTTCTGCACGTCGATCGCGCTGGGCTCGCTCCGCTCCCTCGCCCCCGCCGCGGCTCCCGCCCCGCGGAGACCGACCCCAGTGACCTCGAGGTCGATCCCCCCATGGGTTCTCGATGGGCCGCGTGTCGCCACCTGCGCGCCGAGCTCCCGCACCGCCGCCAATGTCGCGCGCGTGTCCGCGGCGTCGAGATAGCCCGTGATCCGGGTCGTCTCCTGCGCCATCGCCCCGACCAGCGCGGCACGGTGGCTGATCGACTTGTCGGGAGGCGAACGGAGGGTGCCACGCAGGGGCCCGGCGGCCGCGAACCGGGTCATTCGCTCAGCGAGACCGAGTGGCCGAGAGCTCGGACGATCTCGGCCGCCCGCTCCGCCCGGGCGCCGCCCGCGACCCACAGCGAGACCGCGCCGGTCCGCATGTCCGGCGCCGGATAGAGCGCCATGTCCTCGATGTTCACGCCGGCTCGGCCGAGCGCCAGCGCGATCTCGGCGACCGTGCCCGGCCGGTTCTCGACCGCGATCCGGAGCTGGTGGAGCTCGCCGCCGGCGAGGTCGGCCTCCAAAAGCCGGCGCCGGTCGTCTCGCGCCGCGCCGTGCCAGGCGGCGACCCTCGAGGCGTCCCCGGAGCGGATCACCGCGGCGGCCTCGCGAAGGCGCTCGGACGCGGCCTCGACCTCGCGCGCGACCGCGTCGCGGTTGCTGGCGAAGATGTCGCCCCAGATCGCCGGGTTCGCCCCGGCGACGCGAGTCGTGTCCCGGAAGCTCGGACCGACCTCCGGCAGGCGCTCGGACTCCTCCTCGGCGGCGGTCGCGGCCTGACGGACGAGGACGTTCGCGATCACGTGGGGCAGGTGGCTCACCGTCGCCATCAGCCGGTCGTGGGCCTCGGCGTCGATCGCCTGGGGCCGCGCTCCGAGGTCGGCAAGCGCGCGCTGGAGCCGGTCGTAGAGGACTCCGCTGGAGCGCTCGGTCGGGGTCAGGTACCACCGCGCGCCCTCGAACAGGTCGGCGCGCGCGTTGGCTACCCCGGCGCTCTCCGCGCCGGCGAGCGGATGACCGCCGATGAAGCGCTCGTGCCCGTCATCGGGCAGCCGGGCGATCAACTCCCGCTTCGTCGAGCCGACATCCGAGACCACCACGTCGGGCCCGCTCTCGGCGAGCGCCTCGCGGGCCAGCACGGGCAGGGCGCTCACGGGCGCGGCGCAGAAGGCCAGCTCCGCGCCGTCGAGCGCATCCTCGACCGAGCTCGCCGCGCGATCGATCGCACCGAGCTCCAGCGCGCTCTCGCGGGTGCCCGGGTCGGGGTCGTAGCCGGAGACGTCCGCCTCGAGCCGCCGCCTCGCCGCGAGCCCGATCGAGCCGCCGATCAGCCCGACGCCGAGGACCGCTACCCGCACCTAGGGGACCACTCAGACGGTGCTAACTACCTTGCCGGCGACCTCGGCGATCCGCTGAAGCTGCTCGGCGTACTCCCCGAAGGCGTCCGTCGGGACCGCCTGCGGACCGTCGCAGATCGCCGTCTCGGGCTCGTTGTGGACCTCGACGATGATCCCGTCGGCGCCCGCCGCCGCGGCGGCCAGCGACATCGGCTGGACCCAGTCACGCCGCCCCGCGGCGTGGCTCGGGTCGACGATCACCGGCAGGTGGCTGAGCTCGCGCAGGGTGGGGACCGCGAGCAGGTCGAGCGTGAACCGATACGCGGTCTCGAACGTCCTGATGCCGCGCTCGCACAGCATCACCCGCTCGTTGCCCTCCTTCAGGACGTACTCGGCGGACATCAGGAGCTCCTCGAGCGTCGCCGAGAGCCCGCGCTTCAAGAGAACCGGGACCCCGGTGCGCCCGGCCTCCGAGAGCAGGGCGTAGTTCTGCATGTTCCGCGCCCCGATCTGGATCACGTCGGCCACCTCGACAACGTCGTCGAGGTCGCGGACGTCCATCAGCTCGGTGACGACCGGCATGCCGGTCTCCTCCTTCGCCTCCTGGAGGAAGCGCAGGCCCTCCGCGCCGAGTCCCTGGAACGAGTAGGGGGAGGTTCGCGGCTTGTAGGCCCCGCCGCGAAGCATCGAGGCGCCGTGCTCGGCGACCGTCCTCGCCACCTCGAGCGTCTGCTCGCGGCTTTCGACGGTGCACGGGCCGGCGATCAGCGCGAAGTGATCGCCGCCAACCTTGCGACCGTCGACGTCGACCACCGATCGCTCGCCCTTGCGGAACTGCGCCGAGGCGAGCTTGTAGGGCTTCAGGATCGGCACCAGGTGGTCGACGCCGGGTGCCCCCTCGAGGCCGAGGGCGGCGACCCGGTCACGGTCGCCGATCGCCCCGATCACGGTCAGGACCTCGCCCTGGGAGATGTGGGCCGAGCAGCCGACGCCCTGGACCCGGTCGACGACCGCCTGGATCTGGTCCTCGGTCGCTCCCTCTTTCATCACGATCATCATGGTCTTGCTAAGCCTTTCAGAGTCTCTTATCGGTAAGGGTGACGAATCGGTTCAAGCTGCCCGCGTACGGGCGCAGGTACGGCGTCCGGCGGAGCTCTCCTGCTAGGTGGGCCGAAGGGGCCGGGCCGGACGCCTAGCTAAATCGCCAGTAGTAGAACCACGCGCGCGGGTGCCCGCCCTGGGGGGCGATCGAGGAAGCCGAGGCGCTCGCGCGGTCCATTGCGGGGGTTTGTAGCAGGTGCAGGCGGTTTAGTCCAGCGCGGCGCGCAGCGCGTCGAGGAAGCGCCGGTTCTCCTCGTGGGTGCCGTAGGTGACGCGGGCGTGCCCGGGGGCGCCCAGGCCTTCGCCGCCGCGGACGACGATCCCCGCCTCGCCGAGCGCGCGGACGAGCTCGCCCTCGTCGCGCTCGCCCAGCGGGATCCAGGAGAAGTTCGCCTGCGAGTCGGGTGGCTCGAGCCCCGCCTCACGCACGCCCTCCTCGACGAACACGCGCTCGACGATCGTTCGCTCGACTCGCTCGGCCACGTCGTCGCCGTGCAGGATCGCCTCCGCCGCCGCCACCTGGGCGAGCTCATTGACGCTGAACGGCTGGCGGACGGCGTCGAGCGCGGCGCGAAGCCGGGCCCCGCAGAGCGCGTAGCCGCAGCGAAGCCCGGCGAGCCCGTAGACCTTGCTGAAGGTGCGCACGACCATCAGGTTCGGGAAGTCGCCAAGCAGGTCGACCGTGGCGTCGGGATCGTCGTCGAGCTGGAACTCGACGTAGGCCTCGTCGAGGGCCACGGTGACGTGGTCCGGCACCCGCGCGCAGAAGTCGGCGATGCGGGCAGCGGGCAGATGGGTGGCGGTGGGGTTGTTCGGGTTGCAGACGCAGACGAGCTGGGTCGCGGCGGTGATCTCCGTGAGCATCGCCTCGAGGTCGTGGACGTAGCCGTCCGCGAGCGGGACTCGGATCTCGCGCGCGCCCGAGAGGGCGGCGAGGTGCGGATACATCGAAAAGGACGGCCAGGCGAAGAGCAGCTCGTCGCCGGGCTCGCACAGGGCCTCGGCCGCGGCCAGGAGGATCTCGCAGGACCCGTTCCCGACCGCCACCCGCGCCGGATCCGCGTCGAAGCGCTCGGCGATCCGCCGCCGGAGGCGGATGGCGTGCTGATCCGGGTAGCGGTTGAGCCGCTTCGCGGCGCGCGCCACGGCGTCCACCACCGCGGGGTGGGGGCCCCAGGGCGATTCGTTGGAGGCGAGCTTGACGACGTCCTCCGAGCCGAACGTGCGTCGAGCCGCGTCCGCGTGGAGCCCCGCCTCATAGTGCGGCATCCGCTCGAGCTTTTGGGCGAAGGTGACTGCCATCGACGACCATTTTGCCCGCCGCGGCGGGCCGGCGGGGGTGCGGGCGTCAGGTGGACTCGGGGACCGGGCGCGAGGGCGCCACGCGAAGCACCCGCGCCACGCCCTGCGGCAGCCACCAGTTCCAGCGCCCGAAGAGGCGCATCAGCGACGGGACCAGCAGGGCGCGGATCACCGTGGCGTCGAAGATGATCCCCGCCGCGAGGCCGATCCCGAACTGCTTGATGTCGGTGCCCGGCCCCGTCGACAGCGAGAAGAACGCGAACATCAGGACGAGCGCGGCGCTCGTCACGAGCTTCCCGGTCCTCATCAGCCCGAGCCGGATCGACTCGGGGGTCGAGCCGGTCGAGTCGTACACCTCCCGCATCCGCGTGAGCATGAAGACCTCGTAGTCCATCGAGAGCCCGAACAGGAACGCGAAGATCATCAACGGGATCCAGGAGATGATCGCCTGGGTCGGCGCGACGTTCCAGATCGCCTGCGCCCCGTGGCCCTCCTGGAAGATGAAGACGACGATCCCATAGGCCGCCGCGAGCGAGATCAGGTTCAGGATCACCGCCTTCAGCGGCAGGAGCAGCGACCTGAACGCCCGCGCGAGGAGGAGGAAGGTGAGGGCGACGACGAACGCGAGTACGTAGGGGAAGTTCCCGTACACCGCGTGGACGAAGTCGCGGTTCTCGGGGGCCGCTCCGCCCAGGGTCATCTTGATGCCGTGGTCGACCTGCGCCTGCGCGCCGGGCAGGACGCTGTCCTTGAGGTCGGCGATCGTGCCCCGCGAGGCCTCGCTCTCGGCGTCGGAGGACGGGAACGTCTCGACCAGCGCGCTGCCGCCGCGGCGCCATCCGGTGCCCTTCGGGGCGTCGGCTGCCGTGACCCCTCCCGCGTGGTCGAGCCGGGTGACGAGCACCTGGAGGTCCTTCTGGCCGGGGCCGTTCTCCACCAGCACGACGTAGGGCTCGAGCACGCCGGCGGTGATTCCGGCGGCAGACAGCGCGTCGCGGCCGGCGAACGCGTCGCCGCTGCCGGGCATGTCCTTCGCCTGCGCCTGGGCCGGGTTGAGCTTCGACGCCGGGATCAGGAGCAGGCCGACGATCACCAGGCCGATCGTCGCGATCACGCCCGGGCGCCGCAGCACCAGCGAGGCCCACCGCCCCCAAAACCCGGTGTCCACGTACTCGCCCGCGTGGAATCGCCGCGGGAGCAGGCGGATGCTGTTGATCCGGGGGCCAAGCTTGGAGAGAACCGCGGGCAGCAGGGTGATGGACGCCAGGACCGAGACGGCCGGGATCAGCATCCCGCCAATCCCGATCGCGCGGATGAACGGCACCGGGAGGATCAGCAGGCTGAGAAGTCCGATTGCGACCGTCGATCCCGAGACGACGACCGAGCGTCCCGCGCGCGCCATGGTGAGGGCGATCGCGTCCTCGACCCCCTCCCCCTTCGCGAGCTCCTCGCGGAAACGGAAGATCATGAGCAGGGAGTAATCGATCGCCACCCCGAGCCCGACCAACGCGATCAGGAACTGGACGATGATCGAGACGTCGGTGAGATAGGTGACGAGCCAGACGACGCCGAAGGTCGTGAGGATCGAGGACGCGGCGACCACGAGCGGCATCAGGACGGCGGGCAGGGTCCCGAAGACGAGCAGCAGCACCAGCACCGCCCCCACCCCTCCGATGAGGATCTCGAGGGCCAGGCTCGGCCCGCTGGATCCGCCTTGGTCGGCGAACAGGGGGTCGATCCCGGTCAGGTGGGTGGTGACGCCCGCCGGCGCGCTCCGCTGGAGGACGGCCTGGGTGGTGGCGATGTCCTTCGGGGTGCTGAACTCGGGCAGGCCCCGGGGATAGATCTCCGCGAAGGTGGTGTGCCGGTCGGAGGAGACGAACGCGTCGCTTCCGGTCGAGTAGAAGGAGCTCACCCGGGAGCCCGGGTTCGCGCGCTTGGCGGCGGCGATCGCCTTCGCGATCCCCCCGTCGTTCGTCACGTCTCCCTTCGACTGGAACACGGCGACCAGCGGCGTTCGCTCTCCGGTCCCGAACGTCTTGAGCGCCCGCTGGTTCGCCTCGTAGGCCGAGTAGCCGGGGATCGAGAAGTTCTGCTGCCAGCGGCTGCCGACCTGGCCGGCGCCGATCACGCCGAAGATCGTCAGCCCCACCCACGCCAGGATCACCCAGCGCCGGCGGCGAACGATCACGTGTCCGAGCCGCTCGAGTGGGTTCATCGCCTCTGCCGCCTTCTAGTCATCCTGGATCAATGAGACTGGATCGGCCGCTGAAACTCATCGCCGCCGCCCGCCCGGGCTCAAGAGCCTCAGGCTACTGAGCCGCGTGCAGATCCGCCCTCAGCGCCTGCGCCTCGCCGACGTAAGTGTGGCTGGGCTCGTGCCCAGCCGGGGCGTAGTAGTGGACCAGCACCCGGATCACGCTCCGCATCGCGCCCGGGACGTCGAGCTCGCGGGTGCACAGGAGCGGCACGGAGTCGAGGCCCAGGCGGCGCGCCGCAACGGCTGGGAACTCCGCGTTGAGGTCGTCGGTCGCGGTGAACACGCAGCTCACCATCCGCTGCGGCTCCAGCTCGTTCCGCGACATCAGCTCTCGCATCAGCTCCTCGGTCGCGGCGACGATGGCGTCGACGTCGTTGCTCTTCGCGTTGATCGCGCCACGGACCGCGTACAGGCGCTCACTCATCGGGCGGCATCCTTCCAGAGCCGCCTCACCTCCGGGGGGCGCAGGCGCCGTGCCCTGCCCTCGGGAAGCGTTCCCAGGCTCAGCGAGCCGAACCGGATTCGCGACAGGGCGACGACCTCGTTCCCGACCGCCTCGGCCATCCGCCGCACCTGGCGGTTGCGACCCTCGGCGACCGTCAGCTCGATGACCCGCGGTGAGACCCTGCGGACGGCGGCGGGCCGGGTCGTGCCGTCGTCCAGGTCCACCCCCCTTCCGAGGCGCCGAAGCTGGGACTCGCTCGGTGAGTGCCGCAGGCGAACCCGGTAGGTCCGCTCGACCCCGTAGCGCGGGTGAGTCAGTCGGTTGGCGAGCTCTCCGTCATTAGTCAGCAGGATCAACCCGGTGGACTCGGCATCGAGCCTTCCCACCGGATAGAGCCGGCGCCGCGAGTCGACGAGCTCGACGACCGCGCGGCGTCGCCCCGGCTCCCGGGCGGTGGAGACCACCCCGGCCGGCTTGTTGAGGATCCACACCTCGGTCGGTTCCGGCGAGACGGGCCGTCCGTCGACGGTCACGGCACTTCGTTCGTCCACATCGCGCGCGGGATCCATGATCGCCCTCCCCCCGACCGTCACCCGCCCCCCGGCGATGAGCGTCTCTGCGCGCCGCCGCGACGCGACCCCCGAGCGGGCGAGGTACTTGGCGAGGCGCACGGCGGTCAGGCACCTCCGTCGTCGCCTGAGATCTAGCTCGACCGCTGCTCGCCGGCCCGCAGCAGGCGTTCGCGGAGCTCGCGCTCGTCCTCGGGCGTCGGGTCGAATCGCGAGGGATCCGGCAGCTCGTCGAGCCCCGAGATCCCGAAGAGCTTCTCGAACAACGGCGTTGTGCGATAGACCACCGCGCCGAAGCGGGAGCGGCCCGACTCCTCGATCAGGCCGCGCTCGCCGAGCGTCGCGACCGCCGACTCCGAGGAGACGCCACGAATCCGGGCGATCTCCGGCCGCGAGACCGGCTGAAGGTAGGAGACGATCGCCAGGGTCTCCGCCTGGGCCTGGGTGAGCGGCGGGGTTCGGGGACGTGACAGAAGGCGCCGGGCCGCGTCCTCGGCCACCGGGTCCGCGGCGAGCGCGTAGCCGCCCGCGACGTGGCGGAGGACCAGCCCGCGCTCCCCGTCGCGGAGCACGGCCTCGAGCGCGTCGACGGCGCGGTCGACCTCGGCCTCGGTCACCTCGCACGCCTCCGCGAGCTCGGTCACGCTCACGGGCTCGGGCGCCAGGAAGAGGAGCGCCTCGACGGTCCTCTGAAGCTCGGTGGTCATCGGCCTTCCGGCGACGCCGAGGTCGTGACCTGGATCGGGCCGAACAGCTTCCGCTGCTCCCAGCTCGCCTCGCCGCGCTTGTGCATCTCGAGCAGCGCGAACAGCGTCACGGCCTGGGTGAGGCGATCGTCGCCGGCGAAGAGGTCATCGAAGTCGAAGCTCCGGCGATCGGTGAGCAGCTCGCGAAGGATCGCCAGTCGCCGCTCGAGCGACACGGTGGGCCGGATGTGGCTCGTGTCCGGCTCCGGCGGCACGCGGAGCAGATCGCCCAGCGCCACGCCCAGCCGGAGCGGATCGTAGGCCTGGGTCGCCGCGTCGAGCGAGGCGCGACGCAGCTCCGGCGGCAGGGGCGCCGAGCGGTAGACATAGCGCCGGCCGGAGCCGAACAGGCGGTCGAGATGGGCCGCCGCGTCCCGGTAGCGGCGATACTCGAGCATCCGGGCGAGGAGCTCGTCAGCGGCCTCCGCCGGTCCGAGCTCCGCCGGTCCCTCCTCGGCGCTCGGCAGCAGGAGTCGCGACTTGAGCTCGAGCAGCGAGGCGATCAGGAGGAGGAACTCGGTTGCCGCGTCGAGGTCGAGCTCCCCGGCGCCCTCGAGGTGCTCGAGGTAGGCGACGACGATCTCGCCCAGGGAGATCTCCGCGAGACTCACCTCCTCGCGGAGCACCACCGCCATCAAGAGGTCGAAGGGCCCGGCGAAGACGTCGAGGTCCAGATCCAGCTCGGCAGCCCTCATTCCGTCAGCCTAGAACGTGCCCCGGTCGTGGCTAGGGCCCCGGCCCGACGCCCATCGCCTCGCGGACGTCGGCCAGCACCTCGGAGGAGATCGCGCCGGCCTTCTCGGCGCCGGCGGCGAGCGTGGCCTCGAGCCCTCCCTCGTCCCCCCGCAGCTCCGCGTAGCGCTCCCGGACGGGGGTCAGGTACTCGACCACCGCGTCGGCGACCGCGACCTTGAAGTCGCCGTACCCCGCCCCCGCGAACTCCCGCTCGACCTCCTCCGGAGCGACTCCACGTGCGGCGGACAGGACCTCGATCAGGTTGGTGATCCCGGGCTTCTCGTCCGCGCGCCGCACCTCGGTCCCCGAGTCGGTGACCGCGCTGCGGACCTTCTTACGGACCACGTCGGCGTCGTCGAGGATGTACACCGTCCCCTGCTCGGAGCCGTAGGTCGTCGACATCCGCGTTCCCGGGTCCTGAAGGTTCATGATCCGGGCGCCGACCTCCGGATACCTGCCCTGCGGGACCACGAGGATGTCCCCGAACCGCGCGTTGAAGCGCTCGGCGATGTCACGCATCAGCTCGATGTGCTGGCGCTGGTCGTCTCCGACCGGCACGTCGGTCGCGCGGTAGGCGAGCACGTCGGCCGCCATCAGGACGGGGTAGAAGAAGAGCCCCGCTGAGACCAGCTCGCGCTGCTGCTCCGACTTCTCCTTGAATTGGTGCATGCGGTTGAGGTCGCCCCACGCGGTCACGGTGCCGAGCAGCCAGGCGAGCTCCGTGTGCTCCTCGACGTCGGACTGGCGGAACAGGATGCACCGGCCCGGGTCGAGGCCGGCGGCGATCAGGATCGCGGTGGTGTCGTAGAGGCGCTCGCGAAGCTCGGCGGGATCCTGCGGGACGGTCAGTGCGTGCAGGTCGACGATGCAGTAGATCGCCTCGCCCGCATCCTGTCCCTCGACGTAGTGGCGGATCGCCCCGATGTAGTTGCCGAGGTGCTTGCGCCCGGTCGGCTGGATGCCGGAGAAGATTCGCCTCGCCATTTGCGGGCGCGGACTATAGATGCCGCTAGAGCTGCTCCTCGCCGACCTTGTAGGCGATCTGGAGGAAGTCCGAGATCGCCAGCGCCGACATGACGGCGGCGAGGAAGCGGGTCTGCCTGGGGGCCGCCACGAGCCCGCCCGCGAAGGCGGTCGCCACCCACTGGCCAAGGCAGTAGGGGCAGACGATCAGCTCGCCGATGGCGTGCCGAAGGCCGGACCCACGGGGCGATTCCTCGACCTCGCTCGGCCCGCCCGGCCCCTGGTACTCGGTGAATGGGGCCCGGAAGACGGTGGTGATCTTATCCTTGGCGATCAGCCTGGTGGCCTTGTGGGTAGCGAGCCCAACCAGGGCGACGTCGAGGGCGTTGGTCTCGGTCGGGAGGTCCTTCCTCCAGCGGCGCAGGAACAGCGAGAGGCCCGCGGCGTACGTCCCGGTCAAGGCTGCGTAGGGAAGCAGCCGATGGCGTGGGGTCTCCTCGGCCAAAGCCCTCTTCGGCTACCCCACCGGCCCGGGCGTGAACCAGCCCGAACGACCGGCTACAGCGGAGCTCCCACCGGGCCTGGCGTCGGCTCGAGCTCGCCCGGAACCGGCTCCGGATCGCGGACTCGCGCGACGCGGGCGCACTCGCCGGCAGCCGCCGCGGCGGGCGTCGGCGAGACGACGCCGGGGCGCCGCCGCGGGTTCTCGATCCCGAGCGCGGAGATGAGGCCGCCCGCGAACATCAGGGCGGCGCCGAGCCCGGCGGCGAGCCGGAACGCGTCGCGTGAGGAGGTCTCAATCGCGCTCCCCACGGTGGACCGCTCCGAGGCTGGGAGCGTTTGCGCCTCGTCGCCCCCGGCGAGGGGGCGGGACTTCGCCGACGAGACCACGTGCGACCCCTGGCCGGAGAGGTGCGCTCCGGCGAGCTGGTCGTCAAGCGTTGAGGCGAAATGCGCGGAGACCACGGCGCCGAGGACGGCGATCGCGATCAGCCCGGCGACGCGAGCGACCGCGTTGTTGACCCCCGACGCGATCCCGGCGTTGTGCTCGTCGACCGCGTTCAGGACGGTCGTCGTCAGCGGGGCCACCGTCGCGGAAAGGCCGAGCCCGAATATGACCAGCGCCGGCAGCACCTCGGTCGCGTAGGAGGGATGGACGCCGACCCGGAGCAGGAGGAGGAGGCCGAACCCGCCCACGATCGGGCCGGCGCTCATCGGCAGCCGCGGCCCGACCCGCGCGGTGAAGGCGCCGAAGCGGGGCGAGAGCACGAACAGGAGCAGCGAGATCGGCACCGACGCGAGCCCGGCGGCGAGCGGGCTGTAGCCGCCGACCTGCTGCAGGTAGAGGGTGAGGAAGAACAAGGAGCCGATCAGCCCGCCGTAGGTGAGAAGCGTCGCCGCGTTCGCCACCGCGAAGTTGCGCACCCGAAACAGCGCGAGGGGAAGCATCGGGGCCCTCGCGGTGGCCTCGCGGACCACGAATGCCGCCAGACACGCGAGCCCGGCGAGCAGCGGGGCCGCCACCACCGGATCGCCCCACCCGTAGGTGGGCTGCTCGATCAGGGCGAACACCGGCCCGCCGAGGCCGAGCGCCGAGAGCACGACGCCCGGGACGTCGAAGCCCCTCACCGCGTCGGGATCGCGGCTCTCAGCGACCGAGTGCAGCGTGAGCAGGAGGGTGCCGACGATCAGCGGCACGTTGATCCAGAAGACGAAGCGCCACGACAGCGCCTGGGTCAGAAACCCGCCGGCCGCCGGTCCCGCGACCGTCGAGATCCCGCTCCAGGCGGTCCAGGTGCCGATCGCGCGACCCCTCGCCTCGCCGGCGAAGGTCGCGGTGAGGATCGCCAGCGAGCCGGGCACGAGGAG
>Ga0066652_100000646_pt1 | contig 17003 bp, 15 predicted proteins | sample GraSoiAngelo_101_FD_71413 | JGI IMG/M metagenome (GOLD analysis project Ga0066652, IMG submission 71413) | Grasslands soil microbial communities from the Angelo Coastal Reserve, California, USA - 14_0903_02_30cm | ecosystem: Environmental > Terrestrial > Soil > Grasslands | place: USA...
TCAGCTCCGGCGCGATATCGACGATGCGGTCGATCGTCCGGCGAAACGTGTTCGCGACGTCGAACTCACGCTGGTTGATCCCAGTCGGAGTGAGACGCTGATACTGCCGGTATCCGAGATGGAGATCGGAGAGATGGACGAGGCGCACCCGACGTCCAATCTAGCGGGCGGGGGGCCTCCCGAACACACGCATCTGCTGCGTCACGCGCATGTGGAACTCGGTCGGAGGCGTCGTCTTGCTGGCCGCAATCGTCGTTCGGAGATCCACGATGAACTGGGACGCGGACAGCCAGCCGCGACGGCGATTGACGATCATCGATCCGCTCACCGTGCCGCCCAGGGCGGGCATGACGATCCCCGGCGCGAGCGCGCCGACCTCTCCGGGGTGCGGCTCGAGCGTCCCGTGCATGCTGATGAACGCAAGCTCGCCCTGCCGCGCGAGCGAGTCGAGACGGAACGTCGCGCGTGCCACGCCGCCGCGCCCGTTGGCGCCGGGAAGCCGTGCCGCAGCGGACGGTGCGATGGGCATCTCGCGCGTCCACGTGTCACCCACACTCACCGGCTCGCGCGGAAACGAGGCCGGCATGACGGCGACGAGATCGTTCATGGCTTTCGAGACCGATCCACTGGGCTCCGCCATCGCGACGGTGCCGTCCGGTGAGATACGCAGGTGCATCTGCCGGCCGGCGAGCTGTCGTCGCGTGGCTTCCGCCGAGGCGGCCGCGCCCGGATCGGACGACGAGACGGCGACGGAGTCCGTGATGGCAAGCACGAACACGCCGTCGGGCACCTCGCTCTCCACGATCGCGCGGGAGAGCATGTGCGTTCGCGTCGTCATCACGCGCGGTGTCGCTCCGGCGCGCGTGACGCTCATCTCGGTCGTCTGGTCGAGGCGCATGCGCAGCGTGTCGCCCACCCGGGGCCGCAGCTCGAGCGGTGTGCGCTGCGCGTGCGCGATCGCGGGAAGCAACCCCACGATCGCGAGCGACCGATACAGGACGCGAACGGATCTAGTCCCAAGCATCAGCTTCTTTCCGGAATGTCCGGATCTCAAAACCCGTACGGATCGTCGCCGGGCAGGCTGCGCAACGGCACCTTCTCCAGGCGTGGAGCGACCGCCTCGGTCGGCACGATGCGGCGGAACTGCGCCTCGAAGTACGCCTGGACCTTCTCCGGCCGCGCCTGCAGCGTGGCGTTGCGGGCGCGGATGACCAGCGCGTCGTCGTGCCCGACGATCGCGCGCTTGACCCAGTCCAGCGAAATCGACGGATCGAGCTGACGCAGTGACCGCATCACCGCGACCTCGAGCGGCAGCTCGGCCTGCGGCGGATAGCGCTCGGCGCCGTCGCGCCCGCGCATCACCGCCGGGCGCGGAAAGCGCACGAAGATCGGCTGGGCGAAATGTGGATGACGCACCATCAACTGCCCCTTCTCCAGTGTCGCAAGCTTGATCTTGATCGCCGGGGACAGTACCGCGTAGCCCGGCGTCGCCAGCTCGTCCATGTCCATGCGGCCGTACAGCGACGTGCCGGAGTTTCCAACCACGCGGCGGTGCACCTGTGACCGGAACTGCTGGGCGCTGAAGAGCACGAGTCCCAGGTACCGGCCGCGTTCCGCGATGTCGAGCAGCATCTTGCGCACGTAGGTGTCGGGTCCGTCGCCAGGCGCGTACTTGTTGAGCTCGTCCACGAACACGACGACATGACTGACGCCCAGGTCGCGCCGCTCCAGATGCTCACGCAACTTCGAGACGACGCGCGCGAAGATGAGATCCTGGGCATTCTCCTCGAGCGACGCGACGTCCACGACATACACCGTGCGGTCCGCAAAGCTCCCGAATGGCAGATCGCTGACGACTCCTTCATCGGTGACGAGTCCCGCGCATCTCGTCGAGATATTGGAGAGCCGGTTGCGGACCTTCCGGATCGTGGCGACGTGGTGCGTGCGCCAGTATTCGCCGGTGCCGCGGTCCTCGACGCCGCGCAGCAGGTCGCGGAAGAAGGCCTCCAGATCCCCGAACGAGCGCACGCGGTGCGGAGCGGAGAGCACCGGATCGGTGAACTCGCGGTTGATCACGCGTTCCTGCAGGAAATCGACGAGCGCGTCCGCCTTCGCGTCCAGGTCGTCCTTGTTCAGGAGGACCTCCGCGAACTGCATGACCTCGTTCAGCCCCCACGTCAGGGGACGGAGGTTGTCTGCGAGCGCCTCGTTCGACCGCAGCGTGTTGAGGGTGAAACCCTGCGGTGTGTACGGCGCGAAGTACTCCACGCGCTCGAAGGGCCGGGCCGGCACGCCGAGCTTCTCGTATACCAGGCGATCGGCGTCGTCGAGGTGTCCGGGCTGGTCCAGGAAGAGCAGGTCGGGGCCCTTGACGTTGAAGCAGATCGCGGCGACGGAGCCTTTCTGCGCCGGGAAATGCGCGAAGATCGACGCGAGCAGCCACTCCACCGCGCTGGTCTTCGTCGCGAGCCCGGAGACACCCGTGATGTTGAGGTGAGCGGCCTCGGGACCGAGCAGGAAGTCGGCGTCGAGATAGATCGGCGCCTCCATCGCTCCGGCGCGATACACGCCGACCGGGATCGCCGTCCGGTTGCCCGGCGCGAGATACGTGTCCATGCGCAAGGCGACGGCGACGTCCTCGTCCGATGCGAGCGCCACGTTCCCCATCGGTACCGGTTGTAGCGGCTCCTCCGGCAGCTGCCGCAACACGTGCGCGGTATAGAGCCGGATCTCGGCGCGCTGGGTTGCCGCGACCGTCGCCCCGGACGGTGTGCCGTCGTGCCCCAGGACATCATGGATGGGAGACTGCAGATCCGTGTAGCTGAACCCTTCCACCACCACGCCGTACACGCGCACCATGTGTCCGCCGACGGGAGTCTCACCGTCCACGCGCACGATCGTGCCGATGCCGATCGGTGAATCGATCGCCGTCCAGAAATGAAACTCGTGCGGCGTGTTCGGGCGCTTCTCCGTCGCCACGATGCGACCCAGCACGCGCTCCGTCGCGGAGGTCTCGCCGTTCTGTGCACCTGCCGGCATCGTCACTGAATCGCTCTCAGAAACTCTTCGCAGTCGCGAATACCATACATCATCTTGTCCCACCGTCCGTCGGGTACGGCGAGCGGCAGCGATTCGGCGAGCACCCACCGCGACACTGCATCGGCGCGCTCCGTCAGGCGGTCCGCGCCGGCTTCGGCCATTTCGACGCGCACGAGTCCCCAGAGTGGATCGTGGCCGCGCGGATCGCGCAGCCGGAGGTACCAGCTGGCGACGGGTGTGCGCTTCGGCGACGTGACGCGGAGGACGCTGGAGCGCTCGCCACGGCGGAGCCGCAGCACGGTACGCAGCGCGTCCCCTTCGACGTAGAGCGTGCGATGGCTCTTGATGACCCCCACGACGCGCGCGGACGTCGCCACTGTCTCGCTGCCGGTGATGGCGCCATCCACGACCAGCTCGCGTGCCTGCGTCGCGCACCAGCGCTCCGCGAGCGCTCGTTCCGCGGCTTCACGCGCGGACTGGACTGCATGGATGGCGCTGTCCTGCAGCGCGAAGGGGTGCGTCGATGCGGGGTCGCCGCGGGACAGCGTATCGATCACCGGAATACCGGCCTGCAGCAGCACGTCGCGCCAGCGCGAGCCGAGCAGGGGAATCGGAGCGTACAGCGCGTCTCTCACCGTCGGCGCGCCCCACGTGCGCATCCTGCGGTCGGAGCGCTCGCGGACGACGGCGGCGACGAGACCGTGCACGATCGGCACCTCGTCCGCGTGCGCGATGACACGGCTGCGCTGGGTGCCGTCGAGGAAAGCGGCGAAGCGCGGGCTCAGCTCGCCGGCGACCGCGTGCGCGCGCACCGTGCTCCCTTCGAGCACCGACGCCGCGATCAATCGTGGCGCGTCGTCGCCGCCCAGCGCCGTGAGCTCCAGCGGCGGAGGCGATTCGATCCACGCTTCACCTGGCACCAGCGCCGCGAGACGCCGCTGAATGGAACGAAAGCCCTGGATGTCCGCGCCCTGACGCGATGCGTCGCGGTCAGGGGCCAGCGTCGTGGTCACCCGAGCATGCTAGTGTGAGAAGCGGAGCGCCGGAAGCGTCCGCGGTTATTCCACGCCGATGTCCCAGGCCTGTTGCAGGTCCTTCTTGGAGTATGCACGGAATGCCGTCAGCGTCTGCGTGCGCTGCAGCCCGGGAACCTTCGGAAACGTCTCCGTCACGACGCGCGCGATGTCCTCGTACTGCGGCACCCGGACGATGGCCACGAGGTCCCACTCCCCGGAGACCGAGTACACCTCGTCGACACCGTCGACGCCCGCCAGCACCCGCGCGGCATTCGGGATCTGCGATGGCTCGACGCGACAGAGGACGATCGTCGTGATCACACGTTCACCCTGAAGGGCGGCACGTTGAGGAGCCAGATGCCGACCAGGTGATTCGAGGAGTCCACCTCAATGAGGACGTCGCTGCCGCAACGGATGGTACGCACCTTCTTCGGCCGGCCGAGTGTGAAGTGGAATACGCGCTCGGTTTCGTCCGACTCGGCGATGAGCGGCGTCTCGACTTCGATGGCGGCCAGGTCCGGCTGGGATTTCCTGGCCGGTACGACGACGTTGCCGTCCTCGGGCGAGCCGGGCGGCTTCAGCGCATTCCGGATCTGCACCTCGGGCCACACGGCGACCTCGATTCCGTTGATGCGCCCGCCGGCAAGGTCGAGGATGAGCCACGACCCATCGGCCCCCTCGAGCTCGACGGAGCCGGTCATGCCTTTCCCTTCCGACCGCGGATTCAGCTGCGCCGACAGGATCTCCGTGTCGGGATCCCAACGGTAATCGACCGTCGGCGCGGCGTTGCTCGCGGGTTCGATCTGGATCGGAATCTTCATGACGGCTCCTGGCAGAGCTGCCAATCTCGACGGCTCTTGATCGGCGTCACGCACCATTGGCGTGCACGGCGTGTCGCTGCGTTGCAGACACGACCACACAGCCCGGCGCGCTGCCCACGCGGCATGTGACGCGCGCTAACAATACGGCGCGTGCGCACGGACGACCAGACGGCGCGGCCTTTGCGCCGGAACGCGCGCCTCCGCTCGGCGGCAAGCCGACGCGGTGAGATCACCGGGCTAGCTTTCCACCTCGGCGGCACGGACGCCGAGTCACCGCGAGCAACCGAGGACGCAGTGGAAAACGAACAGGAGTCCGCCGCAGCGACCGGCGGCGTCAGCCGCGGACAAAACCAGCTCCACGTCACGCACGCGGACTGGACCGCCGCCGCGAGGATCATCGAGCCGTTGCTCGACCGCGCCGCGCCGGGCGCGGCGACCCAGCTCCTGATCGTCACGCCGGACACTGAAGCTGCGGCGGGCATCGGTGAGCGCCTCGGCGAGGCCGTCAGCCGACGTGACCTTCGCGTGCTCGCCGCGAGCAGCGCGCGCCGCGGCACGCGCGCGTATCGCGAGGCCGTTCCGGACGTGCTGCTGGCCGATGCGGATACGCTCGCCGCGCTGCTTCAATCGGCGACGCTGAAACTCGACGGCGTGAAAGCGGTCGTCCTGGCGTGGGTCGACGATGCGCCCGCCGCGAACGCAAGTCTCGAGACCGTGATGACCGAGGTGCCGAAAGACGCGGCCCGCGTCATCCTGGCTGCGAGCGTCACAGCGGAGGTGGAAGCGCTGGTGGAGCGTTATGCTCGCCGGCCGCGTCGCGTGAACGCGGAAGAGAGCGACTCCGCGACGGCGGTCTCGCTGTCCTTCGTCAACGTGATGGCCTCGGGAAGGCCCGCCGCCCTTCGTCGCCTGCTCGATGCTGTCGATCCCGAAAAGGCCCAGGTGCTCGTGCGCGACGCCGCGGCAGGCGATGCCGTGCGCAGTCTGCTCCGTGCGCTTGGCTATGGCGCGGAGGGGGCCGCGATCCGCGTGGTGAGCGAACCCGAGCCCGGTGCCGACCTGCTCGTGTTGTATGACGTCCCCGAGAGCGCCAGTGCGCTGCGCTCGGCCGTGGCCGCGCGCACCGGCGGGCGCGTCATTGCTCTGGTGGCGCCGCGTCAGGTCCAGTCGCTGCGCCGCATGGCGGGAGGGACGGTTGCCCCCTTCCCGCTGCCGGAGGCAGCGACGCGGGCGCGATCCCGGGAGGATTCGGTGCGCGACGAACTGCGGAGCGTGCTCGAATCGGGACAGGCGTCGCGCGAGGTGCTCGCGCTCGAGCCATTGCTGACGGACTTCGATGCCGTCGAGATCGCGGCCGCCGCGCTGCGGCTGCTCGAAGCGGAGCGCGCGAAAGCCAAGGAGCCGCCGTCACCGGACGCGCCGCGCGCCATGACACGGCTGTACGTGAACCTCGGCGGCATGGACGAGGTGCGCCCCGGCGATCTCGTGGGCGCCATCACGAACGAGGCGGGTGTGGCGCGCGCCGAGGTGGGTCGCGTGGATGTGCGCGAGCGGCATTCTACCGTCGAAGTCGCAACGCCCATCGCGAACGCCGTCGTCGCGAAGCTCACCGGCGTCACGATCCGCAACCGACGCGTGATTGCGCGCGTCGATGAGGGGCCGCCATCGGACCGCGGCGATCGTCCCGCGCATTCGCGACGCGATGATGACCGCCGACCGCGACGCGATGATGACCGCCGGCCGCGGCGCGACGATTCACGAGGAGCGCGAGGATCGGGGGGGGCCCGGGGACCCCGCTCTGGCGGAACGCGCGGCCGCATGGGATCATCCGACCGTCCTCCTACCTCACCCGGAGCCCGCGGCAAGCGATGATCTCGGACATGCCCTTTCCATCCACCGGCGGATGGATCGAGGTGATCAGCGGCGTGATGTTCAGTGGGAAGAGTGAAGAGCTGATCCGGCGCGTGCGTCGCGCCGTGATCGCTCGCAAGCGCGTTCAGGTGTTCAAGTCGCACCTGGATGCGCGGTATGCGGGGATCTACCAGGTCTCCAGCCACGACGGCCGGACCGTCGATGCGAGCCCGGTGGACACGACCGAGCAGATCATCGCGAAGCTGCGGCCGGACACACAGGTCGTCGGGATCGACGAGGCGCAATTCCTGGACATCGGCGTCGTGGAGCTGGCGACGTCTCTGGCGCAACGCGGCCTGCGCGTGATCATCGCGGGCACCGATCTCGATTTCCGCGGAGAGCCGTTCGGGGCGATGCCGCAGCTCATGGCCATCGCGGAGCTCGTCGACAAGCTGCACGCGATCTGCGTGGTATGCGGGGGACCGGCGAGCCGGAATCAGCGGCTGATCGGCGGGAAGCCCGCGCGCTACGACTCGCCGACGATCATGATCGGCGGCAGCGACTCCTACGAAGCACGCTGCCGCACCTGCCACAAGGTGCCGCGCCGCGACGAGGACCAGGTGGCGCTGCCACTCGTCGCGGCGCCGGCGCGCGCCGACTAGCGCCCGCTAGCTCGCCAGGCCTTTCGCGTACGCGAGATGCAGGAACTCCTCGCGCGTCTTCGGATCGTCGCGAAACCCGCCGCGCAGGGCCGACGTGATTGTGCGCGAGTTCTGCTTCTCCACCCCGCGCATCATCATGCAGAGGTGGAACGCCTCGATCACCACGCCCACACCGCTCGGCTTGAGCACCGCGTCGATGGCGCCCGCGATCTCCTCGGTCAGCCGTTCCTGCACCTGGAGCCGCCGCGCGAACACCTCCACGATTCGCGGAATCTTGGACAGACCCACGATGTGGCCGTTGGGGATGTACGCGACGTGCGCCTTGCCGAAGAACGGCAGCATGTGGTGCTCGCAGAGCGAATAGAGCTCGATGTCGCGCACCATCACCATGTTCCGATGGCCCTCGGACGTGAAGATGCCAGTGCCGACGACGTCCTCGACACAGGTCCGGTATCCTTTGGTGAGCCATCGGAGGCTGCGTGAGACGCGCCTTGGCGTATTCTTCAACCCCTCACGCTCAGGGTCCTCGCCGATGAGCTCGAGCTGGCGCCGGACTATCGACTCGAGCTCGGGGTTCGAACGCTCGAGCTCGTCCCCGCCGGCCAGGATTGGGCCGTCGTCCGACCCGTCCGGAGCGTCACCACCCTGAACTCGCTCGGCGGCTGCAAGCGCCGTCCGCACCGCCGTTTTGCCGTTCCCGCGCCCCTTGGATTTCATATTCACCTGTTTGTAGGCGTCGTTGACGCTGCCACGCCCCATCCATACCTTGGCGACCCCGAAGCGAAAATTAACGTTGGGGGTGCCCATGATCCTCGTTGGCCTCACGGGAAACATCGCGAGCGGCAAGTCGACGGTCGCGCAGCTCTTTTCGGAGCGCGGTGCGACCATCATCGACGCCGACGTGCTCGCGCGTCGCGCGGTCGAGCGCGGCTCCAAGGCCTTCGACGCGATCGTGCGGCGGTGGGGGACGTCGGTGCTTGCTCCCGACGAACACCTCGACCGTGGCGCGTTGCGCCGCGTCGTGTTCGGGAACCCGAAGGAGCTCGAGGCGCTCAACGAAATCGTGCATCCCGAGGTCGAGCGGCTGCGCGGTGAACGACTCGCGGACGCGCGGACGCGCGGTGATCGCGTGGTCGTGTGCGACATCCCCCTGCTCTTCGAGAAGAAGATGGTGGACCAGTTCGAGCGGATCGTGCTGGTCGACGCGCCGCGTCCGATCCGTCTCGAGCGCCTCGTCATGGACCGCGGGCTGCGCGAGACGGAAGCGATGGACATGATCGCCGCGCAAATGCCAGCCGAGCTCAAGCGTGCACGCGCCGATTTCGTCATCGACAACAGCGGGACGCTCACGGAGCTCGAGCGACGCGTGTCGGACGTCTGGGCCACGCTGGTACAGCACGCGGAATCGCAGGAGCACGCGGGCGTCTAGAGTTAGTAGCTTCGAGCTGGGCGTTGGGAGCTTCGGCTCGCAACTCCCGACCGCCAACTCCGAACTGTTCCGACCATGCCCCAGATTCCGAAGGACCTGCGCTATACCGAAGATCACGAATACGTGAAGTCCACGAGCGATCCCGGCGTCGTCCTCGTCGGCATCACCGACTACGCGCAGGGCGAGCTGGGCGACATCGTGTATCTCGAGCTGCCGTCCGTCGGCGCGAAGTTCGGCAAGAGCGACGTCTTCGGAACGATCGAAGCGGTGAAGGCCGTGTCGGAGCTCTTCTCCCCTCTCGCCGGCGAGGTCGTCGAGGTGAACTCGCGACTCGAGAAGGAGCCGCAGCTCGTGAACTCGGCGCCCTACGGCGACGGCTGGATGGTGAAGCTGAAGCTGAGTGAGCCGGCGCAGGCGAAAGAGTTGCTCGACGCGGCGGCCTACTCGGCGCACGTCGGCCAATAAAGGCCTAGCCGGCCACCGCCTCGGCGTACGCGTCCGTCGGCAGGCACGAGCACACGAGATTGCGATCGCCGTACGCCGATTCCACGCGTCCCACGGCCGGCCAGAATTTGCTATCCCGCACCCAATCCATCGGGAATGCCGCCTGCTCGCGCGAATAGGCGTGCGGCCATTCGTCGCTGACCACCCGCCGAACCGGGTGTGGTGAGTTCTTGAGCACGTTGTCTTTCCTGTCCGCCACGCCAGTCTCGATCTCGCGGATCTCTTCACGGATCTGAATCAGGGCGTCGCAGAAGCGGTCCAGCTCCAGCTTCGGTTCGCTCTCCGTCGGCTCGATCATGAGCGTTCCGGCCACGGGGAACGAGACTGTGGGCGCGTGGAAGCCATAGTCCATGAGGCGCTTCGCGATGTCCTCCACCTCGATGCCCGCCGAGGTCTTGAACGCGCGCGGATCCACGATGCACTCGTGCGCCGCGAGTCCACTCTTGCCCTTGTACAGCACCGGGAACGTCGTCTCGAGACGCTTCGCGATGTAATTGGCGTTGAGAATCGCCGTCTTCGTCGCGAGCGTGAGTCCGTCGCCGCCCATCATGTCGATGTACATCATCGAGATGGGCAGAATCGACGCGCTGCCCCACGGCGCCGCTGACACGGCACCAGTCTGTCCCGGCAGCTTCACGACTGGGTGACCCGGCAGATGCGGGGCGAGATGCTTCGCCACGCCGATCGGGCCCATTCCCGGACCGCCGCCCCCGTGCGGGATGCAGAATGTCTTGTGGAGGTTCAGGTGGCAGACGTCGGCGCCGATGTCGCCCGGCCGCGCGAGCCCGACCATCGCATTCATGTTCGCGCCGTCGAGGTATACCTGCCCGCCGTGCTCGTGCACGACGCCGCAGATGTCCACGATCGCCTCCTCGAACACGCCGTGTGTCGACGGATACGTCACCATGAGCGCGCCGAGGTCTTTCGCGTGTTCCGCGGCTTTCGCGCGCAGGTCCGACACGTCGATGTTGCCATTCGGGTCGGTCTTCACGACCACCACCCGCATCCCCGCCATCACCGCGCTCGCGGGGTTCGTTCCATGCGCCGACTGCGGGATGAGGCAGACGTCCCGATGACTGTCGCCCCGCGCCTCGTGATACGCACGGATGGTCAGCAGCCCCGCGTATTCGCCTTGCGATCCCGCGTTCGGCTGCAGGGACACGGCGGCAAATCCGGTAATCTCCTTGAGTGCGTTTTCCAGGCGCGTGAACAGCTCCTGGTAGCCTTTCAGCTGGTCGATCGGCGCGAAGGGATGTGGCTTGGCGAACTCCGGCCACGTGATCGGGAGCATCTCGGCCGTCGCGTTCAGCTTCATCGTGCACGAGCCGAGCGGGATCATCGAGTGGGTCAGCGACAGGTCGCGCGACTCGAGCTTGCGCATGTAGCGCAGCATCTCCGTCTCGGAGCGATGCGTGTTGAAGACGGCGTGCGTGAGGAACGCGGTCGTGCGCGCGAACCGTTCGTCGTAGCGATCGTCCACGTCGCGAAGGAGCGCCTCGAGATCCGGCGCCTCCCGCTTGCCTCCGGCAAATACCGACAGCAGGTCACGCACGTCGGCCTCGCCGACCGTCTCATCCAGAGCGACGCACACCGAATGGTCGCTGAGCTGGCGCACGTTGATCTTCTGTGCGCGCGCGCGTCCGACGATCGAGGCCGCGAGGCCTTCGCCAACCTCCACGCGTACGGTGTCGAAGAACACCGAGTGCTTCACCGTGTATCCCAGCTTCTCGACGCCCCGCGCGAGGGCCTCGGCGCAGCGGTGCACCCGCGTCGCGATGGCGACGATGCCTTCAGGACCGTGATACACGGCGTACATGCCGGCGATGACGGCGAGCAGCACCTGCGCGGTGCACACGTTGCTCGTGGCTTTTTCCCGGCGGATGTGCTGTTCGCGCGTCTGGAGCGCCATGCGCAGCGCGGGTCGACCGTCGGCGTCGCGCGAGACACCGATGATGCGCCCCGGCAACGACCGCTTGAACTCGTCGCGCGTCGCGAAGAACGCCGCGTGAGGGCCGCCAAAGCCCATGGGAACACCGAATCGCTGGGAGTTGCCCACGACGACGTCAGCTCCCCACTCGCCCGGAGGTGTGAGGAGCGCGAGGCCCAGGAGGTCGGCCGCGACCGTCACGAGGGCGCCGGCGGCATGTGCCCGCTCGCTGAACTCCCGGTAGTCTGTGACCGCGCCGTCCGTGGTCGGATACTGGATCAGCGCACCGAAGATGCGGTCGTCGAAGCGGAACGTCCGCCAGTCGCCGACCACCACCTGCCAGCCGCGCGCGTGGGCCCGCGTACGCACGACGTCGATGTTCTGCGGATGACACTCGTCCGACACGAAGAACGTCGTCCGCCCCTCCCCCTTCACCGCGTGGCACAGCGCCGCGGCTTCCGCCGCCGCCGTCGCCTCGTCGAGCAGCGACGCGTTCGCGATCTCCATCGCCGTCAGGTCCATCACCATCGTCTGGAAGTTGAGCAGCGCCTCCAGTCGTCCCTGCGCGATCTCCGCCTGATACGGCGTATACGCCGTGTACCAGCCGGGGTTTTCGAGGATGTTTCGCTGGATCACGGGCGGCGTGATGCAGTCGCTGTAGCCCATGCCGAGGTAGGAGCGATACAACTCGTTGCGCGAGGCCATCTGGCGCATCTGCTTCAGCGCCCCGTATTCGCTCAGCCCGGCGGGAAGAGCCAGTGAAGCCTTCATCCGGATACGCCGCGGCACGGCCTCGTCGATCAGGGCGTCGAGCGAGTCGTATCCGAGCAATTGCAGCATCGCTTGCATGTCGTTCGGGCGTGGCCCGATATGGCGAGCGGCGAAACCCGCTGGATCAGCGTCGCGGGTTGTCGCGGGAGTGGTAGCGGTCATGTGCTGAAAGTTATGCTTCCGTCAATGCACTGGCTCTTTTTCGTGTCGCCGCCCGCGGATGGGCCCGCGAACATGGCTCTGGACGACGCGCTGATGCGGAGAGCGGCACGCACGGGGGAGGCGGTGTTTCGCGTGTACGGCTGGTCGGCGCCGACACTGTCCCTGGGACGCAACCAGCGCGCACGGGACTGCTACGATCTCACGGCGGCGCAGGACGCGGGCATCAGCTTCGTCCGCCGGCCCACCGGGGGTAGAGCCCTGCTGCACGATCGGGAAATCACCTACAGCGCGACGCTGCCGGCGCTGAATGCGGCGGCAGCGCGTCGCACGTACGCCTTCATTAATACGGTATTGCTGGATGGCCTCTCGCGCGTAGGCGTCGCCGCCACGCTCGCGACTGGCGTGGAGTCGCTGCCGCCCGGTCCTCGTCCCTGTTTCGACGTGCCGGCGGAGCACGAGATCGCGGTCGGCGGGCGCAAGCTGGTGGGAAGCGCGCAATGGCGTCGCGACGGCGCGCTCCTCCAGCACGGCTCCATTCTCGTCCGCGACGACCAGCGCTGGACCAACACCCTGTTACGGGCACCGGCTGCCAGCGATCCGCCGGCGGCCGCGACACTCGAGGCGGTGATGGGCCACAGTCCGCCAATCTCCACGGTCGCCGACGCCCTGCGCGCGGCACTCGAGGCGCACGTCGAAGCCGGAGTCGGGCGCTTCGTCCCCGACCGCCCGGTCTCGGACGACGCGCGGAACCTCCGTGCGCTGTATCACGACGACGCCTGGACCTGGCGGCGCTGATCGCTTGACGCTCCTCGGCGACTTGGTATCCTAGTCGCACGCGAACGCGTCTGCTGGTCGACCTCCACCACACATCGATGCACCGCTCACGCTCGCGTTGGGCTTACGCGCTCGCGCTGGTCAGTCTCGCCGCCTGCTCCGACCGTTCAGCCTCCACGGATCGTGGCGACAACGGCGGCACGATCATCATCGTGGTGCCGGGCGCGGAGCCGGCGCCCCTCCTGCCGCCGCTTGCTGACGACCAGTTCTCGCGGCTGCTCGTGGATCAGCTGTACGACCGCCTGGCAGAGATCGGCCCCGACATGAACACCGTCGGCGACGTTGGCTTCAAATCGCGGCTCGCGAAAAGCTGGGCGTGGGCGCCGGACTCCATGTCCATCGCGTTCGCCATCGACCCCACTGCGCGGTGGCACGACGGGCAGCCCGTACGCGCCGCCGACGTGAAGTTCTCGCTCGACCTCGACAAGGATCCGAAGACGGCGACGCAGCTGACGGCGACGCTGGCGAACATCGATTCCGTTGCGGTGCGCGACTCGCTGACGGCCGTGGTGTTCTATCACAAGCGAACGCCCGAGCAGTTCTACGATTTCGTGTACCAGGTGGCGATCCTGCCGCAACATGTGCTCGGGAGTGTGCCGCGCGAGCAGCTGCGGACGTCCGACGTGACGCGGCGACCCATCGGCAGTGGACGTTTTCGTTTCGTGCAGTGGCAGCCGGGCCAGCGCATCGAGATCATGGCGGACACGGCGAACTATCGCGGCCGCGCGAAGCTCGATCGCATCGTGATGTCGTTCGTCACCGATCCGGGCGCGGCGATCACGCAGTTGCTCACCGGCCAGGCCGACTACTATGAGAATCTCTCGCCGCCGGTGCTCCCCAAGGTGGACAGCGCGGGGACGGTGCGCGTGATCCCCTACCCTGGCGTCGGGCTGTCGTACCTGGGAATGAACAGTCGCGACCGGAAGAATTCGCGCGCGCCCCATCCCATCTTCGGCGATCGCCGTGTGCGTCGCGCGATCACGATGGCGCTCGACCGGCGGTCGATGCTGCGCAACGTCTTCGACACCCTCGGTGTGCTCGGCTTGGGACCGTTCACCCGGTCCCTGATGGACACCACCGTCACGCAGATCCCATTCGACCGTGCTGCCGGGGCTGCGTTGCTCGACAGCGCGGGGTGGCGAGTGGGGGCCGACGGAATGCGCGCGAAGGCTGGCCGGCCGCTGTCGTTCGGTGTCATCGTGCCGACGTCGAGCGCTTTCCGCATGCGCTACGCGGTGCTGATCCAGGAGGCGCTGAAGGCCGTTGGCATCGGCGTGGAGATCGAATCGATGGACATCAGCGCGTGGCTGGCGCGCTCGAACGCGCACGACTTCGACGCCTCGCTCATTTCCACCGGTACCGACCCTGCTCGTGCGAGCGTCAAACAGAACTGGTCCACCTCCGCGATCGCGGCCGGCGGCCAGAACTCCGTGTCGTACTCCAACCCGGCGTTCGACGCGACGGTCGACAGCGCCGTCGCGAGCTTCGACAAGACGCGGGCCGATGCGCTGTATCACCGCGCGTTCCAGACCATCGTCGATGACGCACCGGCGGTGTGGCTGTATGACAACCTCAATCTCGCCGGTGCGCACAAACGCATCCGCACGGCGCCCATGCGGGTGGACTACTGGTGGGCGAACCTCGCCGACTGGTGGATTCCCGCGAACGAGCGGATCGAGCGCGATCGCATCGGTCTGCGCGCGGCGCAGCAGTAGCGCGTGCGGCGCTTCGTCGCCGTTCGATCCGTCCACGCGATCGTCGTCCTGTGGCTGGTGGCGACGGTCGCGTTTTTCTTGATTCATGCCGCGCCCGGCGACCCGTTTCTGTTCGAGAGTGATCGGGTGCGCGCGGACGTTCGAGCCCAGCTGCGCGAACGATTCGGCTATGATCGCCCGATCGTCGAGCAGTACGGACGGTATCTGCTGAATGTCGCGAGAGGCGAGTTCGGTTACTCGCACTCGCTGCACGTGCCGGTGCGTGAGGCGATCACCGAGCGGCTGCCGCGGACGCTGCTCCTCATGGGGCTTGGCATGGGGCTGAGCTTCCTGCTCGGGATCCGCCTCGGCGTGTACGAGGTACGGCATCGCTTCACCTGGCGCGCGCGGGTCGCGAACCGCGCTTCCCTGCTCATGTATTCGCTGCCCGACTTCTGGTTCGCGATCATGATGCTGCTGGTGTTCGCGTACTGGCTGCCCGTGCTCCCCGCCGGACAGATGGTGGATGTGCTGCACGATTACATGAGCCCCGGCCGCGCGGCTTGGGACCGGGTCCAGCATCTCATCCTGCCCGTTGGGACGTTCACGCTGATGTTCACGGCGTTCCTCACGCGATACCAGCGGGCGGCGCTGCTGGATACCCTGCCGGCGGACTACGTGCGGACGGCTCGCGCGAAAGGCGTGGACGAGCGTGGGGTGGTCGGTCGGCACGCGCTGCGCAATGCGATTCTCCCGATCATCACGCTGGCCGGGCTGGCGTTCCCCGCCCTCGTCGGCGGAGCGGTGTTCGTCGAAAAAGTGTTCTCATGGCCCGGACTCGGACTCATGGCCGTGAACGCCATCACCGTGCGCGACTACCCGCTGGTGCTCGCCGCCGTGCTGGTCAGTGCCGGCATGGTCGTCCTGGGCAACCTCCTCGCGGACGTCGCGTACGCGTTTGCGGATCCGAGGGTTCGTGTTCGCTGAGCGGATCGCGACACTGCGCTCCGGGACGCGGCGTTTCGACGCCGGCGCGCGTGCCGCGCTCGTGCTGCTGCTCGCGATGTACGCGGCGGCGCTCCTGGCCCCCGTGATCGCTCCGTACGCGCAATCGGAGCAGGTGGACATCGTGCGGATGGCGAACCACGCGCCGACACTCGCCCACCCGTTCGGAACGGACCGGTTCAGCCGCGACGTGTTGACGCGCGTGCTGTATGGAGCGCGCGTCTCGCTGTCCATCGCCACCATCGCCGTGCTGGTCGCGGCCGTCGTTGGAACGATGTATGGCCTTGTCGCGGCAGCCTTTGGTGGCGTCGTGGATACACTGCTCATGCGATTGCTCGACACGATGCTGGCCATCCCGAAGGTGCTGCTGCTCGTCGCGGTGCTCGCGCTGTGGAGCCCGATGCCGCTCTGGGCGCTCGTCCTGCTGCTCGGGCTCACCGGATGGTTCGACGTGTCGCGGCTTGTGCGCGCGGAAGCGCTGGTGGTCCGCGAGCGCGAGTTCGTGCTGGCGGCTCACGCCCTCGGTGCCGGTCGCCGCCGAGTGATGTTCCGTCACCTGCTGCCCAACGTGCTCGTGCCGGTCATCGTCACGACGACGCTCGGCATCGGCAACGTGATCGTGCTCGAAGCCGGGCTGTCGTTCATCGGTATCGGCGTTCGCGAGCCGAACGCGAGCTGGGGCACGATGTTCTACGAGGCGAGCGAGGCGTTCGCCGGCACATGGTGGGCCGCACTGTTTCCCGGCGTCGCCATCGTGACCACCGTGCTCTGCTTCAACGTGCTCGGCGATGCCTTGCGCGCGGCGCTCGATCCCCGGCAGCTTCCGAGCGCTTCCGTCGGCACGCGGGGTGCAGCAGCGACGTCAATTGATGTCTTTCCGGGCGCAGCGCGGAATCTGCACTCGGACGGTGGAGATCCTTCGCGGAGTCTACCCTGAGCGAAAACGTACCGATCCCTCGCTGTCCTCGGGATGACAGCGAAGGGCCAGGATGACGGCAACCACACGCATGCCCGATTCGCTGCTCTCTCTCGACAATCTGCGGACGTACTTCTACACCGAGGCGGGCGTCGCGCGCGCCGTGGACGGCGTGTCGTTCAATGTCGACGCCGGTGAGACGGTCGGGATCGTCGGCGAATCCGGCTGCGGAAAGTCGGTGACCGCCCTGTCCATCCTGCGGCTCATCGCTCCGCCGGGTCGCATCGAGCCGGAGAGCAGGATGCTGTTCGAGGGCCGCGATCTGCTGCGCCTGTCCGCGGAGGACATGCGCAGGGTACGCGGCAATCGGAT
>Ga0066652_100000651_pt1 | contig 16949 bp, 10 predicted proteins | sample GraSoiAngelo_101_FD_71413 | JGI IMG/M metagenome (GOLD analysis project Ga0066652, IMG submission 71413) | Grasslands soil microbial communities from the Angelo Coastal Reserve, California, USA - 14_0903_02_30cm | ecosystem: Environmental > Terrestrial > Soil > Grasslands | place: USA...
GGTGCATCCCGGCGTCGAGCGGTCCAGGACGCATCAGTGCGTTGGACGCGACGAGGTCGTCGAAGCGGTCGCAGCGCATGCCGCGGAGCATATCCGTTGCAAGCGGCGACTCGAACTGGAAGACGCCGACGGTACGACCGGCCCTCAGCTGCCGGTACACCTCCTCGTCGTCGAGCGGAATCCGGGCGATGTCGATCGACTGGCCGCGGCGCTCCCCGATCATCGTGAGCGCGTCGTGCACCACCGTGAGCGTCGTGAGACCGAGAAAGTCCATCTTGAGCATGCCTGCCTTCTCGAGGCAGTTCATGTCGTACTGGCTCACCACCACCTGCTCGTCGTCGCTGGACCCGGCGCCTCTCGACGACTGCGTGCAGACCGGCACGTAATCGGACACGGGCCCCGGCGCGATGACGACGCCTGCCGCGTGCACTCCGGTGTGGCGGCTCAGCCCTTCGAGCGCGACCGCGTAGTCGAGCAGTTGCCGATAGCGGTCGTCGGCGTGGTAGAGCTTCTTGACCTCCGTGATCTGGTCGATCGCCTCGCTCACCGTGAGCGAGAAGTTCGGCTGGTTCGGGATGAGCTTCGCCAGGGCGTCCGTCTCGGCCGGCGTGAAGCCGAGCACGCGACCCACGTCCTTGATGGCCGCGCGCGACTTCATCGTACCGAACGTCACGATCTGGCAGACGGAATCGCGCCCGTACTTCTCGCGGACGTAGTCGATGACCTCGCCGCGGCGCTCGAAGCAGAAATCGACGTCGACGTCGGGCATCGACACGCGTTCCGGATTCAGGAAGCGCTCGAACAGCAGGTCGAAGGTGAGCGGGTCGACGTCGGTGATGCGCAGCGCGTACGCGACGAGCGACCCGGCGGCCGATCCTCGTCCCGGACCGACGGGAATGCCCTTCGCACGAGCGGCGGCGATGAAATCCGACACGATCAGGAAGTAGCCGGCGTAACCCGTCTTCGTGATGACGCCGAGCTCGTAGTCCAGGCGCTCACGCACGGGCAACGGCAGCGGTGAGCCGTAGCGCTCTTCGGCGCCCTTCGCGGCAAGCGTCGTGAGCAGATCGTTCTCGCTCGTGACGTCGGCCGGGAGCGGGAACGACGGCAGGAAATACTTCTTGTCGAAAGCGACCGAGACATCGTCCGCGATCTTCAGCGTGTTTTCGATGACGTCCGGCCGATCGCGGAAGCTCGCCGCGATCTCGTCCTTCGACTTGAAGTACAGGCCGTTGTCGTACCGCATGCGGTCGCGGTCCGCGCGGTCCTTGCCGAGCCCGATGCACAGCAGGACGTCGTGCGCGTCGTGGTCGGCGCGCGTGAGGAAGTGGGCGTCGTTCGTCGCCACCAGCGGGATGCCGGTTTCCTTCGCGAGCCTGAATACCCGGTCGTTCAGCTGCGCCTGCCCTTCAGAGGTGTGCGCCTGCACCTCGAGGTAGTAGCGGTCCTTGAAGACGTTGGCGTACCACTCCACCACTTCGCGCGCGCCCTCGACATTGTCGGAGAGCAGGTGCGTCGCGATCTCGCCGGCCATGCACGCGGACGAGACGATGATGCCCTCGTTGTACCGGGCAAGCAGCTCGCGGTCGACACGGGGCTTGGTGTAGAAACCCTCCGTAAAGGCAAGCGACGACAGCTTCACGAGATTCCTGTAGCCGATCGCGTCGCGCGCCAGAAGCACGAGGTGGTAGTACGGCTTGCTGCCGTCCATCGCACGGCCACGCTGGCGCCGGTCACCAGGGGCCACGTAGGCTTCCATGCCGATGATCGGCTTCACCTTCGCTTTCTTCGCCTTCTCCTGGAAATCCCAGGCCGCGTGCAGGTTGCCGTGGTCGGTAATGGCGAGCGCGGGCTGCTCGAGCTCCTGCGCTCGGCGAATCAGGTCGTCGACCCGGTTCGCGCCATCCAGCAGCGAGTATTCCGAGTGACAGTGGAGATGGACGAAAGACACGATTTCCAAGATAGCCCTCGGACCAGACTCCGTCACCGATTGACACGCGTGTTCCTGGCAATCCTGGCCGTGATTGTCGTGCTGGTGGCGGGCTATCTCGCGCTCGCGCCGACGGGACGGTACGTCACGCGGGCGGCCTGGGAGGAAGGCAAGATCCTCTGGCGCCGGCGCTCGATCGACGGGATGGTGGCGGACAGCGCGACGCCGGAGGCTGTCCGCGCCAAGCTGCGACTCGTGCTCGACGCGCGGGCCTACGCGGCCGACGCGCTCGGCCTCACCGTGAAGAAGAGCTTCACGACATTCTCGCGGCTCGAGCACGACACGCTCGTGCTGGTGCTCTCAGCGGCGTATCGTGACCGGCTCGACAACTACACGTGGTGGTTCCCGGTCGTCGGCCGAGTTCCGTACAAGGGCTATTTCGACTATGCCGCGGGGCAGTCAGCGGAGCGGGCTTTCCAGCGCCGCGGATTCGATACGTATCTGCGCCCGGCGTCCGCCTTCAGCACGCTCGGCTGGTTCAACGACCCGCTGGTGTCGACGACGCTGCGCGCCGATACGCTGTCGCTGGCGAACACCGTGATTCACGAGTTGACGCACAACACGTTCTATGCGAGCGGACAGGCGGAGTTCAACGAGTCGTTCGCGAACTTCGTGGGCGCCCGCGGGTCCGCTGATTTCTTTCGCGACCGGGGACAGCCTGGCGCGGTGGAGGAGGCCGAAGCGCGGTGGTCGGACGAGAAGATCATGGCGCGGTTCTGGAAGCAGCTGAACGACGACATCAAGGCCGGGTTCGCCGCGCACCCCGGCAGGGACGCGAGTGCGGTGAAGATGCGCCTCGCGGTGCGCGACAGCATCTACCGGGCGGCGCGGCAGCAGCTGGTGTTCCGGATCGGCCCCCAGCTGCGCACGATCGCGCCGCGCTACACGGAACGTGTCCGGCTCGACAACGCCGCGCTGCTGGCGCGGCGCATCTATCTCACCGACCTCGATATGTTCGACGCCGTGTGGGTCAGGGAGGGGCGGAACACGCGCGCGACGATCGAGCGCGTGATCGCCGTCGCCCGGTCGCAGCCGAAGGATCCCTACGCCGCGCTACGCCGGTTTATCGCCGGCGCGGGGACTGGCATCGCCGCTCCCGGCACCGGAAAAACGGCCGCGCAGTAGCGCGAAGAGATCGATCTTCTTCTCGTGCTCCACCGGCGCCGGCTGCGACGCCGGGAGGTCAGCGGGAGGCGCGACGGCGACGCGCTGCATCTTTTCGCGCACGCCGCGGTCGATGAATCGCGACAGCTGGTCCATCGAGTAGTCGGCACCGCGACGCGAGTTGTACACGTTCACGGGGTAGACGACGGCGAGCTCGTTCCGCGCGCGCGTCATCGCGACGTACATGAGCCGGCGCTCCTCCTCGAGCTCGTCCTCGCTTTCGGTGGCGCGCGCCATCGGAAACCATCCATCCACCGCCCAGATGACGAACACGACGTCCCATTCCTTGCCCTTCGCGCTGTGCGCCGTGGTCAGGATGAGCGCGTCGTTGTCGTCCTCCTCGCCGCTTCCTTCGGCGAGATCCTGCGTGCTCTGCGGTGGCTCGAGCGCGATCGTGGACAGAAATGCCGCGCGCGTCGGAAAGCCGGCCGCGATCACGCGCAGCTGGTCGAGGTCGGCGAGGCGAGGCTCGGGATGATCGTACCGCTCGCGCAGCAGGTCGTCGTACAGCTGACGGATGACGTCGATCTCCGCGGCGACCCTGTGCTCGGGCGCGGTCGCGTCGCCTCGAACGGTTCCGCGCAGCCGTCTCAGGAGCTGTGACAGCGCCTTGTGCGCGTCGCGCGCACGGGCGGGCGCAGTCCAGCGTGTGAGTGCGTCCAGATCCCAGCCGCGGTCGGCCATCGACGCGATCAGCCCGCGCGCGGTCGTGTCGCCGATGCCGGGCATGAGCATCAGGACGCGGTACCAGCTCACTTCGTCGCGCGGGTTCTCGATGACGCGCAGGAAGGCAATCACGTCCTTCACGTGTGCGGCCTCGAGGAACTTCAGCCCGCCCCATTTCTCGAACGGGATATTCCGGTTGGCGAGCTCGATCTCGAGATCCGCGGACATGTAGCCGGCGCGGATGAGCACCGCGATCTCGCGAAGGGGAATGCCTTCCTCGTGCAGCTCGAGGATGCGGTCCACGACGAAGCGCGTCTGTTCATGCTCGTCGTTCACGGTGACGAGCCACGGCCGCTCGCCGGCCGGACGTCTCGTCCACAGGTTCTTCGTGAACCGCTCGGGCGCGCGCGAGATCAGAGTGTTGGTCGCATCGAGGATGGGCTGCGTCGAGCGGTAGTTCTGCTCCAGCGTGACCAGCTTCGTTCCCGGAAAGTGTTTCGGGAAGTCGAGGATGTTCCGTTGCGTGGCGCCGCGAAAGGAATAGATGCTCTGCGCGTCGTCGCCGACGACGGTGATGTTCCGGTGCACGCGACACATCCCGCGAAGGATGCGGCTCTGCAGCTGGTTGGTATCCTGGTACTCGTCGATGAGGACGTGGTCGTACATGCCGGCGATGCGCTGCGCGATCTGTGGCGACTGCTCGAGCATGAGCGCCCAGCAGAGCAGCAGGTCGTCGTAGTCGACCAGCGCGCGCTCCTGCTTGCGGCTGATGTAGTCCGCGAAGACGCGGACGATGTCCTGCATGTGGTCGAGATACTGGGGCGCCCTCTCGTGGATCACGTCGTCCACTGGAATCTCCGTGTTGACGTGCCGCGAGTAGATCCAGTGCAGCGTCTCCTTTTTCGGGAAGCGCTTGTCCTTCTTGCCGACGCCGAGGTTGGCGCGCGCGATACCCATCAGGTCTTCGGCATCGCCCTGATCCATGATCGAGAAATCGGAGGGCAGTCCGGCGGCCTTGCCGTACTGTCGCAGCAATCGATGCCCGATCGCGTGGAACGTTCCGCCGTGCACCCGCGTGCTCGCCGACCCCACCAGCCGCTCCGCGCGCGACAGCATCTCGTGCGCGGCGCGGCGCGTGAACGTGAGCAGCAGGATGCGTTCGGGAGCGATGCCGCGATCGATGAGATGCGCCACGCGATAGACGAGCGTCCGCGTCTTGCCCGTTCCGGCGCCCGCTATGACGAGCAGCGCACCGTCACCGTGTGTCGCCGCCGCGAGTTGTTCGGCGTTCAGCTCCGCGCTGAAGTCGCGCGTCGCCGGCGCGATCTCGCGCTCGCGTCTGGGATAAATGCGGAGCTCATCTGTCACGACTCACGTATATCGCGTCGCGCGTCGGCGCGATAGCAACACAAATCGTTGCGACGCACAGGTTTTCAACGCGCCGGCGTTCGTCGGTTGATGTCGTCTCGCTAGCACGCGATATGCAAACATACGTTCCGTACGGCTTCCTGGTGCCGTAGATCCTCTCGGAGTGAGCTCGGGGTAGTTCGTTGGCCGAAGCGTTATCGCTGAAACCGACGGGCTACCCCGTGCGCTTCTCCTCGCATAAAAGCCTGCGCTCTAGACTTTACGCAGCGCCTCCACGGGATCCACGCGCAGGGCGCGTCGCGCAGGCAGATACGACGCGAGTGCGGCCACCGCGAGCAACCCGAGTGCGACAGCCGCGAATGTGGTCGGATCCGTGGGTGCCACAGCGTACAGCAGCCGGCTCAGCAACCGCGCCGACGCTAGCGCTCCCGCGACGCCGATCAGCAGCCCGATGGCCACGACGGTGATCCCCTCCTTCAGCACGAGCGACACGATGCTCGCGGGACGTGCGCCGAGAGCGACGCGAATGCCGATCTCGTTGATCCGCTGGTTCACGCTGTAGGACACGACACCGGTGAGGCCGCCCGCGGTGATCACCATCGCAAGGATGGCGAACGCCATCATCAGCGCCGTAGTCACACGCGGCTCCGAGAGGCTGAGCCCGCGCAGTCGTTCGAGCGTCTGCACTTCGCTCAATGGCTGTTTGTCGTCGATCTCGCGCACCGCCGTCCGGAGCGTCGCGGCGAGCGTCTGCGGGTCGACCGTCGTGCGCACGAGCACGCGGATGTCACCCGCGGGCTGCGCGCTGAACGGCAGGTAGATCTCGTCGCTGAAGTCGTACTGCAGCCCGTTCTGCTTCACGTCGCCGACCACGCCGACGATCGGATGCCAGCTGCGGCCGCGATCGATGGAGACCTCCCGTCCGAGCGGCTCGGCGTCCTTCCAGTACCGGCTCGCGAGACGCTGGCTGACGATCACCGGATAGGCGAGCGTGTCTCGATCGGCGTCGCTGAACGCGCGGCCCCGCACGAGCGACACACCCATGGTCCTGAAGTAGTCCGCGTCCACGATGGTCACGTCGGACTGCGGACCGCCGTCGTTCTCCGAGGGCTCGACGCCCCGAATGAGAAAGGGCTGCTTCGACGGCTGTCCGTTGTTGAGCGGGAAATCGCTCGACAGGCCCACCGACATGACGCCGGGCTGCCCCACCATGCGCGCCTTGAGCGCCTCGGCGAACTGCGACACCAGATTGCGGTTCGTGTAGCGCACCCAGTCGAGATCGATGCGGCCGGTGAGGATCCCGCGCGTGACGTAGCCTCCATCCACCTGCTGCAGCTTCACCAGGCTGCGCGTCATCAGACCTGCGCCGATGAGCAGCACGAATGCGACGACCACCTGCGTGATGACGAGCACGTCGCGCAACCGCCCGTCGCGACGTCCGCCCGTGGTGTTGGTCGCGCCGGCGCGCAACGCGTCGCTGAGCGACGGCGCGCCCTTGAACATGGGCACCAGCGCGGCGAGCAGCCCGACCAGGACGCTGACCGCGATCGCGAAGCCGAGCACCGCGAAGTCGAGGGTAATCTCCTGCGCACGGGGCGTGACGCGCGTGGCGAACGTGCGGAGGAGTCCAAGCCCCGACCACGCGATGAGCAGGCCGAGCATGCCGCCCGAGAGCGTGACGCACAGGCTTTCCGTCGCGAGCTGGCGGAAGATGCGCGCGCGGCTGGCGCCGAGGGCTGACCGCAGGGCGACCTCACGCGTGCGGCGCATCTGCCGCGCCAGTGTCAGGTTCGCGAAGTTCGCGGCCGCGATGAGGAGCACGAACGTCGCCGTCGCCAGCAGTGTCAGGAACAGCGGTCGCGATGATTGTGTCAGCTCCTGCCGCAGCGGAACTGCTCCGATGCTGAGCTTTCGCGCAGCCGGGTAGGATTCGGCATAGCTGCTGTGCAGGCGCTGCGAAACGACCTGCAGGCCGCTCGCGGCGGCGTCGAACGACGTCCCGGGCCGGATGACGGCGTACATGTTCAGCATCCGGCCTCGCCGATCCGCCATGTGGTTCGCTTCGGAGCGGAACGGGCACGCCCCCGCGGGCATCCACATGTCGTTGGCATCGGGATACACGGGCAGGGGCGGCAAGACCCCGACGATCGTATGCACCCGATCGTTCATCGTGAAATGCTGTCCCACGATCGTGGGATCGCCGCCGAAATGATCCATCCAGTAGCCGTAGCTGAGCACGACGACCGGCGCGGCACCGACCGCCTCCTCCCCGGGCAGGAACAGGCGGCCCACGAGCGGCCTGATGCCGAGCATGTTGAAGAAGTTGTCCGACACGACGCCGGTCTGCACACGCTGCGGCTCGCCGCGCCCGTACAGCTGGAACGGCATCGAGTGATATTCGGAGACGGCGGCGAGCTCCCGGGCCTGCGCGCGGTAATCGAGGATCTCCGGCACGGAGAATCCGACGTCCGGCCGCGTCGACGACGGCTGCACGATGTGAATGAGCCGATCGTCGCCCGCATACGGGAGGCGACGGAGCAGCACGCCGTTCACCATGCTGAACACCGCGGTGTTCGCGCCGATGCCGAGGGCGATCGTGACCACGGCGAGGGCCGTGAAAGCTGGCGTCTTCGCGAGCGTGCGAAGCGCGAATCGGATGTCCTGCGCGAATTCGGTCATGCGCCACAGTACGCGCGCGAGGTCGCGCGGCGGTGGCGGTTCGATGTCCGACTTGTAAGAGATTTGTGCGAGTTCATCCCGGACGTGTGGCCGGGCATGCGCCACGGCGGCATTTTGAGTCCGTGAACTTCGTTTCGACACTCCGGCGGCGGTCCCCGCTTCCGCTGCTCATCGTCGCGGTGGGGCTGACAGCCATCGCCGCGATCGATGCGCATCGGGCCACCGTGGCCCAGCAGGAAACGGTCGCGCGCGCGATGACGCAGTTCGGGAGCTTCGGCGTCTGGAGCTACACCCGCCGGCTCGAGGACCGGATCACGGCCATGCTGAGCGAGGCGCTCGGCGCAGTGAATCACGGCGACCACGTACATATGCGGCCGCCGGTACCGTCGGCTCGCGATCTCGCGCACTACCTGCCGTTCGACTCCCGATGCGAGTGTCACCACACGCGCTTCGGGCCGAACCCGCGCAACCTTTTCGCCTTCAGGCTTGGCGAACGCGAGCTGGACGTCGCCATCAATACGCACCCCAATCCGGTGGAGGGCTGGGAAGTCGACCGGGCGCCGCTGATGCGCATCGTCGCGCCCTATTCGGACGAGGAGCGACGCTGGATCGTGGACACGCTCACGCGCGACATTCGCGCTGTCCCGCGCCCGCATCGCGGCTTCTCCCTCGTGATGACCAGGCGCGTCCTGGCGTATACCCTCATGCCGACGGCCTGGGGCGACACCATGGTGTACGGCGGAGAGTACGAGCGCTCCGATGTCAGTGATCTCCTCACCGATCTCCTCGACGAACGCGCACTGCTGCCGGCGGCGTTCATCACCGGGCACCCCAATCGGGACATCATCGTCGCGCGCGTATGGCAGCGGGACGGCGTGAAGCTGCTCGACTCGGACTCCACGGAATCGCCGACGCACGCGAGCACGGTGGCGCTCGAGCCGAAATACGGCGCCATATCTGTCGAGATGTTCGTTCGCCCGCAACAGGGCGAACTCGTCGTGTTCGGTGATCTGCCACGATCGCATCTGCCGTTCCTGCTCGGACTGCTCGCCGTCGCCGCGGCGCTGGCGGTCGTGGCCGTGTTCCAGCTGCGACGCGAACAGGAGCTGGCGCGCATGCGCTCGGACTTCGTCTCGAACGTGTCGCACGAGCTGCGCACGCCGCTGGCGCAGATACGCCTCTATTCCGAGACGCTGCGCTTCGGCCGGACCCGCACGGACGAGGAGCGCGACTGGTCGCTCCGACACATCGAGCGCGAGACGGGACGCCTCAATCACCTCGTCGACAACATTCTCCGCTTCTCGCGCGTGGGTGCGGCGGATCCCGCGCGAGTGGCTCCAGTCGACGTCGCGACGGAGGTCGCGGCCGTGGTCGCCGAGTTCCAGCCGCTCGCCGCGTCGCGGCGGGTGACAGTCGACATGCAGCTCGGTGCCGGGCTGAGCGCCGATCTGCGTGAGGATTCGATCCGGCGCGTCCTGCTCAACCTCCTCGACAACGCGGTGAAGTACGGCCCCGAGGGCCAGCGAGTTCTCGTCACGCTCGATGACGCGGGCGGGGAGGTGCACGTCGCGGTGAACGACCAGGGCCCCGGCGTCGCCGCGTCCGAACGGGAATCCGTGTGGCTTCCGTTTCAGCGAGGCAGGGCTGCCCGAAATGCAGCAGGGAGTGGGATCGGTTTGTCCGTCGTACGCGACATCGCGCGCCAGCACGGCGGACGCGCCTGGGTGGAGCGGTCGCCCGAGGGTGGCGCTCGCTTTGTCGTCGCTTTTCCGACCGTGAAATCGGAGCACCCGCGCGCGTGATCACGGCCGCCGCGCCCTCGCGCATCCTGGTGGTCGAGGACAATGCCGACCTCGCTGCGGGGATCGAGTACAACCTGAAGCTCGAGGGATACGACGTGCGGATCGCGCCGAACGGCAACGACGCGCTGTCTGTTGCGCAGGCCTGGCGGCCGCACCTCGTGCTGCTGGATCTGATGCTGCCCGGCATGGACGGCTACCAGGTGCTGCAGACGCTGCGAACCGCGGGAAGCACCGTTCCCGTGGTGATCCTGTCCGCGAGGGGCGAAGAAGCGGACAAGATCCGCGGCTTTCGGCTGGATGCCGACCAGTACGTCACCAAACCATTCGGCATTCTCGAGCTGCTCGAGCGTATCGCCGCGCTGCTGCGCCGCGCGGCGCGCGGGGAGGCCGAGCCAGCGAACCAGCTCCGATTCGGCGACGTCGTGGTGGATCAGACGGCGCGCACCGTGACGCGGTCGGGACAGCTCTGCGGACTCACCCCCAAGGCGTACGAGCTGTTGATGGCGCTGGCGCGGCGGCAGGGTCGCGTGGCGACTCGCGCCGAACTGCTGAAGGAGGTGTGGGGCTACGGCGCGTTCGTCATGACGCGAACCGTCGACTCACACGTCGCGGAGCTGCGCCGCAAGCTCGAGGACGACGCCACGCACCCGCGCCACATCGTGACGGTGTGGAAGGTGGGCTACCGCTTCGTGAGCTAGTCGCGCGCGGCGGCGAGCGCCGGTTCCAGGACGTCGCGTCCGGTAACCACCGGCGCGAGGCCGAAGACGACGCCCGCGGCAGCGGCCACGTGCCGCATCACATCGGACATGGCCACGTCCACGCCCAGCTCCCGGCGAATCGACGTCATCACCACGTCCGGGATGCCGCATGGCACGATGAGGTCGAAGTAGGACAGCTCAGTCCCGACGTTGAGGGCAAACCCGTGCCACGTGACCCAATCACGCGCATGGACGCCGATCGACGCGATCTTCCGTCCGCCGGTCCACACGCCGGTGTACTTCGCGACGCGCTCCCCGGCGATGCCGAAGTCCCGGAGCCCCACGATCACCGTCTCCTCGATCTGCCGCAGGTACCAGTGCAGGTCCTGCTTGTGACGCTTGAGATCGATGATCGGATAGCCGACGAGCTGCCCCGGTCCGTGAAACGTGACGTCGCCGCCGCGCTCGACCTCGAACACCTCGACGCCGCGCGCCGCGAGCTGTGCGGGATCGGCGACCAGATGCGCGTCCTTCGATGATCGACCGAGGGTGATGACGGGTTCGTGCTCGACGAACAGCAGCACGTCCTGATCGATCTCGCCACTGATGCGGGCGCGCGCGACCGCGCGCTGCAACTCCAGCACCTCGGCGTATTGCCGGCGCCCCAGGTCCACGACCCACAACTCACGCATCGTCGTTGGGAGAGCAAAAAGTATTCACCACAGAGGACTCAGAGGACTCAGAGTGGACCATGAAACAAAGAACAATCACGTGTGCACTTCTCTGAGTCCTCTGAGTCCTCTGTGGTGAATGCAGTTTCATTGCGCGACTATGCCTGGATCATCTTGCCCAGCGAATCCAGCGACGCCTCGGCGATCGCCTCGGACAGCGTCGGGTGGGCGTGGATCGCGAGATCCACTTCCTCGACCGTGTACTCGTTCGTGCGGGCGAGAATCAGCTCGTGGATCATTTCCGTCGCGTGCGCGCCGACAATGTGCGCGCCGAGAATCTCGCCATACTTCGCGCCGCGGATGATCTTCACGAAGCCATCGGTTTCCCCGGACGTCCGCGCGCGGCCGCTGGCCATGAAGGGAAACTTGCCGACCTTGTAGTCGATCTTCCTGTCCTTGCACGCCTGCTCGGTGAGACCCACCGACGCGACTTCCGGATGGCAGTACGTGGCGCCCGGCACGTTGCTGTAGTCCAGCACCTGCGCATGGTGGCCCGCGATCAGCTCGGCGGCAATGATGCCCTCGCGCTCGCCCTTGTGGGCCAGCATCGGCGGCCCGGCGACGTCACCGATTGCATAGATGCCCTTCACGTTCGTCTCCATGCGCTCGTTGATCTTGATGAAGCCGCGATCGGTCATGGAGATGTTCTGCTCCTTGAGCCCGATGTCCTCCACGTTCGGGGCGCGGCCCGCGGCGACGAGCACCACGTCGGACTTCACGTCCTTCTTGCTTCCACCCGCCTCGATGGTCATCGAGACCGAATCCTTCGCGACTTTCACGTTCGAGATCTTCGCCGCAGTCAGCAGCTCGATCTTCCGCTTCTTGAACGCGCGCTCCACCTCCTTCGACGAATCCGCGTCCTCGACCGGAAGGATGTTCGGCATCACCTCCACGAGCGTCACCTGAGACCCGAACGCCGCGAAGACGTCGGCGAACTCACATCCCACCGCTCCGGCGCCGACGATCGTGATCGACTTCGGCGTCTTCTCGAGGATGAGCGCTTCGTCGGACGAGAGGACCGTCTTCTTGTTGAGCTCGAGGCCGATCTGCGGCAGGCCCTTCACCCGCGAGCCGGTGCAGATCACGATCGCCTTCTTTGCGTCGTGTTTTTCGTCCTTGCCCTCCGCGGTCTTCACGCTGACCGCGTTCCTGCCCGTCAGCTTCGCGGTTCCCTTGATCCACGTGATCTTGTTCTTCTTGAAGAGGAACTCGACGCCCTTCGAGTTCTGCGTGCTCACCGCGCGCGATCGCTTCATCGCCACGCCGAAATCCAGCTTCACATCGCCCGGCGTCACGCCGAAGTCCGGCGCTTTCTTCATCTTTTCGGCGTACGATGCGGATTCGAGCAGCGCCTTCGCGGGGATGCAGCCCCAGAGCACACACGTGCCGCCGAGTCCTTCGCGTTCCACCACAGCGGTGTTGAGCCCGAGCTGCGCCGAGCGGATCGCGCCCACGTAGCCGGCGGGGCCGCCGCCGATGAAGATCACGTCGAAAGTCGCCATTTCAGGTAAGGAAGTGTGTCGTCATCCCGAGCGAAGCGAACGATATGCATCCACGCAGTGCAGATCCCTCCCTTCGCTGCGCTCGAGGGCGAGGCGCTGCGCCCGGAATGACTCTAGTAAACCAGCATCAACGGATTCTCGACCAACCGACGCAGCGTCTGGAGGAACCGCGCACCCACCGCGCCGTCCACGGCTCGATGGTCGCAGCTCATCGTCACGTGCACGCGCTTGCGGGACTGCAGTTCACCATCCTTGAGCACCGGTACGTCTTCCGCGGCACCGATCGCCAGGATGCCCACCTCGGGCGGATTGATGATCGCCGTGAACTGAGCGATCTGCATCATCCCCAGGTTGCTGACCGAGAACGTTGAGCCGGTGTACTGCTCGGGCTTGAGCTTCCGTTCCCGTGCAAGCCTGGCGAGCTGTCGCGCCTCCGCGGAGATCTCGCTCATGCGCTTCTGATCGGCGTCGAAGATCACGGGCACGATGAGACCGTCGTCGGTGGCCACGGCCATGCCGAGATGCACGCGGTTATGCACGCGGATGCGGTCGCCCAGCCAGTGCGCGTTGACCTCCGGATGCTGCTGCAGCGCCGTGGCCACCGCTTTCAGGAGCACGTCGTTGATGGAGACCTTGAACTCGTCTCCCAGTTCCAGCATCGCCGCGCGCATCTCGACCACGCGCGTCAGATCGAGCTCGGCGGTGAGGTAGAACGTGGGGATCGGTCCGATCGATTCGGCGAGCCGCCTGGCGATCGTCTTCCGGATCTGCGTGAGCGGAATGTCCTCGAACGGCTGTTCCCTGCCCGCGCGTGCGCCGCGGTCGCTTCTCGGCGGCGCAGCGCCGGTAGCGCCAGTGGTGGCAGCCGCCTCGATGTCGCGCTTGATGATGCGGCCGCCCGGTCCCGAACCCTGAAGGCTGCTGATGTCGAGGCCGCGCTCGGACGCAATGCGACGCGCGAGGGGAGAGCTTTTCGCACGGCCGCCATTGCCGCCCGTGCCGACCGCCGCCGGCGCGGCGGATGGCAACGGTTGCGCCCCGGGAGATTTTTCCTGCGGAGGGGTCGACGACTCGCCCTGTGACTGCTGCGGCGTTCGCGGCACCGATGACGTGCCCGCCGTCTCCTGCGTCTGGGCCACGACCTTCTCCGGCGCCTTCGCCGCATCGCCGCCGCTCGCGGTACCCGTGCCGCCCGCTTCAGCGACGAGCGCGTCGATGTTCTCGTCCTTCGCGGCGATCACGCCCACGAGCTGGCCGACGGGACGCGACTCGCCCTCGTTGACCAACCGCTTCCGCAGCACGCCGTCTCCGCGCGCCACGAGCTCCATGACCGCCTTGTCGGTCTCGACCTCGGCGAGGACGTCGCCGCTCTTCACGGCGTCCCCTTCGTTCTTCAACCACTTGACCAGCCGCCCCTCTTCCATGGTGGGAGACAGGGCTTCCATGAAGATCTTCGTCGCCATGATCGGTTCGGCTACTCGATGTACATGACTTTCTTGACCGCCGCGATGGTCTTGGCGGCGTCCGGCTTCGCGAGCCGCTCGAGATTCTTCGCGTACGGCATCGGCACGTCCGCCTGATGCACGCGGACCACGGGCGCGTCGAGATCGTCGAAGCACTCCCGCTGGATGTAGTCCACGACCTGCGCGCCGATACCCGCGAGCTCCCACCCCTCTTCGAGCACGACCGCGCGGTTGGTTTTCGCGACAGACGTCTTGATCGCATCGATGTCCATCGGACGCACGGTGCGCAGATCCACCACGTCGACGCGGATGTCCTGCTTCGCGAGCTGGTCGGCCGCCTGCATCGCGACGAGCGCCATCTTCCCGTTCGTCACGATCGAACAGTGGTCGCCTTCACGCTTCAGATCCGCCTTGCCGATCGGGATGACGTACTCCTCCTCGGGGACCTCGCCTTTCGTGTTGTACAGCATCTCGCCCTCGAGGAAGAGCACCGGGTTGTCATCGCGGATCGCGCTCTTGAGCAGGCCCTTCGCATCGTGCGGCGTACCGGGTGTCACCACCTTCACGCCCGGCATGTGCGCCAGCCACGACTCGAACGACTGTGAATGCTGCCCCGAGAGCTGCAGCGCGGCGCCGTTCGGCCCGCGGAACACGAGTGGCATCGGATACTGCCCGCCGCTCATGTACAGCATCTTCGCGGCGGAATTGAGCACCTGATCGAGCGCCAGGACCCCGAAGTTCCACGTCATGAACTCGATGACGGGACGCAGGCCGACCATCGCAGCGCCGACGCCGACGCCCGCGAATCCGAGCTCGGTGATCGGCGTGTCGACGACACGCATCTCACCGAACTCCTGGAGCAGGCCTTTCGAGACCTTGTACGCGCCCTGGTACACCGCGACTTCCTCGCCCATGAGGAAGACGCGATCGTCGCGCTGCATCTCTTCGCGCAGCGCCTGGTTCAACGCGTCGCGGTACGTGATTACGGCCATGTCAATCCGCGGCGACGGCTTCGGCCGTGGCGTCGGACGTCGTATCCACGAGGACGTCCTCCCACAACGCTTCGGCCGGCGGCTCGGGACTCTTGTCGGCGAAATCAATCGCGTCCTGCACCTCGGCCTTGATCTTCTCGTCGAGCTTCTGAAGCTGTTCGTCCGTGAGCTCCTTCTTCTCCTGCATGTGCATCCGCAACAGCACGATCGGATCGCGCTTCTGCCATTCCTCGAGCTCCGCCTTGCTGCGATAGGTCCCGCTCACGGCGTCGGACATCGAGTGGCCCATGAACCGGTAGGTGCGCACCTCCACCAACGTCGGTGCGGACTCCTTGCGGGCGCGATCGACGGCCTCCTGCATCGTGCGCTGCACGGCGAATACGTCCTGCCCGTCGCACTGCGTCCGGGTCATGTTGTACGCCGCGCCGCGCTCATAGATGTCGTGAATTGCGGACGCGCGCTCCAGGGCCGTCCCCATCCCGTACCGGTTGTTCTCGATCACGTACACCACGGGAAGCTTCCACAGGCCTGCCATGTTGAGGGCCTCGTGGAAGGCACCGGTGTTCACGACCGACTCTCCCATGAAGCACACACACACCTGGTCGCCGCCGCGGTACTTGATGGCGAAGCCGACGCCGGTCGCGATCGGCACGTGCGCGCCGACGATGCCGTGGCCGCCCAGGAAGTTCACGTTCCGATCGAACAAGTGCATCGACCCACCCTTTCCGCGCGAACAGCCGTCGATCTTGCCGAAGAGCTCCGCCATCACGGCGCGCGGCGTGATACCGCGGGCGATGGCCTGGCCGTGGTCGCGGTAGGTCGTGATGACGTAGTCGTCGGCACGCAGCACCGAGAGGGAGCCGGTGCTGACCGCCTCCTGCCCGATGTACAGGTGGCAGAAACCGCCGATCTTGCCGAGTGCGTACGCCTCGGCGCAGCGCTCCTCGAATCGCCGCTGGAGGAGCATCGAATGCAGCAGGTCGATGTTCTTCACACGCCCGCGGCCTGAACCTGTTCCCATGCGTGGTAGCTCGAGCGCACCAGGGGCCCGGACTCCACGTGCCGGAATCCCAGGTCCATGCCGATCTCCCGCAACTGCCGGAACTCGTCCGGCGTGACGTAACGATCGAGCTCGATATGCGCGTTGGATGGACGGAGGTATTGGCCGAGCGTCAGGATGTCGACGTCGACCCTGCGAAGGTCCTGCATCACGGCGACGACCTCTTCATTCGTCTCGCCCATGCCGAGGATGATCCCTGTCTTCGTGGGGATGTCCGGCGCCGTCGCCTTGGCGAAACGGAAGATCTGCATCACGCGCTCGTACCGTCCGCCGGGACGGCACTTTTTGTACAGACGCGGTACGGTCTCGGTATTGTGGTTGTAGATCTCCGGTCGTGCGTCCAGCACCGTGCGGATGGCGTCCTCGTCTCCCTGAAAGTCGGGGACGAGCACCTCGACCGAGCAGTCCGGGTTGTGTTCCTTGATCTGTCGGATGGTCTCGGCGAACGCCCAGGCGCCGTAGTCAGGCAGGTCGTCGCGATCGACCGAGGTGATGACGACATGCCGCAGCTGCATGGTTGCCACCGCCTCCGCAACTCTCGAGGGCTCGGCCGCATCGAACTTCGGGGGCCGGCCGTGGGCGACGGCGCAGTAGGCGCAATTGCGGGTGCAGACGTCGCCGAGGATCATGAACGTCGCCGCGCCATGCTCCCAGCACTCGCCGACATTAGGGCAATGGGCTTCCTCGCAGACTGTATGGAGGTCGAGGGACCGCATCAGCTGCTTGAGGCGGAGATAGTTCTGTCCGCCGGGCGCCTTGACCTTCAGCCAGGCCGGCTTCCGTTCCGGGAGGGGCTCGACCCGGTGGCGCCCCAATATTTGATAGAGGTGTTCG
>Ga0066652_100000653_pt1 | contig 16920 bp, 17 predicted proteins | sample GraSoiAngelo_101_FD_71413 | JGI IMG/M metagenome (GOLD analysis project Ga0066652, IMG submission 71413) | Grasslands soil microbial communities from the Angelo Coastal Reserve, California, USA - 14_0903_02_30cm | ecosystem: Environmental > Terrestrial > Soil > Grasslands | place: USA...
CCTGTGTTGTAAGCCAATGAAGGTCCCCCTTCTTCATTACTCGGAGGGGGTTCTGTTTCGGTTGTTCCTCGAACATTCTGTGACCGAGGGTCTCTACGAGGCTCCGAATCCTGGGCCAGGTCTTTCGATAACGATCCTTCAGTGAAAAGGTTCCGACAGTTTCTTCGAGGAATCCTTCCTTGACAGATTTCTCGAGGAACCGCTGGACCCGTTTCTGTCTGTCATCCTCCTTGATTCCGAGTTTTGGACAGAGCGCCGCGAGGGTTAGCGGGCCACTCTTTTCAATCTCAAGAAGACATCGATATCTGAGATAGTCACCTCGGGCCGGCGGTAAGTCCAGTAGAGGATTATCCAGGCGATGCCTGGCATAAGCGAGATCATTGACGTCTAGCGGGATGCCGTCTACGTCGAGTCCGAAGAGGGTTCCATTGGTCGTCCAGAGTTTTCTCCTCGAAGTATCGTAGATTAGACTTGCAAGCATAGTTGCGAGACTTCGGTCTAGGAGGAGGATTCTTGGTCCGTTCTCTTCGCGCGCGAGTCGATAAGCCAAGTAGAATTCGGAAAAGGTCATGATCCAATTAGCGACTGTTGAGTTGTTTGCAATCGCCTCATCAGTGAGGGGTCTTGTGAGTGAGATTTCTGAGACCTCCCCTGGCTGTATGAAGCTCTGATCTATCTCGGGGACTTCGTTCACGTATACTGGGACGCAGCTGGATAGCGCTCGGCCGCTTTTGAGAAAGTGGTCCTCGTATTCGACTGTTGGTGGTCCGTTGTCGGCGTATTTTATCGTACCGCGGGCCGCGTAGGACCCTCCGAAAAAGACGACGAGGTCGAAGAGAGGACGAGCATAATCAGTTCCGTCAACAGCTGCGAAAGAGACTTTGTCGGATCCAAAAAACTTCTTCGCGGTCTCATGAGCGGACTTCGGATCAAAGTTCGACTTTATGATGCTGGCGAAGACCCGCTCATACATCCCTTCCAGGGTCTCGAAGCGCGCTCGGTATCCTTCTATCTGATCAATCGCACCGTTCTGCAGAAGGGTCCCTGCCCTTTCGATAGCAGAGCTCAGAGAGGATGAGGGAGAAGCAGTTTTCTCTACAGTAGACAAGATGTAATCGGGCTCGACCAGCGGCCTATAAAGATGGGACTCCCAACCGTAAGTTCAGCCGTTGAGAGTGCTCACGAAGCTATTATACGAATGATTTCCCCCGACCAGTTGATCCCCCGGAGGAAGCGGCCGTGAAGCGCGAGTACGTCGTGATCTTCGCGCAGTTTGGACTCATCGTCTTGCTCGTGTATGATCTCTCTGCGGAGTATCGATCCAATGCCTACCAGCAAGATTGGATCTCGAGCAACGCACCGTGGCTGCAATATTTTGTGAACGGCTATCTGGCGGCGATGCTTCTCGGAGTATTCATTGGTGGAGGAGTGTTGTTAGCCGCGGACTATTGGCGGACTAGGAACAAGAAAAGTTCGCTAAGAACTGTAGGTTAGCGAGACGCCAGCGCGATACGCTCTATCTCGTCACGCTTCTTGACTGAGGCGCTCTTCGGGTCGCGTGCTGCGGCAAGGATCAGCTCGTCGGCAAGACATTCGTCAACCGTTTTCGGGTTGTTGTGAGATGCTTGACGCGACAAGTTCGTAATGTATCTCAGGGCAACGTCGACCCTCCTTTGGGGAGCGATGTCGACTGAAATCGGATAGACGATGCCTCCATAGGCGATTCTTGTTACATCCTCAGCTGGCGCGGCGTTCTCGATTGCTCTAACAAGTATCTCGATAGGGTTCTTCTTGGTCCTGATAGCGATGATGTCCATGGCGTTTTTGACGATGTTACTCGCTCGGGCTTTAGCCCCGCCTGCGACGCCCGGCCTCATCATGTCGTCGATTAGACGTTCGACAATGTTGATGGTTGATTTGCGGAATCGTCCGTGTTCGTGGCGGCCGCTGGTGTGAGGAAGAAGGATGGGTCTTGTAGATATGTAGCGCTTGAGTCCCGGGTCGTTGGCCTCTATTCCGGCCGACAGCCATTTGCCGAACACCTTGACTTCAGGCAGTTTTTTCTGTTCTTTGCTCAAGCGGACCCAGCGTTATCCAAAACCCAGCGGGTTCCATCATTTTAAACATTCCCGGGCGAATTTGTCATTCAGAATCGAAAAGATTGATAGGCGGGAGGTTCTCCCCCTTTTTCTGGTCTAACTCTTGACTGTTACTGAGATGCTTGAGAAGCCTACTATTAGCAAGACTCAGTTCCCAATCGAGTCCCTCCTGTCAGCCCGGTTGTTGCTTGAACCTCAGATCGTAGGTGATCGGATCTATTTTCTCTCTGACTTAGCAGGCACACTCAGCCTGTACTCTATAGCAGTCAATGGAAGCATCCCAGAGCCTCTACTCCCGGGAGGGCTAGCGTTGGTGAATCCTCACATAATGCCTGGCGACAACTTCCATGTTCTCCCCAAACTGGGCAAGGTCCTAGTTATGATTGACAAGTTGGGGGACGAGAATTATCAGCCAAACCTGATTCCTCTTAATGGCGGCATTCCCGAGCCGCTCTTTGGAGACAAGTATCGGGACGAGCAGATAGCGTGCGTCCATTGCGACAAGGAAAAGAACATCGCCTACTTCTTCCGAGACAATCGTAAGACCCCAGACATCGAGTGTCTCAAGGTAAACCTGGAGACGGATGAAGTCAAGTCTCTTGGCACAAGCATCTATGGCAATGCATGCAACGGTGTCAGTTCCGACCATTCCACCGTGATTCTAGCGGATGGCTACACTGCGGGAGATGTCGTCCTTTACTATTGGAAGGAGGGCATGGCCGCGAGGAGGCTGCTCTATGGAGTTCCTCTCGATCAGCGAGATGGAAAGCAGGTTCCTTTAACGGGAATAGGCTGGTGTAGTTTTGTCGATAACAATAAGGGACTATTTTTCGAGTCAACCATTTTCCATGACAACGGCGGCCTCACTTATCTCTCGTTAGAGGATCCCTCGAAACCCATCGATGTACCGATCAAAGGATTACGACACTTCGGCGAGGGCGAAATGGCCGGCGTACGGAGGGTGAAGGGGGACGTGTTTGTCCTGGAATACAATATCGATGGTGCTTCATGGGCATACGAAGGAAGATTTCGCAGTGGGACGCCTCCAGCTTTCGAAGTTGAACGAGTTCTCATCGGAAATCCACCGCTATCGAGTGGTGTAGTCCTCGGGCTTGAGTGGCAAATCAAGAACGAAAAACCCCTTCAAGCCGAGTACGTCTTCTCGTTCACTAGAGCCAACAGTCCATCGCAGATCTATCATATTCCGATCGGAGAGAACGGCACGGCAAATCGTCTTTCTAGCGAAAAGGTTTTGGGCGTTCCGGACGAGTATCTTTCGGCGGGCGAAGATGCCAGCTACGCTTCGTTTGACGGACTGAGAGTTTCCGCTCGGCTCTACCTGCCTTCTTCCAAACTCGGACACAAGGGTCCGAGACCTCTCGTCGAGTACGTTCATGGGGGTCCACAAGGACAAGAGAGGCCAGATTTTACGTGGTTCTCGATGCCGCTCATCCAATACCTGACCCTTAACGGATTCGCGGTCTTTGTTCCGAACGTTAGGGGAAGCACAGGTTATGGTATGCGTTACATGAAGTGGGTCGACAAGGACTGGGGCGGAAAGGACGTTCTCGACCACGTCGAGGGTCTCAAACGCCTAGAGAAAGACCCGAGGATCGATTCCAAGCGCCGAGGTGTTGTTGGAAGGTCCTACGGAGGTTACATGACCCTGACTCTAGCTTCAAGACATCCTGAGTTATGGAAGGCAGCCGTCGACATGTTCGGGCCTTACGATCTCCCAACATGGGTCTCGCGTATCCCGCCGACTTGGCAGACATACTTCCGACTGTCGCTCGGGGATCCGGTGAAGGACAAAGACTTCCTTGTCGAACGATCGCCGAAGACCTACATGAACCAACTATCAGCTCCTTTAATGATCCTTCAGGGAAAGCACGATCCGAGGGTTCCTGAACCTGAATCAGCACAACTCGTGAAAGACTTGCGCGAGGGAGGCGTGAAGGTGGACTATGTCGTCTACGAGGATGAGGGTCATGATGTGTTGCGGTTCAAGAACAGAGTCCACTGCTACAATACAATAACCGAGTTCTTTCGCAAGAACCTAGGAAACTAGATCCGGGACCCACATCGCGACGATGTCGCCCCCAAGTTTATTCTCGGCCCTGAAAATTGCATTTCCTGACAACTATTCATTGCACCCTTGGTCAGTCGTATCTGAGTCTACCTGCGACCGCGATCAAACCTAGATGATAGCCCGATGGGAGCACTTGAAATCTCTACCCTCGACAATTGTATAGAGTGATCCCACGAAACTAGAGGCCCGTGCCCATCCTGCTCAGGAGTTCTTGAGTAATCCCTTCTTGGTTACAATGTTTCTAACTGTCCGAGTCGTTACTCCGAGCCTATGCCATCGGTGATGGGAACTAAGGAGTTCCTTGACTTCCAGCAGACCATAAGAGACCTTGAAAGGCAGGTCGATATTCTTCTCAGAGAAGCAGCAACGAATGGTCCCTCCCAGAGAACTAGGGAGCTAACCGAGAAAGTCTACATTCTGGCCGAACGAGCCAAGCAAATTCGACTCCAAGACGCTAGGAGCCAGTCTACTACCAACCAGTCAAACCTAGACAAGCTCCCCAAACAGTTCGATGAAGACTTTGGTAGATTCAAAGGATTGATAGCTTTCGTCGAATGGGTGCGGAAGCAGCATTACAACGCTACAGGCCACAATTTAGGAAGAACCTATGGTTCCTTTGGTTCCAAGGAAATTTCGCCAGGACACCATCACGGCAAGCTTCTCATTGATACTTTAGAAATCCGTTGCGATGCGTGCGGTAGCGAATCCCCTCAATCGGAAAGAAGAGACTATCCAATTCATGTTCTTCTTCACGACCGTGGGCAATGGGAAGTTTGTACCGGTCAATCCGACTGTGAATGCCAAGGCTACGGGGGCAAGGGCGTTCGAATTGGCGTCGACCTGTCTACCGAAAGAGTAGGGAAAGGGCGAGCCTAATCTCTCGCCCACAGCACTATTCTATCTTGAAGACTAGTTTAGCGGCAATCTCAAGGCAACGCTGATGCGCGTTCGATGAAGGGATCGAGGAAGGCAAGAGTGATCTTGCGCTTGCAACGTCGGGATCTCCGAAGTGCGCTAGTCTAGGGTTCAGGTCTTTCAGAAGCTTTTCTGAGTATATCATGACAGCTAGAAGGCAGATCGTCTCTTATAGGTACGCTGGACCGATGTGAAACTAATCTCAGGCCATTGGCCTTGGGGTCCGTTCCATCTACGACTTAGGAATGGCTAACCACAACATCCGGGAGATTGGGCCCCCGAGCGGTTGCCGGATCTCAAGAATTTTCCGATGAGTCGTCCCAGGCATCTATCGCGTCTCATGGTTAGTCCGTCTGTCCACGTTGTTTACCTTTTTCAATCATCATTGTCTCTCTCTCAGAGTTCTCCTGAGGGCGGGATTGGATTCCGCCTCGCTCTTGAGCACCTCTTCAAAAGACGCTCCTTCGGGAACGACCAGTTTGAGGAATACGCCGGTTCTGCCAATAGTGTCTCTTCGGGTCAAGACCCTGATCCGCTCCCTCACTATGTCAGAGCTCACGCCGAGCAGCCGCGCAACTTCCGATTCTCTACCAACAATCGGAGATTCGATGTGCCCATATTCGGTGGGCTGAATGAGGCTTAGCATCTTCGTGCACCCTGGCCTTCGGATGCCCCGCCTTAGATCCTCTATGCTGGCTGTCCCTCCGAACTTGTAAAATTCGAGTTCCAGTCTGCGGAACTCTGACAGCGGAATGGTGATGGACGCAGTTCGTTCAAGGTCCAGGTATATGTGCGCCTTCGGCGAGTGTTTGGGAGTTGCCTGTGTTATCTCTCGCGAGTAAGGAATATTCCCCGAGGAGGCAAGTTGGGCCTCAACAAGTTGTGTGCTGACGCTGGTAGGGATCAGAATGTCTATGTCGCTCTTTTCGTCCACATCTCCTCTGGCGACACTGCCATGGACTAACGCACCATTCCCCCAAGCTGCGAGGACTCCGAAGATGGAAATGGTTCTTTCTCTAATTGACTTTAGGAGGCGCCAGTGCGACGCGTCATAGGTTACGGAGAGAGAGTCCACGAGTCTGCTCGGCTTTGGACCCGACCCGCGCCGTGTCAAAGGGTCTCCTGAAACAGGTCTTCGCTCGCCGATGTTGCGATACTGCGACTATATGCTCGATCCCGGAAACTGATTCTTTTCAGTCCTCTGATTATTGCCGCTCTAGAACTCTACTAACCAGAGTCCTCGAATACTGCCGGATGCATTCGTCGAAAACCTCAGCTCCTTGGCGTACGTCCCATTCCATGGGGCAGAGTGAAGTCTTTACAACGTTAATGTTCTGGTTTTCTTTTCAGCCCTGGGCTCTAGCTTGGGAAGTCTTATTGCAAGTATGCCTTCAGACATGCTTGCTGACACTTTTTCAGCGTCTACGCTTTCGGCAAAGCCTATGTTTCTACGGAATGTGGAGAAAGCTCTTTCCCGGTGCAAGTAGGTTTTCCCCTTCTCCTCCTTCTCCACGTCAGATTCAGCACTCAGTGACAACTCGTTCGGCCCTACATCAATTTTCAAAGTTTCCTTCTTTAACCCCGGAACCTCTGCCTTTACCACATACTCGTTGCCAGAGTCGATAACATCAACGTAGGGAACTCGCGTCGGCAGCTCATATTCAACAGGCCACTCGAATCCTCTGAAGGGATCCCAGGGGATTAAGCGAAATGGTTCTGACAGTTTGTTGAACTCTTCAATCCAACTAGGTTGAGGCTCTCTAACGGCAAGAGCAGGCTTCTTTTTTGTAACGGCATGAGCTGGTTTCTTCCTTGTCATCTTGATGGATCGCGCCCGAGCTTTCTTTTTGGCCATTGCTATAACTTCAAGATTCCGGGCGCTAGAGTTTCTTATATGATTTCATGCCCTTCATTATCGACACGATCGACGAGTAAGTCGGAATGCCGCGTGTTTGCAAAAGTTTCTTCGCCGTAATTCCCTCTTGCCGGCAATCTTGTAGGCGTCAGTTTCCCCGTCGATCCGGCCCGTGTTCAAGATACATCGGGTTAGGGATCCCCTGAATACCAGTTTGACCTGGTAATCGTTCTATTCGCACGTGTCATTGAAGAAATCAACGAGAAAAACGAGTAATCTGACGTGAGCATGCATTTCAAGGGTCAGGACTTCCACTCTTCGAGTTGGTTGGGGCCGTGGATTTCTCTTTGTAGAACATCGTACGCTAGTGGTCCGTCTTTGTCGTCGACGACCATTATGATGTCGCCGTAGCCTAGAAACGCGTCAAGAATATTGACCCCGTTTCTGAACAGTAGTTCTGTGATGTAGGATGCTATTCCTGGAGTCATCTCGGCGCGGGGCGATAGGTTGAGTATGAGCTTGGACACGTTCGCCTGCGTCACCGCCTCCTTAAGATGCTGCATTTTCTTCTGGACGAGAGCGTAATCCTCTCCAGGGAGAATGAGTTTGATCGAGTTTGAGAGGGGGAAGATGTGAGGAAACTCTGAGAGTTCGCCCGCGGCGTCTGACAACTCTTTGACTATGGCTGAGAACTGGGTCTTCGGTGCTCTTATCGTCACGTCTACTATGCCGCTTGAGAGGGAGATTCTTGCGTCTTTGAGAACTTTCGATGCGTCGGGGCTCTTGCTGTTGGTTAGGGTGTCGGAGAATCTCTTGATCGCTACTACCAGAGTGTTGATGCTGGCCTCTTTTCCGCTCAGTTGTTGGACTTGGGGCTGGATCAATTCTGCGAGGGAGTGGAAGTTCATGAGTTTCATCTTCAAGCATTGGTAGATGGGATAGTTTCTGGTCAGAGTGTCGCGTACGGCTTCTGGGACGCTGACGCTGTTTCGGTGAATTGTCAAAGGACTTGGTCCCCTTTACTGTCATGTAATAGATAGTGGGGTCTGGAATAAAAGCCTTAAATGCAAGTAACAAGTGTTACTATACTGCAATAAAATGCAGTAGAAAAAAACAACAATGCAAACCAATATGAATTTCCCGACCTACGTATTCGCGACCGTTAATCCGGGCCGCAGTACGAAAGTGGTCGACGAGCTAAAGCACAACAGCCAGATTGACATCATCGCACCGGTAACAGGCCGTTGGGACCTAGTCCTGCGCCTGAAGCCAAACACTCCACACAACATCTACCAGACAGTCAAAGAAATCCGTGAGATCAGCGACGTACGCACAACCGACACTCACAGCGGCTTCGACGGTATGCAGCCGAGCAAGAAGCTCGAGAGCCAGATGGCCCTTGGGTTTTCTCTATTGAACGTACAGCACACCTCAGTCGAGAATACCATTAAGCAGCTCAGTAACATATCGGGCTTCGTGGAAGCATGCACCGTACCCGGACAGTTCGACATTGTCGCACTCTGGCAAGCAAGAACCTCTGAAGACATCGTGAAGGCTTCTTTTGAGAAAGTTAATCATCTCGAAGGTATCTTCAGCAGCGAGACACTTCTCGCTTATGCACCGATCTTCAAAGCGTAAACATCCAATATTAGCTCCGTCGACCTTCCCCCTTTTTTCGGGATCCGAAAGGATATCTGGGTAGGCAAGATTCTAGTCAGTAGTTTGATGATTACTCAGGAAGTAGACCCGGTCATACTCCGGGAAATCCTTGCCCAGGAGGCTATTGAGAGTTCATAAGTCACGTAGGGTTTTGCGTGGACGGGCTACTTGCAACGCCGACCAATATGCTGATGCTTACTGCCGCCATAACGCTTCATCAAGCTCGATAGTTCGTGGCCGCACCTGAATCCACTGGCTACATTTCCAGCACCGGACAAGTGTACCGGGCGGAGCCAAGCCTAGGTCGATGCCGCATGGCACGCAAGCCACAGGGGAAATCTCGTCTGCCATTTTCGAATAAAGATGACGTGGATCTGAGATTTAAGCGATGCTAATAGTAGTAGAGAAAAAAAGGAGAGTGGAGAGGACGGTGAAGCTTATTCGTCTTTCTCCGTCAAGCGAAGTGGCCGTTTATGGAGGCTTGAGGGCCCAGTCCATTGAAGGTCCAAATCTCACATGACAGGGACTACAAGCCTGGGTTCTTGGAGGCTGTGAAGAAACGTTTCGTCGAAATTGGTGGACAGCTCAAGACTTAACGGAAAAGGAAGCAAAATCGGCAGTAGCTTCTCTTCAATGGAAATGGGTCCTGGTCAGAATCTGCCGTACCGGTTCGGGGATGCTGGCCCTACTCCCTGTGGACTGATGAGCCTGGTCTGACCTCCTATTCTCCGGATGTGACGTACGGCCATTTTCAAAGAAGGCTTATAAGCAAGTAATACCTATTACATATCAGTAACAAACAGGCAAAATAAACAATGCGAACCAATGTGAGTTTCCTGACCGTTAGCCCGAGGCTGATCCAGGATCCTCGCTTTTCTGAGAGAATGCCCGCTTTTGCGCGAGAAGCCCATCAGCTCAAGCTCACTCTAAAACCGATTCCCCAGACCACTGACCACCGGCCAGGGTTCGGCAATTAGCGCGACTTCCCAAGAGCTTTCTTCCGTATACTTGGGGAGACCCCGCTAGCCAGAGCGGAGATGGTGGCTTCTTCAGGAATACTCCTGTTTCCAACTTCAACCCCTACCTGAGGCATCTGGGAACTGTGACCGCTGAGCTACTCCTTGCTGTGGCCAATTCACTAAGGCTGTCTAGAAACTGGGCATTGTATTTTCCACTGAAGCACCTTCTGAACACAGTTCCAGGACGATGCCGAATGGAGAGAAAAGGGGTTTGAGTTGCATTTGCTCCCAAGCCCGAGGGTTTCACCCAAGCTACGGACTCAGAAGAGGTTACCAAAACGGCTTAGCCGGTACGCTCATATGTACTGGTAAACCTGGGTCCAAATCCCACGAAGTGCTTTGCGTAATCGCGTCTTGGGTTTGAATACTGTCCATGCCAGAATTCTAGGCTAGCTTTGTGTCGGCTACATTCCGCCCATCATGCCGGGTGGCATGCCACCCATACCGCCACCCATGCCCGGAGGCATTCCTCCATGAGGACCGCCAGCGCCACCGCCGGATCCACCGCCCTTTGATGCGATTACGTCGTCGACCCTAAGCAACATTGTTACGGCTTCTGTAGCTGATCTTACAACTTGTTTCTTCACTCGCAGCGGCTCGACTATGTTCAGCTTCCACATGTCAGCGGTCTTTCCTGTGTATACGTTAACTCCGAACCATTTGTTAGCCGGAGTGTTGTGTTTAGCTCTGAGATCAACCATTATGTCGATGGGATCTATCCCTGCGTTCTGAGCGATGGCAACGGGTATCGCTTCCAAAGCGTCCGCGAAGGCTCTGATCGCGAGCTGCTCCCTCCCACCAGCTTTGGTTGCGAAATCTTTCAGTCGCTTGGAAAGCTCCGCTTCGGGGGCGCCTCCGCCCGCGACTATCTTGCCATCTTCAAGCGCATTCCTGACTACGCAAAGCGCGTCGTGTAGGGATCTTTCAGCCTCGTCCACAACATGCTCTGACCCGCCGCGTATCATTATTGTTACTGCCTTCGGATTCTTTGCCTCTCGAACATAGACGAGTTTGTCGTCACCGATCTTCACTTCTTCCACAAGTTTGGCTTGACCTAGACTTGCCTTTGAGAGATCCTTCAGAGTGCCGACGGGGCTTCCGCCTGTTGCCTTTGCCAGTTTTTCCATGTCTCCGCTACTCACGTTTTTCACCGCGAGAATTCCCTTTTTCGCTAGAATTGATAGGACTTCATCGTCAGCTGCCTTCTCCGTGAATAGAACGTTCGCACCGCTATCGGCGATTTGTTGAGCCATCGCATTGAGAAGATTCTCTTCCTCTTGAAGGAAGAGCTCCATTTCCTCGGGCCTGTTTATGTTGATCTTTGCGTCCATCTCTGTCTTTTCTATTTCCAGCTTGGCATTGAGTAGCGCGATCTTGGCGTTGCTTACGCTTCTAGGCATTTGAGAATGGGCGATTTCCTTGTCGATGACGATGCCGCTGACGAGTTCAGTGTCGGAGAGGCTCTTTCCATGCTTCTTCATTACTTTGATGAAGTCGATATCTGCAGTAATCTTGGTCCCACTCTTTTCCATCACATCTTTCACAGCCTCGACGGCCAAGTCCGCGAAATGCTCCTGTGAGCCAAAAATTCCTTTCGTGTTAAGTGAGGTGAGGGCGATCCGTTTCAGTTCCTCATCATCGTCAGGTTTGATGCTGACGCCTAGATCATCAAGAATTTCTTGAGCCTTCTCTGCGGCCGCTCTGTAGCCGTCTATGATTACGTTAGGGTGAACATCTCGATCCAAGAGTCCTTCAGCGCCGGAAAGTAGCTCGCCAGCTAGGACGACAGCGGTTGTGGTTCCGTCTCCTACTTCGCTGTCCTGGGTCTTAGCGACCTCAACGAGCATCTTGGCTGCAGGATTCTGAACGTCCATTTCCTTCATGATGGTTGCACCGTCATTCGTTATGACGATGTCTCCTATGCTGCCGACCATCATCTTGTCCATCCCGCGTGGGCCTATTGTCGAACGGACGGTTTCCGCCAGGACTTTGGCGGCCATAATGTTGCTTCTTTGAGCGTCTCTTCCTCTAGATCTCTGGGTTCCTTCTCTCAGGATTATGACGGGTATCTCTTGCGACATTTCAGATCAGATTCCGAGTGGGAAGAGGTGTAATTCATTCCGAGATAAACCATACGCCAGCCTAGTTTAATGATGGGACCTCAGGCTCGGGCGTATTGGTGACCCAGGTGACCTTCGAGGGCTAGAATCTCTCATTATCACGCAAGACGTTGCAGTATCCCGAGACGAACCGGCTAATTTCGCCCGTAACTGGGTCGTAGCTATGGCGCTCGGCATTTCCGATATCCCGACCATAGATGTGCACGCTCGTAGTGGGTTTGAGGGAGATACTGTCAACGCGGTGTATATCACTGTGACCTAGGACTGTCACGTGTCCTTTCTTGTTGACTCGTTCGCTCACCTGCTGAATCCTCGCTAGTTTCGGGTTGGAGCCGTCGTCTACTCTACGGAAGAGCGCTTCTCGTTCTTCACCTTCGTAGACTCCTATCATGGCCCACGTGAGATGGTCGTGCATCGGGGTAGTTTGGCCATGGGTGCCAGACTCCGCCGATGATCGAGTATGCTTCGTCCTCTGGCATTTGGATGAGATTCATCGCAAACCTGTCTTTGCGCGGAGTGAAGGCTTTAGCCGGGACGGAGGCGGGCGAACTTACCAACCTCTCTAGGACCGGTTTGAGATGCAGAAGAATCTCCGACTCAGACGAATTTCCCCTTACAGCAACATCGACATCTTTGATGAACTCTAGAAGAGCGTAGCGTTCTTGCTGCACGGTCTACATACCTTGCGTCTCGCACTAATAGATTGATGGGTTTGATTCCTGCGTGAGCAATACCTCTAAAGTGAGTGTGCTCGATAAGAGATCGATGCGAAGAACCAGCGGTTCTCGTTCGTTTCGGGTCGGGAAGATTCCGCCAGACTCTATGGTTAGGGCCGTTTATTCTCACGGTGGCAAACGGAATCCAAGGCTCGTTCTTGGACCCGGAATTGGCCGAGACACCGCCGTTGTGAGGCTTGCAAAGAAACTCGTTGTCTTGACGGCTGATCCGGTCACTGGGACGACAAAGCACATTGGTGAACACTCCGTTCACATTAACGCCAACGATATCGCTGTGACTGGAGCCAAGCCAGTATGGTACGTGTGCACGCTGCTTCTCCCACTTGGCACCAGTGAGAAAGAACTAGCTCGAATAATGAGCGGAATCGATCGAGCGTCACGAAGTCTAGGAATCACGGTCGCTGGCGGACACACTGAGGTGACACACGATCTGGACCGACCGCTCATTGCGGGATTCATGATAGGCGAGATTCGAGGTAGAGTCCTCAGCTCAGCCAACATGCGCGTCGGTGACTGGATACTCATGACAAAGACTGCAGGGATTGAGGGGACCGCGATCCTCGCGTCCGAATATTCGGGACAGCTAAAGAGGGTCAAAGACGAAACGATTCGGAAGGCTCAGAGTTTCGTGAAACAGATCAGCATAGTCGAAGAAGCAATGAGCATCTCGATGATATCAGGGGTCCACGCCTTGCACGACCCGACTGAGGGCGGAGTCTTGAACGGTTTGTGGGAATTGGCTGAAGCTTCGGGTCTGGGCATCGAAGTATGGGCGGATAGAATTCCTGTGGCGACGGAAACCATGAAGACTTGCTCGAAGCTAGGTTTGGATCCGTTGAAGCTGATGAGTTCTGGGTGCCTACTTGTAGCTATCGCGCCGAACAGTGTTGGGACCGTGATGAAGGCTCTGAGAAATCGGGGAGTTAGAGTCTCAGAGGTTGGCCAGGCGACCGCCCGCACAAAGGGACGCTTTATCCTAAGGGACGGCAAGAAAATGGATCTCGTCGCGGTACCGCAAGACGAGTTGTACAGACTAGCTTGACGGTTTCGAATTTGCTTTGAACGGCTCCTTGATTCCTAGGATCAGGAGCATCATTACCAAGGCCAAGCCTCCCATGAAAAACCAACCGGGGGTGTAGTTTTGCCCGTAAGTGTTTACGAGAAATGTGAAGATTATCGGGATTGGGAAGCTGCCGAGTATCTGGACGGAGTTGATGATGCTTATTCCGAGAGGCGCATACTCGTGGCCGACCTCCGGATACTGGCTAGGGCTAGCGTACATCGTGGAAAATACGATGGCATCGAGGAATCCGACGAGAGGTATGAGGAGCCAGAGCTCAAGTGGCTGAGAGACCCCGAACAGGATTATTCCAAGAGATCCAAGCATTCCTGGAACTAGGATGAAGATCTTTCGCCTTCTGAGTCGGTCGGACAAGTAGCCTCCAGATGGTCCGCCGAATATGCTTGCGAACATGATTGTTGAAGCCATCAACCCCGAAATATACGGAGTAATTCCGTAGACATCTTTCGTGTAGGCTTCAAGAAATGTGGACGACGAAAAGATCGCTCCCCAAAAACCTAGGACTCCGAAAGCAATGAGCCAGATGTTTCGATTCCTGAAAACGGGCCTCATCGATCGCCTTTGAGTTCGCGGGATCACCTTGTCGCGAGGAATAACAACCTGTCCGATCAAGACCGAGATCACACCAATGACGCCACCTAGCACCAGGCCACCTCGCCAGCCGAGGAAGTCCGTGACTATTACCCAGCCGAACAGCCCGATCGCTCCCCCAATGTTGAAACAGCTATTGTAAAGACCCAAGACTAGCCCCTCCTCTTCTTGCCGGAACAAGGGTGTGAGGATCCCTATCGCAGGTGCGAAGAATAGGGCAGCTCCGAGTCCCAGCAGGAATCTTGACACTAGAAGTACCGGGAAGTTCGGGGAGAGTCCTTCTCCTATTCCAGAGAGTGAAAGAATCAACATTCCTAGTTGAGAGGTATTTTTCGGCCCCCATCTCGCCGAGACGATTCCTGCGGGAATCTGAAATATTCCTGCGCCCAGTAGAAATGAAGACGTGAGAAGCCCTTGAGACGGCAGATCAATGCTTAGTCCGAGAGCGATGAGACCCGTCGCACCGAGTAGCGGGGCGATGTTGAACCAGTTGATGGTGTAGATAACGCGGGAGGTCAGGACTGAGCCGAGGACTAGCCATCTTTTGCTAGAGACTGCTTCTAGCTTCTCGGTTTCTTGCTTCATTGTTCCGCTGGTCTCACGGTCATGCGGTTGTGTTTTTGGGTGGTTCCGATGTAATGGGTCCTCGCTCATTCTTGCCCGTAGTTAAGGGTCTCAAGATCCACTTCATCCAGTCCCTTAGGACGTGTCCGCTGGGCCAGAGAAGTCATCGGACCCGATTTCGGGGATGGGAATGAATGAATAAAACCGTTCTGTTAGACCGATGTTTGTCGTCTCATTTCCGGAATGAAAGTCTAGGGTTGTAAGTCTGGACCCCGGCAATAATTGTTGGTAAACAGAAGGGTGGTCTACGGCTGTTCCGCGAGCTTTTGAAGTCGCGAAGCAGCTTCCCTAAGCTTCCCCTTTACTTCTGCATTATAACCGCTCTTGGCTACGTGCAGCGCAAGACTGTTTAGTTCTGCTCGTATGACTGAGAGCGGGTCCTTCTTGTCCACACGAATCATTCCCCCGAAGCAAGTCTGACAGACCCAAGCGTGAAAGTATGGGTCGTACTCATGATAAGTCGACTCCTCACAATAATGACAGTAAGGGTGATTCGGGTCCGACACTCGTTGCGACAATTCGGAGGCTAACTCTCTTCGAACGTTTGGCGATAGGGGGATAATAACTGAGTCCAACCGAGCCGTAACAAACTCGGTGACAATTACACATCTATGAAAATGGCGCATAGTGCGATTAATCTACAGACCTTTGATCTTGAGGATATTGGGAGAACTCGTCCTCGGCTCCAATAACAGTCACGCCCTTGGCGTTCGAAAGCTTGGGCGTCCGTTCAATGTGTACTCTGGTGCGAACTCGGGACGTGACCGTTCTGTTAGATGCCGGGGTAGCTTTGGGTCCCAGGTTCCGATTGATGCCTCATCCTCGAGAGTTCAGAGCGAGGGATGAGGCTCGTGAGAGAATCAACGAGGCCGCGGCCAAGGCCAAGGTCATAACGATTTCTCACTATCATAACGATCATCACACTCCAAACTACCTTGACCCTGTCTGGCTTGGAAGCACCCCTGAACTCTCAGAGAAAACGTACGCTGGCAAGATTGTCCTCGCCAAGGACTTTCGGAGCAACATCAACACTGCACAGCGGCGGCGGGGCTGGATGTTCAAGCAGTCCGCCGAAAAATGGGCTGAGAAATTCGAGACCGCCGACAATCGAACATTCGAGTTTGGAAAAACAACCATCCGCTTCCCGCCCCCACAGCCACACGGTGAGGATGAGTCAGGCCTTGGATGGGTCTTACCCTGCATGATAGAGAAGTCAGATGAAAAAATCGTGTTCGCGCCTGACGTTCAAGGGCCAGTCTCGAAAAAGACCGTCAAAGTCATACTTGACGAAAAACCCAGTTTGGTGATCTTGGGTGGACCACCCACGTATCTGCAAGGATTTCGAATAGGTGAGGAATTCTTCCGAACAGCATTAGTTCATATGGAAATGATCGCAAAAGAAGTCGAAACTCTGGTCATAGACCATCATCTGCTAAGGGACGAGGGCTGGTACAAGTTCCTAGAACCAGTCAGAAAGTCCGCTGAAAAGGTGGGGCATCGAGTCATCACGGCTGCGGAACTCGCGCGAAAGGAGCCGAATCCTTTGGAGTGTCGTCGAAAAGAACTCTACGAGGAGGAGAAGCCCAGTGCAGAGTTTCTCAAATGGTCCAAACTTCCCAAAGAGAAATTGAGCGAGACTGCTCCACCGCTCTAGGCAGATACCTTGCTTTTCTTCGAATAGAACTCCTTCAGCACCTTTTGCATTTCTTCGTCTTCATATTCCTCTATTATGATTCTGAGTCCTTCTTCGGCCTGATCCTCGACCAGCTCTTTCTTCGCATAGACTTCGCAGATGTAACTGTCCTCTTCTAATAGACCCAGTCCTTGTTGACCTTTGCCGAGGACGTCGAAAATTATCTTCATCAGATTGTCCAAGTCCTTCACAGCCCGAGTGTTCGTCGTCTTTGTCGAGCCTTTCCAGAGAAAGAATCCTAACGTTATTGTTACTAGATGACCCTTCAACGCTTCCTTAAACTTCGCAAGCTCATTCTGTGAGACCCGTTCAAGAATCGCCGTTCGAAGCTTGCCTTGTTTTTCTCCAATGTCGTGGCCGCTTCCTGTAGTTGGTGGCTCAAAAGGAATGACAGGAATGTCAACGAGGGTCCTAGTTGACGCTACTCGTCCGGGGGCT
>Ga0066652_100000655_pt1 | contig 16875 bp, 14 predicted proteins | sample GraSoiAngelo_101_FD_71413 | JGI IMG/M metagenome (GOLD analysis project Ga0066652, IMG submission 71413) | Grasslands soil microbial communities from the Angelo Coastal Reserve, California, USA - 14_0903_02_30cm | ecosystem: Environmental > Terrestrial > Soil > Grasslands | place: USA...
ATCGATCGAAGCGTCGGACAGCGCCGACCCCACCTCGGGCCGCTCCGCGCGGATGACGAGCAACTCCTCCTCGGCAGAGTCGCCGTGGAGCAGCCCGCGCTCGTGCAACAAGGGCGCGCGCGCGGCGAGCCGCGGGCCGAGGGCGCCACGGCGCCGGGCGACCACACGCGTGCGGAGGCCGCGCTCCGAAAGCGCCGTGACGGTCGCCTGCTCCCCGCACACCGATGAGTGGACGATCAGGAGGGCGCCCCCTGGCAGCAGCTGGTCGTGGACCTCCGCGCAGACGCGATCGAGCACAGTGCGTCCGCGCGGGCCGGCCTCCCAGGCGCGAGCGGCGCCCCGCGGCGACCGATCCCCGTCCACGCTCGGTAGATACGGCGGATTCGAGACGATCAGCGCGAAGCGCTCACCCCTCACCGGTTCGAAGAGATCACCCCGCCGCGCGCGAACCGAGACGCCGTTGAGCCTCGCGTTGAGCCGAGTCGCGGTCACGGCGCGTCGCGAGACGTCGACCGCGGTCACGTCCGCCGCATGCTTGGCGGCCGCCACGGCGAGCACGCCGCTGCCACAGCAGAGGTCGAGCACTCTCGCGGCGGGCGCGAGGGGCTCACACCGCAGGACGTCGGCGAGCAACCAGCTGTCGCTGCAAGGCCGGAACACGCCGGGGAGCGTGAAGAGCTTCACGTCGCCGTCCTATCCGGACCACCCCACGGGAAACCGTGGGCTTCCGTTGTGTCGCCCGGCGGCGTGTCGATCCCAAGGATGTTGAGCTCCGAGCCACCCCCGCGCCCGGTGTCCCCGTCCGCCGACGCCATCCGGGACGCGTTCGACGCCGCCGCCCCGTACACCGTGGGCCTCGAGGACGAGGTGATGCTGCTCGATCCCGAGACACTGCACCTCGTCCCGCGGGCGACTCAGGTGATCAGTCAGATCGGCGAAGATGCGCGGTTCAAGCTGGAGTTTCCCGCCTCGCAGCTGGAGATCCTGACTCAGCCGGCGGTGGACATCGCGTCCGCGGCCACCGCCCTGGTCGAGGCGCGCCGCGATCTGGCTCGGGCGACGGACGGCCGGATGCGCCTCGCCGCGTCGGGTTTTCACCCTTTCAGTCGCCCGCTGGGTGAGTCCAACCCCACGCCCCGCTACGCGCATACCCGGCGCGAGTACGGCTCGGTGGCGGCACGCCAGCTGGTCTGCGCCCTCCAGGTCCATGTCTCGGTGGGTAGCGCCGAGCGCGCGCTGGCGGTCTACAACGCGCTCCGGGCCGAGCTTCCGCTCCTGGCTGCGTTGGCCGCCAACGCCCCGTTCTACGAGGGAGAGGACACCGGGCTGGCATCCGTGCGCCCGAAGATCAGCGAACTCCTACCGCGTCAGGGCGTTCCCCCGTCGATCGACACCTGGGAGAGCTACGCCGAGGCGCTGCGCTGGGGCATGGCCGCCGGCGTCCTTCCCTCCGGGAACGCGTGGTGGTGGGAGCTGCGGCCCCATCCATCCTTCGGGACGCTCGAGCTGCGCGTGCCCGACGCACAGACGACGGTGGCCGACGCCGCGGCGGTGGCGGCCGTGGTGCAGGCCTTGGTCGCCTGGCTGGGGGACCGCCACGACGCCGGTGAGGTCCTCGCGCCGGCGCCGACGTGGCGAATCGAGGAGAACCGTTGGTCGGCGTGTCGCCACGGCGTCGAGGGAACCATGGCGGACCTTCGCACCGGCGCACGACGTCCGACGCGCGATCTCCTCCACGCGCTGCTCGACACGCTGGCGTCCACCGCCTCCAATCTGGGCGGCGCGGCGGCGCTGGACCGAGCACGGGCCCTGGTCGAGGTCAACGGCGCGATGAACCAGCGCGCCATCGCGACCGACCGCGGAATGCTGGGCCTGGTCCGGTGGCTGGCCGAGCGCTTCCTGGACGATCCGGCGGCGTAGCCGGAGCGGTCGTGGGTACCTCGTGACCATGCCGCATCTGCCGCGCCCTCGGGGCGAGATCAGCCGCGCGCTGCTGGGAGACCTGGCGCAGGACGTGCACCCGCTCGCCGACCTCGAGCTCCCCCCCATCGCCTACCCGCTGGCCGACGACGACCTCCAGCTGGCGCTCTACCTCTGCTACGAGCTGCACTACCGCGGGCTCTCCGGCGTCGACGACGCCTGGGAATGGGAACCGACGCTGCTGGCGCTGCGCCGGCAGCTCGAGGAGCGCTTCGAATCGGCGCTCCTAGACGCCGTCCCCGTGACGGATGCGGTGCCCGACCCCGACGTCATGGATCTCGCGCTGCGCGACATCGCCGCCGAGGAGGGCCCGTCGCTGTCGTCCTACATCCAGCGGCGGGCCGGTCTCGAGCAGGTCCGCGAGTTCGTCGTGCACCGGTCCGCGTACCAGCTCAAGGAGGCCGACCCGCACTCCTGGGCGCTTCCGCGACTCCACGGCCCGCCGAAGGCCGCCCTGATCGAGATCCAGGCCGATGAGTACGGCGGCGGGCGGCCCGACTGGATTCACGCCGAGCTCTTCGCGGTGGCGATGGAGGCCCTCGGTCTGGACCGTAGGTACGGCACCTATCTCGACCGCATTCCCGGCGTCACCCTGGCCACCGTCAACCTGATGTCGCTCCTCGGCCTGCACCGGCGGTGGCGCGGTGCGATCGTCGGCCATCTGGCCCTGTTCGAGATGACCTCGTCGATTCCCAACCGGCGGTACGCCGATGCGCTGCGGCGCCTTGGCTTCGATGGCCCCGCGACCCGGTTCTTCGACGAGCACGTCGAGGCCGATGCCATCCACGAGAATGTCGCCGCCGTCGACCTGGCAGGCGGGCTCGTACGGCAGGACCCCGATCTTGGACGCCAGGTGCTCTGGGGCGCCCGGGCGTTGAGCCGGCTCGACGCGCTTTGGGCTTCGCACCTGCTGGAGTGCTGGCGCGACGGGCGCAGCTCTCTGCTGGAGCCGGCCGGCGCGCCGGAGGTCATGAGTCGCGCGTAGAATGCTCTCGTTCGCTCGGTGCACGAAAGCGGACGAGCTTGTGGGTCCCGTCGCAGAATGGCCGCATTCGCGACTTCCCACAGCGGCACAGCGCCACGGGGTCACGGTCGGACGCGATGGTTCGGCCATACATGTCGACGAGACGCACGGGCCCACGGATCAGCAACGGACCGTCCCGGTAGGGCGTGATGAGCACCTCGTCCTTGCGTGGCTCGGGTTCGTCGATGTCAGGCGCGGCGTCGTCCATCCCAGGATGACGCGGATACCCGATATCGCCCGCCCGAAGCCTAGGGATCGGCAATCGGTCCCCGGTTGAACTTGAGATCTGTGGAGCTCTCGAAATCAGCCATGGCCACGACGTATCGCTGAGGACTCGGCTGTGCGACCGGGGCCTACGTGCCCACCTGGAGGTGGCACAGGTACGCCAGTGCTGAGTTGAGCCGCGGGTTGCCCGAGCCGGCCAGCGGCTGGCCGGTGGGCGCGCTGCGCGCGGCCACCGCCTGGACGGCGTTGGGCACGAATTCGCGCGGCGTCTGGGCGGCTTTCGCGGACAGCATCAGCCTGGCGGCGCGCCGCAGGGCGGTGCGGCTCCGGGCCAACCGGCGCGTGGCGACCGCGACGGCGCGGATGCGCCCGCGTCGCACCGCATACACCCAGCTGACTCGACCGGCGGACCGGACGTGCAGCCCAGAGCCGATCGAGCGCGTGCGACGGACAACCCGCGCCGCCCGCGCCCCGACCGCGAAGCCGGAGGCCGACCGCCCCCGCGCGGTGCTGCCGACGAGGTCCACCGTCCCGGCGTCGTTCAGCACCGCAACGTCGGCGGCGGTGCGGTTGGGCGCACCGTTTGCGCACCACGTCCACGCCCGCGTGCGCTGCTGGGGCTGGCCGGCGCTGCGCAGGAGCGTTCGCCAGTCGCGCCCGAGCCGCAGCGCTCCGAGCCCCTTGGAGCTCACCCCGACGCGCGCGCGATTGCAGCCCGCCGCGCGGATGCCCTCGGCGCGCTCCCACATCTCGAGGTACGCCTCGGATCCGTTCCACATGTCCGAGGCGAGCGCTTGGCCGCCGACTCGTCGGAGGTCGGCGAACCAGTCGGCGTAGAGCCCATACTGCGCCACTCCGTCCTTCGAGTAGTCAAAGGTCCGATCCCCCGTCCGCTGACGACCGAACGTCACGCTTCCGTCGTAGCTCTTGAACGGATAGCCGATGCTGGCCTGCCCGTCCGCGGCGGGCTGGTCGGAGAGGCCGCCGAGATCGGCGCCGTAGCCCCAGCCGAAGAAATACGGCGTCCGCTTGGGCCGGTACTTCTGCCACTCCTTGACGTAGTCGTCGGCCTGCGAATGGCCGGGAAACGCCATGCCGCCGAGCTTCCACAGGCGCGGCCAGTTGCCCGGGTCCATCCAGCCGTGCGGCGAGATGACCCCCGAGTAGTGGCGCGACTCGAGCAGCGTGAGCGTGTCGTCGACCGCCGCCTGGCTCATGTGGTCGGGGTTGACGATCATGTGGCGGTCCATCATCGACCGCACGACGTGCCGGCCCAGCGCCGTCAGCCCGCGCGTATTGCAGTGCGGCGCGGGCGGATATGTGGGCAGCGTGCCGCTCTGGACGCCGAGCGTCCCGAGGATGTTGTCCAGTGCCGCGCTCCCCTGCGGCGAGAACGTCTCGATCGTGTTGTCGTGCAGCGGGGTCGTGCAGGTCCGCGCGCTCCAGAACGAGCCCGCGCTCAGCCGGTTCGCCGAGTTGATGAGCCCGCCGACCGGTCCGCTGTCGAAGCGCACGCCCGTGAGCGGGTTGTCGAACTTGTTGAGCAGGAGCGACGAGCGCACGCCCAGCCGGTACATCTCGTCGAGCTCGCGGTCGACCTGGGTCTGGTCGCATGTCGGCTGGTCCCAGCCCCGGCACCCGAACAGCTCCGACACCTCGATCTCCAGGACCACGGCCATCTTGCCCTGGTTGATGACCCGGCGCGCGTCGTATGGGTTGGTGACGATCTGGAAGAACCCCTTGCCCGGGCCACCGGCCTGGGCGTCGACGTAGCGCTGCAGCTCGCGGATGTCCTGGAAGCCGCGGCGAACAGTGTCCATCTCGTCGCAGTTGGTCTGGTGGGTGGGCTCGAGTTCGCACAGCACGCGGTTCTCGTTGACGCTCATCACCATGAGGCGCAGGCCGCCCAGCCACGCCCGCTGGATCCAGCGCCAGTAGGTGCCCTCGTAGGTGAGGTTGTCGTGCCCCCACGCGGTCATCTGGGGGTAGCCCCTCGTGTCGTGAGGCTGGGCGGGGTTGCCGTAGTTGAGGAAGTTCTGGGTGGGCGCCGCGGTGCCCTGGGGCCCCTCGATCGTGGAGCAGTCGGGAAGCGCCGATTCGATCCCGTACGGATGCCATGGACGGCCGCAGTGGAAGTTGCCGCCGAGGTACTCGAAGGTCATCCAGTGCATGTGGCCCTCGACGATCCCGCCGACGCCCCCGTACGGCACCTCGCCTCTCCTCGGCGTCCCCGTGGCGTTCAACTCGGCATCGGGAAACACCGCGCAGCCCTGGCCGGGGATGAATCTGACCGTGAGCACCCGTCCGGGCGCGGACGCGGGCGACAGGGTGAACGTCCGGCCGGGCGCCTCCGTCACGCGCCAGTCCGCAGCGGGACTCGGCCGCTGGTCTGGGGCGACGCTCCCGTCGTCATGCGTGGCCAGGAACGTGTGGTCCGGGCGGTAGAGCAGGTAGCTGCCGAGCGTCGTCGCCTGCATCCGCACGTGATCGCCGCCCGCCACGACCTGCCCGGATGAACCCTGCAGCGCGTAGCAGCCGTTGGCGAGCGTATAGCGGGTCGGTGCGGCGGCGGCCCCCGCTCCCGCCGGCGCCACCGCCGTCAAACCGAGCGCGACCGCGGTCGTCCGCCCCAGCCAGCGTCTGAAGTTCATCCGCGCCTACTCACCCCGGCGCGAAGCTACCACCCCCCACGCCCGCGCGCGCCGCCTCGCGTGGGCCGATCGCTACGCGGCCAGCTGTCGCCGCTGACCCTCGTAGTCGCGCGCCGCCTCGACGAGGATGTCGAGCATCGCGTCGGTCGCGGGCGAGCGGACGGCACTCGGCAGCGTTGCCGCGGCCACGCGGCGCATCGGCGCCCGCTTGCCGAGGGAGACGATGGCGATGTCGTCGCGCAGGTTGCTCAGCGCGAGCTCGGGGATCAGCGAGATTGCGACACCGGCGGCGACGAGGCCCTGGACCACGTTGTAGTCGTCGCTCTGGAAGCCGACGCGGGGCTCGAAGCCGGCGGCCTCGCAAGCGGCGACGTGCATCCGGCCGCACAGCCCGCCACAGTCGGCCTGGCTCCACGACTCGTCGGCGAGCTGCTCGAGCCGGACGGTCCGACGCCGCGCGAAATGGTGGTCCAGCGGCAGCGCGACGTACATAGGATCGTCGAGCAGATGCACGAGCTCGACCTCCTCGTTCAGCGGCTCGTAGGCGCTGCCGGGCAGCGAGCTGTACTCGAAGGTCAGGGCGACGTCGAGGTCGCCGGCTCGCAGACGCGGGAGCGCGTCCTCGGGCTCGGCCTCGATCAGCGAGAGCTCGACGTCGGGGTGGCGGTCGGAGAACATGGCGATCGCCAGGGGCACGAGCGTGGCCCCGGCGGTCGGGAAGGAGGCCAGTCGCACGCGGCCGCCACGCAGCCCCGCGATCGCCTCGAGCTCCTCCTCGGCGGCGGCGAGCCGGGCCAGGATCGCGTCGGAGTGGTCGACCAGGCTCCGGCCGGCATCCGTCAGTGTCACGCCGCGGGCGCCGCGCTGCAGCAGACGGGTGCCCGCCTCGCGCTCGAGCGCCGAGATCTGCTGCGAGATCGCGGGCTGGGTGTACCCCAGCTCCTCCGCCGCGGCCGAGAACGAGCCGGATCGCGCGACCTCTCTGAGTACCTTCAAACGCTTCACGTCGAGCATAAGATCAGCTTATCCTACCTAGCACGAACCTTCATTTGCGGTAATGGCTTGGGCCTGCCAACCTGGACATCGAACCTCACATCCCGCGAACGCGGAGCGTTGGACTCACATGACCCCCTCCACATCACTCACCATCAGGCTCGCTCGCGACAACGACCACGCGTCGCTCGCCACCCTCGCCCAGCTCGACAGCCGCCGCGCGCCGGCCGATCCGGTTCTCCTGGCGGAGGCCGACGGCGGCGTCGTCGCCGCGGTCTCGCTGCTCGACGGCGCTTCGGTCGCCGATCCGTTCCGCCCCACGGCTGACGTCGTGGACCTGCTGCGCGTGCGCGCCGCCGCCACGGCGACGGACGTCCCCGCCCGGCGCCACCTGCGCCTCGCTGCGGCTGCGCGGCGTGCCCTGCCCGTCTGAGTCCCTCCTCAGCCCCAGAGCGTTTCCACGCCCGTCGGCGTGGGACGCTTTGGCGTGATGAGCGAGCGCGCCGCCTCCCCGACGCCGCTCGCCGCGCCCGCGTGGAAGGTGTGGGCCGGCCTGTGGACGATCTACGTGATCTGGGGCTCGACGTACCTGGCGATCCGCATCATGGTACGGACCGTCCCGCCGCTGCTGGGCGCTGGGCTGCGCTTCGCCGTCGCCGGCGCCCTGATGCTCGCGCTGCTGCGCGTGCGCCGCGGGCCGCTGCGCATCACGCGCCGCCAGCTGATCTCCGCGGCGGTCGTCGGCACGCTGCTCGCCGCCGGCGGCAACGGCCTGGTGACCGTGGCCGAGCAGGATGTTCCGTCCAGCCTGGCGGCGCTCCTGATCGCCTCGGTCCCCCTGTGGGTCGTGGTTCTGCGCGCGCTGCTCGGCGAGCGCCCCGGCCGGGCCACGCTCGCGGGGGTCGCGATCGGCTTCGTCGGCGTGGCGCTGCTGCTGCTGCCGGGTGAGCAGCCGGCGGGCGTCAGTATCGCCGGGCTCCTGCTCGTCGTGCTCGCGGCGATCTCGTGGGCCACCGGCTCGGTCGCCTCGAGCCGCATCGACCTGCCGGACGATCCGCTCGTCTCGACCGGCTACCAGATGACGATCGCGGGGCTCCTCATGGTGGTCGCCGGAGCGGTCGCGGGCGAGCTCGGCGACATTCATTGGGGCGGTCTGTCGGCCGAGTCGCTGGGAGCCTTCGCCTACCTCATCTTCATCGGGTCGATCGTGGCGTACTCCGCCTACACCTGGTTGCTCCAGCACGCACCCGTGTCCCGGGTGTCGACGTACGCGTACGTGAACCCGGTGATCGCCGTCTTCCTCGGCTGGATCGTGCTGTCGGAGCAGATCACTGCGGTCACGCTCGTGGGAGCCGCCGTGATCGTGGCCTCGGTCGCTTTCATCGTGCGCCACGAGATCGCGCCGCCGCCGGACGAGACGGAGCTCTCCGAGGAGGACCGGCGCGCGCTCGAACGCGCGACCGTCTGACCACTAGGCTGCGGCCGCATGGCCGTTCCGGATATCCCGCTCGAGCCCTTCCGCTGGGACGACGGCGACCGCGTGATCCGCTTCGGCCGGGGGGCGCTTGCCGACGTGCCCGAGCTGGTGGACGAGGGCTATGTGCTGCTCACCACCGCGCGGGCGCGCGGGCGCGCGGGCGACCTGGCAGAGCGCGCCGCGGCGGTCCACGACGTGCCGGAGGGCCGCGTGGACGAGCTGGCAGGCGAGCTGCGCGACGAGGTTCGGGGCGACAGACTGCTCGCGCTCGGGGGCGGTCGGGTGATCGACGTGGCCAAGGCGCTCGCCGCGGCGGACCCCCCGCGCCGGGTGGCCGCCGTACCAACGACGCTCTCCGCGGCGGAGATGACGCGGGGGCACCGTCACGCCGTCGGCGTGGACCACGCCACCCGGCACGTGCGCCCTCACGTGGTCGTCAACGACCCGGCACTGTCGGCGTCGCAGCCCGAGCCCGGCCTGGCGGCCAGCGCGCTGAACGCCCTCGCCCACGCGGTCGAGGCGCCGCTGACGGTGCGGACGAACCCTGCGGCGACACTCGTGGGCCAAGGCGCGGTCCGCCTGCTGGCCGGCGGGTTCGCCGCCGAGGAGCCCGACCGTGACCGGCTCGCGCTGGGAGCGCTGCTCGCGGGCTGGGCCAGCGACGCCGCCGGCTACGGGCTGCACCACATCCTGTCCCAGACCCTCGTGCGACATACCACGATCGGCCATGCGCCCGCCAACGCGGTGATGCTGCCGCAGACACTGCGCGCCCTGGACCGTCGCCGTTCCGCGGAGATGGCAGCCATGGCCGACGCCGCGGGCGAAGACCTCGTGTCGATCGCCGCCCGCCTCGGTGCCCGCGCCGGTCCGCCCCGGCTGCGCGATCACGGCGTTCTCGCCGAGCAGCTCGCGGAGTGCGCCGACGCTGCGCTCGAGCGCAGCGACCTCCAGCTCATCCCCCCGTCCCCGGATCGCGACGAGGTCCTGGCGCTGTACGAGGCGGCCTGGTAGCCGCCGCGCCCCGGATGGGTTAGTTGCTGATCTTGAGGAGCACGATCGTGTTCACGGCGAACACGATCGCGAAGCCGATCGTCCAACGATTGAGGTTCCGCTCGACCAGCGAGCCGCCCCCGAGCGGCCCCGAGCCGGTACCGACGCCGAAGGCGCCCGAGAGCCCGGAGTCCTTGCCCGAGTGCATGAGGATCAGGAAGATCAGCACGATCGAGACGAACACCTGCAGGACGGAAAGGATCAACTCCATGACTCGGATAGGGTAGCCGAGGCATGGGAAACGCTGTCTTCGCCGCGATGTATGACCGCCTGATGGCGGGGACCGAGCGCGCGGGTCTCGCCGATCGCCGCGCGCGGCTGGTCGCCGCCGCGCGGGGCGCCACGCTCGAGCTCGGCGCCGGCACGGGCCTCAACCTGCGCCACTACCCGGCCGCTGTGACCGATCTCGTGCTGGCCGAGCCCGATCGCCACATGGCGCGCCGCCTGCGCGAGCGGCTCGCGAAGGCCGGGCGGCCGGCCGAGGTCGTGGAGGCTCCGGCCGAGCGGCTTCCGTTCGAGGACGGGCGTTTCGACACCGTCGTGGTCACGCTCGTGCTGTGCACTGTCCAGGACCCGGCACAAGCGCTGGAGGAGATCGCCCGTGTCCTCAAGCCGGGCGGGCGGCTGCTGTTCCTCGAGCACGTGCGCGCGCCCGACGGAGCCCGGCTGTCCCGCTGGCAGGATCGTCTCGAGCGCCCGTGGGGCTGGTTCGGCGGCGGCTGCCACCCCAACCGCGACACGGTCGCCGCGCTGGAGGCCTCGCCGCTGAGCGTCGAGTCCGCCGACCCCGGCGAGCTGCCGAAGGCGCCGCCGATCGTGCGACCGCTGGTCGCCGGCGTGGCCGTGCGCGACGCCTGAACGCGTAGGACGACGCACTCGCAGTACGTCGTAGGCCGTGGTCGAGTAGGGCGCGTGCTGGGAGTGTGCCGGTCGTACCCCGACGACCGAGGAGGTCTCAAATGAGCGTAGCCACAGACACGATCCGCAACGGGGTGGACACGGAGAAGATGTTCGCCACGCTGGACCTGATCAAGGAGCAGCCGGAGCTGGCGAAGTTCCAGTTCCGCGCCACCAACCGCTGGATCGACGGCGCCCACAACCGCTCGACGATCAAGGGCTTCTACGCCGCGGGCGGTGAGGACACCACTCGCAGCGAGGAGTTCCAGTGCGACGCGGGCGAGCCGGAGATCCTGCTCGGCACCGACACCGGGCCCAACCCGGCCGAGTACCTGCTGCATGGGCTCGCCGCGTGCCTGACGACGTCGATCGTCTACGTGGCCGCGGCGCGCAAGGTCGAGCTCACGTCCGTCGAGTCGACCCTCACGGGCGACATGGACGTGCGCGGAGCGCTCGGCGTGGACGACGAGCCCCGCAACGGGTTCGAGCGCATCGGCGTGTCGTTCCGCGTGACCGGCAACGCGCCGGAGGAGAAGCTCCGGGAGATCGTCGAGCGGGCCCAGAGGCGCTCGGCGGTCTACGACATGGTCAGCAACGGCGTGCCCGTGGCCGTGGAGGTGACGAGCGATTGAACGCTCGCATGCAATCCCGTGGCCGGAGCCACGCTCCGGCCACGGGGCATGACGAGCGGATTGGAGATTTTGCGATGCCGATCGAACTCACAGCTCATACCGATGCCGGCGCCCGCCTCGTGGCGATTGCCGAGGAGCTCTCCGAGGAGCTCGCCGCCCGCGCCGCGGAGCACGACCGCGACGGCAGCTACCCCTTCGAGGCGATCGACGCGCTCAAGGCGGCCGGCTACTTCGCGGCACCCGTCCCCGTCGAGCTCGGTGGGCTCGGCGTCTCGTCGGCGCACGATCTCGTCGTCGCTTCGAGCCGCCTGGCACGCGGCGACGCCTCCGTGGCGATCGGCGTGAACATGCACCTCGTCGCGGTGCTCAACATGGAGCGCCGTCGCCAGGTCGCGGCCGCGGCCGGGGCGGAGCGCCGTGCCCGCGCCTTCACCTCGTCGCTCGAGCAGATCGCCCGCGACGGCGTCGTGCTGGCCGCCGCCATCAGCGAGCCCGGACAGGACCTCACGCGGCCCGGAACGCTTGCCACCCGCACCGCATCCGGGTGGCGGATCGACGGCCGCAAGATGTTCTGCACCATGTCCCCCGCCGCCACGGATCTCTACGTGGCCGTCACCTATGCCGACGGTGAGGGCACCGAGCGTTACGCGTACGCCATGGTGCCCACCGACGCTCCCGGTGTCGTGGTGCACGACGACTGGGACGCGCTCGGCATGCGTGCGTCGGGCAGCAACTCGATCTCGCTCGAGGGGGTCGAGCTGTCCGAGTCCGGCGTGCGAGGGGGCTTCCGAGCCGGCGACCCGCTGCCGTACATGGAGCGCAATCTGGTAGCCGGACTCTTCCACGCCGCGGCCTCGCTGGGCATCGCCGAGTCGGCCGACGGGATTGCCCGGCGCGGCATCGCCGGGCGCATCAACGGCGATGCGCGCCCACGCATGCAGGTGGCCGACAACGCCGTCGACCTCGCGGCGGCGCGCGGGGTCCTGTCGCGCGCGGGTGGGCTGATCGACGAGCACCGCGCCGCCAACCCGGCGTCCGACGGCTGCGCCGACGAGCTCGGTGCGCTGTTCGCCGAGGCCCAGGCGGCCAAGGCGTTCGTCAACGAGGCGGCCGCCCGCATCGTGGAGCGCGCCCTTGCCCTCTCGGGCGGCGCCGGCTACGTCAACGGCAGCCCGCTCGCGCGCGCGTACCGTGATGTCAAGGCCGGCTCCTTCATGCACCCGCTCGGCGCCAACCGGGCCTACGACTACCTCGGCCGCGTCGCGCTCGGCGAAGAGGCGCCGCTCCACTGAGATGGCGCTCGCGGCTTCAGCCCCCGCCGCGCCGGCGCCCGACGCGCGCTCGTTCCGCGAAGCTCTCGGCAGGTTGGCGACCGGCGTCGCCTTCGTGACGGCCGCGCCGGACGGCGAGCCCGCCGGGTTGATCGTCAACTCGCTCACCTCCGTCTCGCTCGAGCCGCCCCTGGTGTCGTTCTGCCCGTCCCGCAGCTCGCTCACGTGGTCTCGTATGCGACGGGTAGGGCGCTTCGGCGTCAACGTGCTGGGGCGACAGCACGAGCCGTTCGCAGTCCGAGCCGCCCCTGCCGGCGCGGATCGGTTCGCCGGCCTGAACTGGGAGCTCGCGCGCGGTGGTGTACCGCTGCTCAGCGACGCCCTCGCCACCCTCGAATGCGAGATCGTCGCCGAGCATCCCGCCGGCGATCACTGGATCGTGGTCGGGCGAGTCGACGACCTGCGCATCTCGCCGATGGAAGACCCGCTCGTCTTCTTCGCCGGCGCATTCGGCGCCGTGCAATCGCGGGTCTGAGCGCTCACATCGAGCGGCGGCGCAACGGCTCCATCTGCAGGACCGTGATGCGGCGGCGCTCGGTGCGCACCCAGCCGAGCCCGCGCAGGGCGTGCAGCGCCTTGCCGACCGCCTCGCGCGACGATCCCGTCCACCCGGCCAGTTCCTCCTGGGAGAGCGGGAGCGTGATGCGCACCCCGTCCGTCACAGCCTCCCCGTAGCGTTCGGCGAGCTCGACCAACCGCGCCGCCACGCGCCCGAGCGTGTCGTGCGCGCCGAACTCGACGCGCTTGCGATCGGCGTCGCGCAGCCGGCGGGCGAGCATCTCCAGGAGCAGGATCGCGACGCGCGGGTGCGCGGAGAGGAACGCCCTGAAGTCAGTCGCCGCCACGACAGCCGCGTCGACGGGCTCGAGTGCGCCGACCGTGGCCGAGCGCGCTCCGCCGTCGATCGCGGACAGCTCGCCGAGCAGGTCGCCCGGCCCGCGGAACGCCAGCACCACCTCCTTGCCATCTGGGGTGACGGTGGAGACCTTCACGCGCCCGGAGAGCACCACGACGATCGCGTCGGATCCGCCGCCCTCGTGGAACACGGTGGCGCCGCGCCGATAGCGCCGGCGACGGCCTCGCCCCAGCAGGTCGGAGCGCTCCGCCTCCTCGAGCACGGAGAGGAAGCCGGTCGCGGTCGGCGCGGGTGCGGCCCCCGGGTCCATGGCGCGACCCTACCTGGCCGCCAATGCGTAAAACGACCTGTTCAGCACCGCGAGGACGTGAGACAGTCACGCCATGGCGACGGTGATTGGAAGTGAGCGACGGGAGCTGAGATCACGCGAGCCGATGCGCGCTCGCTACCCCGACGACGAGGGCCACGTCGAGCGCGACGGGGTGCGCAGCTTCTACGAGGTGTACGGCGAGGGCGAGCCGACGCTGCTGCTGCTCCCCACCTGGTCCCTGGTGCACTCCCGCTTCTGGAAGGCGCAGATCCCGTACCTGGCCCGTCAGTTCCGGGTCGTCACGTTCGACGGCCGCGGCAACGGCCGCTCCGACCGGCCGGTCGGGCCAGAGCACTACGGCCCCAACGAGTTCGCCGCCGACGCCCTGGCGGTCCTCGACGCGACCGGCACGGAACGGGCAATCACCGCCTCGATCTCCGCCGGCACGCTCTGGAACCTCTTCCTGTGCGCCAACCACGCCGAGCGCGTGGACGGGGCCATCTTCATAGGACCGCTGTTCCCGGACGGCGAGGAGTGGCCGGAGTGGACGCGGGCGAGCCTGCTCGAGCGCCGCGACCGCTACGAGGGGCCGGAGGGCTACAACGTTCACAATATCCGCGAGAACCTGGGCGACTTCGCGCAGTGGTGGGCCGAGCAGGTCTGCGTCGAGCCCCACTCCACGATGCCGATCGAGTATGTCGTCGAGTGGGCGCTCGACACCGACGGCGAGCGGATCGCCGACACGCTCGGACCCGTCGAGGCGTTGGGACTACCGACCATGGGTGACGTCCTCCGCGCGGGCCGCGATACGTTCGTGGAGATGGCGCGCGCCGTCCGCTGTCCGACGCTCGTCCTGCAGGGCGAGCTCGACCCGGTCACGCCGCCGAGCTGGGGCGCGGCGATCGCCCGCGAGACCGGCGGGCGCCTGCAGCCCCTCCTGGAGACCGCCCACTCCACGGGGCGCAAGCCGGTGGCGATCAACCTCGCGATGCGCGACTTCACCCGCGAGGTGACCGATGGGCCGCGCCCGAGCGACCCCACGCTTCACCACAACGGCGACGGACGCCCGCGGGCGCTGATGATCTCCTCCCCGATCGGCCTCGGCCACGCGCGCCGCGACCTCGCGATCGCCCGCGAGCTGCGCGCGCTCCAACCGGACCTGCAGATCGATTGGCTCACCCAAGACCCGGTCACGCGGCTGCTCGAGGCCGAGGGCGAGTCGATCCACCCGGCCAGCCGGCATCTGGCCAACGAGTCGCGGCACTTCGAGAGCGAGTCGGCCGAGCACGACCTGCACTGCTTCCAGACCTTCCGCCGCATGGATGACGTCCTCATCAACAACTTCATGGTCTTCCACGACGTCGTCGAGCAGGGCGCGCACGACCTGTGGATCGCCGACGAGGGTTGGGACGTCGACTACTACCTGCACGAGAACCCGTCGCTCAAGCGCGCGCCGTACGCCTGGCTGACCGACTTCGTCGGCTTCCTCCCGGTCGAGGACGGCGACGAGCGCGAACGCTTCCTCACCGCCGACTACAACGCCGAGATGGTCGAGCACATCGCGGCGTATCCCAGCCTGCGCGACCGCGCTGTGTTCGTCGGCAATCCCGAGGACATCGTGCCGGAGCCGCTCGGGCCCGACCTGCCGCTGATCCGCGACTGGACCGAGGACCATTTCGCCTTCGCCGGGTATGTGACGGGGATCGACCCCGCGTCGCTGGCCGATCGCGACACCCTGCGCGCCGATCTCGGTTACGGGCCCGACGAGCGGGTGTGCGTCGTCACGGTGGGCGGTTCGGGGGTGGGGACCGACCTGCTGCGCCGCGTCATCGCCGCCTATCCGGAGGCCAAGCGCGGTGCGCCGGACCTGCGCATGATCGTGGTCGCCGGCCCGCGCATCGACCCCGACTCGCTTCCCTACCTCGACGGGCTCGAGGTCCTCCCCTACGTCCACGATCTCTACCGGCACCTGGCGGCCTGCGACCTGGCGGTCGTCCAGGGCGGGCTGACGACTGCCATGGAGCTGGCGGCGGGCCGCCGGCCGTTCCTGTACTTCCCGCTCAAGCACCACTTCGAGCAGCGCATCCACGTCGCCCACCGGCTCGACCGCTACGGCGCCGGCCGGCGGATGGAATACGACGACAGCCCGCCCGACGCGATCGCCGAGGCGATCGTCGCCGAGTTGGGCCGGGAGGTCGACTACCGCCCGGTCGAGACCGACGGCGCGCGCCGCGCCGCCGAGCACCTCGCGGAGCTGCTGCGATGACGGTCACGACGCGTGCCACGCCTGCCGAGCAGACCCGCGCGCGCTACCCCGACCAGGAGGGCTTCGTCGAGCGCGACGGCGTGCGCACGTTCTACGAGGCCTACGGCGAGGGCGACCGAACGATCCTCCTGCTCCCCACCTGGTCGCTGCTTCACTCGCGCGTGTGGAAGGCGCAGATCCCCTATCTGTCGCGCCACTTCCGCGTCGTCACCTTCGACGGGCGCGGCAACGGCAAGTCCGATCGCCCGTCGGAGCCGGACGCCTACGCGGAGCCGGAGTTCGCCGCCGACGCGCTGGCCGTGATGGCCGCGACAGACACGCAGCAGGCGGTCCTCGTCTCGCTCTCGCGGGGTGCCGAGCGGTCGCTGCACATCGGCGCGAGCCACCCCGAGCGGGTCGCCGGCATGGTGTTCATCGCGCCGGCCCTGCCGCTGCCCCCGGTCGTGCCGCGTCACGCCGCCGAGGAGACGTTCGTCACGCCTCGCGAGTCCTACGAGGGCTGGGAGAAGTGGAACAAGCACTACTGGCTCGAGCACTACGAGGACTTCCTCGACTTCTTCATCTCCCAGATCTTCACGGAGCCGCACTCGACCAAGCAGCGCGAGGACGCGATCGGCTGGGCGCTCGAGACCGACCCCGAGACGCTCGCCGCGACGCAGCTCGCGCCACGGCTCCAGGACGAGGACAGCGTGCGGGAGCTGACGGCCCATATCCGCTGGCCGGTCCTCGTGGTTCACGGACGCGACGATGCCGTCCGGCCCCACGACTCCGGTGCGGCGCTCGCCGAGATGACCGGCGGTGCCCTGGTGACGATGGAAGGCTCGGGACACGGTCCGCAGGGCCGCGATCCGGTCCAGGTCAACCTTCTGCTGCGCGACTTCGTCGATCCCACGGTGGCACGGCCCCGCGCCTGGACCCGCGGGAAATCGCGGCCCAAGCGCGCGCTCTACGTCTCCTCTCCGATCGGCCTCGGCCACGCACGACGCGACGTGGCGATCGCCAAGGAGCTGCGCGGGCTCCACCCGGACCTCGAGATCGACTGGCTGGCCCAGAATCCCGTGACGAAGGTGCTGGAGGGAGAGGGCGAGCGCATCCATCCGGCGAGCGAGTACCTGGCCAACGAGTCCAGCCACATCGAGTCCGAGTCGGCGGAGCACGACCTGCACTGCTTCCAGGCCTGGCG
>Ga0066652_100000659_pt1 | contig 16817 bp, 12 predicted proteins | sample GraSoiAngelo_101_FD_71413 | JGI IMG/M metagenome (GOLD analysis project Ga0066652, IMG submission 71413) | Grasslands soil microbial communities from the Angelo Coastal Reserve, California, USA - 14_0903_02_30cm | ecosystem: Environmental > Terrestrial > Soil > Grasslands | place: USA...
GGTGCCGGCCGCGGGCACCACGATCCGCAGTGTGAACCGGGTGGCATCGGCCGGATTCGCGATCGTACGGACGGAGTACTGCCGCGCCCAGATGCCGGCGTTCCTGGCGGTCAGCGTGATCGTGCCATGCACAGCGGTCGCTGGCCCTGCCGGAATGGCGCCGGCCGCAGTGGACGTATTGACGATACGGGCGATGATCGCCTGGCTGCCGCCATTCTGGAAGAAATGCGACACCGAATATCCGAGCAGGCTCCTGGCATCCAGCCCGCCGAACCTGCGCTCGTATTCCGCCCAGCTGTTCACCGGGGTGGCACGGTCGGTGTCGCCCTTTGGCGCCCATCCCACGAAGAGCGTGATGGACGTCGCCACGCCGGCGATCGACCGGACGCCGCTCGGAACCTCTTCGATGTAGACGCCGGGATAAGTCAGCGGTACTGGCATCAGTTACGTCCTCTCGGGTTGTCGTCTCGGCGAAGCGCTACTTCGGTTTCTTGTCCTTCTTGTCCTTCTTCGCGGCCTTGTCGCTGCCGTCGGACGCCTGGTCGGGCTGCGGCGTCCGCCGATACACGAAGGCGTCGAGCGACGCCGTCTTCGCGGCGCCGTTCTTGATCACCAGCTGCTTCGGCACGGTACCGAGCAGCGCGAGAGCGCCTCGGGTGAGTACCAGTGGCTCCGTGAGCGCAATCCGCTTCCCGCCCTTGGCGCCCTTGCCTCCGCTCGAGGTGCGCACCGTGAGCTTCTCGTCGTACAGGTCCGAGCGCAGCACGACCAGCTCGAGCTCGTCCTTCGCCGCGGCCGGGATGTCCACCGTCCGCTCCTCGTTCGGCTTCACGACTTCCTGCACCTGGGTCAGGGCGTTGTACGGCTGCGCGTCGCTCGGCACCACGATCGTCGCCAGCCCTGCCACCTGGATGTTCAGCGCCCAGCTCAACGTGCCCATGCGTGCTCTCCCTGTTTGTCGGCTTCGCTGGAAGCGAGGGAGCGCACGTTGGGCGATCATCGGCGAGCGGGAAATCAGCCCGAGGATCTGAATTGGGACTGCCTGATGCTCATCCAGGCAGGGCGCCGGAGGGCTCAGGGTGGGACTGGATTCTTAATGAATCCAAAGGATCATGGACCCGATGACGCCTCTGGACGACCCACCCTGATGCGGGATACTTTGGGTGCCGCCGGCAGACGAGTGCCCGCCGCTGGAGTTGCGTGACGCATCCGGCCCGGATGCGAGGTCGACACGGTGGTCGCCATGACGATTCATCACGAGGCCAACGGGAACGGTACGGCCGGTGCCAGCAATGGCCGGCGGTCCTGCCGCGTCCTCGTGGTTGTTCGCGTTCGGATCTACCGCGACCATCTCTGCCAGATGCTCCGGGAGGCGGGAATCCAGATTACCGGATGCGCCGAACGCCTCGCGACACTGCCTGAGCCGCGCGACCTGGCCGACGTCATCCTCTTCGACGTCGGCGCGCCGGACGCAGTGGAACAGATTCGCGCCTTCCGCACGGTGTTGCCGGACGCGGTCGTGATCGCGTTCGCGGTCAGCGACGACGACGATGACGTGGTGCGATTCGCCGAAGCCGGGGCGTCCGGCTACGTCTCACGCGACGCGAAGGCGACGGAAGAGGTCGTGGATGCGGTGCTGCGTGCCGCGCGCGGTGAAGTGGTCTGTAGTCCCCGAACGACTGCATCGCTCTTTCGCCGCCTGGCGAGCCTGTCGCCGCCGGCGACCCCACCGGCCAAATCGGCAACGCTGACGCCGAGGGAAGTCGAAGTGGTGGAGCTCATCGATCACGGCCTCTCCAACAAGGAGATCGCGCGCCGGCTGTCGATCTCGCTGACGACCGTGAAGAATCACGTGCATCACGTCATCAAGAAGCTGCACGCCAAGCGCAGGGGCGACGCGGTACATCGCCTCCGCAGCCATACTTGAACACGCATCTCAGCGTACGATGCCGATGACGCCAGATTTTCCTGCCCAAGCCCCACCACCGATTACGTTGCCGCCGCTCAGTGCTGCCGACGAGCACCGGCGTCTTGCTGAGGCACTCGTGGGTCTCCACCACGTCATGCGCATCGTGGTGACGTACGGGGAATTCTTCCTGCCCGGCGAAGCCGTCGAAGAGGTGCGCGCCGCATGGCGGGAATCAGATCCGCTGCTGGCAGAGCTGATCCAGGACATTGCCGATGGACCCGATCTGGATAACAGCGTCGACCTCGAGCCAGGTCATCTCCTGGGTGCGTCGGGGAGGATGAAGCGCGAATTCCTGAATCGGGAGTACCCAGCCTTCATGGCGCGCTGGGGTTCCAGGCCGGAGAAGAAGGTCCAGCTCCAGCGAGCACGAAAGCGCGCAGCACAGCTCGCCGACGCGGGCGCAACGGTGCTCGGCTCGATTCCGGGCGGTGAGCCGTTCGCGGAGGTTGTCGACATGATCGGCAAACATGTCCTCCACCGGTTCAAGCGCGGCTATTGAAATACCTGCGGGAGGCTTCACATGCGATTCGATACTCCTCCGTACTACCTGTACTGGTTCGTCGTCGTTGCGTCCGCGATTCCGTACTGGGCGCTGTGTCTCTCGTATCGGCGCATTCGCGAACAGCGCATCGATGAGACGGCCGCTCGCCTGAAGAAAGGAGACACGGCGCGTGCGTACGCGGAGACGTACGGCAAGGAGAGCGTCACAGCGGCGCTGGAGCAGTGGTCGCACTGGACCACATACGTCAGCCCCGTGCTGCTCGTGTCCTTCATCGTGGCAGGATTCACCGTCAGCGCACTCTCGATCGCTGGATTGCCATTGCCCGGCCTGTCGGATGTGTTGATCAGGAAACTGTCCACGACGTCCCTGGCCACGCTCGCTGGCGCCTTCGGCGCCTACCTGTTCAGTCTCGACAGTCTGGTGCGACGACATGCCGTGGCGGATCTCTCGCCGGCAACATTGGACGCCGCGTGGGTGCGCATCTCGATCGCGGCGGGTGTCGGGGCCGTGTTGAATGGTGCGGGTGCGCCGGCGCCGCTGGGGATTCCCGCCGCGTTCGCCGTCGGCACGCTTCCGCTGAGCGAGATCTGGGCGTTGGTCCGGGAAAAGACGAGCGTCAAATACAAACCCGGCGCGGCCTGGGAATCAGACCTGTATCTGCTTCAAGGTCTGACGCGGCCCGTCTGCGATCGGCTGTTGGAGGAGGACATCGACAGCATCCAGCGACTGGCGGCCGTCGACCCTGTTCGACTGCTGTGCCGCACCAACATCGAATGGAACGTCATCCTTGACCTGATCGATCAGGCCCTGCTGGTGAATTTTGTGGGCGACAAGATCACCGCGTTGCGGCCCATCGGAATCCGCGGATCCATCGAGATGGCGGATTTGGCGGAGCGCAGCCCGGACGAGGAGAACACGGCGGAGGAGATCGAGCAGGGAAAGCGGATGCTCGAGGTCGTGGGCAAGGCGCTCGGCACCAATGCGGACGCTGCGTTCAATATCGCGTATGCACTGTCGAACGATGCGCTCGTCCAGTTTACGTGGGAGCAATGGGATTCAGCATTCGGCTTCGCGGAGAAGAGGACGGCGAAAAAACGGGCCCGCGAGAAAGCCGGACCGGTCGCGCCCAAAGTGCCCCCGGACGCTCACCCAGTTCGACCGCCGGGTGATAATCTGAAGCCGGCGGTCAACAAACCCGCGGGAAAGAAGTAGAATGGGCTACGCGTTACCCCGCCCCGACCGAATGCCATCGTCCGACCGCAGGATCCCGACTGGCGCGATCCGAATCGCCCTGCCTGACGCGACGCAGCAGAAGGACTATTCCTGCGGCGCGTCATGCCTGCAGTCCATTTGCAAGTTTTATGGCGTAGGCCCAGATGAAGAGTGGGAGTATGTCGATGCGCTCGGGATGGATCACCGCATCGGCTCCCACCCCTTTCAGATCGTGCGCCTTGCGCGGCGTCTGGGGTTGACCGTGCGCGAATATCAGCCGATGACGACGGCGCAGCTGCGCGGCGAGCTCCAACGGCGTCATCCGGTGATGCTCATGATCCAGGCGTGGGCTGATCCAGTGGGCCGTGGATCCCGCGCGCGGCTTCCCAGCTACGCGAAAGACTGGAAGGACGGACACTGGGTTGCGGCCATCGGCCAGGACAGGGACGGTTTCTTCTTCGAGGATCCTTCGCTGGAACAGATCCGCGGATATCTGTCCGAGTCGGAGCTGGACGAGCGATGGAGAGACACGGGGCCGCACGGAAAGCGGATGCCGCGCTATGGCGCGGCCATCTGGCATCCGCGCCGCCGCGTTTCCGCGTACGAGACTCGGGCCGCGCGGATCGAGTAGAGCGCGTGGGTTTCGAACCGCAGAAGTTCTTCGTTGGGCTGGTTGATTTCTTCGCCATCCTCATGCCCGGCGCGCTCGTCGCCTATGTGGGCCGTGCGTGGCTCGCGCGCGCGCGATACGGGGCGTACTCCCCGATCGAAGGCACCGAAGCGTGGATGATCCTGTTGTTCGCCAGCTATCTCCTGGGCCACGTCATTTTTCTCCTTGGTGCGCTCCTCGACGACTGGGCGTACGACCCGTTGAGAAACGGAACACCCCACGGCCAGATGCGGCTACTTGCCGATGGCAAACGACCGTACGGCCGCTTTCTCACATGGTTGGCGGCCAAGATGTTCGGTAGAAATCCAGACGCCGCCGTCATCCAGGCGCAGCGCATGAAGGCTCGCGCGCTGAGCGCGCTCGAGGCCGAGGATGCGATCAACGCGTTCCAGTGGTGCAAGGCGCGGCTGTCGAAGGAGCTGCCTGAGGGGTTGGTCGCCGTGCAGCGCTTCGAGGCCGACTCCAAGTTCTTTCGGAGCTTCTGCGTGGTGCTGATCGCCGCTGTCGCCGTATTTCTCGCGCGGGCCGACTGGGCGAATGCCGCGATCGCGGCGGTGCTGCTGCTGCCAGCGTTCTGGCGTTATATCGACCAACGATTCAAGTCGACGCAGCAGGCGTATTGGTCCACGCTCGTCCTCGAGACTTCGAAGACACCGCCCGCTACCGCCGTCGCGGCGGCCGCGCATAACTTGGCCCAGGCGCCGCTTCGACCGACGCGCGCGGATGGACTCACGCATGCCGGTGGCGTCGTATTTCGTCGCAGCGGACGCAGCATCGAGTACCTCATCGTGCAGGCGAGTCGCGACCGCACGCAGTGGGTGCTTCCGAAGGGCCATATCGAATTCGGTGAGACCGTCGCCGAAACCGCGGTGCGCGAGGTGAACGAGGAGACTGGTGTGCTCTCGGCTGTGCGAAGCTGGGTCGACGATGCAGCGGTGGGTCCCCAGCAGGACATCCTTTGCCGCTTCTACTTGATGGAGGCCCCGCCGTCGAGCGCAACAGGGAACCGCCAGCGTACCGGTAAGGCGGCTCCGTCAGAAAAGCGACAGCACGCATGGAAGGCGCTTGCGGACGCGCTCAACCAACTCACCTTCGCCGAAAGCCGTGTGTTGGTCGAAAAGGCGGATCAACGTCGCGCCGAGCTGCAAGCACAGAAAGCGAGTACCTGATTCGCTGATTGAGTGCTCGTAGAGCCCTACGCTACACCCTGTTAGGCAATCCGCAAGAGCGGCGGGCTCGACCAGCGCTCGTCAGAAACTCACACTGTCGTGCTATGAAACGCCGATGTACGTTGGCGTGTCCTTCCGACAAGTGTTTGCTAATGAAACTTTCCGCGAAGGCAGAAGACTCGATGCCAGGAAGGCATCGGTGGTGCGAAGGAGCACTTCGCGCCCTCGCAGCGATGCTCGCGTTGCTGACGCTTACCCCTACGAAATCGTTCGCGCAGATGTCGAGTGTGCGTGACTCGCGCGATGGACGGCCTTTCATCCTGTTTGTCCATGGACGATCTCAGGAGGGGCGTTCGGATTCGGCCATTGTGTTTGAGTGGCTTGGCGCAATGAAGGAAGGTCTCAAACGTGCCGGCGATTCAACTCTATTCGACTCCGGTGATGTCGCTTTCGTCATGTATCAGCACTTCTACGAGACACCGGCGCATCGAGACGAACGGTGTCCTGGCGGACGACCAGTCAGTGCGGGCATTGCGGATGGTGACGTCGTTGAGAAAGCATTCCGGAATGCGGCGATTCAGAAAGGTGATACGCGCTCGGCCAAGGACGTCAGCCTGGACATGTTGCGTGCGGGACTCGCTCGGATGCCAAATACCACGCAGACGCTCGGTCTCTGGCGAGCGGAAGACACCAGGTTGTATCTGGACCGCGCAACCGTGGAACACTGTTCCACGGATAGAGCACTGGTGCACGGGTTCCAGGCCGCACGCGGGCGGCCGCTTATCATCGTCGCGCACAGCATGGGCGGATTGGTCGACTACGATGTGTTGACCCGTGACACTGCTCTCGTGTCCGGCGTTCGCGTCGTGCGACTCATCACACTCGGCACCCAAGTCGGGTTTCGCCCCATGGCCGAGAGCCTCACTGGGCGTGCTGACATTCCGTTTCCATATCCGCGCGTCGGTCGCTGGGTGAACATCCACGATGTGGACGACCCGGTCGGATGGCCCACGTACGACGTGACCAAGGAACTGTTTGCGCCAAACGCTGAAACGGGTGTGCCGCCGATCGACATCCCGATTCATATGGACAATGCGTATCACCACGCGATCTCCGGCTACCTCTCGCATCCTGTCGTGGTACATGCGATCGCGGGGGCGTGGTGCAAGGAAGCGAAGCCGCGCCCGGCAACCTGTGACAGGTTTGCATTCGAGGACGTTGGACCGGGAAACGGTCCTCCCGGAGTTCCGGCGTGGAATCTGATCGCCAAGCGTACCGTGCGCTTCGGCGGCGCGGCGGCTCTCGGGGCCATCGCTGGCGCCGTGATAGCCCGCAATGACGATTACGTGGCGTCGAGGAAATGGCCCACGATCGCGTTGACAGGCGGGGGCGCCGTGATGGGCGCGCTCGTCGCACTCGCATGGGATCGGTGGTTCCCGAATCAGTAGCTGTCAAGCGCCAAGTCATGAGTCCGGCGGCATCGCGCTTCACGAGCACTCGCTGCCTGGTGCACAATCGATGATCCACGAGGAGCCTCACGTGACGATTGCGCGAACGATTGTACCGATTGCCCTCGCGGCCGCGCTGGGATGCCACAAGCAACCTGCGGCACATCCGCCGATCCCCGCGCCGTTTCACATCTACCCCGCCGATTCGGTCCGCACTGATCCCAACGGCTTCCTTCTCAACCCGCGCTGGCATGGGGGCGCCCACGACGGATTGCCTGATATCGAGGAGGACTGTCGCTTCCGAGCCCGTACCGGTCACCTCGAACGTCGCGATCTCTTCACCACGAGGCCGCACTGTCTCTCCGACGCCGAGCGCGAACTCGTAAGCCTCAACGAATCATCGCCGCCACTGGGACTTGGCATCGTGTGTGTCACCGGCGGGAAGACGGGCCAGGTAAAAGGCCATGTCAACTGGTTTCCGGTGACCGTCACTGGTCAGATGGTCTGGAAGTCGTTCTCGAGCGGGGTCGGCGATCGCGACCTGAACATCGATTTCATCACGCCGGATTCGAGCGCTGCCGCGACCACCGGCAACGCCACGTTTCCCACGTACAGGGACGTTCCCGGTTATCACCTGGAATCGTACTACGATGAAACGCTTCGGGTATTTCAGGGCGTACAGAACAGTTTCTGGCGCACCCTGAAGTCCGTGTACAAGCGCGGGGATGAGGCCCATGCGCTCATCGATGATCGCTTCGCCATCGTCACAGGTGTGTATGGGGTGGATGCCGTTCACGGCAATCATGCCGAGCTGCACCCCGTGCTCGCCATGTCCGTTCTGGTGGATACGAGCACGGTGGGTGGCGCCCTTCGCGAGCGTTGGGCGGTCATGCTGCGGAACCAGGGAGGCGAGGGCGACTGCGCGGCGGGTACTCTCCCGCTTCAGACCGTCCCACTCGATTCGGCGTTTCAGGATTTCTTCATCAATCTCGGGGCCTGGGGCGGGCGTGTGCCGTCCATGAACATGCTGCAGGAGCAGCCCATACCCGTCCCGGCACCGACTGCCGTCATGGCGCACGATTCCATCTACCTGCGCATCGTACATCCGCAGCCGGTGCCCGGAGCGCAGGATTTCGTGTTCTTTGGAACCTTCTATGTGGATTGGCCAAGTCCGGACCGGGGGATATGGGCTCGCCGCTTCGACAAGTTTGTCCTTCCAGGCGGGCCGCCGATAAAGAGCGTTGCGCTGACCGTGGGTGACGCTCCTCCAGCTCTCGTGACGCCTCTGGGGAAGGCCACCCATGCGCCGCAGGCGAACCCGCCGGTGCTCGCGCGGAAAACACAACCTTGGCCACAACACGCCGAAGCGGGATCGCTCGACTGTCGATCGGTGAATAAGTCAGACCCGCTCTGCTTCAAGGCATCGCGCTGGCTCATCGGGTACGCCGCTGTCGAAGGATGGAAATTCCCCGAGCTTGGCAACTTTCGATACCCTCATAGCAGCTACTTCGAGGGGGAAGGCTTCGGCAAATCGGTTCTGAATTACGTCATCTACTCGCTCGGTGACCGATGGGATTTCCGTGTGGAGCGGCATAGGCCGAAGCCTGGAACAAGGGACTTCGGAAAGGGGCAGCCAACGACATGTCTTGGCCATGCCTATGCCTCCTCGGATGCCCGGTGTGGTTTCGCGGTTCGATGGAATCCCTACCTGTCGCCCAACACGGTTCGATTCACCGAGAACATCGTGTTGATGCCGTATACGGCCGGATCGCTCGGCGTCTCCATCCTCGACCGTCCCGGCGAGCCATTGTATCACGGCGTCGGGTTTGCAACCGGATTCGGACTCGGATTTCACCTCGACCTATGGAACAACGAGGTGTTTGTGGAGCGACAGATCACCACGCGAAGCTGGTATCAGGATCAATGGGTTACGACGGTGGGTCTGTTACTGCCGTTCTTCAGGTCCGATGCGCACTGATCATTCCATGAGACACCGACGGATCGCAGCTCTAATCGGCATGGCGGGATGGCTGTCGGGGACCGGCTGCGTGCTCGTGCCAACCTTGCGGAGCGTTCTGCGCCCGAACGCCGACGATGTCGTGGTACGCTCATACAATATTCCTGACCAGTCCACGTGGAAGCCAACGCACTTCATAGCGGGTGCCGCTCGCGCGGATATCACGCCGCCCCCCGGCTACTCCACGGGGGGCCACGGACCTTCGGCCGGCTTCGCGCGAGCGTACTGGACCAGGTTGTACGCGCGCGCCTTTTTCTTTTGCGACACGGCCGGCCATCCATTGATCCTGGTGTCCGCTGACCTCTTCGCCCTGCCAGGAGGACTCGCGGAGCGTGTCACGCGTAGCGTGGTCACCCGCTGGGCGCAGCAGGGATTGGCAATCCCGCGCGACGCGATCATCATCGCGGCCACCCACACGCATCAAAGTCCGGGCAATTTCATGACCGCCCGGGTCTACAACCAGTTCGGATCCAAGTACGACGGATTCGACCGCGAGCTATTCGAGTTTCTGGAACGGCAGGTCACTGCGGCAATCGATTCGGCGATCGGCGGCGCCCGGACATCCGGCGTAGCCACGCTGGAAATTGCGACGGGCGCGGTGTCGGACTCGGTGCTGATGAACCGATCGCCTCACACGTACCTCGCCAATTGGAACGCCCAGGCTCTAATGGATGCGCTGAATCCTTCGACTGTGCGGTGCACCCCGCGCATGACACGGGGTGAAGCCGCGAGCACCGGTTGGGATCTGCCGGGCTGCCCGCGACTGCGCGCGACGGATCGATCAGTGACAGTGCTCAACATCCGTCGAGGCCCGGATATCGTAGGCGAGCTCGTGTTCCTCAGCGCGCATCCCACGGTGCTCGAGCACAGTGCGCCGGTCTACAGCAGCGATTTCACGGGCGTAGCGGTCGACGAGCTCGAGAGGCGCGAGCAATCCGGCGGAGCGCGCCCGATCGTCGCCTTCTTCAATGGCGCTGAAGGGGACATCGTGGCCCAACGGGACGTGCGTGACTTCAACGAGGTCGCGCGCATGGGTCAGATGCTTGCGCGGAACGTCGCGCTCATTCAGCAGACTTCGCGGCCGATGCGCGCGACGTCGATTGTGTCGCGGCGAGCCGTGCTGACGCCCAACCGTCACTATGCACCGGGGGTTGACCTGGCGGATCCACTTTTTGGAGCGGCGGCGCTCGGTGGCGGGGAGGACGACCGGACGGTTCTCTACCTGTTAGGCTGGCGTGATGGCCTGAATCGCACGCCGATGGAGGGACAAGGGCTCAAATTTCCGGCGCTGGACTCCGACCTCTTGCCCGTACGGATCACCCGAAAGACCGCTCCACCTGACGCGTTCGCCCCGGAACTGCCGGTCACCTTTGCACGGATCGACTCGTTCGGCGTGGTCGGCGTTCCAGTCGAAATGAGCATGGCGCAGGGCGCTGCGCTACACGCAGCAGTGGGCGCGCATGGCCGAACCGAGATCGTTGGACTCGCCAACGAGTATGCGTCGTACCTCGCGACGTCCGACGAGTACGCGCTGCAGGAGTACATGGGTGCATCGACGATCTTCGGTCCGAACGAGGGACGCACCATCGTATGGAGCACCTCCTGCCTGAGAGAGCAATTCGTACGCGACGCAGCGTGTGCATCGATCATGCAGCAGCGTACGGGAGACGTGCCGGGTCGCCGATACGAGCCAGGAAAGAAACCGGATCGTTCCTCTGACGCGCCGCAATTTGGGGCGGCACTGGTAGGTGAACGACTCGATGCAGTCGATGATGGGTTTGCTCACGTGCTCCTGAATGGTGACCATGCGCCCGCGCGCGATCTTCCATACTTCGAATGGACGGAGAACGTCGATCCGCTGCATGAATTCGACGTGACCGCGACGCGGCACGTCGCAATGCTCGAAGAGATGTCGGCGGGTTGGCGGGTCAGACCGATTGGACCTTCAAACCAGCAGCCCGACGATGACGCCGGCACTGGATTCCTGACCATCCTCCGCGAAGGGAAGCCGCGTCACGGTCGCGACGATGGCACGCGGCATTGGGCCGCCATCTGGCTCGCGCCAGTTCTCGAAAGCGAGCCGCATCCGGAAACGTACCGCTTTCAGGTGACCGTAACCGATCGATCAGGGACGCGCACACTGCTGTCGTGTCCATTCTCGGTCGCATCAGCGAGGTCGAGGCGGCAAGCCATTCTCCCGGCCCCCGGAGCCGGGGGCGAGTGCCCGTTCTCCCAGGCGCGGTGACGGCGGGGTCGAAGCCACTGCTTAATGTTTTGTGAGCGCGCGCATTCGGAAGCCGACGGCGACGGGAGGCTAAAAGAACCTTAAGGGCATCCCGCTATTGACCCCGTGCTTCAGCGGTGTTCATACTCGCATGAAGAAACTGGCCCCTCGCTCGAGTGGAGCCTGACGTCCCGAGCGCGGCTGGCGCCGTACCTTATCCCCACCTGGAGCACCGACGATGACACTCGTGAGAATGGCAGTCTCCGGAGCGAGATTGCTCGTTGTCTTTTGGCTGATCACGGTAAGTGATCGAGCGAACGCCCAGGTGGCCGCGCGGACGCCAGAGCCCCGCGGACGACCTACCGGCACCGCAGGTACGCCGTTCCTGGTGCAGGCCGGCAGTGCGCGCAACGTTGCAGGCATATCATTGGCAAAATTGGACGCCGGTCAGTTTGTCGCGCGGAAAACGGCCGATGCAGCGAGGGTGGAGGTGCGCACTGCCCGACGGGGCGGGTTAGAACCGGCCAGCGCGCAGGCGTCCGCGGAGACGGTGGCAGTGCTGCCGTACCTGTACGAAGGCCGGACGGCGAAGAGCAAGCGCGTGGTGTTCCGTCCGGCAGTGTTTCGTGAACCGCTGCGCTATGACGCGACACGTCGGACCTTCCGAGGCTCGGTTCTGATCGCGCTCGAGGACGCATCAGGCGAGAGTGTCAACGAATCCTTGTCGGGCCCAATCCGAATCAGCTTTGCGAGTCAGGGGGACACAGTCGACCCGACGGACGTCGACCTCACCCACACGAGCCTCCCCGGGGAACGTATCAACGTCTCCTCGCGGGCCGCGCTCGACTCCGTTCGCATGCAAGTCATTCCCAGCTTCGACTTGAAGGGCATCGATGTATGGATTCCCGTGCGCCCGGCGATCGTCATCCCGTCGCTGCGTGCCGACGCGCCGGGATTAGGCATCTCGTCGATCCCGATTCAGATCAGCGTGCGCGGCGCGACGCTCAAGGACTCCGTGCGCGTGATGGTCTCAACCGACCGTGGATCGCTGGACCGGGACCATGTCATGGTACCTCCCGGAGGCAGTGCCCGGGTGACGTTGCGTTCGGAGGGCGTCGGGAAGGCCACGGTGACCGCGGTGAGCTCCGGTATCGACCCGATGGAGGCCGCGATCGAGTTCAGTTGGCCGATCGCGTTCGTCCTGATGGCGCTTGCCGGCGGCGCCGTGGGAGGCGTTGCCGCGCAGCTCAACAAGAAACGCCGCTCGCGCACCGGTCTCCTGCGCCCCGCCGTCGTGGGCGGAGTCCTCGGTTTCGTCGCCGCCATCCTGTACCGTGCCCTGCAACTCAATGTGCTGCTGCTGAAAATCCCGGCCATGAGCTCCGATGAGGCAGCAGTGTTTGCGTTCGCACTGCTGGCCGGAATCCTTGGGATTCCGGCACTGGCCAGCAGCAAAGCGGCGCAGCGGGTCTTTGGTACGTCAATGCATTAGCGCAGCCTGAATATCGGGATGTCGGCAGCAAGAAAAATCGCGGTGCGGTACGCGTTGCGTTTTTCGCCAGTGATGAGATTCCTGAGGCGAGGCGCGTATTGCCACCCGAAGCCGAATGCGAGAGGCCAGTCCCTGCTGACGCCCGACGTCAGGAAAACGCCTGGTGCGATGACATTCGCGAATGACACGTTCGGCGGAGCGTCCGTTGAATCGTCGGCAAATCGGTAGCTGGCGACCGTGCCGAGATCGATAGGAGACAGCAGGAGGGACGTGCGCCCGCCGCCGAGTCCAAGCTCGACGCCAATGGGAAGCGCCATCCCCGTGAACGCTCTGCGTCGATTCTTTCTGGCAATGGAGTTCAGCCACTCGCCGCCACCCGAAATGCCAAGGTACGCATTCAAGTGGACTGATACGCGCGTGCGCTCGTTGTATGATGGTGGAAAGCGCTTGCCGATGTAGGACGCCGGAGGAAGCGCAAACTGTTCCAGCACTGCTGCTACCTCGTCCGGGTCTTTGGCCGTCGAGATACCGCCGGCGAATTGGGCCCAGCGACTCAGTGCCTCGAATGACGAGTCACGCTGCATGCCGGCGTTTGACATGATGGCAAGGCCGATCGCGACGGTCGTGACATAGTCCTTATCCGCGAGGGCGCTCGCCATGGTCGACGTGTTTTTCACGAATTGCACGTACTGCGTTGCGGCTGCTATCGCAGGCGGTTGCGTCGATGGGCCGCTTGCGGCAAGCACGGCAGGTGCGAGGTCAATCGCAACAAACGTTTGACCGAGTGACGCAAGCTCCGCGACGGCATCCGCGAACGACCGCGCCAGGGCGGCGTACCGTTCGCGACGCTGGGGAAGAGGCTGGGACCGGGCTTCGCGCATGTCGTTGAATTCCTGGTAGACATCCTCGAACGCGCGCGCCGCGTTACCCATCTGCGCGATGCCCTGCTTCACAGCCTGCATCGTGCTGACGGCATCGCGCGCGAAGAGCGCCGTGTCAGCGTCAATGAACAGGGTGTCTGCGACAAGGGCCGCCACGTACGATACGTAGAGCGTGTCGTCGAGCGGCGCCACGAAACGACGTCCCCCTCCCGGAGCGATCTCGCCAGCGGTGATCGCTGCTGCTCGCGTCGCCAGCCGACCGGCACGTGTGTAGAAGTCGTCGTCCGACACGCCACCAAGCCTCTTGAACGCGAGAATGGGGGAGTCGTTGTGAATGAAACTTTCGGACAGGGCGGCGCCGGTGCGCAACGCATCGATCGCCGCGACACGCTCGGGAGCGTTCTGACATGGCGAGTGACACTTCGATCGCGCGATCTTCCAGGCGGACGTCGGGAACTTGTCCAGGTCCTCGCGGGCGGCCGTGCGCAGCTGAGTGATCGCCTGGGGATCCACGTCCTGCATCTGGTCAAGCAGTACAACAGTCTGCGGAAACATTGCTCGGAGGTCAGCGCTGCGTTTGAACCACCTCTTCGCCTGGCGGAAGCTTGCGGAGGTGAGCTCTGCTTTTGTCCGCGCGATGACGAAGTCAGTCAGGCCGAATATGAAAGCCGATTCACGGGTGTACGCGCGAGTGCCGCTGGCCGGTGTCAGCTCGCCGCGCAGCGTCTCCATCTTCACGCTACCTTCAGCATCGGCGATGCGCCGAGCGCTATCGAGTTGTGCGCGGTTGGGGCTGACGCGGCCGATCGCGATGAAGCTGTCGGGGTGCTGGATGAAGCTCAGGACAATGGGCTGACGGCTGGTTGGGCTGTCCCAGATCTTTGCGATCTCGCGAGTGATGTCGGGAAACTCCCTCATCTTGCCCGCCACGTACAGAGCGTCATACGCGCGGGCCGTGATCGGACCGTCGGTGTTGCCGGATTGCGCCAGGCTGTGTTTCCCAATCAGGACGGAGAGCACCACAGTTGCCACGCTTCGGGTAAGGTGCGTCATGTTGCGCTCGGCTTTTGGCGGGTGGACGGAGCGGACTAGCGTGGACAGGTCAGGTCGACGGGAAGTCGTTCAGCACCGCTTGCGGACTGCAGATACACAATGGGCCACAAGTAGGGTGTGGTCGCCTTCTGCGCGGCGATAATGGCCTGCTGGCGGCGATCGGAGTCTGACGAGGGGGGACAAGTTGTCCCTCGGAGGGTTTCTGAAAACGCCAGCGTCCAGGCCACTCGTGGCGCGGCGAAACTCGTTCCGCACTGTTTCGGATCACGTCCGCGGACGTAACCGAAGTAGAAGAGCGCATACGATGCGGGATGGTCGATTGCCCCGCGATCGAGCCGGGTGGAGCCGCACATGTACGCCCCATCCGTGCGCTGGTTCTCGACCAGAACGAAGTTCGTGGCGGAAAACGCGCGTCGAACGAAGTCCGCGGTGTTTGCCGGGGAGGCGAGAGTATTAGTGTTCCCGGCTGCCGCCACGGTGAGCACTCGTCCCGAGATCCGCGGGGTCGCCGGCATGCTGCGCGCGTCTGTAACGGCCGTCCACGAAGCGCTGATGAATGCCGTCGTCTTTCTCCTGTAGGACCAAACCTCGAGCAGTGTCCAGACCGCGTTGTAAATGTCCACCGTGGTCCTGAGCGACGCCGCGAAACGGTCGTCGGTACGCTCCTCCACGGCGCGTTTCACGATTGCGTCGGCCGCCTTCCGCAGACTATCCGGCGTCCGCTCCACGGGGTATTTGCGGAAACATCTCAGGAGCGAATCCACCTCAGCGCGTGTGCACCGAGTGGCGTCGGGACTGTTGAGGCGTGTGTGCTGATACTTGATGAGCCAGTCCGTGAGAATGATGTCGCGCAACGCATCCTGATCTGCCGCAGTGATGGCCAGCGGGAAATAGACGACCAGCAGGGAATCGTTGCGGTTGGCGAGAAGTGGTGCAATCGACGCCGCGACATAGTCGACATGCGTGTTGTCGGCCTGCTGCCACGGTGCGGGAAATGGAGCGACGCGGAACTGCGCGGTGATGCCGTAGAGCTTGCGCGCTTCTCTGGCCAGCGAATCAAAGAAGAAGAAGGAGTGCTCCTTGTCGCGCGCCGTCGGCCAGCCGCTATCGAGTATGGCCAGAACGGTCGCCCGCCGAGGATCACTCTGACGCACCGCTCTCGCAATGCCATTCAGTGCGTTGTCGCTGAAGCCATCTGCAATCACGTCGAGTGGATCGGGCGGCTTGTCGTTGAAGGTTGCTTCCACGAAGCGGCTGGCCTGCACAATCTCGGCGCGTTTGAGATCCGCCTCCGTCTCCGTAGAGGCCAATTCGGCTGCGGTGAGAGGTCGCGGTTGAAAGCGCTCATCTGCGGCCACCGGAAAATCCGGAATGAGGACGTAGCGTCCCTGCGCGCCCTCCGGCGTGGGCCGCCCCGCCGCGGCAAACGCACTATCCGCGGACATGGCACCGAGCTTACCGATGGCATGCAGGATCGAGGCGCGTACGCCAGCGGCGTGGTGTGCGTCATGGTCCTCATCGAATGCTCTCGCAAGCGAGTCGACCGTCGCGGCCAGAGCAGCCTCTCGTACGGGTATCACCCCGTAGGCCTGCTTGGCTATCCGCAGCCAGGACTCGAGCGACTGACGATCGTGGACAGGAGGGGGCGGCAGGGAGACAAAGAGTGCGGTATCCCTGGCTTGTGTGGTGTCCACCCTGACCGGCGCTTGCTGAGCCCACGCCGATGCGACGGGTACAAGAAGAAGGAGACGGATCATTGGTAGGAGCCTCCGCACGCAACTGTGCAACCGATTCCGACCTACGTCTAGATGCGACAGTGCCCGATGTTAGTACTTGCTATGTACCGCCAGGCACGGAAGGCGGGATGAAGGACCGGCTGGCGAATCTCAAGAAGTCGCCCGGAAGGCGAACCGGCCGCAGCGCGAGACTGCAGCTTAAGGCGGAACGTCCGAGCGGTAACTGCAAGTCAACCAAGCGCTTGCGGGCGGCGCCGTGGGCACGACGCGTGGCAAGTGTTTGCTAACACACCGCGTCGTGAGAAATGCGTAAGCCAATCCCCTGTGTGGCAGCCACGCCACAGGCAGGCCCATTGCAGCGTGGTGGCGTGGCGGCTACTTTGGCAGCCCTTTGAGCAAAGGCGCATTAGCAATCGCGAAGGGATCCGCACGACGGCAGCACGA
>Ga0066652_100000660_pt1 | contig 16814 bp, 13 predicted proteins | sample GraSoiAngelo_101_FD_71413 | JGI IMG/M metagenome (GOLD analysis project Ga0066652, IMG submission 71413) | Grasslands soil microbial communities from the Angelo Coastal Reserve, California, USA - 14_0903_02_30cm | ecosystem: Environmental > Terrestrial > Soil > Grasslands | place: USA...
GAGAAACGCATCAGATATTTCTCGATCCCGAAGAGCTTGAAATATTTCAGATACATTTCGTTCACGGCGTTGAACTCCGCTTCGAATTGCTCAGGCGTGCAATAAATGTGGGCGTCGTTCATCTGCATCGAGCGCACTCGCATGAGGCCGAACAGCTCGCCGCTCTGCTCGTAGCGGTAACACGTCCCATACTCCGCCAGCCGCAATGGAAGATCGCGATAACTGCGCGGTACCGCCGCAAACAACTTGTGATGATGCGGACAGTTCATCGCTTTGAGGTAGAGGCGATCAACGCCGCCTCTGTTTAGTGCGAGTTCGCTGAAAAAGCGCGTGTAAATCGCGTTCTCCAACGCCTTCCGACGCTCAGGTTGAATGCTCGCGCGGATGCTCTCGATCTTCTGGAAGTAATCTTCGTTAGAAATCGCGGTGGCCAACAGCGCTAGTTCTTTCTCGAATTCTGCGGCCCATTTACGATCAGCCTTTACGAACCCCACTCGATCTTGAGTGATCATCACCTGCGATGCGCCTTCTCCGCGCAGTTCCATCGGCGGGAACATCGACTCGGCGTAGTAGGGGAGGTGCCCGCTCTTTTGGTACATGCTTTCGCGTGCGATGTGCGGAGTGCGGACGCGTTGATAGCCAGCGGCGAACTCGGTTTCCTTTGCAAGCTTTTCCAATTCGTCGGCGATGACTGCGCCTCGCGGCAAAAACATTGGCAGGCCTGGACCGACGTCATCGTCGAAAACGAACAGCTCGAGTTCCTTGCCGAGTTTGCGGTGGTCGCGCTTCTTCGCTTCCTCGAGCATCGCGAAGTAGTCGTCGAGTTCCTTTTTCGTTTTGAACGCCGTGCCGTAAATGCGCTGGAGTTGGGGATTCTTTTCGTCGCCCTTGTAGTAAGCGCTCGCCACGCTCGTGAGCTTGAACGCGCCGATGTTTCCCGTGCGCATGACGTGCGGGCCGGCACACAGATCGACAAAGTCGCCGCTGCGATAGAGCGAAATTCTCTCGTCAGGCGGAATGTTTTCGATGATGTCGATCTTGTATTTGCTTGGTTCAGGTCGATCGCTTAGCGCAGCGAGACGCCCTTTTTTTCCAAGCTCGAGCGCCTCATCGCGCGACACTTCCATGCGCTCGAATGGATGATTCGCTTTGATCTCCTTTTTCATCTCCGCTTCGATCTTTTCGAAATCGTCAGGCGAGATGCGGTGTGGAAGATCGACATCGTAATAAAAACCATTCTCCACGGGCGGCCCGGCAGCGAACTGCGCTTCCGGCCAAATCTTCAGAATCGCCGTTGCGAGTACATGCGACGCGGAGTGACGCAGCCGCTCGATGTCCGTCATCGTCGCGCGTTCTTCTAACGTTTTGCGTTCCTCGTCCATTGGTTAAAAGCCGGTGAAATTAACCACGAAGGGCACGAAGAACACGAAGAAATTTGCCGATCCCAAAACCTCAGAAACCTTTGTGCTCTTCGTGTTTAAAAAAGTGCACCCTTTCCTGGCGTGCAGTGCGACGTATTCTTAGCTGTGGCACGACTTTGGCAATTTCTGATTGTTGCCATGCTGGCCGTGACCGGTTGCGGTCAAAAGGCTGTATCGGTGTCCGATCTTGGCAGCGAGCGCCAGCGAATGGTGCAGGAGCAGTTGATGTCGCGCGGTGTTCGTGACGAACGCGTGCTGGCGGCAATGAATAAAGTCCCACGTGAGGAATTTGTGCCACAAGACTCCCGGGCGGCCAGTTACACCGATCAACCGCTTCCGATCGGCTACGGTCAAACCATTTCGCAGCCGTACATCGTCGCCTTCATGACAGAGCAATTACGACCGAAACCGAGCGATCGTGTTTTGGAAGTCGGAACCGGTTCAGGTTATCAAGCGGCGATTTTGGCCGAGCTCGTGGCGGAAGTTTATTCGGTCGAGATTGTCGAGCCGTTGGCGAAAAATGCCGAGGCGACATTGCAACGGCTCGGCTGCAAAAATGTGCACCTGAAAATCGGTGACGGCTACAAGGGCTGGCCAGAAACAGCGCCGTTCGATGCGATCATTGTCACCTGCGCACCGGACAAAGTTCCGCAGCCACTCATCGATCAACTCAGAGACGGCGGGCGCATGGTCATTCCCGTCGGCGACCGATTCGCTCAGGAATTGTATCTGCTCGAAAAGAAAAACGGGCAACTGAAACAAAGTGCTACGTTGCCGGTGCGTTTTGTGCCGATGGCCGGTGAAGCGACCAAGAAATAATTTGTAGCCGCTTCGCTGCGCGCGCGCCGCCCACAAGGCGGCGGCTACAGTTTCACTTAATCGCGGCGAGCCTCTTTAGATCAACGCGCTTGACCCATCCCTGCAGCTCTTTTGCGTCCTGGTTCTGCAATTCGATCTGAAGAAAATAGCGATTGGCGACCATGACCCAAAGCGTGGCGTGTTTGCCTTCATTTTCGAACGCCTCGAAGCCGGGATTGCCGTCGATCGTGACTGATTTGCTGTAACCTTCGCTGGTTTCGCTGTTGTTATTCCACGCGGCCGTGGTGGCGCTTACGTAATCTGGATTCGCGACGGAATCGAGAATGCTAACCGCCGCGGTCGGGGCTTTGTCGCCCTCACCTTTTCGGTAATCGCGATGGACATTGGTAATTCTGAATCCGCCAACATCCTCGGTCGAGCCTTCCGGTTTATCGGCAGTCCAGCCTTGCGGTGCTTCTGGCAAAATGGGAAGCAATTTCGGATAATCGACGACATCGGGCACAAGGATCGGCTCGTTTTGCGCGTGCGACGGAGGAATGGCGAAGGCGATGAGCAACGCTACCGTAAGAAATACAGCCTGCGCGAGAGAGCGAGGTTGCTGCCGGTAAACGAGAGCCGTTGGTTTCATGGAAGTGCCTTCACCGCAACCTCAGATTACCGTACTCGATTGACTTTGCCGAGGCTGTTTGTCAAGACGCGGTTGCATGAGGCGAATGAGCAAACTGTCGATAACTTTGTCGATCTTCGCCGTAGCGGCCCGGCTGGTTTTGATTGATCAGCCTTACATCGACAGCTGGAGCTGGCGACAAAGCGACCTTGCGGCCATTGCGCGAAACTTTGAGAAGAACGGCTTTCATTTTGCCCACCCGCAGATTGATTGGGCAGGCGATGCGCCGGGCTATGTCGGCACGGAATTTCCGATTTTGCCGTTTCTAGCGGCGCTCTGTTACAAAGTCTCAGGCAGTCACGAGTGGATCGGACGCAGCCAGGCCGTAATCTTTTTCGCTCTTTCGCTACCATTTTTCTTTTTACTCGTGCGCGAAATTTTCGGCGGCATGGCAGCCACTTGGGCAACGTTTTTCTACAGCTTCGCGCCGCTGAATATCTTCGCTGGTCGCTCATTCATGCCGGACGTTCCTTCGCTCAGCCTGGCGCTGATCGGTTTGTATTTCTTCCTGCGTTGGATTGAAGATGGAGCCAGCGGGTTTGAAACCGACTGGACAAACACCGGACAAAATGTCCGGTGGCCGCACAGGCTACAAGGCTATGTTCCGTTTTTTGCCAGCGCCGTCGCCATTTCGTTGGCGCTGCTTATCAAGTTGCCGACTGCGATTATTGGCGCGCCACTTCTGTTTCTCGTCTGGCAAAAATGGCGCTGGAATTTCCTTCGGCAACGGGTGCTCTGGCTTTTTACGGCGACGACAATTTTGCCTTCACTCGCGTGGTACTGGCACGCACATCTAATCGCCGAGAGATTTTATCCGCATCATTTTTTCGGCGCGGGCGGAATCCGGATCGAAGATTTCGCGTGGTACTGGAAGATTGCGCGACTGACCGCGACATCGAGCTTGACGCCAATTCTTTCGATCATTGCGGTTATTGGTCTGTTCGTAGCGCGTCGCGGGAAACACGCGTACTTCTTTCATTGGTGGCTAGCTGCGATGATTCTCTTCATCATCATAGTGGGCTATGGCAATCGCCATCCTTGGTATCAGCTCCCGCTCGTGCCGATCGCAGCCGCGTTTGCCGGAGCAGCTTGCGCATTTGTCGGATCGAAATTCTCTGCTTGGCGCGTTGCGGCGATTACCTTGTCAGTCTTGGTTGCGAGTTCGTTCTTGGTTCTAGCCTGTGTTTACGTGCGACCCCTTTATCGCCCGTCGGCCGTTGAACTTCGCGCTGCTGGTCTGGAATTAAGGAAAATCACATCGCCACATGCGTTAGTTATCGCGGCGGACGACGGCGATCCGACTGTTTTCTATTACGCAGAGCGCCAGGGCTGGCACTTTCTGGAAAAAGACGGCATCTATAACGGCAATCCCAGCGATAACCAGCAGTTGATTGTCGATCTTGATCGATTGCGTGGGCGCGGCGCCACGCATCTTGTTTTCACCACCAACACAGTTTGGTGGTTGGATTACTATCCTGAATTCGCACAGCATCTGGGACAGACTGCGACGCCGTTGGAAGCAACGTCTCAGTTCAGAATCTACAAATTGACTGGCGCAACAAAATGAAAGCTTAATGTCGGACGTCCAAAAGCCTCGCCGTCAGCTCGGATTATTTGACGCCATTATGATCGTGATGGGCGGCATCGTTGGCGCGGGAATCTTCGCTAATCCTTCGGAGGTGGCGCACCGCGTTCACACGCCGTTTTTGATCCTGGGCGTCTGGGTGCTAGGCGGATTCATCGCAATGTGCGGCGCATTTATCTGGGCGGAACTCGCCACACGATTGCCGGAAGCCGGCGGCCAATATGTTTATCTGCGCGAGGCATTCCATCCTTCGATCGCGTTCGTATATGGATGGGGACTGCTGCTGGTCACGCAGACTGGAGGCATGGCTGCGGTGGCAGTCATTTTCTCATCTTACTTTCGCGCGCTCACTGGGGTGGCTTGGAACGACACCGCGATCGCAGCCTTAGTGCTACTCATATTAACTGGGATCAACTGCCTGGGAGCGCGCGCTGGCAGCAATGTGCAAAGCGCTTTTATGTTGTTAAAGATCGGGGCGATTGCGGCGCTCGTGGTACTTGGATTCGCGTTGGGCGGTGGATCTCTCAAATCAGGGCCGTTGCTTGCGCAGCCAGTTTCATTCGGGCTCTTGAAAAGCATTGGATCCGCCATGGTTCCCATCGCGTTTGCCTACGGCGGATGGCAGACCGCGACTTTCGTGGCCGGCGAAATGCGCGACCCGCGCCGCGATTTATCACGCGGGCTCCTGCTGGGCGTGACCGCTGTTGTCGGGCTCTACCTTGCAGTCAATCTCGCATGTCTGCGTGTCCTCGGTCCGGCCGGCCTCGACGCAACAACGATTCCGGCTTCTGATGTGATGCGGATCGCACTGGGGGAACGCGGGGCACAATGGATTGCCGTCGGGATCGCAATCTCGACACTCGGATTCCTCAGCCAAAGCATGCTGACCGCTCCGCGCGTGTACTACGCGATGGCCCGCGACGGGTTTTTCTTTGAGAGCGTCGGTAAACTGTCGCGACGATCGAGAGCGCCGGTAGTCGCGATCGTCCTTCAGGGTATAGCGGCAATCGTAATCGCCTGTTCTGGGACATATGGCGAGATTTTGAACTTTGCAGTGACTGTCGATTTCATTTTTTTTGGAATGACAGCGGCATCGCTCTTCATTTTGCGCCATCGCTATACTGGATCGGATGCGGGAATCTACCGTGCGCCGGGGCATCCGTTTACGACCATCTTATTTGTGTTGTCCTGCGCTGGCGTTGTCGGAAGCGCAATTGTGGCTGCGCCCGGCAACAGCGCGGTCGCGCTCGGTATCATGCTGGCTGCCCTTCCCGTTTATTATTATTGGAGCAGATTCAAACGAGCCCGTTCATGAGACATAAGCATTCCGACTACATGCATTGGTCCAAGACGCAGAGCCGCGCCCGGTTCAATCTCGCCACCAGCGGCGTCGGCGCATTTGCTCTCCACGAACTGCCAGTAGATTTGGAAAAACTCGAAATCAACGGCGACAACAGTTATGGCTACGCACTGCTGCAGTCCGCCATCGCCGAATATCATGGCGTTGATCCCGAGTGTGTGGTGGAGGCCGCCGGCACTTCCATGGCGAATCACTTGGCGATGGCCGCGGTGCTGGAGCCAGGCGACGAAGTGTTAATCGAGTATCCCGCGTACGGTCCAATTCTTGATGTGGCCCGGTACCTGGAAGCAGACGTGAAACGCTTTTCGCGCGCGGAAGAGAACGGCTGGACGGTGGATCCGGGGGAGATTCGCCGTTCCGTCACGCCCAAGACTCGGCTTATCGTGATCACTAATCTGCACAACCCAACAAGTGTGCTTACGCCCGATTCAGTCTTGCGCGAGGTTGGCGATATCGCGCGCCGTATCGGAGCGCTTGTGCTGGTCGATGAAGTCTATCTTGACGCGGTGTACGAGGGGACGCCCCGAACCTCGTTTCACCTCGGACCCGAGTTTTTAGTGACCAGCAGCTTGACCAAGGTTTATGGCGTCAGCGGACTGCGTTGCGGATGGATTCTGGCTCGCTCCGACCTCGCACGGAAGATGCAGCGCCTGAATGACCTTTATGCCGCGACGGCGGTTTATCCCGGTGAACTTCTTAGCGTTGCCGCATTCCAACATCTAAACCAGCTTCGCGAAAGAGCGCGCCGCATCGTGGAAGCAGATCGTAAATTGCTCCGCGATTTTCTGGCGCGTCAGCCCGCCCTTTGCGCTGTGTGGACGGATTGGGGGACAACCGCGTTCGTGCGATTGTCCCGCAGTCGTGGGAGTAAGGCCGATGTTTTCTTGGAGCGGCTGCATGCCGAGTTCGAAACCTCGGCGGTCCCCGGCCGATTCTTCGGGACGCCTGACCATTTCCGGATCGGCATGGGTGTGAACACCGAAATGTTCGCGGAAGGCCTGAGTCGCATCGGCCGGGCATTGGCGAGCGAGACGACCGCAAAGCCATGACCCCCTGCTCGGAGTTGCTTACGCCCACGTGTCGTCGAGAATCAGCGGGAAATGAAAATTCAAACTGATTTCGCGATTCGTTCAGCGCGTGTGGAAGATGTGCCGATCATCTTTCAATTGATTCGCGATCTGGCAACTTACGAACGCGCGCCAAACGAGGTCACTGCGACGGAAGAACAACTTGTCGATGTTTTATTCGGCAAAAGACCCGCCGCCGAGGTTTTGCTTGCGTTCGAGAAAGACAAGCCGGTTGGCTTCGCCGTTTTTTTTCACAATTTCTCGACCTGGCTCGGGCGTCCGGGGCTTTATCTCGAAGATTTGTTCGTGAAGCCGGAGAATCGCGGTAAAGGTTACGGCCGCGCGTTGCTTGTCGATCTTGCGAAGATTGCGCGCGACCGCGGTTGCGGCCGGATGGAATGGGCCGTCCTCAATTGGAACGACCCCGCCATCCAATTTTATCGCAAGCTGGGCGCGAAACCGTTGGATGAATGGAGCGTGTTCCGATTGACGCGCGATGGGATCGTCAAACTGGCGGAGACGGAGCAAGTCGAGCAAGAGCAAGAGTAAGAGGAAGAATCAGGTGGCGCAGGAAAAAACAAAGATCGAGGACTACGCGTTTCTCAGCGACACCCAAACCGGCGCGCTGGTGAGCCGAGACGGCTGCGTTGATTGGCTTTGCTTTCCGCGGTTCGATTCGCCGGCGTGCTTTGCCTCGCTGCTGGGCGATACGAAAAACGGACACTGGCGGTTTTTCCCCGAAGAAAGGATTGAAGAGACGCGTCGCCGGTACCGGGGAGACTCGCTTATCCTCGAAACGGAAATTGAAACAAAGAGCGGCGCCGTGCGCTTGATCGATTTCATGCCGCCGCGCGGCGAGAACCCGGACATCATCCGCATTATTGAAGGGTTGCGTGGCAAAGTTCCGATGCAGATGGCGTTGATCATCCGCTTTGATTACGGGCAGATCGTGCCCTGGGTGCGGAAGCGTCACGACGGGCTCGAGGCGATTGCGGGACCTGACGGTTTGATCTTGCGGACGCCGATTGAAACCTACGGCAAAGATTTAACCACGGTCGGCGAGTTTACCGTGGCAAAAGGGGATCGCGTCCCATTTGTGCTCACGTGGTTCGTGTCGCATAAGGATCCGCCGAGAAAAGTCAATGCTGAGCACGCGCTGCGCGACACCGAAAAATATTGGAGAACGTGGTCGCAGCAATTTCGAGGACAAGGCGAATGGCGCGATGCAGTGATGCGCTCGCTGATCGTGCTTAAAGGATTAACCTATGCGCCCACTGGTGGCCTTGTCGCAGCGGCTACGACGTCGTTGCCTGAGCAAATCGGAGGCCCGCGTAACTGGGACTATCGCTATTGCTGGTTGCGAGATGCCACTTTTGCTTTGCTTTCGTTGTTGCGTTCCGGTTATCGCGAGGAAGCCCAATCCTGGCGGGAATGGCTTCTGCGGGCAGTCGCCGGAAGCCCTGCGCAGATGCAGATCATGTACGGTGTTCGCGGCGAACGCCGTCTCGACGAACTCGAAATTCCATGGCTCTCAGGCTATGAAAAGTCCGCGCCGGTTCGCATCGGCAATGCCGCGTCGAACCAATTTCAACTCGATGTTTATGGAGAGGTGCTGGCGGCGATGTGGCAAGCGGATCGCTTGGGAATCAAATTGGAAGAACCGGATTGGGCCCTGATGGTCCAGCTAATGAAATTCCTGGAATCAAACTGGCAGAAACCGGACGAAGGAATCTGGGAAGTGCGTGGTGGACGAAAAAATTTCACGCACTCGAAAGTGATGGCGTGGCTGGCATTTGATCGCGCGGTGAAGCTTGTTGAGGACTGCGGATGCGCAGCCGGCGAGCATTATGGTCGCTGGCAAAAAGTTCGAGACCAGATTCACGCGGAAGTCTGCGAGCGCGGGTACAACGCGCGGAGGAAGGCCTTCACGCAGGTTTACGGCTCTGATGCCTTGGACGCGAGCCTTCTTACCGTACCGCTCGTCGGCTTTTTGCCTGCGAGTGACGAACGTGTCCGCAACACCATCGAGGCCATCGAACGGGAGTTGATGCAGGACGGTTTCGTTCTTCGCTACCGGCCGGAGCAATGCGGTGTGGACGGATTACCGGGTGGGGAAGGGGTTTTTCTTCCCTGCTCTTTTTGGCTGGCCGATTGCTGGCACCTGCTCGGCCGAAAAAAAGAAGCGCGCGAATTGTTTGAGCGCTTGCTCGACCTGCGAAACGACCTGGGACTTCTTTCTGAGGAGTACGATCCGCGCGAGAAACGGCAGCTTGGAAATTTTCCGCAGGCATTTTCGCACGTCGCGCTTATTCGTGCCGCGCGAATCCTCCGCGACGAAGACGTGTTGCTCCGTTCAGAAGATTAAACTCGACCTTCGGTCGAGGAGACAAGACGTCGGATCAAATCCTCAATTGTGACGATCCCGCGCAAATTTCTTTTTTCATCCAGCACGGCAGCCAAACCAACGTGCGCGGCGCGCAAACGTTGGACAATTCGATAGGCTGGTTCCTCCTCGTTCGTCATTACGATGCGCCGCATATAATCGCTCAGCGGCTTGGCCCCATTTTGTTCGAGCAGAACATCGAGGACGTTGATCAATCCACGCGGCTGGCCTTCAGGCGTAATCACAGGCAGGCGATCGAGAGCCGAGGAAGCGCTAAGCGCGAGCGCTTCCTGGGTCGAGGTGCTCGGCCGGACCGTAACGACTTTCGACAAAGGTACCATCACGTCGCGCACTTTGACGCCGCGAAAGTCAACCACGTTATGAATCATCGCACGCTCGGTAGCGGTGAGAGAACCCTCCCGCTCACTTTGCGTTGTGATCTGCTTTAGCTCTTCGCGCGCGGCAAAAAGTCGAGCACGTTTCGCCGCGCGACGTGGTAGCAATAACCGGCCCAGTCGCGCGCCGAGTTCTAGCAGTGGTGAGAACAGGATCGACACAAATTCGAGCACGCTAGCGAGCTGAGCCAAAGCGTGAAATGGAAATCGCCGAAAAAGCGATTTCGGTAGAACAGAAAGCAGAAACAGATAGACCGGCAGCGCGATGGCCAGAGAGAAAAGAAATCCAGCATAGTGCCATGATCGAACCAGTTGGCGCGTCAGTAAGAGCAAGCCGAGAATGTCGACCGCATTCGTGAAGAGCAAAACGGTCACGAGCAAACGCTCCGGGTGTTTGAGCAAGCGATTTAACCGCAAGGCCGCTGGCACGCGACGCTTCACATTTTGCCGCAACCGCACGGGATCGATCGAAAGCAGCCCGCTTTCAATCCCGTTGAAGAAAAACGAAACAATCCAGCAACAAAAAATTGCAAATGCGATCATCAACTTGCAGCGCTCCCGTCGCCCGATGTTTCATCAACTACGACAGCCGTTGTTTTTTCCAACAAGAGCTCCTCGATCCGTTTCCGCCCGGTGCGGCGCACCGTAACCGCAAGCCGTGGAATTTCGAGCTGTGTTCCGGAAGGAGGAAGGTAGCCCAGCCGGGTAAAAACGAATCCACCGATCGTGTCGATTCCTTCAGCCTCAATTTGGAAACCGAGACGTTCGCTTAAATCGTCAAGGCGCGCATTTCCGCTGACAAGAAATTTTCCGTCCTTGAGCGGCTCGATGTAAGGCTCGGCATCTCCGCGCGGAACCGCGTCGCTAAGAATTTCCTCCACAACGTCCCCCATCGTAATGACTCCTTCGGTCCCGCCAAATTCGTCAACCACGATCGCGAGTCCCTGGGCATGGGTCAGGAATAGCTTCAACAATTCCAGCGCACGCATCGTCTCTGACACGAAGGATGGGGCGATTAGTTTTTCTGTGTAATGGTCCGACGGATCCATTAGGAACATTTTTACATCGATGATCCCGAGGATTTGATCGGGCGTGTCAGCGTAGACCGGGACACGGCGGTGACGTTTCTCCTTCAAACGCGCGATCGCTTCCTCATTCGTCAAATCATCTGGCAGCGTGAAGCTATCAACGCGCGGCGTCATGCAATCCTTCGCGGTTTTATCGCCAAGTTTGATGATTTCCTGGATCATCTCGGCTTCGCCTTCGTACAAAGCGCCTTCCTCTTCGCCTATCTCAACCAGCGTCCCCAACTCCTCGTCGCTCAAGCGCGGACGAGTTCGCAGATGCGACGGGGTGAGAAGATCGACAACATAAGCGCTGACGGTCTCGAGTCCGTGACCGATACGGTCGAGAAGCGGAATCGATATCTGCAACGTGAAGGCACCGATCGCTGAGAGTCGATAAGGCGCCGAAAGCGCCAGGAGCTTTGGAATTAAATCGCATAGCAGCACGACAATTGCGAAGATTACAATCCCAGCCACCCACTGCGGAATGCGTCCTGCCAGTGGGCCCTCCCACAAGAAGAACAGACACAATACTACTAAAAGAACATTTACCAGGCTGTCGCCCAAGAGCAGGACATTCAGCACGCGACGCGGATTTTCCCGGAAGAGTTGTATGAATTTCGTGAGCCTGGCGTGATTCGCTTCCAGGCGGCGCAATTGATGTGGCTTGAGTGAGAAGAGCGCCGTCTCAACTCCGGAAAAGAGTGCGGAACAGAAGATCAAAATTGAGATGACGACCAGCAAAATGGCCAGGGCCGGGGGTGTCATCTTCTATGCTGGCACAGCCATGCTGGCGTGCGAGGATTCCCCGCCTGAGGCGGGCAGTCTTGTTCTTGGGGAAAGTTGATGCGTGCTGGTTTGCTCATTATCTGAGCCGCGAGCAAATTAAGCCCTTCATGAACAAAGGCGAGAGGATTTCGCGGTTGGTGGCCGGCTTGACTGCCGAAGATGTCGATCCGAACCAGACAGACATCGCAAAGCATCCATTTTATCGCGCCTTTTTTCAGTGCTGGAACGAGCAGCGTTATTATGAGGCGCACGATGTGCTCGAGCAGCTTTGGCTGAACACCAATACGGATGACGACTATTTTTTCAAAGGCCTCATTCAGGCAGCGGGTGCTTTCGTTCATCTCCAAAAAAATTTCGAGCACCCGACGCACGCGAAGCATGGCAGGCGTTTGCAGCCAGCGGTACGACTCTTCCGGTTAGCCGAGCGCAACTTGTCGATCTTTGCCCCGAAGCATCATGGATTCGACGTGGCCACGTTTTGTCGGCTCTTGCGTGCGTATGCAGATCAAATCCTTGCATGCGACTACAAGAGGAATCCCTGGTCGCCTGAGACCGCGCCGCGATTGGAACTGTCACCTGGTAAGAATTAGTTTGGCTCCGGCGATGCTGAGGACGATCGCCAGGATGATTGAAATGGTGCGAACTGGAAAATGGCGGCTTCCAAGATGCGAACCAAAAATGCCGCCAACGATCGCAGCGGCTCCGAGAACAACGCCAAGGGACGGGATGGAATGAACCGCTGTAAAATAGCCGGCAAGTCCAGCAATCGAGTTCACAAGGATAAACAGCGCCGAAACGGCGGCCGCTTGTCGAATATGCGCCCATTGGCAGAATAGCAGAACCGGTGTGAGGAATATTCCGCCGCCGGTCCCAGTCAGCCCGGAAAGAAATCCGAGGCCGGCTCCAACGCTAATGGCGGTCGGTTGCGAGGGGGTGAGAAGTTTTGCCGGATCGTTGCGCCGGAAGATCAAGCGCGCCGCTGAGAAAATGAGCACCAGGCCGATCAAAATTCTCAAGACGGAAGCGGATGGTTGCAAGTGACCGCCAAAATAGGCGGCCGGAATTGAAAGAAGCGCAAATGGCCAAAATAATTTCCAAGCAAAATGACCAGCGCGCCAAAATTGGAATGCGCCGATGGACGCGACCAGAATGTTCAGCACCAACGCGGTTGGCCGGATCACAGTGGGAGCAAGCCCCCAGAGTGTCATCACTGCGATGTAACCCGATGCGCCCGCATGACCGACCGACGAGTAGAGAAACGCGATCACCCCGACGGCTAGAAAAAGTGAAATCAGATGCGCGTAATCCATTTCCGTCTTGGTGGCCGCAACCGCGTAAGTTGCGCTGTCGTGGTCTCGCAAGTTAGAAACTCGCGCCGCATAATGACAAGCCACTTCCGCTTTGGAATTCTCGCGCTAACGTGGTTAGTGACATCGACCCACCTCTTTTCGGAACCCACGCCCGGAGTTTTAGAGCATACAAACAGCCTGGCGCACGAAAAGTCGCCCTACCTTCTTCAACACGCGCATAATCCGGTCGATTGGTATCCGTGGGGCGAACAAGCTTTCGCGAAAGCGCGTCGCGAAAATAAGCCGATTTTTCTCTCGGTTGGTTATTCCACCTGCCATTGGTGCCATGTCATGGCGCACGAATCTTTCGAGAGCGAAGAAGTGGCTGCGATCATGAACCGCGAGTTTGTGAACATCAAAGTGGATCGCGAAGAGCGTCCGGATGTCGATCGTGTTTATATGACGTTTGTGCAGGCGACGACCGGCGGCGGCGGCTGGCCAATGAGCGTTTGGTTGACGCCCGACCTAAAACCATTCGTTGGCGGCACCTACTTTCCACCGGAGGACCGCTATGGTCAGCCCGGCTTCAAAAAAGTGCTCGAGCGGATTGCGGCGGCGTGGAAGCAAGATCACGAGAAGATCACCGAGCAAGGTGGAAGAATCGTCGCGGCGCTTCGTGAATCGCAAACAGGGGCAACTGACGAGGGCAAAATCGACACAAAGATTTTAGATACTGCCTACGACCAGATTGCCAGCAGCTATGATTCGCGAGAGGGCGGGTTCGGCAGCGCACCGAAATTCCCGCGGCCGGTGACGCTCAATTTCCTTGCCCGATTTTACGCGCGAGATCCGAAGAGCGACTCCGGCAAACACCCATTAGAGATGGACCTCTTCACACTACGCAAAATGGCAGCCGGCGGTATGCACGATCATCTAGGCGGCGGATTCCATCGTTACTCGGTCGATCGTTACTGGCACGTGCCGCATTTCGAGAAGATGCTGTACGATCAGGCGCAACTCGCGGTCGCGTATCTCGACGCGTACCAGATCACTCAAGATCGACAATTCGAATCTGTCGGACGCGATGTTCTCGATTACGTCGCTCGGGACATGACATCAAAGGAAGGCGGATTTTTTTCCGCCGAAGACGCGGACAGCCTCGTTCCTGTAGCGGCGGTCTATGACCGCCGAGATGAGGCAAAATCGACAGATAGCGGCGCTCACAGAGCGCCGCTACCGGAGAGTGTCGAAGGCGCGTTTTATGTCTGGACGAAAAAAGAGATCGACGGCGCCCTTGGCGATGCCGCCGAGGTTTTTGACTTTCATTATGGCGTGCAATCGCATGGAAACGCGCCTGAAGGCAGCGATCCGCAGGATGAATTTCGCGGCAAAAATATTTTGATCGAGCGGCACGCGACCGCGGAAACCGCGCAGCATTTCCGGAAAAGCGAAGACGAAATTCGAAAATCGCTCGCGCGCAGTCGCGAGATCTTAATGTCGATCCGCGCTAGACGCCCGCGACCGCATCTCGACGACAAAATCATTGCAGCATGGAACGGCCTGATGATCTCGGCCTATGCCCGTGGGGCGCAAGTACTGGCCGAACCGCGTTATTTGGAGATCGCCACGCGTGCCGCGAATTTTGTTCGCGCACATCTTTGGGATGATTCGCGTAAAACTTTGTTTCGCAGTTATCGCGACGGGCGCAGCGAAGTCGAAGGTTTTGCGGACGATTACGCATTCGTCGTGCAGGGACTTCTCGATCTTTACGAAGCATCATTCGATGTCGAGTGGCTGAAGTTTGCGACGCAACTGCAGCAGACGCAGGACCGCCTGTTCTTCGATGAAAAGAATGGCGGCTACTTCACCACCAGTGGCAAGGATACGAGTGTGTTGCTGCGGATGAAAGATGACAACGATAGCGCCGAGCCGGCGGCGAGTTCCATCGCGGCGCTGAACCTTCTTCGCCTGGCACAAATTCGCGATGACAGACAGATGGAAGATCGGGCGAAGAAAACGATCGACGCATTCGGGCCGACGCTTTCACATTTTGCGAGTGCCATGCCGCAGCTACTCGTGGCGCTTGATTTTAGCTCAAGCAAGCCCCGACAGATCGTGATCGCCGGAAATAAGGATGCACCGGAAACAAAGGCGCTGCTAGCGGAGGTGCATCGGCATTTTCTACCAAAGACAATCCTCCTCCTGGCGGATGGCGCGGAAGGCCAGAAGTATCTCGGCGAAAAACTCGAGGCGATCCGCGCCATGTCGATGGTCGATGGAAAACCGGCCGCCTACGTTTGCGAGAATTTCACCTGCAAAGCGCCCGTCACCGATTCGAAGAAACTCGCAGAGTTGCTCAATCTGTAGACGCGCTCGCCGCGGCGAGCGCGTGTTGAAGAACGCTCTGAGCGAGTTGTCGCTTTCGGTCGCACAATTACATGCACAATTCACCCTCGAATTTCCCGCTTCGAGTGTAGATCTTGTTTATTTCGATCCGCCGGCCTTACCCAACCGGATCAGCAATCTCATCCATTCTGCTCGCCTTCTCAGGAATCTTTTCGTGTCTTCCCGCTTTCCTCTGAATTTTTCCGCTTCCCGATTAATCGGTACACCAGCAACGCCGCGGCGATGTCTTCTACAGCCATGCCGAGAGATTTGAAGACGGTGGTTTCGTTTGCGCGGGCAGGAACCTTGCCGGCGAGCGCTTCACCGAGCTCCGCATAAATCTTCGCGCCGGAAAGAATGACGTCACCCGATTCTTTCATGGCGCCTTGGCGTGAATCGACGAAGACGACATTCGCCATCGCCTCATCGTCCAGCTCACGCCAGTCGGGACGACACGCGCCGACGGCGTTGACGTGGCAACCGGACTTTAGCCACGACCCTTTTAACACGGGCGTTTTCGAGCTTGTCACCGTCACCACGACATCTGCATCGCGCACGGCCGCTTGAGCCGGCATCGCCTTTGCGTCGATCTCTTCTGCGAACCGTTCGGCATGCGCCGGCGTGCGACTCCACACACGAATTTGCTCAAAGTTCCTGACGAGTCTTAAGGCTTCAACATGGCTGCGCGCTTGCACGCCGCTGCCGAGAATAGCGAGAACGCGCGAGTCAGGGGACGTGAGAAGCTTTGTGGCGAGGGCTGAAACTGCCGCGGTCCGCATCTCGGTGATCAATCTCCCGTCCATCACCGAGAGCGGCGCGCCTGTTTCTGGATCGACAAGGAAAATTGTAGCCATGTGCGTTGGGATATCACGTTCCGTGTTCGAGGGATAGAACGTCACGAATTTTACGCCGAGTCCTTCGGCTAGTGCCGGCATCAGACCGAGGAATCCGCCGGGAGGATCGACCGTGATGACCGAGCGGACAGGCTGAATGACCTTGCCGGCGGAGAAGTCGACAAGCGCTTTCTCCATAGCAGGGATCAACTCCTCCATCCGCAAATGCCGTCGCACTTGTTCTTCGTCGAGAAACAACATGACGATTGGGTTTCTGACCGCAGATTACGCAGATTAACGCAGATAGCTCTGATCGAAAATTCCGTTAATTCTGTTCATCCCTATTCAACAATCTTTTCCTGGGCTCCTGCTTTCCTGATTAATCGATCTTTCCGCATGCGCGTCTCGACGTCGTGCGGTAGCTATTAAATTCAAAACGCGCCGGGATGAGCACGCCTGAGAAATTGCAAACTCGCTGCGTGATCGTGGGCGGGGGACCGGCCGGGATGATGGCTGGTTACCTGCTCGCACGCGCCAGCGTGCCCGTGGCGGTGCTGGAAAAACACGCCGATTTCAATCGCGATTTCCGCGGCGACACGATTCATCCGTCCACGCTGGAGCTGATGCATGAACTCGGCTTGCTTGACGAGTTCCTAAAGCAGCCACATCAGGAAGTGCGCGAGTTACGCGGTGTAATCAACGGTCAGACCGTACGGATCGCCGATTTCACGCAGCTGCCCACACGCTGCAAGTTCAT
>Ga0066652_100000661_pt1 | contig 16762 bp, 12 predicted proteins | sample GraSoiAngelo_101_FD_71413 | JGI IMG/M metagenome (GOLD analysis project Ga0066652, IMG submission 71413) | Grasslands soil microbial communities from the Angelo Coastal Reserve, California, USA - 14_0903_02_30cm | ecosystem: Environmental > Terrestrial > Soil > Grasslands | place: USA...
ACGCGCGCGCGGAAAACCTTGATCAATTCCATCAGATGCGGACGATTCTGCTGGTCGGCAGAAACCTTGATTAGGGCCAGGTCCCGCTCAAGGAGCGCGCGAGTCGAGATATTCTCCGCGAGCAGAACATCGACGAGTTTTTCCAGGCTGGCTTCGAGGCGATGCGCGCCCCGTTCATCTGTATGAGCAACGATGGTCATGCGCGCGATTTCTTCATTCTCCGTCGGACCCACCGTGAGCGAATCAATGTTGATGGCCAGACGCCGCGCCAGGGAAGCGACGCGATTGAGCACGCCGGGCTTGTTTTCGACGTAGGCGACAAGTGTTTGCATGTTCTTTCTCCGTTTCTCCTATGGCTCGGTCGCCGTCTCGACAAGCGGATTGTTCGGGCGGCGAATCATATCGCTCAAGGAAGCGCCCGCTGCAACCATGGGATATACGGAATCTTCCTGCTCGACGCGGAAATCGATCAGCACGGTTTCGTTCGATTCGCGCGCGGAGCGTATGATCGGCACGACTTCAGCGCGCTTGGTGACACGTTCACCGCGGATGCCGAAGGCATTGGCGAGCGCGGCAAAGTCCGGCGCGACCAGGGGAGTAGCGACGTAGCGCTTGTCGTAGAAGAACTCCTGCCACTGGCGGACCATGCCGAGATAGCCGTTGTTGATGATAGCGATCTTGATGTTGATCTTTTCCTGGACGATGGTAGCCAGTTCGCTCATGGTCATCTGGAATCCGCCGTCACCCACGACGACCCAGACTTCGGAGCCAGGTTTCGCGAACTTCGCGCCGATGGCGGCAGGAAGAGCAAAGCCCATGGTGCCGAGTCCGCCCGAAGTAATCAGCGTACGGGGCTGATTGTGATGGTAATACTGCGCTTCCCACATTTGATGCTGGCCGACGTCGGTGACGACGATGGCCTCGCCGCGCGTTTCTTTCCAGATGTCGTTGATGACGTGCGCGGCGTAGAGGTGCCCGTTGTCAGGCAAGCTTTGAATATCGCGTACCGCGGAATCGCCCTTCAGTTCAGCGATATGACGAATCCACGTGCTGTGATCGCGGGTCTGGATGTGAGGCGTAAGCCTTTCGAGTACCTCGCGCGCATCGCCGATGAGGGCAGCATCAACCTTCACATTCTTGTTGATTTCGGCGCGGTCAATTTCAACGTGGATCTTGCGGGCGCCCTTGGCATAAGTGCGCAAGTCTCCGGTGACGCGGTCGTCAAAACGCATGCCGACGGCAATAAGCAGGTCGGCTTCCTGAATCGCGTTATTCACCCAAGCTTCGCCATGCATGCCCATCATGCCGAGGTTCAGTGGATCATTGGCAGGGAAGCAGCCGATGCCGAGGAGCGTCATGGCGACGGGATAATTGCCGGCGCGGACGAACTGTTCAAAGGCGCGCATCGCGCCGGAAACCATGATGCCATGGCCGGCAAGAATGATGGGGCGTTTGGCAGTGTTTAGCATTTCGACGGCGCGGTCGAATTCCGCTTGATCATGATTGTTGCGCAAGCGCTTGGGCGGAAGTTTTGGTTCCGACGCCTCCCAATTGAATTCTGCGATGGCCTGTTGCGCGTCTTTCGTGATGTCGACAAGCACCGGGCCGGGACGACCGCTGTTGGCGATCAAGAAAGCTTCGCGAATGGTCCGGGCAATATCCTCCGCCTTCGTAATCACCACGTTGTGTTTAGTGATGGGCATGGTGATGCCTGTGATATCGATCTCCTGAAACGCGTCGGAGCCCAGGACTTTGCTGCTGACCTGACCTGTAATGCAGACGACCGGAGAAGAGTCCATCATGGCGGTAGCAATCCCGGTAACCATGTTCGTTGCGCCGGGACCGGATGTAGCCATGGCCACGCCGATTCCGCCGCTGGCGCGCGCATAGCCATCGGCCATGTGCGTAGCGCCTTGTTCGTGGCGCACCAGGACGTGATGCAGCTTCGATTTGCCGAGTGCGTCATAGACCGGCAGAATCGCGCCGCCGGGATACCCGAAAATCTCGCGCACGCCCAGACGCGTGAGCGATTCGCAAAGAATCTCTGCACCGATAAGCTTCATGAAGTCCTCGCAAATGAGCCAGACGCGGCTGGCGCCGAAAAAGCGGCCGGCACGGCGGTAACCGCGCCAAGAGACGAAGAAGAAACAAGCAGGGCGTACTTGGCCATGACCCCGCTCGTAAAGCGGGGCTGCGGTGGCCTCCACGCGGCAAGACGCTTCTGAATCTCCACAGCGCTAACATCCAGGCTCAGTTGGCGCTTGGGGATGTCGAAAATAATGGTATCGCCGTCAGCGATAGCCGCGATCGGACCGCCGTTGGCGGCTTCGGGAGCGACGTGCCCGGCCATAAGACCGTGCGTGGCGCCGGAAAATCTTCCGTCCGTGAGCAACGCGACGGAATCGCCCAGGCCCGCGCCGACCAGCGCGGCGGTAACCGCGAGCATTTCGCGCATGCCAGGGCCACCTTTCGGTCCCTCATAGCGAATGACGATTACGTCGCCAGCTTTGATGGCGCCTTGCTCGACGGCGGCGAAGGCCGCTTCTTCGTTGTCGAATACTCGGGCAGGGCCACGGAAATTCTGAAGGTTGTGACCCGCTACCTTAATCACGCAGCCCTCGGGAGCGATATTGCCCTTCAAGATAACGAGGCCACCAGTGGGCTTGAGGGGCGCATTGAGTTTGCGTACGACTTCTTGCGACGGCGTTTCCTTAGCTTTGGCTGCTTCTTCGGCAAGAGTACTTCCCGTAACGGTGATGGCATCTCCGCGGAGCAATCCAGCGTCAAGCAAGCGCTTTGCGACGAGCGCAGTGCCGCCCGCCGCGTAGAGATCGGTAGCGACAAAACGTCCTCCAGGTTTGAGATCGGCGATGATCGGCACGCGCGAACTAACGCGGTCGAAATCGTCAATAGAGAGCGGGATTTTCGCTTCGTTGGCGATGGCCAGAAGATGCAGCACAGAGTTTGTCGAGCCGCCGGTTGCAGCAACTCCGGTGATGGCGTTCTCAATCGCCGCTTTCGTGATAATCTTCGAGGGCGTGACGTCGCGCCGGAGAAGTTCGAGGACGAATTCCCCCGCGCGATGACCAGCGGCCGCTTTTTCCGCATTTGTCGCTGGAACGCTGGAGAGTCCCATCGGCGCAATCCCCAGGAATTCGCAGACCAGCGCCATGGTGTTCGCGGTAAATTGTCCGCCGCAGGCGCCAGCTCCTGGACAAGCGGAAACCTCAAGGGACTTGAGCTGAGCGTCCGTCATCCCACCGCGCGCGTGTTTGCCTATGGCTTCATAGACGTCCTGAATCGTGACGGCGTGGCCCTCAAACTGACCAGGGGCAATGGAGCCGCCATATAGAATGAGTCCCGGAATATTCAGCCGGGCCAGGGCCATGATGCCGCCCGGAATCGTCTTGTCGCAGCCAACAAGAACAACCAGCGCATCGAAGAGATTTCCGCGGGTAACAAGTTCGATGGAATCGGCGATCACTTCGCGGCTCACAAGGGATGCGCGCATGCCTTCCGTGCCCATGGTGATGCCGTCGGAAATGGAGACCGTGTTGAACTCCAGAGGCGTTCCGCCGGCGGCGCGAATGCCCTCTTTTACGTGCTGCGCGAGTTCGCGAAGGTGATAGTTGCAGGGACCAATCTCGATCCAGGTATTTGCCACACCAATGAGCGGCTTTTTGAAGTCATCATCTTGGAGGCCGCAGGCGCGAAGCATGGCGCGCGCGCCCGCACGGTTTGCGCCATCAATCAGAGCCCGGCTGCGCGGTTTGGGCAAAGAGTCGCTCACTGCGGAGTCCTTTCCATGGTCATCCAGCGCTCCCACAACAAAAATTGCAACCCGAAAAAACAAAACCATCATCCAGGACTGGATGATGGCCTCAAAAGCCTCGGTGATGCTGTACTAGGCCGCCATCATCCGCCTGTTGCCCCTCTTACAGGGACGGGAATAATTCGTACAACAATCGAGTCTACAATTCGGGCGTTCCCATGCCTTGAAAGAATCTGATCGTTTGTGATGGAGAGGCAAAGCATATGTCTTCGCCATCCAAAGTAGCAGGATGGGGCAGGGAAGTCAATGAGTCAAATTAATACTTATGCTAAATGAAATAAATTCAGTTTATGCAACTTCAGCTCACAACATATCGTTCAACTCCCGGCCGGGCGATAAATTGTGGCGCTAGCGGACAATCTTCTATAGGTTCCTAACATCTAACCAATGCAGGTTCAGTTGTGCAGAGCGGAAAAATCCAGGGAGATGACATGGGTGAAGGGATTGGTGTGCTGGTCATAGGCGGGGGCCCGGCAGGATTAGCAGCGGCCATCGCCGCGCGAATGAAGGGTTTTGATGTTACCGTCGCCGACGGCGCAAAACCTCCCATTGACAAAGCTTGCGGTGAAGGACTCATGCCGGGCACCATGGCTGCGCTGCGCCAGCTTGGTGTGGCGATTCGCCCACACGATGGCCTGGTTTTCCGCGGAGTCCGATTCGTCGACGCTGCGACTTCGGTGGAAGCTAACTTTTCGGGCGCCAGCGGATTCGGAGTGCGTCGAACAGTCCTTCACCAAAGAATGATCGACCGTGCGCAGAAGTGCGGAGTCAGACTCCTCTGGAACACGCCAGTCACTGGTCTACCCACCGACGGCGTCGTCCTTGGCAATGCGATCTTCAAGGCAAAATGGATCATCGGCGCCGATGGAATCCACTCCCGCGTGAGGCGTTGGATCGGATTGGATCGGTCAGCGAGGCGAGAAACACGGTTTGCGCAGAGACAGCACTTTCGCGTGAAAGCGTGGACCGATTGTATGGAGGTTCATTGGGGCCAGAGAGCGCAAGTGTACGTCACCCCGCTCGGCAACGACGAGACTTGTGTCGCCTTGATTTCGCGCGATCCGCGCATGCGGCTTCAGAATGCCTGGAAGGAGTTTCCCAAGCTAGCCAGTTGCTTACGTTATGCGGAGCGTAGCGCAGCGGAGCGAGGCGCTGTGACCGTGACGCGCAGCCTGAATCAGGTCTACCGCGGGAATATCGCGTTGATAGGAGACGCTTCCGGGAGTGTGGACGCTATCACGGGAGAAGGACTTTGTCTGAGTTTTCACCAGGCGATAGCGCTCGCCGACGCATTGAGCAGCGGAAACCTTCAGAGCTACCAACGGGGGCACCGCCATTTAGCAAAGCGTCCGGACACCATGAGCCGGCTTCTGCTGCTGCTGGATCGCTATCCGTCCTTAAGAGCGCGCACGCTGCGATGTCTGGCGCGGAAGCCGGAACTGTTCGCGCGACTGCTGGCAGTGCACCTGGGAGAGTCCTCCCCGGAATTCCTGGCGGCCACAAGCTTACGCCTTGGTTGGCAATTACTGACGGCGTGAATCGAGCGAACATAAGATGAATTGGTTTCGAAGCCGTCTCGTTGGGTTTTTCTATTTTCTGGTGGCAGCGCCCGTGCTTGTGCTGGTGCTCAGTGCTCTTCCGCAGCATGCCGCACCCCAGCCTCCCGCGCGCGAAATTATCCTCGAGACCGATCCATCTCAGAGCAAAGTGCACTGGACGCTTGAGAGCACGGTTCACACAGTCCACGGATCATTCGCATTCAAGAAAGGGAATCTCCAACTGGATATGTCGACAGGAAAGGCCAGCGGCGAAATCATCGTTGACGCAACCAGCGGAAATAGTGGCAATGATGGACGCGACAGGAAAATGCACAAAGACGTTCTCGAAAGCGGTAAATATGCGGAAATCATTTTCCGGCCTGACCATGTGGAAGGAAAAATCGCACCGCAAGGAGTCTTCACCGCTCAGGTTCACGGAGTTTTTCTATTGCATGGACGCGAGCACGAACTGACTGTGCCCGTCCAAGCGGCATTCGAGGGAGATCATTGGACGGGCACCGCGAAGTTTAAGGTTCCATTCATCGATTGGGGCCTCAAGAATCCGAGCAACTTCTTCCTCAGGGTCAATCACTCAGTGGAAATCGAGCTGGAATTGAAAGGCAGTCTTCAAGGTCCCGCGGCACAGTAGTTCATAGCTGCTCTTCCGATTCCTGGGTTACGATGTGAACGTCCACGGCGGGCGACTCGCGCAAGAAACGGTGAACGGCCGATAGATAAAGGTACTTGCGCCAATCGCGAATCGGCGCGCGGCCAAAAATGACCTGGGTGATGTGCTTCGAACGGACAAATTCCGCCACACTGTCGGCAACGCTGCGACCGTTCAGACGCACAACTTGAGCTCCCAGACTTTCCGCGAAACGCAGATTGGCATTGAGAGCATTCTGATTTGACTCTTTCAAGCCGAACTCGCGGTCCACGTGAACTACGTAAAGCTCCGCGTCCATCCGGCGCGCCATGCGCGCGCCGCGAGCGATCAGGTACTGTCCAGACGGATTAGACGAAATACAGACTGCCATGCGTTCCCGCACCGCCCAGTTCTTCCGGATGTCCTCGGCTTCCATGTAAGATTCGAGGCTGCGGTCGACCTGCTCAGCAACCTGGCGTAACGCGAGCTCGCGAAGGGCAATCAGATTGCCGCGGCGGAAGAAGTTTTTCAGCGAGCGCTCCACTTTTTCGGAGCTGTAGACGTCGCCTCTCTTCATTCGGTTTTGCAACGCTTCCGGAGTGAGATCCACCATCACGGTTTCGGTGGCCGTAAGGGGAACCCAGTCCGGAACCGTCTCGCGCACGGTGATACCGGTAATGGAGCGCACGACGGGAGCGATGCTTTCGATGTGCTGAATGTTGAGCGTCGACACGACGTCGATTTTTGCGGCCACGAGTTCTTGAACGTCCTCGTACCGCTTCCGGTGCTTGCTTCCCGGAATATTCGTATGGGCCAGTTCGTCGACCAGAACCACCTCAGGTTGTCGCGTGAGGATGGCGTCGACGTCCATCTCCTCGAAAATCGTTCCCTTGTATTCGATCTTTTTCCTAGGAACAGATTCGATATTTGCAAGGAGTTCTTCGATGCCCTTGCGGCCGTGCGTTTCCACGACGCCGATCACCACGTCCTCGCCACGGCTCTTGCGGCGGATTGCCTCGCTGAGCATGCTGAAGGTTTTGCCTACTCCCGGAGCATAGCCGAGGAAAAGCTTGAAAATGCCTCGCGTCTTTTGCGGGGGAGAGGCAATTTCCAACCACTCTTCCGGCTTCTTTGGCAAAGGGTCATCTTCTCCGCGGCAAATCGAAAGCCTGCGCTAGAATAGGAAAATGCAGAGATTCCTGGCCGGGCGGACATTTGGTTTTGCTCTGTCCATCGCCATCGTCGCCGGCATCGCGTTTCTCTACCGCCATGTGCTTCCTGTCAATCAGACTACGGTAGCGCTAACGCTTCTTCTCGCAATTCTAGCAGTTTCGGCGGTCTGGGGAATGGCGGTGTCGGTGTTCATGTCCGTTGTGGCCATGCTGGTCTTCAACTATGAGTTCCTGCCCCCGGTTGGGAATCTAACGATCTCCGACCCGCAGAATTGGGTGGCGCTCGGCGCATTCCTGCTTACTTCCATTGTGGGCAGCCAGCTTTCAGCACGGATTCGGAGAGAAGCAGACGAAGCGCACAACCGACGCCGCGAGATTGAGCGGCTTTACAGATTTAGCCAAAAACTGCTCGGGGAAGGCAACGTCATCCAGTTGATGAATGCAATTCCAAATTACATCGTAGAGAGCTTTGAGGCGGGCGCCGCCGAGCTGTTCCTTCCACAGAAGGAAAAGTTCTACCGTTCGGGGTACGGCGCAGCTCATCTCGATGAAGAAAGAATGAAGACGTCGTTCCTGCGCGATGAAATGACCATTGATTCGAAGCAGAGTGTTTCATTCGTTCCCGTGCGCCTTGGCGTGCGTGCCATCGGGAGCCTCGGTATTTCGGGAGCGAGGCTCTCGCGCCAGACGCTCGAAGCAATTGGCAGCCTGGTGGCAATCGCGATCGAGCGGGCGCGTGCCGTGGAACAGCTCAGCCAGACAGAAGCAGAGAGGCAAGGAGAACGGCTGAAGTCCGCCCTGCTGGATTCCGTCACGCACGATTTCCGCACGCCGCTTACTTCAATGAAAGCGGCGGTGACCAGTCTGCTCGCTAGCAGGGAAGTGGCCGTTCCGCAAACTCATGAATTGCTCACCATCATCAATGAAGAATGTGACCGGCTGAACCATCTCGTTGAAGAAGCCGCGGAGATGGCACGGCTCGAAGCCGGCGAAATCGAGCTCCATTTCGCGCCGACGTCGATGGAAGAGATCATTCAGGGCGCGCTGACGCTTTCCAAATCTTCCCTGGGAGCGCGCCAGGTTCAGGTGAAGGTAGCCTCGGATCTTCCACCTGTGGAGGCCGACCTTGACCGTGCGCAGGACGTTTTGGTGAAACTGATCGACAATGCCAATCTGTATTCGCCAAAGGAGCAGCCGATCATCATTACAGCAGAAGTAAACGGGGATTTTGTCACGACGAGCGTAGCCGACCGAGGTCCGGGCATCGATGACCTAGAGCAGGGAATGATCTTCGACAAGTTCTATCGCGGGAAAGATCAGCGCTATCTTGTGCGCGGCACTGGAATGGGTTTACCTATTGCGAAGGCAATTGTAGCGGTTCACAAGGGAACCATTGGAGTGATGAGCCAGCTCGGTCATGGCTCCGTCTTCTCCTTTTCCCTTCCTGTTGCGCGCGGAACGGAACGGTCATTATGACGGACGCATCGATCCTGATTGTTGACGACGAGCCGCAAATCCGCCGAGTTCTTCGTTCGACCCTCTCCAGCCAGGGGTACGTGATCATGGAAGCCAAAACGGGTGAAGAGGCTGTCGAAGCGGTTCGCAAGGAGAAGCCCGACCTCGTCCTCCTCGATGTGAATATGCCTGGAATCGGCGGGATCGAAGCGTGCCGGGAGATTCGGCGAGGGTCCGAAGCGCCCATCATTATGCTCACGGTGCGAAACGCGGAAAGGGACAAAGTGCTCGCGCTCGACGCTGGCGCGGACGATTACGTGGTCAAGCCCTTCGGAATTGAAGAACTGCTAGCCCGCATTCGCGCCGCGCTAAGACGATACGCTCCGGGTGATACTCTGCCTCCCTTTGTCTCGAAAGACCTCACATTGGATTTTGAAAGCCGACAATTGACTGTGCGCGGCCAGGAAGTGCACCTTACTCCAAAGGAATTCGACGTCCTCAAGCACCTAATCGCCAACCAGGGCAAGCCGCTGACTCACCGGAGACTCTTGCAGTCCGTCTGGGGGCCGGATTACGGGGAAGAGACGGAAAACCTGCGCGTGGTCATCAATCAATTACGCAAGAAAATCGAAAGCCATCCTGCCCAGCCGACGTACATCCGGACAGAGCCCTGGGTGGGATACCGTTTCCAGCCGCCGCACACGAGCGCGCTTAAGTCATCGTCTCGAAAATAGGCGAAATTCCAAGAGCCTAAACAGGGAGCCGAAGCAATGCCCTGCACCCGCGCGCGTCAGAGCGGTTCTTTAGAGTCAGCTCACCGCCATGAGCTTCGGCGATCTGTCGGCTCAGAACCAATCCAATCCCGGACCCGCCCGGCTTGGTTGTAAAGAAGGGAACGAATAGGTTCGACGTATTGGGCAGGCCCGGACCATCATCGACAACCCAAACATCAAGGTGCGCGCCTTTCCGCGACCAGCTCACCTGAACGCAGCCGCCAGTTTCCAGTGTCGCATCCGCCGCGTTGCGAACGAGGTTGATTAGCAACTGTTCCAGTTGGTCGGCGTCTGCCGAAATGACCACCTCGGGACCTTTCGAGATGTTAACCTTCACACGCGTCTCAAGTTTCACCGACCGGTTGATCCATTCGGAGACGTTTACGGGCAGCAGCTTCGGCTGTGGCAGACGCGCAAGTTGCGCGTACGCGGCCATGAAACGCCCAAGCGCCTCGGTGCGCGAACGAATGATGCCAAGACCCTGCCGCAAATCATCCAGAATCGAAGCAGACGCTTCACCCTGCAGCTCCGAAGACTTGGAGGCGTTCAGCAGTCCGCTCTCCAAACCCTGAGCGACAGACTGAATCGGCGCCAGCGAATTGTTCAATTCATGTCCCAGCACGCGAATAAGCCGCTGCCACGCTTTGCGCTCTTCGTCGCGAAGCGTGCGGCTCAAATCGGTCAGGACGACGAGGTGATGAGGCAGGCCTCCCTGTCGAAAAGTCCCGCGACGCATCCCCCAACGCCCCGAGCCGCCTGGAAAGGCCAATTCCATCGTGTGCGCGGCTTCGCCTTCGAGGCACGCTCCGAGCCCAAGTTCTTCCGCTGTAAACCCGAGCAGGCGCTCTTCCGGACGGCCAAGCAGACGTTCGCCGGCCCGATTGACCAGCCGCAGCTTTGAGTTGTTGTCAAAAGTGAAGACGGCCAGGTCGATCTCCTCCATCACGGTTCGCAGGAGCGCATTAGCTTCCAATGCGCCCAAGCGCTGCTGCCGAAGGACTTCGCCGAGCGCATTCACTTCGATCATCACTTCGCCCATGGCATCGTCGCTTCGCGCCCCACGCGCCCGCAACGAAAAGTCTTCTTCGCGCAGGGCCGCCAGCAGATTCGAAAGTGTTTGCAAGGAAAAGACGACGCGATGCCGCAGCGAAAACGCGAAGCCAAGCCACAGGGTAAAAATGAGGAAGGCCAGCGTCCAGACCGTGCCGGAAGAATAACTTCCGTGCCACAAGAGAATCATGGCGATCAGCGAACCTGGAAAACCCGCTGCTAGCGCGAGGAGCTGGACCCGGCGCTCATAGGACAATTCCCTCATTCCAGTCCATGTTTTTGCAGCCGGCGATACATGGCGCTGCGACTGAGTCCCAGGGCCTTGGCTGCCTGACTGACGTTCCCCTCGTGTCGGGAGAGAGTGCGCTGGATGAGGTACCGCTCCACTTCGTCGAGGCTCATCTCCTCCAGCTTGGCCGCTCCGCCGGCGGCCTGCGCGCGCAAGCCGAGATCCGCCGCGCGCACGGCAGGCCCGGGCGAAAGGAGCACGCCCCGCTCCACTGCATGATCCAGTTCGCGAACGTTGCCCGGCCAGGCGTGCTCGTGCAACGCCTTGATGGCGGCGGGGTCAAAAGCGGAAATATTCTTGCGATAACGCTGGGCGTACCCGTGCAGAAAATGATGCGCCAAGAGATCGACATCCTCCTTGCGGTCACGCAACGGGGGGACGTGTATCTCGATGGTGTTCAGTCGAAACAGCAAGTCTTGGCGGAAACGGCCGGCAGCGGCTTCGGCGTTCACGTCGGCGTTCGTCGCCGCAAGCACACGCACGTTCACGCGCCGCGTTGCGGACGAGCCGACACGCTCAAGGTCCCCCGTTTCCAGAACTCGCAAAAGCTTTGCCTGCAGATTAAGCGGAACGTTCGCAATCTCGTCCAGGAACAGTGTGCTGCCGTCCGCGAGTTCAAATCGTCCAACGCGATCCGCCCGCGCATCCGTGAATGCTCCTTTCACGTGGCCAAAGAGTTCGCTCTCGAACACACCTTCGGAGAGCCCGCCCGCGTTTACCGTCACCATCGGCTTCGTCGCGCGCCCCGACAGAGCATGAAGCGTTCTCGCAACCACCTCTTTCCCAGTGCCATGTTCTCCGGTGATCAAAACATTGGCATCCGATGGCCCGATCTGCCCAATCAGCTCCAGCACTGGCGCCATCGCGGCGGATTTCGCCAGAAATGTCGGCCGCGATTCCGCGCGCAGGATGCGGTTTTCCGCTTCCAGGCGCGATGCCTGCCTCAGCGCTTGGCGCAAATCAATCTGCGTGCGCAGAATGGCGAGCAGGCGCGTATTTTCCCACGGCTTCTGTACAAAATCGCGCGCGCCTCGGCGCATCGCCTCCACCGCTACTTCAATGCTGCTCCACGCGGTCATCACGATCACCGGCAGCGTGCTGTCGAGCATTTGAATGCGCGTGAGCAGGTCCAGCCCCTCCTGCCCCGACGTCGTATCTCGCGCGTAATTGAGGTCCATCAGCACCGCGTCAAATTCCCGCGATTCGATGGCGCTCAGCGCCTCCGCCGGAGACGCCACGCCCTGCGTTTCATAGCCCTCGCGCTTCAAAAGCAAGCGCAAAGCATCGCGGATGTCCGCCTGGTCGTCCGCCAAAAGAACTCGATAAGGGTGCGGGCTAGTTGTTTTCATTCGAATGGTTTTGCGAAGTTTATCCTACTGCTGTTGTTCAGGCACGGTGTGAAGCGATCGAGGTACCGCTTCGCACCTGGCGAACGCTTACTCACGCGGGTTGTGCGGCACCGACTGGCGTGCCGGCCGTGGCGTTGTCTCCCACAACCCATCCGTCCTTCAGTTGAATAATGCGGCTACCGTAGGAAGCATTTCTCTCCGAGTGCGTGACCTGGATGATGGTCGTCCCGCCGTCATTCAGCCTCTTGAAGAGCTGCATGATCTCTTCGCCTTGCGCGGAATGCAGATTCCCGGTCGGCTCGTCGGCGAGGATCAGCTTCGGGCTAAGGATCACCGCGCGCGCCACGCCGACAAGCTGCTGCTGGCCGCCCGAAAGCTGGTTGGGAAACAAGTCTTTTTTGCCCACGATGTGGAACCGGTCGAGCGTGTCGCAAACCAGGCTGACGCGCTCTTTGTGCGGCACGTTCTTGTACGAGAGCGGCACTTCCAGATTCTCGAAAACAGTCAGATTGTCAATTAGGTGATAGCTCTGAAACACAAACCCAATGTTCGCCTTGTGCAGCTCGTTCCGCTTTTTGACGTTGAGCTTGTGAACCGCTTCGCCCAAAAAGTAGAAGTCCCCGGTCCAGGCTCCGTCCAGCATCCCGAGGATGCTCAGCAGCGTGGACTTTCCTGCGCCGGACGGGCCCATGATGGTCACAAATTCGCCCGCTTGAATATCTAAATTGATTCTGCGCAATAGCCAAAATTTATTTGGCCCTGCCTCGATCACCTTCTCCAAATTCCGCAACTGTATTAATGGCTCCACGTCATCTCCTTGAGCTCCCGCTAATAATTCTCGTTTCTTTTGCCGTCAACCTCAAGGGGACATGATCCGCTTCATTCATAGCGTAAGGCAACTAGCGGATCGACGCGTGTCGCCCGCAAGGCGGGAATGCTGGAAGCCGCCAACGCGGCTGCCGTCAGCATTGTGGGAACCGCCAGAAAGGTCGTAGGGTCGACGGGCTCAACACCGTATAGCTGATTCGCGAGCAAGCGAGTTGCAAAGAACGCCACAATCAATCCCGTGACAACTCCGGCGGCAGCCATTCCTAAAGCCTGCGCCAGGACGAGCCCTAACACTCCAGCGGGTCGGGCGCCCAATGCCATGCGGACGCCGATTTCGTGTGTTCGCTGCGCAACCAGGTAGCTAATCACGCCGTTCAACCCGATCAATGCGAGCGCAAACGCCAAGCCCGCGAACAAACCGAGCAGCGTCGCCGAAAATCGCCTCCGTTCTACGGAAGCTGCCACCCGCTCTTCCATTGTCTTTACGTCGTATATCGGTTGGTCGGGATCCACACCTTGAACCTGTTGGCGGATAGCCGCCACAAACGGCCTGGGATCAGAAGCGGTGCGGACCACCAGCGTCATTCCTGGGGCATGGTAGGGAAAATAAATCGCGCTTTTGGACTCCTCCGCTAGATCGCCGCTTCGGACGGTGCCGACGACCCCCACGATGGTTGCCCACGGGCCTTGGCCGCTCCAGCCTAGCTGTTTCCCGAGGGCGCCCTCATGGCTCCAGAATATTTTGGCCAGCGCCTCGTCAACAACCACGACGGATCCTTCACCAATAGGACCTTTGTAAGGCCGCATCTCCGACTCTAGGTACGTCCGGCCCTTCAGCAAAGGAATTCCCATGGCGGCGAAATAGTCTGGCGTGGCATACACTGTGTCGGCGTGCGGCTGAGGATCCTTCGGGCCGGGATGATAATCGCGAATGGAGAAGACCGAGTTGTCTAACCCCGGCGTCAAGGGCGGCTGGCTGGCCATTGCCGCGTGAAGCACGCCCGGCATCGAAGAGACGCGGGCCAGCAGTGCGTCCGAAAACGACGCCAGCTTCGCTTCATCCGCGTACTTGGTTCTGGGAAGAGATACTTGCGCCGTCAGCACATTCGCCGGGTCGAATCCTGGCCTGACCTCCGATAGCTTTTGAAAGCTGCGCAGCAGAAGCCCGGAGCAAATCAATAGGACAATCGCAAGTGCAACTTCGGAAATGACCAGTGTTTTGCGAAGGCTTTGTCTTCCGGAAGCCTCCTGGCTGCTTCGCCCTCCCTCCTTCAGGGCGCCCGCCAAATCCTTGCGCGCCGCCTCCAAAGCTGGTGCGAGTCCGAATAAGATGCCCACCATGATAGACACGGCAAGCGTGAAGAGCAGAACTACTGGGTTCAGGCCTATAGCCGTGGCGCGGAGCAGGTCCGCAGGTGCCATGCGGATAAGTACTTGACACCCCCATTCCGCAATCAGCAACCCTAGCGCCCCGCCAAGAACGGCGAGAAGCAAGCTTTCCGTTAGGAGCTGCGTGACGATCCGACCGCGGGCCGCCCCCATCGCCGCACGGATGGCCATCTCTCGCGACCTCGCCGTGCCACGAGCCAGCATCAGGTTCGCGATGTTTGCGCAAGCGATCAGCAGGACCAGCGACACCGCCCCAAGAAGGATATACAACGGTTGGCGCACGTCACCTATATGTTCTTGGACAAATGGCCGTACCTCAATCCCGAAAGTTCCAATGGAAGAATCCATTGACCCATTCATTCGTGCAGCCATCGTTGCCATGGCGGCCCGCCCGGCAGTGAGACTCACACCTGAGCGCAACCGCCCCAGCATCTCAAACGTCAGCGACCACCGCCGCTCCTCGTTCAATTCCCGCGGCGTGAATGCCATCGGCGTCCACAATTCAACGTCCGGGTAAATCACCTCCAGCGTTCTGGGCATCACGCCGATGATTTCGTAACTTTCTCCGTCGAGCTGAAGACGCTTGCCGATACTTCCTTGATCCGAGCCATACATGCGCTCCGACGCGTTCTGGCTCAAAAGGACCACATGCTGCGCCCCGTATGTGTCCTCTGCCGCCGTGAACACCCGCCCTGCAACTGGGCGAACCCCAAGGACGGAAAACAGGCCCGCCGTGGTTCGCATGCCTCGTAAACGCAAGGGCTGGTCGGTGCCGGTAAGATTATAATTAGGAAAGGTAATGGCCGCGGCCGATTCGAATACGTCGGTGCGATCGGCGTAGTCGCGGAATTGCAGGGCAGAAATCTCGGTCCGCGGAAGATTGACTTTCGGAAGCTGGTTATGCACCGCAACCAGGCGGTCTGGTGAGTCAACGGGAAGACGGCGGAGTAAAACTGCATCCACGACGCTGAAAATCGCCGTATTCGCGCCGATACCAAGCGCCAAAGTCAAAACCGCGACGGCAGTAAATCCAGGGTTCTTCGCCAGCATTCGCGCGGCGAATCGTACGTCCTGCCAGAATGTTTCCATGAGCCGCCTCGGCGTTACGCCCCGACGCGCGCTTCCTGCGTTTCCTCGACGATGCGGCCGTCGAACAAATGAATCGTGCGCTCGGCGAAATTCGCGTAGCGCTGGTCGTGCGTGACCATGCAAACGGTCGCGCCGTTGCGGTGCAAATCGCGCAGTAGTTCCATGACCGCTTCACCGTTTTTCGAGTCGAGGTTTCCAGTAGGCTCGTCAGCCATCAGAATCAGCGGATCGCCAACCAGCGCGCGCGCCACGGCAACACGCTGTTGCTGACCGCCGGAAAGTTGCGACGGATAGTGGCGCAGCCGGTGGGCCATGCCCACACGTTCCAGCGCGTGCTGCACTTTCTGTTTCCGCTCCGCCGCGCTCGTGCCGCGATACGTCAACGGTAGCTCCACGTTTTCATACACCGTCAAATCGCCAATCAAATTGAACGCCTGGAAAATAAATCCGATCTCGCGGTTGCGAATTCGCGTGCGCTCGCTAATCGAAAGGTTCGCCACCGGCTGCCCGTTGAGCGTGTATTCGCCGCCCGTTGGTGAATCGAGTAGCCCGAGAATGGAGAGCAACGTCGACTTGCCGCAGCCTGAAGGCCCGGCGATCGAAATGTATTGCCCCTTCTTGATCTCCAGGTGGATCTCGGACAAGGCGTGTGTCTCGACCTCATCGGTATAGAAAACTTTCTTCACGGCTTCCATCTTGATGAGCGTTGCGTCTGTCATGTTTTCTCCTTCTCGTTTTCGATCTCGGAAACTCGGTTTACTTGCACCCACTCCTCGCATTCACAAACAAACTCTCATCCGCGCCTATTCGTACCGCAGCGCCACGATCGGATCGATCCGCGTCGCTCTCCGCGATGGAATGTAGCACGCGACAAACGCCACCAGGCAGATGATCCCCATGGATGCCGCATACACCGCCGCATCTCCCGCGTGTACTCCATACAACAACGACTCGCTCAGCCGCGCCAGCCCGTACGCCGCAGGCAATCCTGCCAGCGCACCCGCCAGCACCATCCATCCAACTTCCTTGAACACCAGCATTCTCACGTGCCCGGTAGCCGCTCCTAGCGCCAATCGAATTCCAATCTCCCGCGTGCGCTGCACCACCAAGTACGCCAGCACTCCGTAAATTCCCAGCGCAGCCAGCAGCGCCGCCAACCCTCCAAATGCCGCGGAAAGCCCAGCGATCACGCGCTCTGCAAACAAATCTTCATCCAGCACACGCTGTACCGTCTTCAGGTCGTACACCGGCAAGTTCGCATCCGTTCCCCGAACCGTTTCCCGCATGGCGTTCGCAATCAGCAGGGGGTCTTGCTGGCTGCGCACGTAGAAGCTCATGCCAAAGAGTTTTCC
>Ga0066652_100000663_pt1 | contig 16754 bp, 13 predicted proteins | sample GraSoiAngelo_101_FD_71413 | JGI IMG/M metagenome (GOLD analysis project Ga0066652, IMG submission 71413) | Grasslands soil microbial communities from the Angelo Coastal Reserve, California, USA - 14_0903_02_30cm | ecosystem: Environmental > Terrestrial > Soil > Grasslands | place: USA...
CATAGTATGGTTTGCTGGAATAGACAAGCGGCAGAACATGGATCGGTTTCATACCAGTTTTGAAGCTGTTTACAAGAAACAGTCTTTGACAGATATTGCCGATACAATGTTGACGTTTGCCCCCGCAACTATTTCTTTACCGAATAACTATCATCTTGCTATCGCTGATGCGAACCTGTTCGATTACCCGGGTATGTTCTTGCAAAAGACAAAAATGGGGTTGCAGGGAGTATTTGCACCATATCCTTTGCAGGAAAAATTAATGGAAGGCGAATTCCCGCAATATGTTGTTACGGAAAGAGCTGGCTATATCGCCCGGACAAGCGGGACAAGGTTATTTCCCTGGCGAACGGTTATTGTTGCTAAGAATGATACCGAACTTCCATCAAATGATATCATTTATCTGCTAGGGGATGCCCCGAAGATCACCGATTTCTCCTGGATAAAATATGGCAAGGGCACTGATGAATGGATAACCGGCATTAACCTGTTTGACGTTCCGTTTGTGGCCGGTCTTAATACCGCATCGTACAAATATTATATTGACTTTGCCAAAAAATTCGGCTTTGACCAGGTTATGCTTGACGCTGGTTGGAGCGATACAAAGGACTTGTTTAAGATAAATCCTGCGATCGATATGGGGGAACTGGTACGCTATGCAAAGAGCCAGGGCATTCGTTTAATGCTTTGGACGCTGTCTGCGACTTTAGACAAACAATTGGACAGCGCACTTCGTCAATTTAACAACTGGGGCATCGCCTCCATCATGACGGATTTTATGGATCGGGACGATCAGAAGATGGTCAACTTTTATCACCGCGTAGCAAAAGCCTGTGCGGATCATAAGATCTCGATCATGTTTCATGGAGCTTATGCCCCTAAAGGGTTTAATCGTACATGGCCAAACGTACTGACACATGAAAGTGTTCTCGGGTCCGAATGGAATATATGGAGCGATCTTCCCACACCGGATCACGATGTGATTATTGCTTACACAAGAATGTTGGCAGGCCCGCTGGATTATGAGCCTGGCCTTTTACAAAATGCGCAAAAGGATCAGTTCAGGCCTATTAGCAAAAACCCAATGAGCCAGGGAACGCGATGCCATCAGCTCGCAATGTTTGTTGTTTATGACAGTCCTTTGCAAATATTTAGCGGAAATATCAGCCAGGGATTGAAGGAGCCGGCATTTATGGGGTTATTAGGAAGTATACCGACTACCTGGGACGAAACAAAAATACTACAGGGTAAGATCGGTGAATTTATTATCAGTGCGAGGAGACACGGAGACGACTGGTTTATCGGCGGACTAAATAATACCGTAGCCCGTGATATATCGCTGTCGTTTGACTTTATTCCTCGCGGAACTTACGAAGCAACTATCTGTAAAGACGGGGTCAATGCGAATAGTTATGCGGCCGACTATGCGATCAGCGTGATGAAAGTTCAGGCGGACCAACGGTTAAACATCAGCATGGCGATGGGCGGCGGGTTTATGATAAAGCTGTCGAAACAATAAAAAAATTATCATTCAAAAGGAATTATGAAAGATATTAAAAACATAATTTTTGATTTAGGAGGCGTTATCCTGAATATCGACACACGGAAAACGGCAATGGCATTGGAGCAATTGGGTGTGAGTAACCTCCAGGGCCACATGTCTCAGCCTGCTCTTGTTTCTTTTTTTAACGAGTATGAAGCTGGGAAAATAGATGACAATGCATTTGTCGCCAAACTGCAGTCCCTGGCAGCTGAAGGCACCACCGAACAGAATATTGTCGATGCATGGAACGCCTTATTATTGGATTTTCCTGCGGAAAGGATTGAATTATTGAGGAGCCTGCGAAAAAAATACAGGTTGTTTTTGCTCAGCAATACCAATGCAATTCACTATAACAAGTTTCAGCAACAGATCTATCTGCAAACCGGAAACTATCTTGAAGACTTCTTCGAGCAAACCTATTATTCTCACACGATGAGGCTGAGAAAACCGGATGTTGCCTGTTATCAATTTGTGATACAGGAAAGTAAATTGAATCCTGCTGAAACAATTTTTTTAGATGATTCAGAAATAAATCTTGCCGGCGCCAGAGAGGCAGGTCTTATAATTGAACATATTCATGCTGGGAGAAGTATTTTGGATATTAAGTGGTAAGTAAGAACCAGGAACCAAATAACAATCCCGCCAACTGGCGGGACAAAAAAAGCACGAAATAAAAAAATTTGAAATTCGAAAACGATCATCGGTCAGCTTCAGGTTGCGAATTTTTTTTTATTTTCTTTGTGTCGCCAATTGATGAACCGATCCTAAAAAAGCATCAAGAACCAAGGAGCACCAACATTTAAATAATAAACCTAAATGTTTTGGGTGTTCTTTTTTCGCTTTTTCGGATTTAAAAATTCGGATTTCTTTGGTCTTTGATGCTTTTAATTTATTTGTCCCGCCAGTTGGCGGGATTGGTTCTTGAGATTTGGATCTTTTTTAATATCTGATAACGCAACCGGTTGTGAATTTTCATTACAACCGATTGCATAAAATTTTATTCTTCTTTTCTTTTTTGAACCAATTAATAAGAACATATTACGGTATGGATTTGAATGTACCATATTTAAATAGTGCTATTGGAATTGCGAAGATGGATGAGATATCGGCAAAACTGGACGGACTCGAACAGCATACCATACAAAAACTGCCCTGGCCGAAATTTTCTTACCGTCCGAATGTTTCCTTTTCTATTGCCCATACGGATGATAGCATACTGCTGAAATATTTTGTACAGGAAAAAGCAATACGTGTTGTGCACCAGGAAGACAACAGCCCTGTCCATGAGGATAGTTGTGTGGAGTTCTTTATTGCATTTGATAATGACCAGGAATATTACAACATTGAATTCAATTGTGCCGGCACCTGCCTGCTTGGATTTGGAAAAAATGCTTCACAAAGAAAATTAATGGGCGTTGATGTGGTCCGAAAGATCAGGCGATTGTCAGCTATCAGGCATCAATCGAACGAAAATGCTGATCCCATTAGTTGGGAACTGACGGTAGTGATCCCTGCCGAAGTCTTCATCTATCACCATATTACTTCTTTGAAAGGAAATCGTTACCGAGTCAATTTTTATAAATGCGGCGATAAGCTTCCGGAACCTCACTTCCTCTCCTGGCAGGATATGAGAACCTCTGCCCCGGATTTTCATATGACTGAATTTTTTGGGGATGCTTATTTTAGATGATACCTTGAGTTGGGGAAATAACCAATCATGCGATTTAAATTCCGGCTTCCTTTATTCATTGCTGCTGCATTGACCAATCATTGCACCGGGCAGCCGGCTATTACGAAGGTCAGCTACAACGAATACGATAAATATATTCTGACCCATGTTCTTACACCGGCGGGACCTGTTCCAACAGCTGTTGATCCTAATGGTGTTTATCCCTATATGAGCTATGTAGAAACATCTCACAGGCCGGTTCCCATAAAATACAGGTTTGTTGTTTTGGAAAATGCGCGATTGAAGGTTACCGTTTGTCCTGACCTCGGGGGAAAAGTTTATTCTATCATTTGCAAGCCATCAGGAAAAGAGGTGTTGTATGTGCCGGACAATATTCGCTACACGAGGATACTACCACGATTTTATTTTGTAGCAGGCGGTATTGAAGTGAGTTTTCCTATCTCGCATTCTCCTTCGCAGAATGAAACCGTGCTTTATAAAGTGGATAAGATAAAGGATAGGGTCTATGTCACCTGTGGTGAAAGAGAGTTGCGGTTTGGTATGCAATGGTCCGTTGAATATTCGCTGGGGGCAGATGATAATTTTTTGACGCAACGTGTTGTTTTTTATAACCCGGGAAATTTCTCTCATCCATGGATGGCATGGTCGAATGCAGCATTGCCTGCTGCAGCTGACACGAAATATGATTTTCCGAGGGGAAGAGTATTGTCACATTCTTCCAGAATTGATACAATAGATTGGGTAAGGCAAGGCCCGAAACGCGAATCCGATATCAGGGAGATGACAGGGTATTTCTGGCGAACAACAGATATCAACGCATTTGGTGCTTATACTCCGTCACGAGGAACTGGTTTGTATCATGTGGCGGATAGCAGGATGGTACCAGGTATTAAATTATGGAGTTATGGAGATGATAGCACATGGTCGGTGTTAAGTTCAGCAAATAATCAACGATATATTGAGATCCAGGGCGGTCCAATCTCTGATCAATCCATTAAACTTGAGATGCAGCCGAAAGAAACCAGGTCGCATATAGAGTATTGGTTCCCGGCTGACAGGGAACTGGATATTTATACATTGAAAGTTCCCCAACAGGAACTGAGACCGCTAAAAGATATTCCCTTATTCGGTTGGGCGAGGGAGGCTGATGTCAAAGATTGGCAGACATTGATCAATATTTCTCATTCCAAGAAAATAATGAACTGGGCAGCCCCGGATATTTACAGATCCGGTTGGGCACCTTCAGGAATGGAAAATTTAGATGAACCATTCAGAAGAGCTATCAGCTATTCAACGGGAGGCAACAAAGACTATTGGATATTTCATTATGGTACATGGCTTGCCGGCGTGGGTAAAACAGACGACGCTATCCGGGTCCTTTCCAGCGCTGAAAACGGTCTGGCTAAGGCATTACTAGCCCGGTTATACAAATCAAAAAGCGATCTCAATGCTGCTAACCAGGCAATGGAAGCTATAACCGAGCCCTGGCTGCAGATTCATCCGCAGATCGTTGTGGAAAGAGACAAAATACTTAGAAGTCTTGGCGCGCAAACAATTCCCGAACGGGAAAAATGGTTATCGAAGGTGGATGCGCTCCAGGATGAATGGATCATTGAAAGAAGAGTGCAGTTATTGATCGATAAGGGAGAAGTATCCAGGGCCAAAGATTTATTGTTGTCAACTACATTCCAGAAAGTTCACCAGGTATACACTCGTACCGGTTTATGGAAACAGATCTGCGAAAAGCTGAATATTCCCTTTAACCCGGTTCCATCGCATTTGGGTGAAGATCGCTTAGCTGTTTTCGGCGCTTACCGGGAATATGAGTAATCGTTACCTTGTGCGTCTTATTTTGATACTATGAAGCGTTCGTCCTTTATTCTACTACACACTTGCCTGACCGTGCTTTTTTTCTCCTGCTTTTTGTGTTCAGCTCAGCGCAAAACCATTGATCAGAAAGTCGATTCTGTTTTACGATTGATGACACTCGATGAAAAGATCGGGCAGATGAATCAGTATAATGGGGATTGGGATGCCACTGGCCCAATTACCAAAGACGGCGATAAGCAGAACCAGGTAAAAAAGGGAATGCTGGGCTCAATGCTGAATGTAACTGGCGTTGATCACACTCGCACATTGCAGGAATTGGCAATGCAGTCTCGTTTAAAGATCCCATTGTTGTTTGGACAGGATATAATTCATGGTTACAGGACAATTTTTCCAATACCATTAGCCGAAGCGGCAAGTTGGGACCTGGATGCGATTGAACAATCTTCCCGCATTGCGGCGATAGAAGCTGCTGCTGCTGGTATCCACTGGACATTTGCGCCGATGGTAGATATCGCACGTGATCCAAGATGGGGAAGAGTGATGGAGGGTGCTGGCGAAGACACCTACTTAGGATCCATGATAGCAAGAGCAAGAGTAAAGGGTTTCCAGGGAAAGGGTTTGGGAAATACAGATGCAATAATGGCCTGTGCCAAGCATTTCGCTGCATACGGAGCGGCAGTCGGCGGGCGTGATTACAATAGTGTTGATATGAGCCTGCGTCAATTGCATGAAATATACCTGCCGCCATTCAAATCAGCAGCTGACGCAGGTGCCGCCACCTTCATGAATTCATTTAATGATTTGAATGGAATACCGGCGACAGGAAACAGATACCTGCAGCGGGATATATTGAAAGGGCAATGGAAATTCAAGGGTTTTGTGGTGAGTGACTGGGGTAGTGTGGGGGAGATGATACAACACGGGTATGCCAAAAACAACTATGAAGCTGCGAAGCTGGCAGCAAACGCCGGCAGTGATATGGACATGGAGAGCAGGAGCTATATTCAAAACCTGGCAAAATTGGTGAAAGAAGGAAAAGTAAGTACGAATGTAATAGATGATGCGGTAAGAAGAATTTTGAAAAAGAAATTTGAAATGGGTTTATTTGATGACCCGTTTCGTTTTTGTAATGAAGAACGGGAAAAAGCGCAATGGAACAATGAAATCAACCTGAAGATAGAAAGAGAGATAGCAAGGAAGAGTATCGTGTTGTTGAAAAATGACCTGGTGCAAGGCAGCCGGTTATTGCCTTTACAACTGAGTAGAATAAAAGGTCAACAATCCAGCGAGCCGGCAAAGATTGCATTTATTGGTCCCCTTGTCAAATCGATAAAAGACCATCTTGGGTTCTGGAGTTACGATTGGCCAGATGATACGGCGAGAGTAAGTTCTCTTTGGGACGCTTTTGAACACAGACTGCAATCGCAGGCAAAAATGTTCTATGCGAAGGGTTGCAACATCGCAGACACAAGCCGGGCAGGATTTGCAGAAGCGGTTGATGCAGCCAGTCAATCCAATATTATAATAATGTATGTGGGTGAAGCAAGGGATATGACGGGAGAAGCAAAAAGTAAAAGCAATCTTCATTTGCCTGGTGTACAGGAAGAATTGATCAAAGCTGTGATGGCAACCGGAAAACCGGTTATCCTGCTTATTGGGGCAGGAAGGCCCTTAATATTTAACTGGGCGGCAGATAATGTATCAGCGATACTTTATACATGGTGGCTGGGAACAAGAGGCGCCGAAGCCATTGCAGATGTTTTATTTGGTGATTATGATCCTTCCGGAAAATTGCCGATAAGTTTTCCGAGGGAAGAAGGTCAAATACCTATTTATTATAATCATTACAACACGGGACGACCCGCTACAAGCGATAGTGACCGGTTTTACCGATCGTCTTACCTGGACCTTTCGATCTATCCAAAGTATGAGTTTGGATATGGATTGAGCTATACAACGTTTCAGTATAGCGATCTTAAATTGAGTAAAAAGAGAATTAAGGCAAATGAGAAGATCGATGTATCCCTACAACTCAGTAATACGGGAAGCTATGCGGGTGAAGAAGTTGTCCAATTGTACCTGCAAGACAGGTTTGGTTCAGTGGTGCGACCGGTAAAAGAGCTGAAAGACTTTCAGAAAATAAATTTGAAACCCGGCGAGTCGAAGATCATTCATTTCACAATTGATAAAGAAAAGCTTTCATTCTTTAACGACCAGCTACGATGGGTCGCAGAGCCGGGTGAGTTTGTCCTGATGATCGGCTCTTCTTCTAAAGATATACGGTTAAAAGATGAATTTGAATTGGTGAGCCGTGAGTGAAGAGTGAGCCTTTCAAGCGTCACCAGACTCACCACTGACAATTAACTACTCACTACTTTATGTCGAAATCAACCACCACCCGCTCCGTCCTGGGATGAGACTGGCAGGTGAGAATGTATCCGCGTTCTACTTCTTCCTCCTCCAGTCCCCAGTGCACATCCATCATCACCTCGCCTTCTACAAGTTTGGCTTTGCAGGTACAGCAGACCCCTCCTTTGCATGCAAAAGGAAGATCGGCACCCTGTTGGAGTGCAGCATCGAGAATAGGCGTGTCACTTTTCAGGGAAAGATCAAAATCAAAGCTTCTTCCATCCAGCCTGACGGTTATCTTGCTTTTCGGGCCCTGATCGTCGGATGACGGCTTCCTGTTAATGGCAGATTGTTTTTCTCCCGGCACTGTAAATAGTTCAAAATGTATCTTTTTATTGTCAATGCCTTTTTGCTCCAGGAAAGCTTTGACAGAAAAGATCATCTCTTCCGGGCCACAGATAAATATTTCGTCGGTTGAAGCATAGTCAACCAATTTGGATAACTCGATTAACTTTTCCTGTGTTATTCTTCCAAAGTTCAAAGGACTGTCTGTTCGTTCACGGCTTAGAATATTGATAAAATTGAAACGTTCAATGTATTTATTCTTCAGTCCTTCCAGTTCTTCAAAAAAAATGATAGAGCCGCGGCTACGATTCCCGTAAACCAGGGTAAACTGGCTTGCCGGTTCAGTCTGCAGGGTTGTTTTGATAATAGATATTACCGGTGTAATACCGCTTCCTGCCGCGACGGCGAGATAATTCTTTTTGTGTCTGGGGTGTAATTCGACATAAAACTTTCCAACAGGAGGCATCACTTCCAGAATATCGCCTGGTCTCAGATTATCATTGGCAAAGGACGAGAATCTGCCACCCTCCACCTTTTTTATTGCCACCTTCCATTTTGCTTCCAGCGGTGTACTGCAGATAGAATATGTACGCCGCACTTCTTCGCCGTCAATAAATGTACGCACCGTCAGGCTTTGGCCCTGTTTGAATTGAAAGGATGATTTTAATTCATCGGGCACATCAAATGAAACTGAAACACATTCCCCCGTTTCCCTGTTGACCTCTTTTACCCTGAGCTTATGGAAATGAATTGACATACCTACAAAGTAACAGGGTTTTGCGACGCAATGTTGCAAAGATTTTAGCCATGATCCAGGCGAATAATATCAATAGCAAGGGCTGGTCAGCAGTAAAAAATAGATCAGGCTTTTAGTCCGCCAATAAGATAGGTGATCATATTTTCTTCCAGTTCTTCAGCGGTGTAGTGCTTCTGGCTGCGATGCCAGAATTCTAGTCCCCGAACAGCCGATAAAATGGTCAGTACAGCGATATAGGGAAGAATAGGCTTTATTTCTTTTTCCTTGATGCCTGCGGTAATGATGCCTTCCATGCATTGAACATAGTTGCGGCGCTGGCTGATAAAATCGGCAAGCGGTTGGGCTTCGAGATGTATCCATTCATTGATCATGACATGGTAATCTTCGAATCGCTGAAACATCATCTGGATATGGAAACGGGTTACAGACTCGATCTTCTGAAGATTGGTTAAACCGGCGTTGTCAAGATCGGCCAGTTGCTTATTGCAATCGTCGGAAATACGAAAGATGATCTGTTGCAGTATCTCCGATTTGGACTGGATGTGATTATACAGGCTCGCTGCTTCAATGCCCACGCTTTCGGCCAGGTCGCGCATGGAAGTTGCAGGGAAGCCTTTCTCGCGAAACATAGAGGCAGCTTTCTGAACAATGAGATCTTTTTTGGAAGCCTTTTTACGTTGGGCCTTTGCCATGGTTCAAAGATAAAGAGAATACTCAAATTGCCCGTAAGGATCAAATAAGTCAATACTTTTACCGGGTTAATATAAATTACTTAGGTTTGCACGCCGAAAAGAAGTCATATCAGTCAAATATGTCATACAGGTCATATCGATTATAGGGGTCATACTAATCTTTAAGACTGACTCGTATGACTTATGTGACTTATGTGACTCATTTGACCGATTTGACCAATAAAACCCGTCAATAAAAAACTATGTCGTTGATCTCTGTAGGCACCATGGCCTTCGATGCAATTGAAACCCCTTTTGGCAAAACTGATAAGATAATAGGTGGCTCGGCTACCTATGTGGCATATGCCGCTTCCAATTTTGTAAAACCTGTCCAGCAGATCTCTATCGTGGGCTATGATTTTCCGAAGGAAGAAATGGAAGACCTCAGGAAAAGGAATGTGCATTTGGATGGGGTAGAGATCGTGCCGGACAAAAAATCCTTTTTCTGGAGTGGCCGTTACCACGAGGATATGAACAGCCGCGATACGCTGATCACCGACCTGAATGTGCTGGCGGATTTTAATCCCAAAGTTCCTGATAGTTACCAGGGAGCCGAGTTCTTAATGCTGGGCAACCTCGTGCCAGCTATACAGATGAGCGTGATAAAGCAGCTAAAGCAAAGGCCCAAGCTGATCACGATGGATACCATGAATTTCTGGATGGAATCGGCGATGGATGATTTAAAGAAAGTATTGAAACAGGTGGACCTGTTGATGGTAAATGATGCGGAGGCCAGGCAACTGACCGGACAGTTTTCGCTGGTGAAGGCGGCTAAAACGATCCTGAACATGGGACCAAAATTCCTGATCATAAAGAAAGGAGAGCATGGCGCCCTGTTATTTCACGGGGACGAAGTGTTTTTTGCCCCGGCACTGCCATTAGAAGACGTGTTTGATCCAACTGGTGCGGGAGATACTTTTGCCGGCGGATTTATGGGTCATCTCGCCAAGACAGGTGATATTTCTTTTGAAAATATGAAACGAGCTATCATTGTCGGTTCAGCTATGGCCAGCTTTTGCGTCGAAAAATTTGGGCCAACACGATTAAAAGAAATCACTAACGAAGATATTGTCAGGAGGATACAACAGTTTAAGCAATTGGTGAGTTTTGAGATCGAGTTGGTGTAGGTTAAAATATTTACCCAGCCATGGCTCGTGAAGGCACTAACCATAGCTTTTTATTCACGCGTTTAATTGTCTTCCTTTAGGCTCCGGGATCGGTCTACCCAGTGATTTTGCTGTGTCAATCCATTCAGCGATCACAGCCTGAACGTTTTCCAGAGCTTCCCCATAACTTTTTCCATCGGCCATACAACCGGGCAATTCAGGTACTTCTGCGATGATCGCATCGTCTTCTTTGCTCCAATACAAAACAATTTCGTATTTATCATTCATCTTGTTGAGGTATTAATTTGTATTTAATTGTCATGGTTCGTGGTTATGGTTCGTGGTTATGGTTCGTGTCCACACGAACCATATTTTCTTTATTGATATTTTCTTGCGAGCACTATTGCATTTTTAAAACTGACTTTCTTTCCCTGCAAGTTAAACAACTCCGTAAAAATGACATAAGGCCCAACAGGAAGTTTTCTGCCACGATCGTCCAATCCATCCCAATTCCAGTAACCACTCAATGCAAGAATTCCATTGCGGACGAGATTTCTCACAGGCCGTCCGGTAGCATCAAAAATGGTAATGTTGGCAACATAACCAGGCTCATACACTTTATATTGTATAGTAGCTATATCATCCAGCCCATCATTATCCGGCGAAAAGATCTTTGGCGTTAGTTCGATGTTCGCACCAATTCCAGGAAGTTGTTTGGATTGCGAGTTTTTATAACTGGGAGTTCCATACCCCGCAGTCGAACCTGCACTATGCCAATTGTCCGCATCCTGCGATGGCTTATTTGGATCAATTCTTTCAAGTGCTACGCCTTCAGCATCTGCAATTAGTTTAAAATGCCAGTCATCGCGATAATCGACTTCGTCCAGGATTTCGCCCTGGTAATTTAACAGGAGTACATAGCCCTCATCATCCGGAAAAGATGGCAGCGAAGACAAACTCAATACCCAGTCGGAGTTTTTGACAAGGTATTCTCTTAACAGGCTGGCTGCCTCTTCTGTAACCACGACATATTCGCCGGGGAAAACCAGCCAGGGGATCGCGCTCAATGGCGTGATTGAATTGATTGCATGATTAGTGTTCCTGTTTGCCACATACAAGTGCGACGCATCAAGGATCTTATCGCTATTGTTATAAAATTCAACATAGTCGTATGCATTTGCCCGCGGATTAAACAGGATCTCGTTGACGATCATGTCATCCGGCGCTGCATCTCCAGGCATACCAACTTTTACATTATTAAAGCCTACGATAACATTATTCTTACAGTCAGTGACATTATTGGCTGTGACGATATAAACCGTATTCGGTTGCATTGGCATGCCAAGTTTCAACTGGACTTTATCAAACACTGGTCCTATGGTTGAAGCTGCGAGAATAGTCAGTCCGTTATCAAGAGAATAATTGCTGCTAACGGCAGCTTTTAAACTATCTACCGGCTCGTTAAATAGCAAAACAATTGTAAGATTGTCGATTGCCCATGCCCTTTGCAGTCGTGGGGACAGTTGATCATTATTGATAGCATTCACGGAATTTTTTTTACCAGGTGTTCCCCCCGAGTTGCTTATGCTTGCTTTCCAGTTATTGCCGCCAGTGCAGGGATTGTTGGTATCAATCATTTCGAGGGACCAACCCCCATCCTTCTTCAACGCGTTATCATACCATTCAATGGTGTAGGCCACCGCGTGAATAGTTCTTCCCTCGTTGTCTTTTAATGAAACAACGTCCCCGTTATTATCTAACGAGGGAAAGCTTGTTACGGCAATTGCAGTCCCCAGGCCAGACATGGCTGCAATTGCACTCGTACCGCAGACAATGACAAAGCTGTCAGGTTGCAAAATGAAATTCGGCATTGGGCCGCTGCTGCTACCGGCATCGCCTATTTTCCAACCAGATAGGTTTATAGGTAAGAGAGTGGTATTTTTCAATTCTACCCATTCATGGTTCGGGAGACCAATCTGCGGACTGGGATCAGCCATTAATTCATCAATGATGACACCGTACTGCTGAGCCTTTATCACGAAGGGGCAGGCCAGGTAAATAAATGCAATTAGTAAGATCTTTTTCTTTTTCATAAAGTGACCAAGGGAAGTAATGAATCCAGATTCAAACTACGAGAACTCCTGAACACCTGTTAGGGAAAAAAAGCATGTTAGTTTGGTGAAAAACCCATTTGTTATTATCTTCACCACCGCAAATGATGATAAAGAAACATACAAAGTGCACCAAGAAACATTCCTGAAGGAAGGTTTGCAGTGTTATGTATGTAACGATATAAAAAATTAGCAGGCCTTCCTTACGGAGGGCCTTTTTTTTGCCAGGTAGTTACCGTTTGAATGATTTAATACTAACATAAAACAAAACAAAATGAAAGTCGCAGTAGTTGGCGCCACAGGATTAGTTGGTTCAAAAATGTTGCAGGTATTGGCGGAAAGGAATTTTCCCGTTACCGAATTGATTCCCGTTGCTTCTGAACGGTCAGTTGGAAAGGAAGTGGGGTTTAAAGGAAAAAAATATAAGGTGGTCAGCATGACTGATGCGATTGCAGCCAAACCGGCTGTTGCAATATTTTCTGCAGGTGGTGGCACATCACTTGAGTGGGCGCCAAAATTTGCCGAGGCTGGAATAACTGTGATCGATAACTCTTCCGCCTGGAGAATGGACCCTTCTAAACCCCTGGTGGTTCCCGAGATCAATGCCGATGTGCTGACCCGGAACGATAAGATCATTGCTAATCCTAACTGTTCAACGATCCAGATGGTAGTTGCAATAAACCCTTTGCATAAGAAATATGGCATAAAAAGAATTGTTGTTTCAACCTATCAAAGCGTAACAGGTACCGGTGTAAAAGCGGTTACCCAGCTGATGAATGAACGTCAGGGTGTCGCCGGCGAAAGAGCTTACAAATACCCGATCGATCTGAATGTGATACCCCAGATCGACGTGTTTCTGGATAATGGGTATACGAAGGAAGAAATGAAAATGGTCAATGAAACAAAGAAGATCATGCGTGATGACACGATCCGTGTTACATCTACAACTGTACGTATACCGGTTGTGGGCGGTCATAGTGAAGCGGTAAATGTTGAGTTTGAGAATGAGTATGATCTCGAAGAAGTAAAAAAACTTCTTTGCAATGCGCCAGGTGTTGTACTCGTTGATGATCCTTCAACCCAAAAGTATCCGATGCCGATGGATGCCCATGAAAAGGATGAAGTGTTTGTGGGAAGATTAAGAAGGGATGAAACACAGCCGAAGACACTCAACATGTGGGTGGTTTCAGATAACCTACGTAAGGGAGCAGCTACGAATGCGGTACAGATTGCAGAATACTTAGTTTCGAAGAACCTGTTGTAAGAAAGCTCCAAGAACCAAATAGCAAGAACCAAAAAAACACGAATATTTAAATAAGAAATTTGAAAATTGATGTTAGGAAGTTCCTTATTAAATATTTTAATTTTTGATTTCTTTGGTTCTTGTTTCTTGAGAGTTGGATCTTTTTTTGGGTAAACGGGAAAATACAAAGTCCGAAGACCCTTTCGGGCTTCGGACTTTAATTATAAAAAGTTACGAGTTATCCAGGCTGTTATTTTCGGATTTACTTTCTTCTTTTATAAGGAAAATTTCTTCCGAAAGCGCCGGTGATATTTTCGATGATCACATTAGAAGGGTTGTCCCAGTCGGCAGCCCCTTTATAAGAGTTATTCCAGAGAGTCATGCTGTTACTGACAACACTGCAGTATGCGTAAATGTCTTCTGTCTTGCCGAGGCTCGAAGGAATAGGCAACTTGTTTCCGAGCGGTGTTTGGTTGATCACGTTGCGGCCGATCGTTACACCATAAGAAGCATAATCGCTCATGTATCTTTTTTGTGTGATTTGCATTCGTACGATAGCATCGACGCCCAACAGGACGGCCAGCTTTTTGTCATCCATTTTCCATGAATCACGGATGGATATCTGGTTTTCTTCCAGCGTATTTATGGTTTTGGTAACATCCTGCACGCCTACCCACATATAGGTTTTATTTGTATTAGCATAGCGCATGATGTTCCCATATAAGGCCATTTGAAAAGCTTTACTCTCTTCTTCTTCCATTTTAGAGATTTGCTCGGCTGACAGGTCTTTAGGTTGCTTGCCAGTAAATACAATTTCAGATGGAAGTACAGCTATAATTTTGTGGTTGGCTGTCTGCTGGTCGAAGAAAGAGTTGGTATAATACTTCCGGCCGCAAGAAGCCGAGATGATAATAATCAGTAACAGTACGGGTATAATTTTTTTCATAAGGGTGTTTTAATGGTAACAAAATACAAAGCCCATAGGCCTGTATCAAGTCGGTTAACGAATTATTTGCATATAAAATTGTGAAAGACAAGAGCGCAAAGGGACGCAACTGTAATTCTTCGAAGTAAAATTACTTGCAGCGGTGTCTAACTGATTGATTCATTAATAAACTCAACCAGGGGACGTAAGGCTTCAAACGCGGCTGTTGCTTTTTTCACCAGTTCTTTTGATGTAAGTTCAGTGTCTTTTAGAGTTGCAAGAGCCACAAAACTTTTCATTTTTAAATAGTCTGCTGCAGGATTATCAGGTTCATACCCTTTCGGTAGACGCATCAATACATATTCTGCATTCCTGGACAGATCGCCGTAAATGGATTTGAACTTTTTGGCTCCAGTGATTTTTTTGAAGTCGGCAAAATTGTAATCTATTTCCTGTCTTACTTTATGGAGTTCGGGAGGCATCGGCATCCACAGACCTCCTCCCATGAAACAACGTCCCGGCTGGCAATGAAAATAATAACCTGCAAATGGAGATTTCTTACCACCGCGGCTTATATAACCTCCCATGTTATCCTTGTATGGCGACTTATCTTTTGAAAAACGGACATCTCTGTTTATTCGGAACATGCATTCTTTTGCTTTGAGATGGGAAATGGTCTTATCCTTTTTCCCGAAACTGTCGATTAATTTTTGGATAAATGAAGCGAAATCATTTTTAGCTGCTTCATATTCCTTCCTGTGTGAATCAAACCAGGGTTTATTGTTGTTCTTCTTCAGGTCTTTCAGGAATTTTAATGTGGAAGGCTGTAACATATTTTGAATTTGGGGGGACAATTTAGCGAAGATTTGGTGAATGATACGCAATGCCGTACTTGCGATCCGCCGACCGGCGGAGAAGCAACTGGATGCAGCTATCACTCCCTCTCCCTGGGAGAGAGCGTCGGAGGGAAAGGCCAGGAAACAACGGCCTTTCTTCCATTAGCGATTAAAGTATGGATCTCCTCGGAAGACAATTTCCTGATCCTTGGCTTTATATTACCATCACTGATGGAAATGGTTCTTCGCCAGTCTTCGGTGGTCAACTGCTGGCGGTTAAGATTTTCAATTATTATATTGTAGAAGGCATTCATGTACTCCTTAAAATTATCGACAGGCAATGGAGCCAGGTCTTTTCCTGACTGATCGCTCCTGATTTGGTCATCGGTGTCAATCCTGAAACCAATCGTTGAAAAATTGTACCGGCCTGAGCTGTCAAACATACGGATAGGAAAATTGCCGGTGAAGCCACCATCAACCATTACATCCAAACCGTTTTTTTGCCTGGGGTGGCGAACCACCAGTCCGTCTTTATCAATAAACACCGCTTCAAAATAAAGAGGTATGCTCATAGAGATCCTTACGGCATCTTTCACCTTCATTCGCGGATAAGTATCCTTTGAAAAAACGATAAGCTGCTGTTTGTTCAAACAAGTGCCGGTAATATAAAGATCTTTAAATCCTTTCGTGTGCAACTCTTCGAATGTAATATCTGAGTTACCGGTTTTACTACTGATGATTTTTTCCAGCCAGGTTTCAAACCGGTTACCCCGGTACCATCCAAAATATTTGTTGGTACGGTTGATGCCACCGATAAAAAAATAATTGCCATCATTGAACTTCTGGAAGTTCGTGCCTGTGATAATATTCTCTATGTCCTGGCCTGAATAACCGAGGGCGATTGTCAAAGCCACTATAGCCCCGGAGGAAGTTCCTCCAACCTTTTCGATGGACTGCAACATATTTTTTGTCTCCAGTTCATGTACTACGCCGCAATAAGCGATACCGCGGATACCTGCGCCTTCAAAGACAAGGTTCCTGATGGCGGGTTTTACCTGGGCGGTAAGATAAATGAAACATAAAATGAAAAAAGTAACAAAGAATGGTCTTTTCCAATTCATGACGAAGAATTTATGTTCTGCGAGTTTACTAAAATTCTCCGGTTAAGTTCTGTTAAAGCGCAATTCGTGGTTTAAGTGTATGCCTTATCATAGTAAACGTTATTGCTGAATCGACATCAGCCTTTCCGGGCCCGCCCCGCCCCCGCCTATCACGCCAACCGATCAAC
>Ga0066652_100000665_pt1 | contig 16695 bp, 21 predicted proteins | sample GraSoiAngelo_101_FD_71413 | JGI IMG/M metagenome (GOLD analysis project Ga0066652, IMG submission 71413) | Grasslands soil microbial communities from the Angelo Coastal Reserve, California, USA - 14_0903_02_30cm | ecosystem: Environmental > Terrestrial > Soil > Grasslands | place: USA...
TTGATGCAATGCAAGAAACCTTAGCTAAAACCACTTTAAATGAACTTTTTACTGGAAGAAAAGTCAGTATCGAAAGAAGTCTTGGTTTTGGCGATGAAATTGGCGGACATAAGCTGAGTGGCCATATTTTTGAGACAGGGCTTGTTATTGATAAAAAAATTAATGGCGAGAATTTATGTTTGACTATTCAAACTTCTGAAACGTGTTTTGCTTTTATCAAACCAAAAGGCTATATCGCGGTGGATGGATCCAGTTTGACTATAGGGTTGACTGATAAAACAAGGCATAGCTTTGAAGTGTATTTAATCCCAGAAACTCTACGTAAGACTAATTTTGGCAACAAAAATATCGGCGATAAGGTGAATATTGAACCTGATATGAAAACTATGTTGTTGGTTGAAACTGTGAAAAATTATCTTTCTACTATTGATGATCGACTAAGCGCTTTAGAAAAAAAATTAGAATGTTTTTTAGCAAATAGTCATTAAAAAAATTTAAGCGATTATAGTTAAAAGATCAGCGAATTGTTTAATCGTGTAAGTGGGATGAATGGCTAAGCAAGCTTTTTTATCGCCATAACCATATTCAGCCCAACATGAATCGGCACCAATATTTTGTGCAAACAATAAATCGGCAGGTGTATCGCCTATCATTAAGATTTGTTTTGGATTTATCTCTTTATATTTTGGTTTAATAAAATCTATATAAGCCATCGGATCCGGTTTTTTTTTCAGTGTTTGCGTATCGCCAATGATCATAGCAATATATTGTTTTAATTGAAAACGTTCTAAGGCGGTATTAACCGCTGTGACCGCTTTATTACTCACCACAGTGAGAATTAAACCTAAAGTAGAAAGTTTTTCCAGTGTTTCAGCTGTTTTAGGAAAGACTGAACTTTTATCCTCGCCCTCCGCCAAATAAATAGTTTCATAAGTCGTTAATGCATGTTGAACTTGTTGATAGGTCAGATCGGGACAAAGCACTTCAATGGTTTTTTTCATGCCTAGGCCTGCACGTATGGTTTCATCGATGAAATCATGCTTTGGCATACTGATATTAAGTAGTTTAAAAGTGCGTTTGATACAAAATATTATTGCATCATGTGTCGCACAGAGTGTGCCATCAAAATCCAGAATAAGTAATTTATAGTTATTCATAAAACGCTATCTAGATGAAAAAAATGAAAAATCACAACGCCTTATTAAAAAGTGTAGCTTCATAAATTTAATTGGTAAAGAAAAATAGCAATAAAGCTTGAGAATAATTTAAAATCCTATTAGTCGTTAAAAAAATTCCTGAAGCCTAATAGGGTCGTTAAGCAATTTTATCGAGGTTGCTGAGAAAAACTAGGTTCAGCTGAGTGATTTTCTTCTTGCGCTAAAAATTGTTTTCTAAAGTTTTCGAGAGCGCGTTCTGATCGAGTCTCAATTTTCTTAATAAAATAGTTAAAAAAGTAACTCAGGGAATTTCTATGCTCAGAAAGCACTGGTTTTACTTCGTTTAATTTAGCTATTATACATTCCTGAGATTTCTTTTCACGTAGCATCTTATGAATATCAATAAAAATTTTGTATTTTTCTTTAGCAGATTCTCTCGTATCTTGGGAAAGTCGAATTATTTCTTTTGAAATAATTGGAAGATATGGAAGATCTTCTTCTATAGTTTTCGTATTTAAACATTCTTGATTATCTGATAAAGAGTAAAGTGAAATAGGTTTTTTTTCTTTATCGGTGGTAAAAATAAAAAAGGAATCATTATTAACCTCTGGTTTTTGAATAGCTAAATGAGAAGTGTCATTGTCATTTTCAAAGGTATCGATAATATATAGCTTAGAAAAATTTTTATCATATTCTTGTTCTACTTTAGTTTGGTTTTTGTCAAGTTTAAAGCAATGTTCCTGATTACCGTTTACTTGAATGAGTTTAGTAGTTATGGGGTCAAAATGAAGAGTCATTAAAAATTTTAAAAAACCATCTTTCTTGCTAAAAATTAATTTTTTAGCGGTTCCAGCGAAATAAAGTGACTTTTTTAATTCTTCTTCTAATTTTTTCCAATCTATTGCTAAATTATTATTTACAATTGATGCCACTTGAAAATGAAAATTGCTATCTTTTTTGCTTGTTATATTTAAAACAAAAAATGACCGATTTCCTCTTAATTTGTGTTTTTTAAAGGCCAAAGATAAGTCTATTTCACCCATAGTATTAGGCACAAGCATTTTCCTAAAAAATTATTATAATAAGTTATAGGTAGAATATATCATGTGCGTATTAACATACAAAATATTATTAAATCATTAATTACTAAAACAGAAAATTTGATAATAGCTTCACTAGGTAGGAAATAGCATGAAAGGTCTAGTTTGGTTTCGAGAAGATCTACGTATACATGATAATACAGCGCTATATCATGCCTCTCAGCATTGTGAGCAGGGTATTCTTGGGATTTATATTATTGATACCTCTTCTTGGAAAAAACATCACATGGTAGCCTGCCGAGTTCAGTTTTTACTGACTGGATTATTGGAACTAAGTCAGAATTTGCAATCACACGGTATTGGCTTATTAGTTAAATCAGTAAAAAAAACTAAAAATATTCCAGTTCTATTGCATCAGACGATAAAAAAATATCAGCTTGATTCAGTATATTTTAATAAACAATATGAGATAGATGAGAAACGACGGGATCAAACAGTGCATCATTATTTAAAACAATTTGGAATAAAATGTATTGGTTTTGATGATCAAGTCATCCTCCCGCCAGGGACAATACAAACTAAACAAGCCAAAATGTTTAGTGTTTTTACACCTTATAAGCGAGCTTATCTTAAATTATTATTTAATAATCAAACGCATATTCCTCATTATGATTTGCCTCGATCACAATCTCTACTTAAGGTTCGATCCAGCAAAGTTCCACTAAAATTAGCGGGATTTTCCTCGAGCATTATTTGGCCTTCTGGAGAAAAGGAAGCTCAACGCCGTTTAAAAAAATTTATAAAAAATGATTTATTTAGTTATCATAAAACTCGGGATTTTCCAGCTTTTGCTGGGACGAGTTTACTGTCGCCGTATTTGGCGGCAGGAATGATCTCGCCGCGACAATGTTTATTAGCCGCTTTAATGGCCAACAACGGTGAATGCGAGGGTGGAAATAAAGGCGCGACAACTTGGATTAATGAGCTCATCTGGAGAGATTTTTATAAACATTTATTAGCCGCTATACTCCGCTTATCAATGCATAAAGCTTATCGATTAGAAACTGAAAAATTAAAATGGCGTTATAATCTAAAACAATTACAGGCTTGGTAGCAAGGAAATACCGGTTATCCGATTGTTGATGCAGGGATGCGGCAATTAAAAAAAATCGGGTGGATGCATAATCGCCTACGCATGATAGTGGCTATGTTTTTAACCAAGAACTTGTTCTTAGATTGGCGCCTAGGTGAAGATTTTTTTATTCGTCATTTGATTGATGGGGATTTAGCCGCGAATAATGGTGGATGGCAATGGAGTGCATCGACCGGAGCGGATGCTGCGCCTTATTTTCGAATTTTTAATCCATTACGACAAAGCGAACGTTTTGACCCACAAGGAGATTTTATTCGTCAGTATTGTCCTGAATTACGTTTATTTGACTCATATGCAATTCATGATCCCTATCAACGCGCACCAAAACTAGCCCAACAAAGTGGTTACCCTAAACCCATCATAGAATTTAATCGTTCGCGGATGGCTACGATTAAAGCGTTTAAATCACTTTAATCAGGACTAGAAAATTTAAAAATTATCGACTATTTTTAAATTTTCCCCTTTAAAGGAAGCGTACTATGCAATCAAAACACAAAGTGAGGATTATTCAATGGGTAATGCCATTCTTCTTAACGATAGGTATGTTTACTAACGGCTTTGCACTACCTAATTCACTCGATGTGTCCATACAAGGTATGGAAGCTAAAAAATTGTTTACTTATCTGACTGGTCCTAAAGTCCATCCGGATGCAGGGATGAGTAAACAATATTTACAAGGAATAAATGTGGTTTGCCAATATGTAACAGCTCCCATCACGAAAAATGGTATCAATATACCTATGGGTGATCCTTCTCGGTATTCTTGTAGTATGAACTTTGATTACAATGGTTTAGCGGGTCCGACCAAACTTCCTTAAAAGTCTATAGGAAGTCGCGCCAGTTAGGCTTAATGAGAAAAATGGGCAACTTGACTGGTTTCATTCTTTTGCTTAACAAAACCGCTGGTTTTTTTGGGGAAGAATAGATAATGAAGCTTGAGCTTGGTTTTCTCAATGGCCGTTTTTGTTGTTGCGATATCAGTTTGTAGTTCGCCAATAAAGATTATGCATTCAGTATATAAGCGTTGATCATCCGTTAATTTTTCTCTCAAGCTATTGATATGAGCAGAGGATGAATTTTCGAGTTGCAAAGCCTGGTTTAATTGGGCTTCTGAACTTTGCACAAACCCTATGATTTCATTTTTTAATTCGATTTGTTCGATTAAAAAACGACGCATAGACACTAAATGAGTTCGTTGTTGTTTTATTTTGTGCCTTATATCCCTATACATAAAATTCCCATTATTTATTCTATAGTTAGAAAAAATTTTCTAGCCGTCCTATTCTATTTTAAAGTATGTAAATCAATTAATATATATAAAAGTATAAATATTTTATTTGCAATTGATGTCTTATAGCTTTCAATAACATTTCAAAAATTGAATCACATATGATCAAAAAAATGTGAATAAGCGATCATTTTCACCGTGTGAAAGTAACCCAAACTGAGCCTATAAAACACGTTTATCTACCTAAGAATTTTGCTAGATAAGTTTGGGTAGCAGCCTCGCTTTATCGCAGCTTAATGCTAAACAATTCTTAATAATCCCTTAATCTATCATCAATACAATTAATATAAGAAAGAGGGTATAGAAACTAGACCATCCATTTAAACCTCTGACCAAAGTTCATATTTTTGAAACGCATCATTCGGTGAGAGGTGCAAAATGAAAAACTTCAAGAAACTGACAGGGGAACAAAGGGTTTTTTTTGATAAATATTTTTGGAGGAGGGATAGTCTTTCCGATTATTGGGGAAATCAAGAAAGCTCACCTCTTCAGGTTCAACCCTTTTTGCATCGATCAAAAAAATTTTATTGGGAAAAGGCCTATTTAGAATACCTTAAGCAGCAAACTATTGCAGATAAAGCAGCACAAGCCGCAGAAGTGACGATGGATACAGTTTATATTGTCTGTAATGCCTTCAATGCTATTGCTCCCGCTTTAAAACCAATGTTACAGTTTACTCCGCATGTGAGTATTGCATGGAATCTGATAGATACGGTTGGGGCTTTATTTTTTGCTACCCGAGACGAAAGTAAGCAGGATTATTGGCTCAAGGGATCAATTTATTATCTGGCCTCCAGCTGTCAGCAGGCACACTGTTATTTGTAGTGTTAAACTATGGTGAAATATTGCAATTTCAACTTGGTATCAGTTCATCTGTAGGGTCGCTTACTGCAACAACCGTTTCAATGGGGGCAGTTATTGGAACAGGTGCGTCCGGTTTTGCCTTTGCAGCGGCGATGTATTTTGCTTGGGCCTTAGAACACCGTGAAGTGAAGTTACACCAAGCCCGAATAAATTATTTGGAGACCAAAACTCAACTTGAAAATATTTTGTTTGAAGATATTAATAATAATTATGGAAAATCGATAGAAGATAAAATAAGCTATTTACAAGATTTCATTGCCCATAACAACAAAGCAGAATCTGAATTAGTCGGGTATAAAGAATTGCTGGATCTATTAAATTTTCGACAACATTAACAGCAACAATTAGAGTTACATCAACGTGCTCGGCGCGTATGGGGACTCTGTGCTGTGTTTATGATCGCTGTTGCTATTGTGTCTGTTGCAATAACGGCGTTAGGTTTAAGTGCTTTAACCTGTGGAGTTGTTGTGGCAGTAGCGTCCTGTATTACACTTTTTGGCAGTGCTTTATATCGTCATAAGCCTGATTTTTTTGATAATGCTGTTATAAGTATAAAAAATAATATAAATAGTTTTTTCAAAACTCAATACCCCGTGCATCAAGCTTTAGATCCTATGCCGAATCCTATATTTTCAGCTGCAACTATTTCTAGTTGAGAATCGAAAATGATAGCGATGTAAATTTTCATATTTTTTAGGGCTTAATCTAAACATTATCCGCTTAAATTAATCCCTTTAGGGCTATCGAGTTCACGAAAACTTTTCACATTTTGATCATATTGCTATTATGCAAAGAAGTTTCTGAGCTTTTTAGTTAAAACCTATCCAGTCATATTGGAGAGACAAAATGAAATTGCCAACAGCGATTTTAGCTTTAATCATAGGATTAGCATCATTCACTTGCGTGCCAGTGAATGCGGATGAAACACCTGCGGGTCCTTATCTAAGCACGGTAGGCACAGCTAGCATTGATGCAACACCCGATTCTGCAACCATTAATATTGAAGTAAGCTATTTGGCTAAAGATGCAGTTGATGCTAAACGTAAGGTGGATAATCGAGTGGCGCAATATTTTGACTTTTTACATAAGAATGGTATTGGATCAAAGGATATCAATGCTGCTAATTTGAGCACACAACCCGAGTACGATTATCAGCATGGTTCATCGGAATTAAAAGGATTTCGGGCGTTACGCCAGGTTCAAGTCACTTTGCGCCAGATAGGCAAGCTAAATGCAATACTGGATGGAGCGCTCAAATTGGGTTTAAATGAAATTAGAGCGATAAAATTAGGAGTAGCAAATCCTGATAGCTATCATGAACAAGTTCGTCAAAAAGCTATCCAGAATGCTTTGTTACTCGCTAAGTCATTAGCGAATGGGTTTAAAGTTAGATTGGGCTCCATTTATAGTATTCATTACCAAGAAGATAATGATCAATCCCCACTGCCGGTAATGTTTCTACGTGCTGAAAACGCTAGCACCACATCTCAAACCTATCAGCAGCAAACTATCCATTTTAAGGATCAAGTCGCTGTGGTTTTCAGATTGCAAAACCTCTGAGTAAAACACCAAGCTAACAAAATTATAGAGATTTGACTACGCTAGGAAGGAAATCGAATCGGGTTCTTAAATGAATTATCGTTTGAGATGAAGGAATAAAAAAACCCATCATTATTTTGTAATAACTTGAAAATTTATTATTATTTTAATAAAAATTAAGTTTGTAAAAAATGATAGAATAAATTAGCGAGATCTTGCTAGAAAAAGTCTTTTTACATTCATTCCGAATTATAGGTATATAAAAAAATGAAAAAAACAACAATAAACGCTAATATGAAAAAACCTAGTTTTAGGCTTGTAGGCTGTGGATATTTTCCGGATTATCAATTAGGTGGAATTCCTTTAAAAGAAAAAAATATACTTTATCTTATAAGCGTTGGAACGAAAAAATTTGAAAATAAATGGGTCGAACGCCTCATTAATTTTGCTAAAGAAATAAAACCTAAAAAAGTTATTATTGTTGTGGCAGATAGCTTACAGCGATTTAACATAGAAATAGAGGAAAATTTATCAGAAATTGATGCTTTTGAGGAATCTAAAAATCGAGGAAAGAAATGGATTGAAGATTATAAATCCAAATTTTCTGCTTTAGGAAAGGAGCAAGAAGATTATGAGTTTATCACTTGGGAAAAATTAAAAGAAAATGAAGAGTATCAGAAGTATTTTAACGAAATTACACTTTGGAATGAATCAAACAATTTCAAACAGCTATTGTTGGATTCAGTAAAGGCATACATAAGTCGTTTTGATCGTAAGAAAAATGAAAGCCGTGCAATTGAGCAATCAAATAAATTTTTAAATGAAGAATGTGCTGTAATTAGAGTTTTAGCAAAAGAGCCAAATACAATTGGTATTTTTTATCCAGGGGCACCATTGGAAATATTTAATTATATTATTGATTATGCCAATAAATCTAGGCAACTTGATCCATTTTTCTATACAGAATTACATCCTACTAAAATAAAAAATAATAGAAATCTAAAAGATAAATTAAACTTGACTGAACCATCTCTTTTTTTTAAAGGCAGAAGATTATCTTCTAATTTCGATGGAAGTAAAAATGAATGCTGTCTTTCATCTTTAAAATCTGGTTTTTAAATTTTAAACCATTGAGAAAATTTTTTATGAAAAAAGAAAATAATAGAAGAGATTATGATATTTTTATGAATATCATATCAGAAGCTCCAGGTCATTTTTATTGGAAAGATACCGAGGGTGTCTGTAGAGGATCAAATAATGCGCAAGCTATTTTCTTAGGCTATAAAGAAGGAAAAGATCTTATAGGGAAAACGGATTTTGATTTTTTTCCTAAAGACCAAGCAAAAGCTATCCGTAAGATTGATATCCAAGTCATGACAACACAAAAAGAATATTGTATCGAAGAAATTGTAAGAAATCCCGAAGGAAAAAACATTATATTTCTATCTCGAAAGATTCCACTATTTGAGCCTAATACTAAACAAGTCATAGGTCTTATTGGGATCTCTTTAGATATTACCGCGAGTAAACAAGCAGAGTTAGCTAAACGACAATTCATTATGAATATGGCACATGATTTGAGAACTCCTTTATCTGGCATTATTGGTATTGCAGGTATCCAAGCGGATCTGGGTACAAGTGCCAAAGATAAAAAGTATGGACTTTGGACTTTAAATGCTGGTAGGCAACTTCTAGAATTATTAGATGCTGTTTTGGAAATCATTTCTACAGAAAATATGGAAGACCCTATGGTTGAGAATATAATTGATCTATCATTTTTTGTTAATGAATTACAAGCTTTGATACAGCCAGCTGTAGTTGCTAAAAATTTAAGATTTGAATTGGTTTTAGATTCTAATCTACCAATCATTATTAGTGATCAACTTAAGCTAAAAAGAATTTTGCTTAATCTGCTATCCAATGCAGTAAAATTTACTAAAAAAGGGAAAGTTAGCTTGGAAATTAAGTTATTATCAATAAGAAACAACCAAGCTAAAATAAAAATACTTATTAACGATACAGGTATTGGTATACCCCAAAATAAACTAGATAAGATATTTGACCGATTCTATCGCGTTCTTCCATCTTCCCAAACTGAGTATAAAGGATATGGGATCGGTTTATTTTTAGTTAAGAAAGCTGTAGAACTGTTAGATGGAGAAATAAAGGTTTCTAGTCAAGAAGGAAAGGGAAGCTGTTTTACTGTCATGTTTAGCTTTCCTTTGTCAAAAGAAAAGATAGAAAAAGTAAGACCCCCCATATCGCAGCCGTCTCCATCTAAGCCTGCCGATAAACAAACACAATCGGTATTGATTGCCGAAGATAATACCTTAGCTTTGCATGTAGCAAAAAAATTACTTTTTGACTTAGGTTATGAGGTTACTACGGTAATGAATGGTAAAGCAGCTTTAAAGGCTTTACAAACTCAATGTTTTGATTGGGCACTATTAGATATTGGCTTGCCCGATCTGGATGGAACAGAAATTGTCCGTCGTTTTCGTCAATGGGAACAAAAAAATAAAAAATCACATCTTCCTATTTTTGCATTAACGGCTCATCTAGAAAAAAATATTGTGGACAAATGTAAATCGGTTGGTTTTGATTATGTGCTTAATAAACCATTTACCGAGAAAGATATTCAAATCATCCAAAAAATTATAGATTAATAAATCGTTTATTTATTATAATATTTTTAATTTTTAGTATTACAATGTTTGTTATGGTTAAAAATAATATAAAATCTTTTAATATTCTAGACAAATTACATGATCAAGAAAAAAAGTTTAAAAAAGAATTGGTAAAAACCTTTTTAGAATATCTAGATAGTTTGCCGACTCATAAGCGTCTAGAGCAAATGGAATCATTGCTTTCTGAGACTCAAAATAGAAATCTGCCTACATTGGATCGACGACTCACCTCACAAGAAAGAAAATGTCTTTATTTGGCTAGTAAGGGAAAAGAAATTAAAGAAATGGCCCTTATATTAGGTTTATCTCAACGCACAATTAAATATCATTGTGCGAACATTAGAAGTTCCTAATTTGATGGCTGCAGTCTCAATAGATAAACAACGTGACATAGCCAATTATATTAATAATAAAATAAATTTTGACTCTTCGTGCAATTTCCAAATGTTATTTAGAGGCACGTCAAAATGTCAGAGTGATTATTTACCAATAAATATTTTTATACTCGATGAGAATGGTTATTTGATTTGGGGAAATTCTCGTATGATCAAGACTTTGAATGAAACTGAAGATAGTCTCATTGGTAGACATGTTTCCTATTGGGGAGAGGATAAATGGAATGCTTGTGAAAAGATTTTATGCGAAGGAAACGAGGAAGTCCTAGAAGAGGTGGGTATTGATCAAAGGATTTATTTAACAAACAAAACTTCAATAAAAGAAAAAATAGATAAGAAAATAATTCGAGGAGTTCTTGGAATTTCTCTCGACATTACCGAACAAAAAAAGTTTATACTAAGTAAGAATTTCTTATAAATCTCATTCCATGATCTAAAAAAAAATATTTAGATTTTTTAATGACTCAAACCCAAGAAAAAACTGTATTAAACCAACAAGATTTTTTTAAAATTAGTTCAGGAAGAAATAGGACAACTTTTAAAATTATTAAATTCGACAAATTAAAACTAGCTTCTATTAAACCGGAAGGAGTTGGGCTTTGATTATATTTTTAACAAAACCAAAAAAATACTCAAATCTTTAGAAAAATTCTAGATAAGTAAACCATTAATTAATATATAATATTTTAATCTACATATTTCAATATTTATTATGATTAAAAATAATATAAGGACTTTTAATCTTCTAAGCAAATTACATGAACAAGAAAAAAAATTTAAAAGAGAATTATCTAAAACATTTCTAGAGTATCTAGATAATTTGCCGCCCAATAAGAGAATAGAACAAATGGAAGCTTTGCTTTACGAGGCTAAGCATAGAAATCTACCCACGCTAGACCGGCGTTTAACTCCACAAGAAAGAAAATGTCTTTATTTAGCCAGTAAGGGCAAAGAAATCAAAAAGATGGCCAGTATACTAGGTTTATCACAACGTACGATTAAATATCATCGAGCGAATATTATCAAAAAACTGGAGGTTCCTAATTTAACGGCCGCAGTGGCAATAGCTAACCAAAGTAATACCGCTCAAGATATGAATAATCGAATAAAATTTGGTGCTTCCGCTGATTTCCAAATGTTGTCTAGAAGCATAATAGCCGGAATACCAGAAATAGCCGCTTTAGGTAAATTTTTTCCCGTAAATCTTTTTCTGATTAATAAAGATGGAAAAATATGTTGGGCCAATGAGCATATGCTTAAAGTATCTAACCAATCGGAATTAAAAGCGATTCAAGGAAAGCATGTTCGCATGTTCGGAGAAAAAAAATGGTTGACGACTAAAAATGTATTTACCTCAAATAAAAAAGCAATTTTATTTGAACGCTTTCAGCAAAAAATTTTTTTTACTATAAAAGTTCCGCATAATGATAATGATTTTCAAGGTGTTTTTGGTTTATCGTTTGATGTTACAGCATTAAAAAAAACTGGAATTGCCAAACAAAAATTTCTTATAAATAGGGCTTTAGATTTAAAAAAATCACTAAAGCTTTTGAATCTGCAAACTCATGAAATTAATCAAGCAAATCGGCAAGATCTATTACAATTAATTCGGGAAACAAGAGGGCAACTTTTAAAATTACTAAATTCAATAAACAAATTAAAATGAATCTCTCCCTTAAGCCTAACAACTATTGTGGCTTGATTATGCTTTAATTAATATTTCACATTAAAGCTATTCAAAATTAATAAATTATTTATTAAGAATAAAAATCAAAAATAATAAATTTTCCCTAGCAAAATTATCAAATATCATTTAGAATCGATAATTAATAATCGAAAAAAACAACAAAAGGAGTTATTTATGCCTTTTTCTTCCGCATTTAAAGATTTTTCAGAGAATGATTTTTAGAATTAAAAAATTCTAAAATTTATTCCGAAAATATTCGATATATTGAAAAAAATATCAAACAGATTAAATCGAAATCGCATTTTTCTCATACGATTTTTTTAAAATTAAGAAATCATTTTAGGGAACTTTAATGTGAATAAAGTATATTCATTTTGGATATATTCACAGAGTATTTCCCCTCCTAAAAATTGCATAGCTGCTTTGTAAAAAGTAAGACCAATACCCGCACCATGAGGAGTTTGGGTATAAAAACGATCAAATATACGCCCAATCCATTCTTTAGCGATACCTGTTCCCGTATCTTTGAAGAAAAGCTTGTGTTCCTTATTTGTTTCCAACCAGATAAAAATTTTTCCTTTATTTTCTTGAGCAATATGGAATAAAGAATTTCTTAATAAGTTAAATAATACATGTGTAATTAGCAGATATTCTCCTTTAACTGTAAAGTCTAATGTTTTTGAGCAATGAATTAAGTCCCTTTCTTCTTTTGAAAAAGGATAGCGTGGTAGAGTTTCAGTGACACAATTGGAGATTAAAAAAGTTTTGCATACATTCACACCAAATTGAGAGCCCACATTCATGAGTAGCATGTCAATGAATAATGCTGCTGCTTCAGTTTCCAATTCCATATCTGAAGAGGTTTTTTCTATAAGTTTAAACGTACTCGCATTAATAGTTTCTACTGGAAGGTTCGCTTGCGTAGCCATTAGATAGGCTTGGGAAAAATAAGGAAAATATTTTTTGATATTTTTTGCGCCTATATTAAGAGTAGCTAAGGGAGTTAGCAATTCATGAGCAACGCTTGTTGCCATAGAAGACATTGCGTTTAACCGTTCTTTTCGTGACTTTTCTTTATTTCTAGCAAAAAACAATACAACTGCTAAGTAGCCTAAGTATTGAAACATTAAACCAATAAAATTATCATTTTTAAAAAGGGGGTGCCGAAATAAAGTGATAGCTTAGCCAAGCAAATGAAATCCCTAATGCAAGCAAAATTATAAAACTAAGCCAATTTACTAATAACATGAGTAAAACTAGCATGATAGTGGTACTCATAAGCCAGACATCAACAACCTGATTTTTTAAAAGCATAAAACTAAAGAAGAAAGGTAGGGAAAACAATAAGGTCATATACCAATAAGTTGGCAGCCATATTTTCAGCTTTTTTGGCCAATATTTGTTTAAAGTTAAAAATAGACAAAGTAAGGTTGCAATTATCCGTAAAGGGAGGCTTTCATATGATTGGCTAGAAAAAAACTTCCATACAATATAGTAAAAAGGGTAGTTAAGAAGACCAAATATACCAAAAATCTCATACTGTGCGCCAAAGTCTTCTACTTTTACATTAATGTATCCATTCAGTTTTTAGCAAGGTAACATAGTTTTTTTATTATTATAGTTAAAAATCGCATCCGATAAATTATTCCACATGGAAGTTTGAAAGTCTTTAATAAAGTTAAATACCTTATTAGCTATAAATGGTTGTTTTTCCCAAAGTTCTTGAAAAGCATCAACTAATATTCCTTCAAAATGATCAGCTTTTATATGTACATTAAAAAAAGTTAAGGCTTTTCCAGAGGTGCCTATACTTTCAGCAATATTACGTAAATTTAAATAATCAACATTATCTAATCGTTCTATAGCAGCAAATGCAGCAAGCCGATGGCCCCAATCATTTTTTCTAAGCCAAAGTAATTGATTTTTAATATATTCTTTTACAAAGTTTAAGTAAGTTTTTTCTTCTAATAGTTCATAAGTTAAATCAACATCAAAGCTTTGTGCAAATTGAAAATAAAGCTGCTCATGAGATAAGCCATTCATGCCAAATTCATCATGAACATTTTTTAAAATCATTTGCTTGGTTTTATAATTTGGCGCAAAATTTCCCATATACCACAAAAAACTATCGAAATGGCCACGCACATGATATAAAGCCTTCACAAAAAATTGACATTGTTCTTTACTCCACTGTTTTGTTAAAGAATAATTAAAAATGTTGACGGTTGATATTTTTTTTTGGTAATCATTATCCCAATTTTCTAGAAATTTTTGTAAGTCACTAATTGCAAAAAGATTTTTATCAATACCTGAAATTTTTACTCCATCCTTTATTACTGTACTCATAATTTTTAATCCTAATAAAATATTATGATAACCAAGATAATTACCCATATAAGCACATTAAATTTTATCGATAAAAAATGTGATTATTTGATATCCTAGCTTAGTGGATATATTACCATGATTTTATTTTTATTTAAATAAAATATTATTTATTTATTCTAAGTATTTAAATATTTTTAATCTAAATGAAAAATAATTTACTCTTATTAAAGGCCGTTATTCATCGAATATTCTCGAAGATAGCTAAAAATTATTCCCTTATAGGCGGCCTAAACCATTGTTTCACTTTCTAGTTTAAACTAATGTTTTTATGCCAGGTTTTCACTATAGATGGAATGACTTCTAATATAGTCGCGGTTTTTTTACTCGTTTTCCTAAGGGAGCTAATAACAAACAACAGATTTCACGGCTATTTAAATGATGATTAAAAGTTAACTTTATAGTAATGGATGTTTGTAAGAATAAAGATTCGCTCTCAATCTATGTTCAAATGAATTGGATAAAAAATTAATTCAGACTATTCCAAGCTGCTTTAAGCGAAGCAGCTTCTCGTAAAGCTGATTGACGTTCTATTTGGTTATCTGCATCAAAAAAAGTTATCCCTAATTTTCCCCACTTGTTTTTCATTTTTAAAGCTTGTTCACCAAATAACTCTCCCATACGTTGATGTGAAACTTTGGATTGTCTACCCATCCCTATACGTTTAGTAAGTTCTCTTCGTGCTTCAGATAATCTTTCATAATCTACTCGAGCTCTTTCCGCTGCTATTACTCTTTCTATTTTCAATTTTTTAATTAACGGTAAATCTAATACTTCATAAGTAAATTGAAAAAATTTTTGAATAGTTTTTAGTTTATCATATTAAGTGTAAAGATAGATGTAGGTAATTCTTTGATTATTAAGTCTAACTCGGCTACAGGATTTGGAGATAGATTCAAATATTTATCTGTATAAAAAATATGAAATTTTCTATGTATCCCTTCGTTACGAGTAGGATTTTTTTGAATTTTATCAATAAAATCTATCTGTATTAAATTTTTTAGCGCTTTAATTCTATTCTCAGCTAAAAATTCTTGTAATTCAATAGAAAAGTTTCCATTAAACTTTGATTCAATGGGGATTTTCTTTATTTCCTCTATATCTATGGAAAAATCCAACAAAGAGGTAATTGCAAGAAACTGCATAATATTAAGTGGGTAACGTTTACTAGATATTTTATAGTTATCTAGAATACAATTTAAAAACTGGAAGTAAAAATCTTTTTTTTTTATTTCTTGCGTTAAAAAAGTACCTTCGGTTTTTAAGCTATTATAAAAAAATCAATTAGTTTATCTATTAAAATTGACCATTGATTATTCGGAACATTTTCTAGAAAAACTTTTATGTCTGCAATATTCCCATTTGTTTTTAAATAACTAAGTTTTGCGTCAACATCAAATTTTTTTATTTTTTCTATTGATCTGAAATTAGCTTTTTTATCTACGCTTGTATAAACAGGATTTGGCAATCGATTAAATAGAGCATTCAAAACTGGAGTTTGGCTGTTGTTATCCATACAATACTTAGATAGTTTTTTTTAACAAATTAAAATCAATTGCTTGTAGTTGTTTTTTTTATAATGTTTCTATAAATTTTGAAAAATCGATTAGTCTTGAGTTATTTTTTGAATAATTCTCTAAAATAACAAGTAATTCAGGTAATTTTTCTAAAGGGAAATTTTGTCTAATTCCATTCTTTTTAATCTATTAATAAATTTACGGAACTTAAAATAAAAAGCGTCAGGTTTTTTAAAAAGGGAAGGTAATAACGAAAAAGTAGGTTCCAACGGTTTGGTAACATTTGATCTAATGTTGATATTTTCACTTCGTAACCTCACTTTCAGATATATATTTTATTCTCAATTGCATACATAAATTCTTATTTTATTCTTTAAAATTAATAAAAATTTGTAAGTAAATTAATGATAAATGAATTGATCTTACGGATCTTTTAGGTCCATTAAGATTTTTCAAAAATTTTATTCTAGCCACTATCAAAATAAATTTCTGCTATTTCGACAAATCGTTTTGGGTTATTATTACACTTTAACTGAATAATGATTGGGATATGCATACCATTGGGCGACGTTTGCGAGCTGCAGGAGTAAGCTTTGAGCATCGAAAAGATTTGTTAGGCCATAAAAATGAGTGAATCACAACTCATTATTCTCAAGTAAAATTAATTAATTTAATTCAAGCTGCAAATAAAGTTTGTGATTCAGATAGTCGTGAACCTATATTGACAGTACTTAGAAGAGCTGTATAAATTTATGTCGAGCAAAAATCGCGCAAGGATTTTTGAAACTTTATGAAAAATGATGTAACTATTTGATTTTATTGGCGCGCCCGGAGGGACTCGAACCCCCGACACCCAAGTTCGAAGCCTGGTACTCTATCCAGCTGAGCTACGGGCGCATGATTCGAAAGAGCCCGGCATTCTAACAGTTTATCCTTCATTCAGCTAGTCTCCTAAACCAGCATTTTTAACAACATGTACCAAT
>Ga0066652_100000666_pt1 | contig 16691 bp, 10 predicted proteins | sample GraSoiAngelo_101_FD_71413 | JGI IMG/M metagenome (GOLD analysis project Ga0066652, IMG submission 71413) | Grasslands soil microbial communities from the Angelo Coastal Reserve, California, USA - 14_0903_02_30cm | ecosystem: Environmental > Terrestrial > Soil > Grasslands | place: USA...
TGCCCGCTGGTTTTCAATTGGAGTTGCAGCATACGAACAGCTCGGGCGCGATTTTCTTCACCACCGATGGCAGCGATCCGCGCGCGGTCGCCGGCAATGTATCCGGCGCGGCGCAATCCTATTCAGTGCCGATTCCGATCAACGCGTCGACCACCGTGCGCGCCCGAGTGCTGACGGGCACCAATTGGAGCGCGATTATCGAATACGTGTTCTTCCCGCCGCAGGATTTCACGAAGCTGCTGATTACTGAAATCATGTATCACCCGCCGAATGTCGGCGCGATTGACAGCGACGAATATGAGTTTGTGGAGTTGAAGAATGCGGGAACGAACACACTGAGCCTGGGCGGTCTGCGCTTCAACGGAATTACTTATAATTTTCCACCGAACGCAACACTCGGGCCGGGTCAGTTTTATGTGATCGTGCACAATGCCGCGCGCTTCGCGGAGAAGTACCCGGGTGTGGCGATCAACGGCACGTATTCCGGCCGCCTGGATAATGGCGGTGAGACGATCTCCATCTCGCACGCGACGGGCGGACGCATTCTTTTGGTCAACTACGATGATGATGCGCCCTGGCCGATCAGTCCGGATGAGTTTGGCTTCTCACTGGTCCCCGTGCAGCCGAACGCCAATCCCGATCCGGACAATCCGGCTAATTGGCGCGCAAGCACGTTCCCGGGCGGCTCGCCGGGAGCAGATGATCCCGCACCCATCGTGCCGCCCGTGCTGATTAATGAAGTGCTCAGCCACTCGGAAACCGGGAGCGACTTTATCGAACTGTTCAATCCGAATCCGTCAGCGGTCGATATCGGCGGCTGGTTTCTGACCGACGCACAGGGCGCGCCCATGAAGTACCGCATCCCGGACGGAACGTTCATTGCGGCTCTAAGCTATTTAGTCTTTGATGAATCAGACTTCAATCCCACGCCGGGTACGAACAACAGCTTTTCGCTCAACGCGCACGGCGATGATGTCTTTCTGTTCTCGGGAGATGCGAACACGAACCTGACGGGTTACAGCCACGGCTTCAGCTTTGGCGCGGCGCCGGATGGCGGGACCTTTGGCCGTTACGTGATCAGTACGGGTGAAGACCAATTCCCGGCGCAGCTCGCCGCTACGCCCGGGCGACCGAACGCCGGGCCGCGCATCGGACCGGTGGTGATCAACGAAATCCATTACCACCCGGACACCGACGGTGACGAGTTCCTTGAGTTGAAGAATATCAGCACCAACACCGTTGCCTTGTTCGACCCTGACAACCCGTTCAACACGTGGTTCATGAAGGGAATAGCCTACGAGTTCCCGCAGGACATTTATCTGGGCTCCAACCAATTGGTGCTGCTGGTGCCCGCGGATCCGGACACTTTTCGCGCCAAATACTCAGTGCCACCGCAGGTGCAGATACTCGGGCCCTATCTCGGTGGCTTGCAGGGCAGCGGTGAACGGCTCGAACTCCAGCGCCCGGACGTGCCCGACACAAACGGCGTCGCTTACATCACCGTGGACGAGGTGCGTTACAATGACAAATCGCCCTGGGCGATCGCAGCGGACGGCAGCGGGCCGAGTTTGCAACGCAAAAACTCCGCCGCGTACGGAAATGATCCGGCAAATTGGGAAGCTGCCGTCGTAACGCCCGGAAGGGAGTTTATTGCGGGACAATCGCCCGCTATCACCACGCAGCCGCAAAACCAAACCGTGTTCATCGGTCAGACTGCGACGTTCACGATCGTCGCAAGCGGTCCCGGACCGCTGAGTTATCGTTGGCGATTCAATGGCGGGGACATTCCCAGCGCGAACGGCGCCAGCCTGACTGTTACCAACGTTCAGGCCGGTAACGCCGGCAATTATTCTGTCGTTGTGTTCAATGCCTCCGGATCGGCTGCAAGCGCCATCGCCACGCTCACGGTCCGACAACCCCCGTTCATTACGGCGCACCCGGCCAATCAATTTGTGAGGCTTGGAATCACCGCGACCTTTTCGGCGGCTGCAACGGGCAATGGTTTTTTGCGTTACCAATGGCAGCGTGATGGCACGAACATTTTCGCCGCCACGAACGCCACCTTGGTGATCAGCAACGCGCAATTTGCCAACGAAGGCCTCTACCGCGCCGTGGTCACCGACTCGATCGGGCCGGCATTCAGCAACCCGGCGCAGCTATTGATCCTCGTTGATCCGGATTTCGCCGAGCATCCCGTGAGCCTCTCGGTAGTGACGGGCACCACTTTCACCATCAGCGCCACGGTCACCAACATCGCGACGCTTCCGCTGGGCTTCCGCTTGCGCCGGAATGGCATAAACCAACCGGCGACGCACGTGACCCTCAATTCGCGCACCGTGTACTTCACGATCCTCGCGGAACGTCCATTCACCAATTACGCCGTCGTCGCCACGAATGCGGCCAGCAGTACCGGCAAGCTTAGCCGGTCTGCCATCGTCACTCTGCTCGATGATTCGGATGGCGACGGTTTGCCTGACGTTTGGGAAAGCGCCTATCCTTCAGCCGGTGATCGAAACGGAGACGCCGATGGAGACGGAGCATCGAATTGGGCCGAATACATTGCGGGCACCGACCCGACGAACGCGCTCAGTTTCCTGAAATTGGAACTCAGCACCCCAAGCACGCTTAAGTTCGGCGCGCTCTCCAACAAGACCTATACGGTCGAGTTTACGGACAACCTGGAATCGAATCCATGGACGAAGTTGATCGACATCTCGACGCGTTCAACCAATCGCGTCGAAACGATTGTAGATCCCAATGCGCGCTCCAGCCGGTATTACCGTTTGGCGACGCCGCGTAAGAATTAATCGCTTCGGATCATGGGCCTATCGACAATTCGAAGGTGTAACTTCGGATGCGGCCCGCTAGTATTGGCTTATGAAAGCATCAGTGTTCGCTGTGTTGCTTCCAATCACTGTCTTCGCGCAACCCGACTTGATCATTCACGGCGGAAAAATCGTCACGGTGGACAAAAACTTTTCCGTCGCCGAAGCGATGACCATTCGCAACGGGCGCATCGAAGACATCGGCTCGCGCGATGAGTTGTTGCGCCCCAGGCGCCCGAATACCGAGGTGATCGATCTTCAAGGTGCCACCGTGCTGCCCGGTCTCATCGATTCTCACACGCACCCCAGCGGCGCGGCCATGACGGAGTTCGATCATCCGATCCCGGACATGGAGACCATCGAGGACGTCCTCACTTATTTTCGCGAGCGCGCGCGTGTCGTGCCTGAAGGACAATGGATCGATTTGCAGCAAGTCTTTATCACCCGCTTGCGCGAGCAACGTTATCCCACCCGGTCGGAATTGGACAAAGCCGCCCCGCGACATCCCGCAATCTTCCGCACTGGCCCGGACGCATCCTTGAACACCCTCGCGCTGAAGCGTTGCGGCATCGACAAGGATTTCAAAATCCCCGAAGGCGTTCCGGGCAAGATTGAAAAGGACGCGCGCGGCGAACCCACTGGCATTCTGCGCAGCTACGCGAATTACACGAAAATTGAACCCGCTCGCGGAAAAAAGGCTTCCGAAGACGATTACCTCTCGCGCCTCACGGAACTTTTCAGTGATTACAACTCCGTCGGCATCACTACCATTGGCGACCGCGCCTCCGACTCTGTCGCGCTCGGGCGCTACGAAAAGCTGCGCAACTCCAACCAACTCACCGTTCGCATTTCCGCATCGTATCAAATTGCCACGCTCGGTCCCATTGAGAAGATTCAACAGCGCATCCGCGAAGTCGCCAAACATCCGCTCTTCACCAATAGCGATCCCCTGCTCCGCATCATTGGCATCAAAACTTTTCTCGACGGCGGCATGCTCACCGGCAGCGCCTATATGCGCCAACCCTGGGGCACCAGCACCATCTATTCGATCACCGATCCGAATTACCGCGGCACCTTGTTCATTCCACGCGAGCGCCTGTTGCCGATCGTGCTCACCACCGTGCTGGAAGGCTTGCAATTCACCGCCCATTCCGTCGGCGACGGCGCCGTTCATACGCTGCTGGACGTCTATGAGGAGGTCGACCAGACAGTCTCGATTCGCAATACGCGCCCGTGCATCACGCACTGCAACTTCATGAGCCGCGAAGCCGTGGATGCGCTCGCGCGGCTCGGCGTCGTCGCAGACCTCCAGCCTGCGTGGCTTTATCTGGACACCCGCACGCTCGTCGCTCAATTCGGCTATGAACGCATGCGCTACTTCCAGCCATTGAAAAGCTTGTTCGCGGCCGGCGCCATCGTCGGCGGCGGCTCCGATCACATGCAAAAAATCGGTTCGCTCCGCAGCATAAATCCCTACAACCCCTTCCTGGCTATGCACACCGCCATCACTCGCAAAGCCCGTTGGTTCAACGGCACCCTGCACCCGGAAGAAGCCTTGACCCGCGAGCAGGCGATCCGCTTCTACACGAGTAATAATGCATTCCTCCTCTTTCGTGAAAAGCAACTCGGCTCATTGGAACCCGGCAAACTCGCCGACTTCGTCATCCTTGACCGTGACCTTCTCACGTGTCCCGTCGATGATATCCTCGGCGCCCAGGTCCGCGCGGCTTATCTTGGCGGCAAACGTATTTACCCGAAGTAAAGTTGCCGTAGATTATCTCTGGCATGAGCCAGGTAACTGAACTCGAGATCGGCGGTATGACGTGCGGCAATTGCGCCCGCCACGTGGGCGATGCTTTGCGGCACGTCCCCGGCGTCGAACACGCCGCAGTCGCGCTCCAGACGCGGCGCGCCACCGTGCGCTGGAAGGACGCGCCTGATCTGGATGCTGCCGTCCGAGCGGTCAAAGATGCCGGCTACGATGCCGCTCGCGCGCATGAAGATCATGGGCACGAACACGGCAAGTCTCAGGCGCAACTTTGGGCCGTGAATGTCGTCACTGGCATTCTCATCACCGTTTTCCTCATGCTCGGCGAATGGGTCTTCGGCTGGATTCATCAAAACTGGTTCCGCTGGACCTCGTTCTTCCTCGCGCTCATCGTTCAAATCGGACCCGGCTCCGATTTTTATCGCGGCGCATGGCGCCAGCTCAAACGGCGCAGCTCAAACATGGACACGCTGGTTTCGCTCGGTTCCACCACCGCGTTCCTTTACAGCTCATGGCTGCTGTTCACCAGTTCCGCCGGCCATCTCTACTTCATGGAGGCCGCCGCGATCATCACGCTCATCAGCGTCGGCCATTGGATCGAAGCCCGCGTCAGTCAGCGCGCCTCCAGCGCCCTGCGAAAGCTGCTTAACCTCGCCCCGCAAACCGCGCGCCAACTCACCGACTCCGGTGACGAGATGGAGATCTCCGCCGCAACGCTGAAAATAAGCGATCGCATCGTCTTGCGGCCCGGTGACGCGGTGCCTACCGACGCGGAGGTCATCGATGGCGCTTCCGCCGTGGACGAATCCATGCTCACCGGCGAATCCATGCCTGTGGAAAAAAAGCCCGGTGAAAAACTTTATGCGGGCACCGTCAATTCCAATGGCCGCCTCATCGCGCGCGTGATCGCCACTGGTGAACAGACCGCGCTCGCGCATATCATCGCCGCGGTCGAGCGCGCGCAAACCAGCCGCGCGAACGTCCAGCGTCTCGCCGATAGAGTCAGCAGCATCTTCGTCCCGATTGTCATCGTTATCGCCCTTGCTGCCGCGCTTTGGTGGGGCCTCGCCCCGGAAAGCGCTCGCGCCGTTCACACGTGGCTCGCGGCTTATCTCTGGCACGCTCAGGCCGCGCAATCCGCATTCATTATCGCCGCCGCTGTCATGATTATCGCTTGCCCTTGCGCCATGGGGCTCGCCACACCCGCCGCCATCATGGCTGGTGCCAACGTCGCCGCGCGCCGCGGCATCCTCATTCGCGATGCCATCGCCCTTGAAAAAGCGGGCGAAATCACCGCCGTCGTCTTTGACAAAACCGGCACACTCACCGTCGGCAAACCAGACGTCGTAAATGTCAACGACGACATCAAAGATTTGGCCGCTTCGCTCGCGCGTGGTTCCACGCATCCTTTAAGCCAGGCCGTCGCGCGACTCTCCCCCACGCAAATTCCGCTGCGTGATTGGCAGGAGATTCGCGGCTCGGGCGTTATGGCCCGGAGCGACGGTGAAGTCGTGCGCCTCGGTTCGTTGCCGTGGCTCCGCGAAAGCGGCGTTGAAGTCCGAGACCAGCCGTCCACTCTTGGCCTTGCTCGCGGCGCCAAATTGCTCGGCACAATCACCCTCCGCGACACCCTCAAGCCCGGCGTCGCAAACATCATCCGCACTCTCGAAGCGCGCGGCCTCAAGACTTTCCTCATCACCGGCGACAGCACCGAAACCGCCCGCCTGATCGCGCGCGAAGTCGGTATTCCCGGAGACCGAGTCTTCGCCGAAGTTCGCCCCGAGCGCAAAGCTGAGCTCGTCCGCAAACTCCAGGAGCATGAGAAAGTCGCGTTCGTCGGCGATGGCATCAACGACGCTCCGGCCCTCGAACAGGCCGACCTCGGCATCGCCGTCGCCCGCGCCAGCGACATCGCCCGCGAAGCCGCGGACATGATCCTCCTCAAATCCGACATTCAGGCCGTCCCCGAGTGTCTCGGCCTCGCCCGCGCCACCCTGCGCACCATCAAACAAAACCTCTTCTGGGCTTTCTTTTATAACGCGCTCGGCATTCCGCTCGCCGCTCTCGGCTTCATGAGCCCCGTTCTCTGCGCCGCCGCCATGGCCCTCTCCGACCTCGTCGTCATCGGCAACGCCCTCCGCCTGTATCGCTGGAAGGAATAATTCCCGCGTACGCACAACAACGATTGGGGACGGAACAAGGATGAGTTTCTCCTGGTGTTGCGGGTGCAGTTACCCCTTGCCCTTCTCTCCCGCCTCGGTCAGGTCAAGATTGCTGTTGCGATGAATGAAAAGCGTATTGCCGTCCAGAACAGCCACACTCGCGTTTGAGCGTTAGTACCGAATACGGCCAGGAAGTATTCGGTTGGGTTGTCTGGTACGCAGGTTCCCTCGCGATAGTTCGGTCAATCTTCTGAAGATCATGCCCGTCCGCTGCGGCCAGATTCAGGGCGCCCGCCGCCGCTAAGGCCAAAACACAAGAAACTTTCATTGGCCCGATTCTCATGCCGTTTTACACGGCGAAACTAATGAACGCTCGTTGGGAAAGCAACTTACCTCGTGGGTCAGGCTTACCGGCCGACCGACCTTCCTTGTTCCCGGCGGTGCCAACCCATGCGCGAACTGGTCGGATAAAGCCACCAATTGGGAGGCACAGAAACTCGCGGGATTGGGCGAGGAGTGGGTGGCACGGTTATCGCTCGAAACGAGATGAGCACGGCTCCATAAAATGCGGGTGCCGTTGCCGCATCGACACATGATTAATGCATTGGTTGTCGCTCTCGCATGGATTGGCACTATTTGGTTGGTGCGCTTGCCATATCGGATCGATCCGGAGACGGCGGCGAGACTTCAGATTGTGCCTTGGCTCTTGGTGATCCTTTTCGCATTGGGGCTGACGCTGGGAATCAAAGGAACCATCAGGAATAAGCGCGGATTTCAGCTCTGCCTTTCCGGCGTTTGGACCCTTGCTGCGGCAACAGGGCTGATTCTGCTGATGTCCGATAACCGCATTCACTCATCTGTTTCGGCATATAATGAGTGCATCAGCAATTTGCGAAAGATCGATGGAGTTATCGAGAGCATAGCCCACGAACGTGGACTTAAGCCAGGCGCAGTCGTGTCACAGCAGGAACTTGCGGCTCGGCTAAACGGGAAAGGCGCTTTGCGATGCCGCGAGGGCGGCACCTACACCTACGGCATGGTTGGGGACCCCTCCCGATGCTCCGTGGCAGAGCACTTTCTCCCGGAGACTTGGCCGGACCGAGGCCGACCAAAGTCCTCGCTCTTTCCCCACAAATATGTCGCACCAGCGAAGTCGACTTGGGACCCCGAACAGCCCAAAATCACGAACAACCAGAGCGCGAGCGCTCATCGCTGACCTGCCGCTGGCGGCGGAATGAAAACCGGCCAGGTCATCGGGCCACCGATCCCTCGGCGGCGGCGATGGGGTTGGGAGCGATTTGGACAACGACAGAGCGAAGGGAACGCGATTTCAGATTTCACATTTCATATTTCAGAGGGGGAACGAAGCGGGTCGGGCGCGGGCCACCCGGTGCTTCAGTGATGTTTACTATGACGCACTCACTTCGGATGATCTTCGGCAGTGTTCACCGGGCGCGGCGCGGTCCATGAAGGCAATCTCTTGCCCGCCTTTAGAATTGGAATGTCAGTCCGGCTCTCACGCCGATGTAACCGTAGGGATGGAAGATGTCGTTGTTCAGTCCCTCGCTGGTTTCTGCCGCGAAAAATCCTCCACCCGCGCCGATCTCGGCGAAGACATTCATGAACTTGTTCGAGCCGAGAATAAGACCGAAGCCGAGATAGCCATCTGCCCCTTGGGTTGAATCGTACCTGATAGTTTCGTTGTCGAACACGATCTCATTCCGGTACTTCCAGGTCATCCATAGAATCTGGCCCTCAAGCGCAACGTACGGACGCAGGAAGGTGTGCTGGCGCGCAAAGTAGTAACGATAACCCAACCCGAATCCAATTACCGCTGGATCGTGCGCGGCGTCGTGGGTAGAGCTGCCTTCTTCCAGTTCGATTAGGCCGCCAAAAATGAAAATGCTCAAACCCTGGTGTTCGTTTTCGATCATTTCGCCTCCGAGCCTGCCTTCGGTGAAAGATTTGTAGCCAGTCCCGAACATCTGGCGACGTTCAACGCTGAGTGTCAGATGCACCGCGTCCAATGGCGGATCGGTTGCCCTGACCGAAGGCGGCTCCTCATTGAGTGGCGCAACTTCAGTAGCGTTGTTCTGCTGGCCGTGCGCCAGGTACACAGACGCATGGACTACCAAGCCGATCCAAAACACATGAGGCGTTTTCATGCAGCGTATTCCCCGGGGTTGCAAGATGTACCGTCGGAGAGTGTTTTGGAGATTCCCGGCAGGCAAGCGAAATGTTAACCAACAAACTCGGAATCGCCTGTGACGTGAGCCGCGCCCTATGGGCGGCAGCCTTGGCCCTTTCCGATTTCGTCGTCATCAGCAACGCCCTCCGCCTGTATCGCTGGAAGGAATAATTCCTGGGATATACTTTCCGACTATTGGGTAGAAGACTCTGATTCCCTGCCTGGAAATCCGTGATGATCCCCCAATAAATTATTTTTTGTGCAAGTTGGTGCAAGTGGCGGCGATACTGGATGCCCGATGCTGGATCCTGGCGACACGAGCGAAATGGGCCGATGGAGCCCTTGGTGGGTTGCGAGCGCTAAAGCGTTAGGAGCCCTGATTTTATTCCTTGGAAGTGAGGTGCGGAGGCAGGATAACGAGGATTTTTTCGGTGGAAGAGGAAAACGAGGGAAGGAAGGGAATCTGAAATCATTAACGACAAAATGATGCCACTCGGGCCATTGACGCTTTAACGGCCCAGTATACTATCCGCCAAAGATGAAGATGAATCGCCAGGCATCCTCAGATATGCCTCACACACGCATGGCATTCATTGGCCTGGTCGCGGCAATGATGGGGATCACCGGTTGTGCGACTCCAAAATCGTCATTCGCGCCCGTGCCTGCCCCGTCGGACAAAGCGCTGGTTTATCTCTATTGGCCGCAGCGCGGCACGCCCCACACGATGTGCGTGAACGAATTGCCGGTGGTTGAATTGGATGGGCGGGAATATTGTCCTTTGGTCTTAGACCCGGGTTTTGTGCTTCTCTCGCACCAGTTCAAGACTGGTCCGGCTGGAGTCTTTACCGGGATCATGCACGACCTTGAGCTTCAGCTTCGGCCCGGAAAGACTTACTATGTTGCATACAGGTATCGCATAAATCCTTTCTCACCTCGCAAACCGATGATGACCTTAATCGATGAGACGACTGCCACAACCGAAATTGCAATTTGCACCATGAAAAAGCCGATGGCCGAGACTTTCCTGGAGCCTGGGCCGCAAGGCACGATTGCGTATTATGTCGAGGTGGAATCGTCCGAGCCAGGCGTTCGCATCGAGGCGAATAAAGAGTACATCGGGAGAACCCCCCTGAAGCTGAGAATCTTCGGCGATAAGGACGGATCGTTCCACAATTTCGGAATGGATCATTATGAGATTCAGGCTTACCCGGAAAAAACGAATCAGTTCAAACAGGTGAAAGTTTTCCGCACCGGTCGATTGCTCGAACGGGATGACCGGATCCCATCGCGGATCTACTTTGACATGAATCAAAGGAGCGGGCCTTCGGTTGACCTTGCACCACGTTGATAAACAGCAGTCTGTCCCTCTGCGCCAATCCTTGTTCCGGCCTTAATTCTTTTTGATTTTTTCGAGCGTTCAGAGGCACTGGCCTTGGGTTCACATCTTAGATGGTGGACTGATTCGAACAACGCCTTCCTTGCATCTACCAACAGATAACTCCGTCACCCCTCGCCGCCATCCAGGGCCTCAACCAAAAACTCGAAGCATCCCTCCAATCCCGCCATTAAGTTCGGACCGCGGCTCTGTGAGCCGCAGCGCGTCCGTATTTTCGTGGCTGCTGCGGCTTACAGAGCGCTATCCACAAACTATTTATATTAAATATCGCGCTTTAAATGCCTGCAACTCTCTGTGTTTCAGCCACTCCCGACTTTTTTTTGCCAATTTTCAGGGTTGGACCGTTTTTGTCCTACCCTGCCTGTTACGCTGGAATAAAAAGTTATGCGGAATCTTTCCATTTGGAACTTGGCGCTTGAGCATTCTTTGGTGCTTTGTGCTGGGTCATCGGTGCCCCCCGTCCCTTCCACCCGTCCGGACACTTTTAAAGTGTCCGGCTGGAAGTCCTTGATAATAAGCAATGTACCGAGAGGGGGGGTGGGTTTTTGTCCGGATTTGTCCGGATTTGTCCGGACCATTTGCCCACCGGAAACAAACACCACCGAACCAAATCCCAGCCCGCGGCGTTTCATCTTCAGAACGACGTGGTTAAAGTCGACAGGATGAGAACGGACGAGCAGGCCATGTGGCGCGTCAAAATGAACGACGACGCCGAGGCTTTCGCGGACCTGGTCGCGCGATGGGAAAAGCCCATCCAACGCCTCTGCGCCCGCATGCTTGGCGATATCCACCGCGGCGAGGACCTCACGCAAGAGGCTTTCGCCCGCGTGTTTGCACGGCGCAAAAATTATGAGCCGATCGGCAAGTTCTCCACCTTCCTCTGGCGCGTCGCCTTGAATTTGTGTTATGACGAATTGCGAAAAATCAATCGACGCGGGGAATTCTCCCTGGATGAACCTCGAGCCGACGACGACGACGCGCCCAACCCCGAAATCGTCGACAACACCCGGCCCGCGCCGGATAGCCAGCTCGCCGCCAGCGAACGCGCCCAAACCGTCCGCCGCGCGCTGCTCGAACTTTCGGAACCCTATCGTGTGGTCGTTGTTCTGCGCCATTATGAGGGCCTCAAGTTCCGCGAAATCAGCGACGTGCTCGACATCCCCGAAGGAACCGTCAAATCCCGAATGGCCGAAGCCCTCAGCCAGCTCAGCGATATTTTAAACAAGACCAAAGAAGGAGACATCACATGCAAACGAAACAACCAACCTCTCCTGACCATATGAAACATCCAACGTCCGAACAATGGATGGATTACATTTACGGCGAACTCCCAAAACCCCAGCGTGCCGGCCTCGCCGCGCATCTGAAGTCCTGTCCCTCCTGCGCCGCGCAGGTCGCGCGCTGGGGTGCAGTCCACGAGCGCCTCGACGATTGGACCCTCCCCAAGCCCGCGAAACGCGCCTGGCGCGTGCCGGCGGCCGCCCGGTGGGCAATGGCCGCCGCCTTCATCATCGCCGCGCTCGGTATCGGTTTCGGCGCCGGTCGCGCTTCCAGCACCAAAGCCCTGCGCCAGGAAATGCAGGTCGCCTTGCAACAGGCCCAGCAGGACAACCGTCTATTGCTCGCCGCCATGCAGCACCTCGATTCTACCCGCCAGGCCGAAATTCTCGCTCTGCGCAAAGACTTGGAAACCGTCGCGGTTAACGCGGACAACACGTTCAAAGACCTGATCCAACTGGCTGCCACTTCGCAGGCCAACGATAAAGAATTGAACGATAAATAATTTATGAAAACATTAATACCGCTCATGCTCTTAACCGTCGTCGGGTGTGCTACCCATGCCCAACCCAAAATGGCTCTTCCCGTTCCGCCTCCGCCACCCGACGAAGAGGTCGCGATCGCCGCGCAGGCGCCCGCTCCAAAGGCTCCCAAGGCGTTGCCGGCTCCCGCGAGGGCACCGCTGCCACCCGGCGAACCCGGGTTCCCTGAACTTGTGCGTGCTCAAGCCGAGGCGGTCCGCGCTCAAGCGGATGCGGTGCGTGCTCATGCCGATATGGCTTGGAATATGCCATTCAAATTCGGCTCCTCGAGCAGCAGTCGGCGCACCCTGGTGATTCCGAAAGGCGAAGCCGATCCCGAACTCCTCGCCGACGCTGAGGAAGATTTGAATGTCATGACGCTCATCCTGGAAAAAGCCGTCGATACCGGGAGTGAGGATGAAGGCAAGAAAGCCCTCGGCATCGATATCTTCTCGAGTAGCTCTGGCATTCGAAATCTCCTGCTGGAAGGTCACGGTGCAATTTTCACTTTGAAAACAAAAACTGCCCTCGTGCCGCCGCCTGCTCCAAAAAAGGAAGAGACCAAAACCAAAGACAGCACCAGTTCGGAGTGGGACGAAGCGCGCCGGCAACTCTATGGCCCATCCGAAATCCAGAAGGGAATTCACAAAGTCTTCGATAAAGTCCAAATGAACTTCAACGCAAACGAGGAATACGACGACAAGAAGGTCCAGCGCTTGAAGGACTCGCTCATTGAAGCGCTCAAGTCCGCATCTAACATTCGTCACCTGTCCGGCGATCAAACCGTCACCGTCGTCGTCCTCAGTTCCAGTTCGATCCAGGAAGTCCGTAAGATCAGTGAAACCGGTCGCGGCGATCGCCGCCTCGAGGTCCGTGCGGACCGTATCGAGGTTTATAGCAAAGCCGATCGCGAACGTTCTGAAAGCCGATCTGGCTCTCGCCTGATGCTCCAGGCCAAAAAATCCGACATCGATTCCTATGCCAAAGGCAAGCTGACTACCGACGCCTTCCGCGACAAAGTGAAAATGCAAATATATTAGGGATGGTTTCTTCTTTTCTAAAGTGGCTGCGCTCGTAAGGGCGCGGCCAATATTTTTCGCGGCCCAAGGGACACTTCAGCCTTTAGCGTTTAGCGTTTAACGTTTAGCCTTCGCCGAATGTTCCGCAAATGGCTTCCGGCCGAGCCGGTGCGCTGCGGGCTGGCGCTGCTCGCCGGCCTGATGCTTGCCGTCTCGTTTCCAAAATGGAGCATCGCCGGCTTCGCATGGATCGCACCGGGATTACTGCTCGCCAGCGCGATGGGCTCGCGAGGCAAAGAAGCGTTCCGCCTTGGTATCATCGCGGGCCTTGCGAACTGGCTCACCGGTATCTATTGGCTGTTGCTCATGCCCGTGAAGTTCGCGCCGATTGTCGGATGGCTTTTGCTAAGCGCCTTCCTCTCGCTCTACACCGGTCTCTGGACCTGGCTCGCGTGGAAAACTTATCCGCTGGTCTCGAATCAGGAACTTGCGTTCCGTGATGCGCCGCGCTGGTTCTACGGCAGCACGGCGTTTCAGCGGCTCGTATGGTCTTTCAGTTGCGCCGCATTTTGGACAGCGATCGAAATGATCCAAGGGCGTTTCCTCAGCGGCTTTCCATGGAACCTGCTCGGCACGTCCCAATACAAAATGCTGCATCTCATTCAATTCAGTTCCTATACCGGCGTGTACGGGGTGTCCTTTCTCGTCGCGTGGTTTTCAGTGTCGCTGCTGTGCGCCATGGTTGCACTCGTGCAAAACCCGGCAAACCGCTGGTTCACAGTGCGCGAAATCATTCTGCCTGCTTCGGTGGTCGTGCTCGCTGTCTTTTCCGGCTTCTCCATCTTGCGCCATGCCCAGACTGCGCCCAACACAATCAAGATGGCGCTGGTGCAGCCGAGCATTCCACAAATCGCGATTTGGGACCCGGACGAAGCCGGTGCTCGGTTCCAACAACTCGTCGTTCTTACAAGAAATGCACTCGCAGAATCGCCAGATATTGTCGTTTGGCCCGAAGCTGCGCTGCCCACGCATTTCGATTCAACCATCCAGCAAATCCTCACGGGTATCGCCCGCCAACATAAGGTCTGGTTGATTTTCGGCGCGGATGATCAAGTGCCCAAAGGTGCAACGACGAACTACTACAACAGCGCCTTCGCGATCAGCCCTGACGGGCGAGTCATCGGTTCATACCAAAAGCGGCAACTTGTGATGTTCGGTGAATACGTGCCGCTCTCGCGATTTCTGCCGTTCCTCAAAGATTTCACGCAAGTCTATGGCGAATTCACGCCGGGCAAAGCACCAATCCCGTTTCATCTCGACACGCTTCGCATCACAACCTCCGTTCTCATTTGTTTCGAAGATCTTTTCCCTCATCTCGGCCGCGAATACGTTACGACCAACACCGATTTTCTCCTGAATCTTACGAACAACGGCTGGTTCGGCGAGAGCGCCGCGCAATGGCAGCACGCCGTCGGCGCGATCTTCCGCGCCATCGAAAACGGCTTGCCGCTAGTGCGTTGCGCGAATAATGGCCTCACCTGCTGGATTGATGCTCAGGGTCTCATGCACGACGTGTATTTTCCCGATGGGTCCAAAAACATTTACCGCGCGGGTTACAAAATCGCGCAGGTCCCGATACTCAGCGGGCAGAGCCGTGCGCCAACTTTTTACACAATCCACGGCGACGTTTTCGGGTGGGCTTGCGTCGCGTTCACGGTCGCCTTTCCGCTGGCGTCCTTCGTTATGCGACTCGCCAAACGCTGAAGGACGCTGAACGATCAGAGTCTTTCGCGTCCCGCGTAGCCGCTGTCGAGATCGTGCCAATATTCGATATCGTCCTCGTCCTGCTCCCAGCAGAGGAAGACTTCGCGGCCGCCGATAATTGCGGGAAAGTCGACCAGCCCGCGGTCGATGTCCTTGATTTGAATTTCGCGCGACTTGAACTCCTTGAGCACCGTCTTGATTTCACAAAGGAACTTCACCCAGTTATTCGCCGGCTCGCCGCCCACGTCGTTGCCTGCAGCCAGAAGTGACGCGACCCGTGAGTCCTGCTTCCCGAATTGGGCCCGCAAATCGGTCACGCGCTTAAGCCATTGCCTCACCTGCGGGAGCAACGCCCGGGCTTCGTCGCGGGTATAGTGCTTGGAGAATCGATAGATCATGGCGCACCAGTAGTGGATGTTTCCGGGGCGGCGAACTTTTTCTTGATCTCATCTTTGGGCTCGATCGAGAAGGCCTTTCTCCATGCTTCCTGCGCTTTCGCGGGCTGTTGCATGGCCGAGTAGATGTCGCCAAGATGATCGTACAATGTGGCGTCCGGTTCCTCCGAGAGTTCCAATGCCTTCAGCATCCAGGGCAAAGCTTCTTTGGGCTGCTCCTGCTTGTAAATGACCCAGGCGAGGCTATCGAGGTAGGCCGCGGTTTTCGGCTCGAGCTTCACGGCCTTTTCGATCATCTCTCTTGCTTCTTTCAAATTCACTCCGCGCTCTGCCCACATATAGCCTAAATAATTCATACCTTCGGTGAAGTCCGGTGACAGCTCGAGCGATTTCCGCAGATACGTTTCTGCTTCCTCAAATTTCTGGCCGCGCTCGAGGGCTGCCCCTAACTGGTAATAAAAGATGTGGGTGAGCCGATTCGTATCCGTCGCGCGGGCGATCACTTCTGCGGCGGTGAAGCGCGCGATCGCATTGGTGAAGTCTTTCATCCGGCTGTAGGCCAGGCCGGAGAAGAATTCGCTGGTGAAGGTCGCCTTGAAACGCGCCTTCGCTTTATCCAGCGTTTTCAAAGCCTCAGCCGGCTCGTTCATGTTCACTTGGGATAAAGCCAGGTCGTAATACGCGGGCTCGAAAGCGGGATTGACGACCGTCGCGCGATTGTAATGTTCCGCGGCTTCCTTCCATTTCTTATCTTCGAAAGCAATACCGCCCAGGAAATAGTGCGCCTGGGGATTCGTTGGGTTGTTGCGAACAATCGCCTCGAGTTGTTCGGCGGCTTTGGTGCGGTCCTGCGAGCGAAGATAGATTTCCGCAAGCTTTTCACGCAGGCCCGGCAGGTTTGGAAAGCGGTCGAGCAGCTTGCGATAGACCGCTTCAGCTTTCTCCGGCGCGCCGAGCAAAGCAAAGCCATCGCCCATTTTTTGCAACAGCAGGGGATTGCTCGGGTTTTCTTTCGCAGCGCGATCAAGGATTTCGAGCGCCTTGCTTTTTGCCGCGCTGTTCTGGGCCGCCGAACTCAGCGAATACGCGGTATACATCTCCGCCAGATCAACAAGGAATCCGGCATCAGCGCTGGTCTGTTTCGCGGCCTGGTCGAGAACCTTCAAGCCTTCTTCGTGTTTGCCGGCCTGGAGATAAAGGCGACCTAAATTCTGATACCCGGCAAATGATCGCGGCGCTTTGCGAATCGCGGTTTGATTCGCCTGGATCGCCTGCTCAGGCTTGTCCATGATCGCGTAAACCACACCCAGCCGCGCAAAGAGCGATGCCGATGCGTCCGGACGTGACGTGGTGTTGACCAGCAGTTCGAGGGCTT
>Ga0066652_100000669_pt1 | contig 16669 bp, 17 predicted proteins | sample GraSoiAngelo_101_FD_71413 | JGI IMG/M metagenome (GOLD analysis project Ga0066652, IMG submission 71413) | Grasslands soil microbial communities from the Angelo Coastal Reserve, California, USA - 14_0903_02_30cm | ecosystem: Environmental > Terrestrial > Soil > Grasslands | place: USA...
TGCAGCAGGGTCAAACCATGCGGGCCTCTTGCATTCACGTATTGTGGGTAGGCCTCTAAGTAAGCTTTTACGATCCCCGTCTTTCCAAGCATGGTCAACACAAACAGGTTGGTTCTGGCGCCCAACCCGATCAGGTGATTAGCTACGTCTTTAGTGCCAATATGACCAGCTCCTTCCAATGCCGTTTCAAAATCACCGCTTCCCCAATCCCATGTTGCATATAATAGTGTCGGAAATTCTACCAGCATTTGTTTTACCTTATCCAGGTTGCTGTGACCGGCTATGACAAATTCTTTCACCTTTTCAGCAGGTAATGGATCGGCGGGTTTGTTGCTGCTGGTTTGCCCGAACAAAAAAGGCGTTGCTATTACTCCACCGGTGCCGGCGACCGTGTATTGCAAAAACTTTTTCCGGTTCATATGATTGTTTCCTTTAAAGTTCGAGAAAAGGTAACAGTTGTGTTTGACCGCCTGTCACAAAACCACAGCCTTTTATCTCCATACGCCAATGATAGCTCCCATCAGTGTAAGCGCTACCACGCTGTAAAAACCGTTTATAAGGATCAGCCGCCAGGGTTTTTGTTCGAACAGGCTATGAATAGCAATGGCGCTAAAGGTCCAGATGCCGGCCAAAAATCCTGCAATGGTTCCCCAGCCTATATCGGTTTTTGTGACGCAGTCGGCAGGGCATGTAGCTGGCGGGTCGGTAAGGAACATTCCCAGGTTGACTGCCATCAGCAGGGAAAAGATAAATGTCCACCCGAACACTTTCCCTTTATTTCCCCGCTTCACATCTTCCTCGGTAAAATTATTGTCCTTCATCCACGCTTTTCCAAACAATCCCGGCGAATACCAGATGCCGCCCACAACAAAAGAAGAAATACCGGCAACCAAAACGGCCAGCCAGTTAATTGATCCCACTTGCATAATATTGAGTTTGATTTAAAAATTCATGTCTTAATTTTCTGCCTGACGTTTCACCTCTCACGTCTGACATCAGGACTATCCAAACTATTTAATAACTTTTACCCTGCAATTGAATTCCGAACGAAGGTGGAAAAGGAAAGGACGAACATATCGAAACAAGCGACCAGCCAAAGACCTGATCTCAAGATCAACGATATTGGTTTTCGGCTAATTCTTATTCCATTCTTTGGAATTGCCATTCCACTGGTGACAGGCATGATCAATGGTCATAATTTTTCCAACTTGCAGGTAAAGCTGAGTTTTCTTTATACCATCCTGATCGCTTTTATCATTTGGGAAGGCAACAGGTTCCTGCTTTTTTCGCTGCGGACATATTTCGACTGGATCAGGAAACCGTTGCGAAAGATCGGGGTGTTGATCCTTTCTATTATTTTTTATACTGTGCCGGTAAGCGTATTGCTGCTTGTCGGCTGGTACAAGATCTTTTCGCCGGACGTGGTTAACTGGAACATTGTTACCGAATCATCGCTTATCATCCTTATCGCCGTCATTTTCATCACGCATGTATACGAAACGGTCTTCCTTGTCAAGGAAACCGAATCTGAAATGATACGAAGTGAGCAGCTGGAAAGAGCCAGGGTGGAAGCGGAGTTGGAAGCATTGAAAAACCAGATCGATCCGCATTTTATTTTCAACTCACTGAATACGTTGAGTCATCTCATCGAGAGCAAACCTGAGAAGGCAAAATTATTTAACGAAAACCTCGCTGATGTCTACCGGTATATTTTACAAAACAAAGCACGAGACCTTGTATTGCTTCGGGAGGAAATGGATTTCCTACAGAGCTATTTCTTTTTACTGCAGATCCGTTTTGAAAAAGCAGTGCAATTAAAGATCCATATAGAAGACAACCTGATCGATCAGTATCTCATACCACCCATTTCTTTGCAGATACTGGCCGAAAACGCGATCAAGCACAATGAGTTTTCAGAAGGATCTCCGTTACTGATTGAAATAAGCATGGTGAACGACGAGTTGCTGGTACATAACCCGGTACATAAAAAGACATTGCGCAAGGCTTCTTCCCGCATCGGCCTGCAAAACCTGGGGGAACGATATAAGCTTACGACCAACAAAGAAATAGTGATATGGGAAGAGGAAAAAGATTTTACTGTCAGCTTACCTATATTAAAAATTGCCTGATATGAAAGTGATCGTTATTGAAGATGAGAAGCCAGCGGCGGAAAAATTAGTAAAAGCCATACAGAAAGCGGACCTGTCCATCGAAGTTTCCGCCGTCCTTGGCAATGTAAAAACAGCGGTAGAATGGCTTCAGCAGAATTCCATGCCCGACCTGCTTTTCATGGACATAGAATTAAGTGACGGGCTTTCTTTCAAAATATTTGAAAAGGTCAATATCAACAGCCCTGTAATATTTTGTACGGCATTTGACGAATACTGGCAGGAAGCATTTGAACATAACAGCATCGATTATCTCCTGAAACCTGTAAAACAGGAAAAACTCCAGGCAGCATTGAATAAATATGATAAGCTGAAACAATATTTTTCTTCCAGCTTTCAGCAATTGCTGCAATGGCAGCAACCGGCTGGAAATGGATATAAGAAAAGATTCCTGGTTAAGCGTGGCACCGATTATATCAGTGTAAAAACGGAAGACATCGCCTATTTCTATGCAACGCATAAGCTGATATGCATGGTAGACAATAAGGGACAAAAATTTATACTGGACCAATCACTGGCTGATATTGAGAAACAACTGGATCCAACACAGTTTTACAGGGTTAACCGCAAATACCTGTTGCACATGAATGCGATAAAAAAGATAAAGAGCTTTCCCAAAAGCAAGCTGCAACTGGAAGTGGAGCCCGTTATCAAAGAAGATATTATTATCAGCCAGGAAAATGTAGCGGCGTTCAAGGAATGGATGGGAAGCTGAGGGGTAGAGCGAGAGACAGAGCGAAAGCGGGGGAAAACTTGCCCACGATGCAGTCCGGCAGCAAAATCCATAAACATCATCCCTGTTTTTATAAATATTTTTTTTACTGGTTATTTTAAGATTTCCTGTTGTGTAATCCTTTCGGGGACCTCATCCAAATGCTCAAATGAAAGCTTATGCAACAAAAATCGCTGCGCCTTGACCCGAGGTATTTCCAAATAATTTTCCAGGCCATCTTTTTGAGCTATGGCATATTAGTCCTTCACTGGGATGCCGACTGGCAGCATTACCTCTTAAGCATCGGGGGATGCCTGTTGTTTCAATATGCTGCCGACTCCATTAAATCCAAAAGGCTATTGAGACCTTCCGAATTCGACCGCTGGGGATTTAGCATTCTGATAAGCGCCATGAGCCTCTGCCTTCTTTTAAAAACCAATGACTGGTATATCAGCTTGCTGGCCGCTTTTCTTACCGTGTCTTCGAAATATATTTTCCGATGGAAAAGCAAGCACCTGTTCAATCCCTCTGCATTCGGCATCGTAGCAACCCTTTGGTTAACCGGCGATGCCTGGCTAAGCCCTGGGCAATGGGGAAGCAATGCAGTCATTTTTTTTGGAGCGATAACGCTGGGAACTATCGTCGTAACAAGAGTGCAAAAATTGGATGTCTCACTTGCCTTTCTTCTCACGTTTGTTGGCCTGTTGTACTGGCGGCAGGTATATGTGTTACAATGGCCAATGGATTATTTCATTCATTCTATTAGCACCGGCAGCCTATTGCTGTTTACATTCTTTATGATCAGCGATCCAAGGACCTCGCCGAATCACCCGGTTGCCAGGATACTTTGGGCCGTGGGCATCGCAGTCGTTGCTTTTTACCTCGCTGCATTTAAATGGAAATACAATACGATCATCTGGGTATTGGTAGCAGCTGCCCCGCTGGTACCTGTTCTTGACGCCATTTTCAAGGGAGAAATATTTCAGTGGAAAAACAATTCATTATTTAACCAATCCCGTCTGCCTGCCGGCGGACTGGGATATAAACTTAAAAGTATAATCATGAAACCATTTACGAAAAAACTGGCTGCACTCATTTTACTCGCCAGCATGATCAGCCATGAAGCGCTGGCATTTTGCGGCTTTTATGTAAGCAAAGCCGATGGAACATTGAAGAATAAGACATCGCAGGTCATTCTTGTCAGGGATGGCAACCGGACAGTGATCACCATGTACAATGATTTTAAAGGTGATTTCAAAGACTTTGCCATGGTAGTACCGGTACCGGTAGTGTTAAACAAAAGCGATATCAAAGTAGTGGACCAGCAGATCTTTAATACGCTGAATGAATACAGCAAGCCAAGACTGGTGGAATACTATGATCAGAACCCGTGTATGGACAATGGATACTACAAACAAGAAAGACTCTCTGGAGCGGCGCCGGGAATCGCCCTGAAGGACCTTGCAAGAAGCAAAGCCGAGGATAAGGGAGTAAAGATAGAGGCCAGGTATATCGTTGGGGAATACGATATACTCATTCTTAGCGCTAAAGAAAGTACCGGATTGAAGACCTGGCTGGATGAGAACGGTTACAAAATACCTGCAGGCGCGGATGAAGTGCTCGAACCTTATATCAAAAGCAATCTCAAGTTCTTCGTGGTAAAAGTAAATGAACAGGAAAAGAAAAAGCTACCCGGCAATTTTCTGCGGCCAATACAAATAAGATTCTCTTCGCCAAAATTCATGTTACCGATAAGACTGGGTATGGCCAATGCAGATGGTGACCAGGATATGCTTGTTTATGCATTTAGCAAGAAGGGAAGGATTGAAAGTACCAACTACCGGCAGGTGTCATTACCAACTGGTAAAAATATCCCGCTATTCGTGCAGAACAACTTCGGTAACTTTTATGCCAACCTTTTCCAGCATCAATGGGACCGTGAAGGAAAAGCAATCACCATGCTGGAATATGCCTGGGATGTAAGCCCGAAGAACTATGTTAAATGCGATCCCTGTGTTGCTACAGCTCCTTCTACACAGGACCTCGTGCAGGCGGGTGTATGGTGGATCAACCGCGACTGGACCGATTACAGTGATGTAGGCAATGAAGACGAAGATTATTCCAGCAATGTTTTCTTCACGCGATTGCATGTGCGGTATAATCGCAACAGCTTTCCGCAGGACCTGATGTTCCAGGTCACTCCCAATACTGAAAACTTCCAGGCGCGATATGTTATTACACATCCTGCCACCGGCGACTTTACCTGCGATGCCGGTAAAAAATATCTGAAGACTCTAAAACAAAGGCGTACCGATGAAATGGAAATGCTTACTTACTTAACGGGCAAAAGCTATAGTGACTGGGATGTGGTGATGAATGAAGAAGAAAAATCTGTTCCCCCAGAAGCGGAGTATGTTACCATTTCAAAAGATATAAATAAGAAACCGGGCAGGGACAATGTCTTATTGTTTGCCACGATAGGGGTGATAGGGTTAGTTTCCCTTGCCGGCCTAAGAAAGTACAGTTAAGGACCATGAGGCGTAGGTAAAACAAACCCCGGCGTTGATGGCCGGGGTTTCTTTGTTAATTGCCAGTATAGCTCTAAAAATTCTTACTGTCTTGGGGGGCCGCCGCGACGTAATGTGGGCTCGACAGCGTCCTTCCAGATCTTGAAATTATCTGCTCCCAGTACTGCGGCCAGTTCTTTATCTCTCGCGTCCATCAGGGGCTGTGTCTTTTCCTGCATTTGCTGGCGCATTGTGGAGCGATCGCCACCACTTGCCATTAACTCTTCTCTCACTTTATCAGTGCCACGGTAATATGTAGCAAATACCGAATCCACCTGTGTAAGTTTTGCTTTGTCCAGTTTGAAAGCACTATCCATTTTCTCATGAATGGTCTGTACTCTTTCTTCCACCGTACGGCGTGGAAAATTACCACCGCCCTGGGCGTTTGCTGCGATGGCACCTACCAGTAATGCGAACGCAACTAATAAGAAACTTTTTTTCATTTGCTGAGTTTTATTGTAATTAAAGGGTTTGACTGCTTATTTTCCGTCCTTCCGATCGGGGTCCCTGCGGGGTTTTCCCATCTTCCTCATCATTCGCTGGATAACGGAATCATATTTGGGCAATTGGGCTGGTGTACATAAACTTCTTATTCGTTTGAAGTGATTATACATGCGTAGATCCATTTCTTTCTGTTTTTGAGCAATGGCATCGCCAACTGCATTAACAGACGAATCATTTGCATTGTCGTTGCTGATCATTCGGAACAGGCTATCTTTTGCCTTCCGCATGTCATCAAACATCGGCTTGATCGCTTTCATTTGCTGATCCCTCATCTGCTTGTATTGCGACATCTGCTCTTCATTGAATCCAACTTCTTTTTGGAGTGGCACCTCTATACCACGGCCCCTGTCATGTCCTCCCTCAGGTGGCCTGGTTGGCTTTTTATACCAAAGGAAATAAGCAAGCACGGCAATATTGGTTAACAATAAGACCGCGATAATAAATATTAGTGACCTGTTCTTTGACGTGCTCATCACGGTTCTAAGTTTTCGTAATCGTAGGTGTTGACAGCGGCGAAAATATTCTCATCTTCCTGTGGTTGGGAGGTTTCCGTAATAGGAGCAGAGGAGGTCGTGGTTTCCTTTTGAATAAGGATAAATACATTGATAGCAAGAATCGCACAAAGACCTGCGATAGCTACCGCGGGGCGGGCTAAGAAAGCCCCCGTGGTTTCCCAAAAGCTTTTTTCATCCCGTTTAAGGCGGGCATTTACCCGGGTAAAAAAGAAGGATTGTGGCTCAGCTCGTTGGATATTATCCAGGCTACCCAGCACTTCCTCCACCTTTTTGTTTATGTCTACAGGCTTTTTCATGACCTTAAATTTAGACGTTTAGAGCAAATAAAACTTGTGTCACCGTTTGTTTTTATAATAGTCTTCCAGCTTCTTTTTAAGATTATTTTTAGCCCTGTGCATCAATGACTCAACCGAAGAAACCGTCGTTTTCATCACTTCGCTCACTTCCTGGTAACTAAGGCCTTCTACCTTGTTCAGGGTAAAGGCGATGCGCTGGCTTTCGGGTAATTCCCCAATGGCTTTGAACAATACCGCCGCATCCTCTTTCTTGTCCATTACCACCCCCGGGTGATTAAAATCGGGGGGATTTACGATAACCTCGTCCTGCTCGCCAATAAGGCTTTTAACAAAGGCAAAGCGTTTTTTCCTTTTCTTCCTCCTCTCATGGTCCAGGGATTTGGTTACCGTAATGCGGTAAAGCCAGGTAGAGAACTTGGATTCGCCCTTAAAAGAGGAAATGGACTGGTATACCTGCACAAAAACTTCCTGGGCGATATCCTCCGCGTCCTCAGCGTTCTGCACAATACCGAGTGCCGTGTTGTAGACCATGTTTTGCCAGGTCTCAACAATAGTTTTGAAAGCGGCGTCATCCCCCTTCTTCAGCTGTTCAACTAATAACCTTTCATCCAAGCCTGATGGTTTTTGGGAAGGGCGATATTACCAAATTTTCCTGGGTTTACCCGGCCGTTTCAAAGAACGGTGGCGTTTCAGTTTTAAATTAATCTCATCCCGCCATTGGGCGGGACAAAGGCGCTACGTATGTGCTGTTAATAGGCTCGTTGCGCCGTCGCCTGAAATCAAATGAGACACTACCTAAAGAACCGTTATTTATTTATGCGGGGTTAAAAATTTGGTCCCCTGTCTCTCCGCTGAAAATTGCTGGGATTGGCTTTGCCGAAATTTCTCAGGCTATAGGTAAATGTCAATAAAAAATACTGTTGCAATACCCTGGATTGCGAATCTTCAATATATGTCGGATATACATTCCGGCTAATGCTCTGGTTTTGTTTTAAGAGATCAAACACAGATAATTTGAGGTCGCCTGATTTATTTTTCAGGAATTTCTTTCCGATAGCAGCATTCCACAACCAGAAGCTTTGATTCAGGCCATTGGCATACCCGCTTTTTGTTTGGTTATTTAAATCATTCTGTAAATACCAACCTGTCTTGGACAGCAAATTGAATTGTACTCCCGCATACTGGTCAATATATTTTGAAGACTGGGTCGGGCTTTTTGCATTGCTGAAATTTGCGCTGTACGAAAGATTGAAATCTACGTATTCGCTGATATTGCTGGCTATCACGATACCGGCATTATAAGTATAATTATTCGTCATGCTCTTTACATCGTTGTAAAGTGCAGGCAACGTGGTATACGCAAACCCGGTATTCAGGTTGACGCTCGACTTGAGGAATTTCACCGGCTGGCTAAAGGTGAAAAATGAACGAAAACTCTTGTAGCCATTCAGATTTACCGGTTTGGTAAGCTGTGATCCTTTATACAATATATTTCCCTGCTCGATTGTCGAGTCGGCCAGCATGGCTACATAAGTGGCATTTGAAATATAGTTCTGCTGGGCCTGGAGGAATATATTAGCAAAAAAGCTTTGACCCAATTTGGTATTGGTAAACGTATAACGTCCGGATAAGAAATGATTATAGGATTGTTTCAGGTTCGGGTTACCCATACTAAGGCTCAGGATATTATTGCTATTCACCACATCCTGCAATTGTGAGACACTGGGAAAGTTAGTGCCTGCCCGGTAAAACAGGTTGATACTGCTGTGCGCACTTATTTTCTTTCTCCACATCAGGTTTGGCAATACAGTACTGAACGTCTGATCCACCTGGTAAGCGCTAGGATAGATACGATCGCTTTTTAAATTTGAATACTGGTAGTTAATGCCTGCTGAAAATTGATTATCGCGGCTGTTTCCAAGTCGATAGGTTACGCCCGCATTCTGGGTCATTGTAGTATTGTCAAACTTGTTGGAATTCTGGGGAACGAATTCGGTGTATTCTTTTCCAACATCATCAAAATTAAAAGTCTGTTGATCCGCGCTGTTCTTCGAGTACGAAGGCTGATAGCTGATCTGTAACTGGGCTTTCTGACCCAATGGCTCAGTATAAGAAACATTTCCCGACAGCGTATAGCCATTTGTAGGATTATTGATATACTGGTGCTGTACCGAATCTATCGTTACCTGTCCGTTCTCGAATGTCCTGTTATCGGAATACACATGTGACTCGGCATTGTTCTTATTGAATGTCTGGTTAAAGCCTATAGAAATTGTTCTTCGCCTGTTATTTCTAAATGAATGGCGAAACAGCAGGTTGTTCCGGAGATTGTACCCGTCCCTGTCTACTGTGCTATTACCTATCTGGGCATTGACAGTATCGACTCCATCCAATGTATTGGCCAGGAAGTCTGTTGTTGATTTGTTTGTCTGGAAATTGAGACTTGGATTAATGATGATCGAATTAAAAGAATCGATCCTGTATTCCAACCGCATGTTTAGGCGATGGTTGTAATTTTCACTTACCGGGCGATTAATGCTATTCTCAACACGATTGGTAGTAAGATACTCACGGGTAGTATAGTTATCGTTTATATTCCGGCTGTTGTTAAAGAAATAGCTTGCTTGCAAATCCACTTTCTTACCCCATTTATCCGAAAAGTTTATACCTGCCGCATTTGTAGAGCTTATCCCGCTTTGCTGTCCAACTGAAAAATTCTCTCCTCCACCAAAACCGCCAAAGCCACCACCTCCAGCACCACCTGGACGACCTCCACCTCCGCCGCCTGGACGTCCTCCACCCCCACCAAAATTGCCGCCCCCACGTCCACCGCCTGTGCTTGTCACACCCAGCAGGTCCTGGGAAGCGAAATTTTGCTGATGTATATTATTGAAATTGCCCACCAGCGAAATGCGGCGATCTCCTTTGAAAAAACTTGTATTGCCTCCTGCCGAATAACGGTCATCTGTTCCATAACCGGCATAGATGCGTCCAAACTGTCCATTCTTTATTCCTGCTTTTGTAACGATGTTTATCGCTTTGACCGAGTTACCGTCATCAAAACCGGTAAACTGTGCCTGGTCGCTCAGTCGGTCGAACACCTGAATCTTATCCACGATCTCGGAAGGTAAATTTCTTAAGGCTGCTGTTGCATCATCTCCAAAAAATTCCCGGCCATCAATTGTCACCTTTTTTACCTGTTCCCCCTGGGCAGTCACCGTTCCATTTTTATCCACGGTAATGCCGGGCATTTTCTTGATCAGGTCTTCTGTTGTTGCATCAGGGTTTACTTTGAACTGGCTGGCATTATATTGAGCCGTATCTCCTTTTTGCTGCACCGGGGGCGTTCGTGAAACGACTGTCACGCCACCTATCTCGGTTGTTTTTTTAGGGACCAGCACATTCCCAAGATCTGCATTGGGAATAGAATCATTAAGAGAAACGTATTGCTTATAATTTTCGTAACCGATAAAGCTCACCTGCAGGAGGAATGAATCCCGGGAAAGACCATTGAATTCAAACTGTCCCTTGCTGTCGGTAACGCTGCTGCGGCTTTGAGTAGTGTCCCTGACCAGCTTCAACTGGAGGGTAGCTCCTGCCAGCGGTTTATTGTCTACCAGGTCAACTAATTTTCCTTTAATACTTTGAGCGTGAACCGTCACCGCCGACAATAAAATAAATAATAAGGACAGCCTGATCTGCTTCATAATAAAATATTGGACTATAGGACGCTTAAAATGACTATAACCTTCGCTATCACAATGGCATAATAATGGCTCTAGCAAAAAAAGAAGAGAGCATAAAACCTGCCGGAATTGTGGCTTTCTGGTAAGTGTCATTTGAATCCACGCTATGATGCGGCGATGCAACGACCTCGTTATGATAGCACATACGTTGCGCCTTTGTCCCACCCAATGGCGGGATGGAAATTATTTTCAAACTGAGAAATTCTGCTGGTTATCGTTGATTTGCCGGAACTCAAGTATCTTGCAGCCCCTTAATCTTTTTAATTGTTATGGAATATAGTAAGCTTGTTGCTGTAACCGGGTTGCCCGGTTTGTATGAGTTGATCAATAGCAAAACAGATGGAGCAATTGTCCGTTCGCTGGACGACAACAGTACCAAATTCGCATCTTCCCGGATACACAATTTCTCGCACCTTGAAAGTATCGAAGTGTTTACAACGGGAGAGAATGTAAACCTTGTCGAGATCTTCCAGGCGATGCAAAAAGCGAAGGATGCCGTACCTGATACTAAAGACAACAATAGTGTAAAAAAATATTTCGAAAAAGTATATCCCGATCTCGACTTCGAAAGAGTTTATCCCAGCGATCTGAAAAAAATGATCAAATGGTTTGATGTGCTGAAAAAAAATGAGATCGAGCTGAAGCTTTCCGAACCACCTGCCGAAGAAGAGCCCGAAGAAGAAAAAGAAGAGCTGGTTGTAAAGAGTGAAGGTCCTACCCGTAAAGAAACAAAGCCTGCAAAGGCTGCAGCAAAGAAAGAAGAAGTCAAAGAAGAAAAGCCGAAGAAAAAGGAAGCTAAGGCAGAAGAAAAGAAACCGGCGAAGAAAACAGCGGCAAAAAAGACAGAAGAAAAAAAGGAAAAGCCCGCTAAGAAAACTGCTCCCAAAAAGAAAAAATAATTATTAGAGCGTATCGAAAAGCTGCAAGCCTCAGTAGAGTTGAAGTTTGTAGCTTTTTATTTAAATCATATACTATGACGCCTAGTGCCGATATAAAAAAATTACCGCGGCATTTTCTGCCTGCCGACTTTATCGTAAAGGACTGGGAAGGCCTTGAGCCTTACTTCACGAATTTGCTGGATCGTAAAATTGATTCTGTTAAAGACCTTGAGCAGTGGTTAAAGGATTCCAGTGAACTCGAATCCGCGATCAGCGAAGATGCCTGCTGGCGGCAGATAAAAATGACCTGTGATACTGAAAATAAAGAGCTGGAGAATGCCTTCAACTTCTTCATGATGGAGATCCAGCCGAAGATTCAACCATATGCGGATAAACTCAACCGCAAGCTGGTCGAATCGCCTTATACCAAAGAACTGGATGAAAAAAAATATTTTACTTACCTGCGTAATGTAAGGAAGAGCATTGACCTGTTCCGCGAAGCGAATATCCCATTGCAGGCTGAAATGAGTGTGGAGGCACAACATTTCGGCATGATCTCCGGCAAAATGACTGTAACGGTGAACGGCCAGGAATATACATTGCAGCAAGCGGCAAAATTCCTGGAAGACCCGGATCGCAAGTTGCGCGAAGAAGTTTACCGTAAGATCAATGAGAGAAGATTGCAGGATAAGGATAAATTAAATCAACTGTTCAGTTCATTGCTGCAAAAAAGAAAACAGATTGCGTTGAACGCGGATTATCCTAATTACCGCGATTATCGTTTTAGAGAGCTGGGAAGATTTGATTATTCAAAGGAAGACTGTTACCAGTTTCATGAGGCAGTAAAGTTGCATGTCATGCCCCTGGTAAACCAACTCTACGAAGAAAAGAAGAAAAAGCTGGGGCTTGATACATTAAGACCCTGGGATATTGAAGCGGAACCGGCTGGAATTGAGCCATTGCGACCGTTCAAAACAGGAGAAGAGCTGATTGAAAAAACAATTGAATGCTTTAATGAGTTAAAACCATTCTTCGGCGATTGCCTGAAGAAAATGAGAAGTATCGGTCACCTTGACCTGGAAAGCAGGAAAGGGAAAGCGCCGGGTGGTTATAACTGCCCATTGGCCGAGACCGGCGCTCCTTTCATTTTCATGAATGCAGCTGGTCAGTTGGATGATGTGACCACAATGGTACATGAAGGCGGGCATGCAATCCAGTCTTTCCTCACTCATGACGAAGAGCTTAATGGATTTAAAGAATATCCAACAGAGATAGCAGAAGTGGCCAGCATGTCAATGGAACTTTTCAGCATGGATCACTGGAAAGTGTTTTTCGACAATGAAGAAGAGTTGACCAGGGCAAAGGAGCAGCAGTTGGAGCGAGTGATCACAATATTTCCCTGGATCGCCACGATAGATAAATTTCAGCATTGGATATATGAGCATCCAGATCACACGGTAGATGAAAGATTAAACAAATGGATAGAAATATTGCGTGAATTCACTTCTTCCGTTATCGATTTTTCGGGGTTGGAAGAATACCGGCGGTATGGATGGCAGCGGCAACTGCATTTATATGAAGTTCCGTTTTATTACATCGAATACGGCATTGCCCAGTTGGGTGCTATCGGCATGTGGCAACAATATAAAAAGGACCCGGAGAACGCTATTTCTAATTATATAAAAGCACTAGACCTGGGGGGAACCCGTACTTTGCCGGAATTGTTCCAGGCTGCTGGCCTAAAATTCGATTTTTCACCGAATTATATCAGTGGTTTAATGCGTTTTGTGAAACAGGAGATAGATAACCTGAAAAAACCCTAAAAAATACCATCAAAGTGGTAGAGTTTAGTTCCTTAAATGCTACTATATTTGATTCAGCAAACAAAAACTCATTATAAAATAGCTACTAATCAGAGCCTTAACCTAAGTCCTCGTGTTTCCACACGAGGGCTTGCTTTTAATGACTACAGGTTTTGCAAACTCCGTCTACCACCACTTCAATATGTGATGAAACATATCCCTTTGGAAGTTTGACCTCAGGCGTCACCACATCATCCAGGCAATAGGTATTGCCGCAATCCGCACATACAAAATGAACATGATGGTCGTGATGATGACCCTCCGTGCAATGATCTTTACAGAGAGCATATCGTATAGAGTTATCGGCTGTGGGAATAGCGTGGATGATACCCTTCTCAACAAATGTTTGCAACGTTCGATACACGGTGACCCTGTCAAACTTTTCGCCGGCTCTTTTTTCGATATCTCCATGTGCAAGAGCGCCCTCATGACCTAAGAACAGGCTCAGGATCTTTTCCCGGCTGCCGGTAACACTCAGGTTATTACGTTTTAATATGTCTTTTATCGTGTCCTGCATCGGTGATATAATATAACAGTTTACTCTTTCAGAAGTTTTCTAATGTCGGCTATGATCTCGTCGACCTCGGCGGCTTTTGTTCCATCATAGATCTTTTTCCTGACATTTCCGTCTTTGTCTACCAGGGCCCACCATTGGGTATGCAGGAACTGATCCTTTATATCCACTACGTTGTTGTTGGGATCATCAACGATATAACTGACCCGCGCCATGTTGTAAAGACTGTCCTTTCTGCCTGTGAGGAAAACCCAGTTGGACCCTGATACTCCCATTGAATCCGCATATTTTTTCAGTTGCGGCACTGAATCAGTATCCGGGTCGCTAGTATGCGACAGGATCATGAAATTCTTTTCATTCTTAAACTCATTATAGACTTTCCGCATATAATTATTCATGATCGGGCAAATGCTCTTGCAGGTGGTAAAAAAGAATTCAGCCACATACACTTTACCTGCTACATCCTTTTCAGTGAGCGTGCCACCATCCTGGGTTTTAAAGGAAAAAGGCCGCACATAGCTCAGCGTTTTTGTTTTCCTGTTGGCAAATTCAGGGACCACAGACGTTAGCGTCACATAAAAAACAATCACAAGACCTGCAAAAAAAACGATGTAAAAAATATTTTTCTTCGACATTCTACAGCAAAGTTAACAGAAAGCCTCGATTTTTATTTTGCAACGGTGTTGCTTTTTTGTATTTTTGCTTCTCATGCGCGAACGAATAAAAAGAATCAATTGGGATGCCTGGGGTATTACGACTTCCCTGGCCTGTGCTATCCATTGCGCTTTACTGCCCATGTTCCTGACAAGCCTGCCGTTATTTGGGATCAACATCATTCATAACCTGTTTTTTGAATTCGGAATGGTACTGTTGGCATTTTGTATCGGCAGCTATTCACTTTACCATGGCTATCGCAGGCACCACCACAGCTTTTTACCTCTTGCCATGTTTGCATCCGGGATAGGCTTCCTGGTTTTGAAACTATTATTACCCGCTTTCGAGATCTGGTTTTTGATACCGGCTGTAATACTGATCGTAACCGGACACCTGCTTAACTATCGTTCCTGCCGTACGCATAATCACGCCCATTCAGATGATTGTAATCACTGATGCTATTCTTTAAATAATTTTAGGTTAAACCGCTTATATGAAACCACTGATGTTTCTCGTAACCCTGTTTATCACGGCCTGTAGTTTTGGCCAATCGAAAGATGAAACCGCCGTAAGAAAGATCCTGAGCATCCAACAGGCCGCCTGGAATCGTGGCGACATTGATGGCTTCATGAAAGGCTATTGGGAAAATGATTCGCTGATGTTCATCGGTAAAAGCGGCATTACTTATGGCTGGAATAAAACGCTGACCAATTATAAAAAGGGTTACCCGGATACTTCGGCCATGGGGAAGCTGACATTTACAATCATCAATGCCAAACCGCTTTCATCGGAATATTTTCACGTTATTGGCAAATGGCATCTTCAAAGGACCATTGGAGATGTGGAGGGTTATTTCACCTTATTGTTCAGAAAAATAAATGGCCATTGGTTAATCGTTGCTGATCATAGCAGCTGATGGAGGTTGACTGCCTTATTTCATTCCCAGTTTTGATTCTTCGAAACATTTATTTCCAGGTGCGATAAAGATATCTTAGCAGTAAAGCGAGGGTACCCGCCAGGAAAACATAATAGAGTATGTTATAAATGATAGATACATCGCCCCGATAAGCCAGCCCGAAATAGAGACCTGCAGTAACTCCGCCCATCAGCCACATCATCCCAAGAAAGATGGAGTTAATGATCTTCCGGAAATATTTTTTCACTTCAGGATCCCATCCACTTTCCATACTGGCTTTTTTATAAAAACAAGTTACGATATTGCTTCTTGTTCTTTTCAAGGCATTTTAATTGATACTATTATCGTCAATCTTTGAGGAATGGTCAAGCGGCTCTTTTGAGCGCCCAATAGCACGCACAAAACTCTAGCATCTTTAAGCTCCACGAATAGCGAACTGTACAGACGCGGAAGACTGATTTTTCAAATCGCCTTGTCCCGACAGTTGGCGGATTGTTGTTTTTTGTGCAAGTGGTGACTTTATACGTATTAGACCATGGCTCTTTTTAAATAAAAAACCCGGCAAACCCGGGAGTCGTTTTCATTGTCTAAGGCATAGGATCTATTCGGTAGCATCCTGTGTAAACGATATGCTTGAGCTACTATTTGTACTATTGTTTTCTAAATCTTTCTTTATATGTATTGCAGACTGAATGTTAGCAATTGAGTCCTTGTAAACCTGAATTGTATCCTGTACCCCCGAAGACTTCATAAGCCGCAGGTAAATGCTGGTTTGATATGCCAACATATCCACTAAAACGGGCATATCTAACTTTTGCAATTCTTCTATGGAAAGGGCGGTAAGCATGGGGCAGGCTATCAGCAGCAAATTTCATGCAACACGAATGCAAACGATACAGCTCGAAGGTTAAACTCCTGTTAGTGTATAATATTCCCTCACTCAAACAGCGACTTTGCATATTTTATTTCTGCTTAGGAGATTCTTTCTTTCAAAATCAATGTACCAGGATATTCCTAAACTCATTGGAATCTCCCTTAAAGACATTGAAATCAACCTTAGAAGTAATCCCATTTACATTCCCCTGGTCATTATGTTGCCAGAAGATCCAGTTACGTTGTATCCTCGGCTGCTGCTCTTCATAATAATGCGCCACCCATAACGGGTATTTATCAAATTCACTTCCGAGGATATTTCTATAAAAATCCACGTTGGTATAAATAATAGGAACTATACCATAATAATTCTCTACTGTTTCCAGCCATTTCCGCGCTTCCCTTTTCAGCTGTTCAATGCCGACACCATTTCGCAATTCGATATCCAATACGGGAGGCAGATC
>Ga0066652_100000670_pt1 | contig 16656 bp, 12 predicted proteins | sample GraSoiAngelo_101_FD_71413 | JGI IMG/M metagenome (GOLD analysis project Ga0066652, IMG submission 71413) | Grasslands soil microbial communities from the Angelo Coastal Reserve, California, USA - 14_0903_02_30cm | ecosystem: Environmental > Terrestrial > Soil > Grasslands | place: USA...
AAAAAGTATATGCAGGTTTTACGCCGCCATCAGGTAGTGACCTTATCTCTACCAACAACGGAGAATTGACCTATCGTATGCGGCCGAGATTTAACTCAGAATACCTTTATGATATTCCTGAACTAACAAGAATCGGAGCTTACCAGTACCCGAACTATAATACGTTTAAGCCCTGGTTTGCCATTCCATAAACTATTTAATCAGAAAATCTACGACAATGAAACTTCTCAAAATAATATCACTATATCTCGGAACAGTGTCGATGTGCTGTCTATATATGGCCTGTTCAAAATCAAATAATGACAAAATAGCTGCCGAGGATAAAGACCTTAAGAGTTCGGCAGTCGTGCAGGTATATAATGCTGTCGTCAACTCCACCGGTACGACCAATGTGTATGTTGATGGAGTGCCTGTAACAGGAGCCGCCTTAACTTTTGGTACTGCATTCCCCGCTTCAGGTTATGCATTCAAGGTAAAACCCGGGTTAAGAGGCTTCTCTATCCGTAGCACCTCTACCAGCCCTGTCCAGGCCCCAATCATCTTTTCAGAGAATTTTGAGCCCAATAAAAAGTACCTGATCATAATGTATGACACCACGACTACAGCCAAACAACTGACATTTGAGAATAACATTGTCATCCCGTCAGATACGACCGCACGTGTCAAGTTTGCTAATTTTATCTACAACAACACAGACGTGCTACCGGTAGACATATTTTCTAAAAGAAGAAACCAAAATATCTTCTCTAACGTTTCGCGGACACAGGTCACGGACTTTATTCCTTATGCTTCGTCCGTGAGCGATACGCTGATTGTAAGAGAGGCAGGGACCCTGAATCAATTGACCGTATTAAATGGGTTCTCCCCAACTCCGAAGAGAAGCTATACTCTTATTTATCGCGGAAGTCACAAGGGTACACGGACACTTTCTTCATTCACGAATGACTGATAAAAATTTTTCACAGCAAAAGTCCCGCTTGATAAAGCGGGGCTTTTTTCATATCGTTAACCAGCCTTTATAGCTGCATTGTCAGCCAGAGCTTCCGAAAAACAGGTAAGCCATCGCAATGGCCGTGATAATGCCCACAAGATCTGCCAGCAGCATGGCCCCGATCGAATACCTTGTATTCTTTATTGAAACGGCGCCAAAATAAACAGCTACCACATAAAATGTGGAATCCGATGAGCCCTGCATGATACTCGATAGACGACCCGCAAAAGAATCCGGGCCATATGTAGTCATTGTGCTTACCATCATACCCCTTGCACCACTTGCACTTAACGGTCTTACCAGTGCTGTTGGCAATCCTTCCACGAAACGGGTATCTGCTCCCAGCCAGCTGAAGAAACTTTTCATGCCATCGATGATCACATCAAAAGTGCCACTAGTACGTAGCATGCTTATGGCAACCAACATACCCACGAGATAAGGAATGATTTTTACAGCTACGTCAAATCCTCCTTTTGCTCCCGTAATAAATGCGTCAAAGACATCTATTTTTTTATAGATGGCTCCAAATATGATCAGGAAGAAAATGAGCAAGATCAAACCATTGCTTAATACACCCGAAAAAGCTGTCAGGCCAGCCGGGCTCAGCGAAGCAAGATACATCACCAATAAAATAATTACGGCGGATATAGACAGTATCCATAATAAGATCACTGGTTGAAACAGGTTGATCTTTTGCCTGAATGAAACAACACACATCGCGGCCAAAGTGGCCACGAATGTCACGATCATGCAGGGAATAAAAATATCGGTTGGATTGTCCGCTCCAGCGGACGCGCGGACTGCGATAATGCTAACGGGTATCAGGGTAGGCCCACAGGCATGCAGGCAAAGGAACATGATCTGAGAATTCGATGCGACCGCTTTATTGGGATTAAGTTCCTGCAGGCTCTCCATTGTCTTTAATCCAAAAGGGGTGGCGGCATTGTCGAGACCAAGCAGGTTGGCGGAAAAATTCATCATCATATGCCCCATGGCAGGGTGACCCCTCGGAATTTCGGGAAAGAGTTTTGTAAAAAACGGGCCAATAATCCTCGATAAAAGGTTGATACCTCCTGCCCTTTCGGCGATGCTCATAAAACCCATGAACAGGGCCATGAGACCGATCAATTTCAGTGCAATCTGAACAGAGCCCCAACAGGTTTCCACGATGCCGTCAATGGGTTTTTGGATTCTTTTCATTGCCTGGCCGTACGTCATTACGATCAGCGCTGAATTTTTTGATTTGAGCAGCCGGATAGAATCCGAAGAAAGGTTATTGGTAAACACGTAGCGGGAACTATCAGGGCTGCGTCTGGGCAGGAAGCCCATTGGTTTTAGTCTCCGGTTGAAACTGTCCAGTGTAATGCCCGCATTGGTTTCGTTGCCAAGAGTGCAATAACCATAGGTGTCATCCGCTTTTCCCACCACCATCCTGTTAAAAATATCCGTGTCCTTCCAGCTGATCCACTTAAAAACGGCTACCAGTATCGCAACAATAATAAAGGCCGACCATATCCTGCTTAAAGCCATATTTATTTATGGTTTAATGTTTATGGTTTGAAGGTAAGGGAGTTTTTATGAAAGTGGGTAGTGTCCCATTTCGAATTTGCCCACAGAGGACCGCAGAGAATGAAGGCTCCGTGGCCATTCTGATTTTTCAAACAGGGGCATTACTTGAATGTGAAACAGCCTTTTCTTCACGATGATTTGCCATATCTTTGCCGCCCGAAAGAATAATCGATAGCTCGTCAGAGCGAAGCAAAGTAAGCAAATTGAAATTATGGCATTACAAGCAGGTATTGTAGGATTACCGAACGTGGGAAAATCAACTTTGTTCAACGCAGTCAGCAGCAGCGCTAAGGCACAGGCGAGCAACTATCGCTTTTGCACAATTGACCCGAATGTTGGCCTGGTTGATGTACCCGATCCAAGATTATATAAGCTGGCGGAACTGGTTGTTCCCAATAAGATCATTCCCACGCAGATCGAGATAGTAGATATTGCAGGCCTGGTGAGAGGTGCTAGCAAGGGTGAAGGCCTGGGTAATAAGTTCCTGGCGAATATTCGTGAGGTAGACGCGATCATTCATGTCATCCGCTGTTTTGAAGATGAGAACATCCTGAGAGATGAAGGCGCCATCAATCCTGTTAGCGATAAGGAAATAATAGATACCGAATTACAGCTGAAAGATCTCGACGCTGTAGAAAGAAAGATCTCCAAGACGGAAAAACAGGCCCGGATCGATCCAAAACTAAAAGCGGAACTGGATGTACTGGTACGCTGCAAGGAGCACCTGGATAAAGGCAAAAGCATTCGCGAGCTTAAACTTAGCAAGGAAGATAAAGCGGCTATCGCCGATCTTTTCCTGCTGACTGATAAACCTGTCCTGTATGTAGCCAATGTAGATGAACCGTCTATGCACACCGGCAACAAATATTCTGAGGCCCTGAAAGCATCGATAAAAAATGAAGATGCCGAAATGATCATCATGAATAATTCTATTGAGGCACAGATCGCTGAAATGGAAAGCCCTGATGATAAAAAGCTATTCATGGATGAATATAAAATGGTGGAACCTGCGCTTGACCGGCTTATTCATTCTGCCTACAAACTTCTTAACCTCTTTACTTATTTTACCGCTGGTGTACAGGAAGTACGGGCCTGGACCATTCACCAGGGATGGAAAGCTCCGCAGGCGGCTGGTGTCATTCACACCGATTTTGAAAAAGGATTTATTAAAGCTGAAGTGATCTCCTACGAAGATTTTGTGAAGCTTGGTTCAGAAGCCGCTTGCAGAGAAGCCGGCAAGTTAAGGATTGAGGGAAAGGATTATGTTGTAAAAGATGGAGATGTAATGCATTTCAGATTCAATGTTTAAAGCGGGCCGTTGATGGTTCAAATCCGAAATTAAAATCCCGAAGTCCGATTCTGATACAGGAAACTCCCAATTATAAGAACTTTGGGATTTCGTCCCGATAGCTATCGGGATTTAAAGTTTCGGATTTAATTTTCGGGTTTCGTTTTTTAAGTGTTCGGATTTAAAACAGCGCAGTCGCAGTAACTCTTCCAATATTAACCGTCTTCGCTCCTGCGGGTTTCCTTCCATCGTACTGGAAATTTATTTCGAGATTATTGATGAGCCTTTTTGTAATGGCAATTGTCCAGAGATAATTCTTGCCCGGCAGTAACCCGTCAAGCATAATATAGCTAACTGTCGTAGCGGCCCCTCTCTGCGACTTGAAACCAATGTTATTATAAGTGAATTTTCCCATGATAGAGCTATTCTGTAACACGTTGTACTTTGTCTCCACGTTCACCGCATTGGAGATGGCTTCCTCTCCCCCATATACCGGGTTGTTCTTCTTATTTTCCAGCTTATAACTTGTGCTTATGCGGAAGGACGTCCCGCGAATAAAAGTAACAAAAGGCTCGAGGCTGTGGATCCTTAGTTCGTAATTGCGATTGTCAAACTGCGCATTCGGTGTATACAATCCATTCATGCCATTGCGGTAATTCATGTTCAGTGAAAGAGAACGGCTGATATTCCACCGGAATTTCATCGGCCAGTCTTTTACTTTACGGCTTTCATATCCATATGTCAGTAACGCCTTTCCGGTGTTATTGAGGTTGCTTATGTCAATACCCCATTTAGTACTGAACCGGTTAAAAGAAAGTGTATTCAGGATCACCGTATTCAACGTAATTAGATTATTATCATCCAGCCCATATTTGAAAGGATTGAATTCAAAATCTCCGGTTGCAACCGATTTTTTATTGATCTGTAGTGAAGTGAGAAGGTTGAATAGCGATATTATTTTTTTGAACCCTTTCAGGTCGGGGGAATTCAATACAGCCCTCGGGCTCAGGTTAAGGCTATAGTTTAAAGTGACGTAATTAGCTTTAATGAATTCATTGGTCGGTGTAAGAATACGTATAAATTTTGCCTGATCAGGGAAAGCCGCCAGTTCGAATTCATTTAACTGTTGTACTCCATCCGAATTGTAATCTATCCAGGCAAATTGGCCGGTGCCGGCCGGAACTTCCAGGTAAGTGAAATCCCTTTTTTGCTCCTGGCCTGCTCCTACTTCGTACAGCACATTACCGGTTAGCAGGCCATTCCATTCGTTCATTACATATTCCGCGCGTCCAAGTATCGTTTCATCTGCTTTTTGACCTGAAATGCCCGTATTGCGGACCTTCAGTTTGCGGAACGTGGAAGTAAGATAGAACTGACGTTTGGGGTTGGACAATAATTCTGTCGTAAGATTGAGATTGTAGCTCCTGTCCCCGCGTGAAAACTCTTTTAAAGAAGGGTATTTGTATTTATCGGACCGGGTAAAGAAATTGATCCCGAATTTATTCTTCTTTCTATCATCGGTCTTGAGATAAACGGACCATGTGTCAAATGAAAATGCATCGGCGTTAAGGGTATCAGTGAATTTATTCCTGGATGCATTTTGTTCCATTGTATACCTGAAGCCGAGTCGCCAGAAATCTACCTGCTTCAACTGTTTACTAAGGTCGATGATCGGTCGGAAAAAATAACCTTTGTTGGAAAAGGTTGTAAAATTGGTCAGCGTAATATCATTGTTTAGTTGCCATCCGCCAAGATTGATCGCATTAACGAGGTAATTCTGGAAACCATTGTAGTTATCGCTGCGATGATAATTGGTAAAACGGTAATTAATGTAATTGCCCCTGTCATTTTTTAAACCTGTTCCGGCACGGATAATATTTTCAGTGGCTGGCGCAAGTATCAGCGGAAGTCCCCAATCTCTTGAGAATTCTACTGACCGTAATCTTTCCAGGGGTTTGAACTTGGCTTCGACATACTCATAGTCCAGGGTAGTTATCAATTGCAGGTTATTTTTGACGCGCAGTTGTTTCGAATTGTCCAGCCGGAACTTTGCTGCAAAGCCTTTATCATTTCCATTGCCCAATTTTGAAAACGTATTGGCATCATAGTTACTCATTGCGACCTCTGTTCGCACCAGCGTGTTTTTATTGACAGTATAATCCACACCCAAATTAAACACCTGTTGTTTTTTTGGCGTAACCAGGAAGGTCGCCGCCTCAAAATTGCCCTGTTTAACTCCACCGACCGGCGCCACGAATTTGAACACCTTGCCATTGGCGCCATTAAAATCCGTTATATAATTTCCCAGCCCAAATCCTACTTCGGTAAAGGCCACATTGTATTTAGCTGAATCGGGATCGGTAGAATATTTGTAAAACGAATCTACACCTGTACCATTCGAATAATAGACTTTTTGATAAAGTACTTTACCAGGTGCAAATGTGTCCGGGACGGCTGAAGGATACAATGCAGCCTGGATGTTGTCGCCGATACTTGCCAGGAAAAGCTTTTGGTTATTATCCAGCACCTGGTTGATCGGCGAATTTCTTGCATCGCTATTGTTAAAAAAGCCCATCCGGATCTTCGCCCTGCTGCTGATGGTGAATTCCTGGTTTACATACAGGTTTGCATTCAGGTAATTCCTGTCTGCATATTCAAACTCAACCTGGATCCGGCTGTCTTTTGTGATCATTCTCCTGGGCGTAAAACTGATCTCCGCAGTGTTGTAATTGATCACATAGTCCTGGTCTTCTCCGCGCTGTAATAATTCTCCATCGATGAAAACGCGTTCTGTATTGGCAAGTACAATAAAAAAGAACTCGTTGTTAGCGCCCTGCAACCGGTAAGGTCCCTGGTTGCCTTCGAGTGCCCGAATGATATTGCGTGTGAATTTTCCTTTCGCAATGGACCCGCTGGCCAGTGTCTTTGATACAAGCCCTTTTGAAATACGATTAGTGGTCTGGAAAGAAATTCCCTGCAAACGTTTATAGAAAGTCAAAAAATAACTGTCATTCTGGCGAATATCAATATCGCCGAGGTTTAGTTGCCATCCTTTCTTTTTAAACTGCAAAAAGACCTGGTCAAATTCGTTTAGCTGCTGCGTGGTGCCATCGGGCTGCACGGGAATGTTGTTATCTGTGATCGCGGCCTGCAATTCGATGCTGTCCCCTAACATACCGCTCAACTGGAGATTGAGAATTGAATTAAAGACCGCATCCTGGCTGTTGCCAAAAGCCATTTGCCTTCCGATACTTCCTTCTGCTTTTATCGTACCGAAATTAAATATGCCTTTTTGCGCGTCTGTCAACTCATTAGTGAATTCATAGGGGGTTATCGACATATTGTTCATGATGCTGTCGTATCGCATTCTTTGCGTGACCGGGTTAAGTTTATACGGAAAGACACGATACCTGACCGTAATAGATTCTACGGAGGGCTTTTTATTCCAATACAACCTTGCGTTGACAAAATCGAGACGGTAATCAGCGGGATCAATGCTATCGATCTTAAAGCTGCTGGGAATGACACTGATCGTATCAATTCTTAGGGTATCTGTTACTTTTAGTGTCTTTAGCCGGAGGTTAGATGCGGGAGGTGCAAAAACGGGAATTTGCGCACTGCTCCTGAGAAATAACAGTACGGACAGGATTATCAACAATATTGGACGCAAACCACTCAAAAGCAGCGAGTTTATACACAAAATCGTAAAATTCGTGCTTTTTATTGCCCTAAAGCTACACACTCCTGCTTATTCTCGAAAAAAGAGGATTTGAGAGGTCGAAATTGACCTAAATCAGGCTTACGTGAAAGAAGTCTTCTATATAGAAGTTTTGGCCTGGTTTCCGGAAAGACTAACTGCCGTGCTGTTTGTCGGTCGTCAGGCCTGCCATAGCGTATTCCGCATTAAGACGGGAAATATTCGTCACCGATATTTCTTTTGGACAAACGGCCTCGCAGGCTTCCGTAAATGTGCAAGCACCAAACCCCTCTTTATCCATTTGAGATACCATTCCTTCTACCCTTCCCTTTCTTTCTACATTGCCTTGTGGCAGAAGGGCCAGGTGAGCCACTTTTGCAGAAACAAACAACATCGCAGATGAATTCTTACAGGCAGCAACACATGCCCCGCAACCAATACAGGCTGCTGCAGCGAATGCCTTGTCAGCCTTCTCTTTTTCAACAGGGATCGTGTTGCCATCCACGGAAACACCGGTATTAACTGAAATAAATCCACCGGCCTGTATAATCCTGTCGAAGGCCGAGCGATCAACTACCAGATCCTTTATGACCGGGAATGCATTGGCTCTCCACGGCTCAACCACTATTGTATCCCCATCCTTAAAAGCTCTCATATGTAGCTGGCAGGTAGTAGTACCTTGCCAGGGACCGTGCGGTCGTCCATTGATATACATCGAGCATGTGCCACAAATACCTTCACGGCAATCGTGATCAAACGCGATCGGGTCTTTTCCTTCATGGATCAGTTGTTCATTGAGTACATCAAACATTTCAAGGAACGACATTTCAGAAGAAATATCTTTCACCTGGTAAGTTTCAAAAGCTCCGCGAGTAGCTGCGTTCTTCTGCTTCCAGATCTTCAATGTAAGATTCATCGAATAATGTTCCATCGTATAATGAGTTAATTTGATAATTTGAAAATTTGAAAATGATCGTAGCGGCTACCTGATAAAGCCGGAGGTTTTTGCTTTTGATGACGAAATGATTTTGGAAAGAATTTTCTTAATTTCATCAAGATCATTTCTCAATTTTTGATCAAAACAATAACCTTCACTTCTTTCACAAAGAATCAGCCAGTACAATGTCTCGCTAGTTTCCTTTGCGGCAATTTTCATCTTATAAACAAAATCCGCTTTGCTTTCAGCATTTTGAGCTTCAAAAACGTTCGCTCCAATCGAAGTAGCAGATCGCAGAAGCTGTTTAGCGATAACATATTTTTTGATTTGTTCAAGAACTTCGCAATACTTAGTACCTGAAAGTGAAAACTCAATTGTCTTATTTACTACCACATTTTCTCTGTCGTTTCTCATTTTTTGAAAGTTTGATAGTTATTAAAAGGAATTCTTCTTTAGATTACCACTATTTCACTTTTTAAATTCCTAATAAACCAGATGTCTTTGTTTTTTGCAATGAATTATTCCATCCTTTTCCTCATCCATGAACGTGTTAAACACGACATCATTTTCAAATTATTACCTCTCCTCTGCTTCCTTCCGAACTTGATTGTTTGCTCGTAGTATAAACGACCCAATTTTCAAATTGCCTCATTTTCTCCCGCCCATTGGCGGGATCAAATTATTTGTAGCTTCTCTGTGTCGGCTTCACCTCTTCATACTTCAATTCTTCTTTATGCAATTCCCATTTATGTTCGTCCTTAAATTCCCAGGCGGCGACATACATGTATTCATCATCTTTTCGTAATGCTTCACCGTCAGGAGTCTGGTACTCTTCGCGGAAATGACCACCACAGCTCTCATTGCGGTGTAAAGCATCGATACACATCAATTCGCCGAGTTCGATGAAATCGGCGACCCGGCCTGCTTTATCCAATTCGGGATTCATTTCATCTGTGCCGCCTGGAATTCTTAGATCGCTCCAGAATTCTTTCTTTAGTTCCTGTATTTCCCTGATCGCTTCCTGCAATCCTTGTGCGTTGCGGGCCATTCCGCATTTTTCCCACATAATCTTGCCTAAACGTTTATGAAAACTTTCAACCGTACGCTTACCTTTTATATTCATTAGCGTATTGATCCTTTCTATTACTCCTTTTTCTGCAACTGCAAACGCTTCATGAGTTGTGGGTATAGGTTTAGTTGCGATCTCGTCGGCCAGGTAATTACCGATTGTATACGGTAGCACAAAATAACCGTCGGCCAGCCCCTGCATCAATGCGGATGCTCCGAGCCGGTTAGCGCCATGATCGCTAAAATTGGCTTCACCCAGGGTGTAAAGGCCGCGGATAGTAGACATCAATTCGTAATCTACCCACAAGCCGCCCATAGTATAGTGTACAGCCGGATAAATTCGCATCGGAACTTCGTATGGATTCTCAGCCGTTATCTTTTCATACATATCGAAAAGATTGCCGTATTCTTCTTTCACCACTTCTTTTCCCAGTTCTACCAGTTTGGCTTCATCGGGGTTTTCAATGCCTAAGCGACTGGCTTCGGCCTTACCATATTTATTGATAAGATTGTAGCGAAAATCGAGATAAACGGCTTGTTTAGTAGTTCCTACCCCGTAGCCCGCATCGCATCTTTCTTTGGCAGCTCTTGATGCAACATCACGGGGAACCAGGTTTCCATATGCCGGGTACTTTCTTTCCAGGTAATAATCTCTTTCGTCTTCCGGTATATCATTGGGTTTACGGGTATCGTTTTGTTTTTTGGGTACCCATATGCGGCCATCATTGCGCAGCGATTCCGACATCAGGGTCAGTTTGCTTTGATGTTCGCCTGTTACAGGAATACATGTCGGATGTATTTGCGTATAGCAGGGATTGGCAAAATAAGCCCCTTTTTTATGCGCCTTCCAAATTGCGGATGTGTTACTTCCCATGGCATTGGTGCTTAAATAAAACACGTTGCCATAACCGCCCGAACATAACAGGACTGCATGTCCAAAAAATCTTTCAATCTTGCCATCGATGAGGTCCCTTGTAATGATGCCTCTTGCTTTTCCGTCAATGACTACTATATCCAGCATCTCATGACGGCTATACATTTTTACGTTGCCAAGAGCAACCTGTCTTTCCAATGCCTGGTAGGCACCGATCAATAATTGCTGACCCGTTTGCCCCGCGGCGTAGAAAGTTCTTTTTACCTGTGTGCCACCAAATGAGCGGTTATTCAGCAATCCTCCATATTCCCTGGCGAAAGGCACACCTTGCGCTACACACTGGTCAATGATATTTACGCTTACTTCGGCCAGCCGGTGAACGTTGCCTTCCCTCGACCGGTAGTCACCACCCTTAATAGTATCATAAAATAAACGGTAGATGCTGTCGCCGTCATTCTGATAATTCTTGGCTGCATTGATACCTCCCTGTGCAGCGATAGAGTGAGCCCTGCGAGGAGAATCCTGGAAACAAAATGCTTTGACCTTATAACCTAATTCTCCCAGCGAAGCAGCGGCCGATGCGCCTGCCAGCCCGGTTCCTACCACAATTATTTCCAGCTTGCGTTTATTCGCCGGGTTTACCAGCTTGCAATGTCCCTTATAGTCCGTCCATTTCTTTTCTAAAGGCCCTGGAGAAATTTTTGATTCTAACATTGTAAGTTATAGGTTGTAAGTTTTAAGTTTAAGTTGTAGCGACACGTCATTGCGAGTGTAGCGAAGCAACACCGCTCACAATGTCACCCATCCGAGATACGCGCTAACCGGCATCATCGCAAACAGCAAACTAACGATTATCGAAAAACCGATCCCGGTTGAATTTAATAAAGCCAGGTATTTTTTATTACTAACACCCAGTGTCCTGAATGCACTCTGGAACCCATGGATAAGATGCCAGGCCAGCGAAATACAACCGACAATATAGAGTATTACCACCCATTTGTTCTGGAACACCTCAATCATTTTTCCATACAGCTCGTGGTAAGTCCTTCCCGGCATGTCGGGGTACTGTACTTCATTCAGACCTCCAAACCTGGAAGGGATCCAGAAATCGGCGATATGAACGACCAGGAATAAGAAGATCAGTGTACCTAGCAATCCCATTGATTTGCGATACCATTTACTTCCTTTCGCTCCCATTTTAACTGCGTAGCCGGTACTTCTATAGCTGCGGTTCTTTACCTCCAGCACATAACCCTGTACGATATGAATTATAAAAAACAGGAATAGCCCGATCTCCAGTACCCGGGGGACAAGGGTTTGACCGAGCCAATGCGCGGCTTTATTAAAAACTTCGCCATTATCGCCCGGAACAAAAATTTTCGCCCACATACAGGCATTAACCGTAACGTGCACGATCAGGAAAAGGATCAGCGAGAGACCTGTTATTGACATGACTAATTTCTTGCCGACCGAAGAGGTGAAAAATTCAGACCATTTCATATGCAATGCTCGTGGAGATTGGTTAATTGGCGCAAAAATAGTATCGGAACTCCAAATGGCGCAGAAAAGTTTGGATCAAAATGACAGTGTCCAACCGAGAGATATTTTGATCAATTATATAAAAATCATTCGGGTTGCAAAGATCAATTCACCTGCTTTTGGAGGTCCCTGGCCTTTTCAATACTGATTGGCTCCAACCCTTCACGAAGCAATATTTCTGTTAATTCTTCGGCCTTCGCTGTTAGTTTTTGCCAGGCAGGAGGTTTAATATAATATTCAAACCTGCAACCAATAGAATTTTTAGTCCATTCATGGGCCAGGCTGGAAAACCTGTTGGTTGGCTGATTCCTGTTAACAATCACTTTCAATACGTCGTGCTCGGGATGAACGTGAAAGCCGATATCGAATAGTATATCTAGTTTAATGGCTGACCGGCCACCAGCCTGCCAGGTATAGAAAATTAGCACAGTATAGCCGTCTACCTGGCCAACAGCGACTTCACCCATCTTCTGAAATCCGTTTTGAAACAGCTCCGTAAACGGTGATTTCGATAATATCTTTTTCCTTTTGGCTGGTCCCCATTTTGTATCCAGCATATAATATAAGGTTCCCAAAATCGCTGATATCGCCAAAGCGCCTCCGATACAGATCAAAACATTTACCGCGATCCGATTGGGCGACGGAGTTGTAAAACTCTTGACGAAGAGAAATAGTAAAGAACCTGCAAATAGTGGCAAATAGTATCTTCGGATAGTCTTCATGAATGGAGGTTTCAAGTCAGTCTTGCTTTTTGTTCAGCATCGATTTTCTTAAAAAGGTGAAAGGGTTTATAGGTTCTCCAGTTGTCGAGCTCGACCAATTCGATGTAGCGATCGAGATGAGCTTTGTGAAAATCATACTGAGTTTGCGAGGGCATATTCAGGCATACAATCCAGCCCCCGGCATCCCTTAGTTCTTCCGCCAATTCCTCGTAGTAGTCCACCACTCCGCTATGAAAGTTGAGTACGTTCTCTGCTATCAGGATGATCTTGTTAATGCCTTCGTACGTAAATTTCTCCAGCACTTCCCGTTTTAGCTCCATGATATCGTTTTCTACTGCATCATTCCACTCTCCTATCATTTCTATGATCACGTATTTTTCTTCATAATCGGCCAGTAATACTTTTAAATAAAGTGTCCGGCTCCCGAAATCATCCCATTGTGGATGTATATAATAGTTGTAAACGGTCTGGGAAAATTCAAACTCGGAATAGGTGCGTCCATAAAACGGTGACAGGGGGTCATCCTCGCTTACGTATATGTGACGCCAGTTGTAAAATGGTTCGATATTATGCATTGCGCTATCTCGCTGCAAAGATAATAACGATTATTGCATAATGATTTCCGGCCGGCTCATTAAGAAATCCTTTAACGAAGAATAGTTGGCTGGCATTCGCGTGCTCACTTTTTTCTTATCAAGAATTCCCTGGATGGATGGCGGCACGGTCAATGCAGAACCGGTATATTTTTCCACTGCTTCCGGGAATTTAATGGGATGAGCTGTTTCGAGGAAAATACCTTTTTGTCGAGGATGACTTTTGAGCCATGTTTCCAGGCCAAGGTAGCCAACGGCTCCATGTGGATCGAGTGTATACTGGTATTGCCGAAATACCCTGGCGATAGTGTCTGTCGTTTCTTTATCCGTTATCGACACCGAGCTAAAAATATTTTCCAGCCCGGGAATTTCATGTTGAAATAATTCCAGTACCCGAACAAAATTGCTTGGGTTGCCAACATCCATGGCATTTGACAAAGTGGGAAACGCAGGCTTTGGTTCAAATTTTTTTGTTTCCATAAATTTTGGAACCACATCATTGGCATTGCAGGTCGCAATGAAATGCTCTACCGGTAAACCTGAGCGTTGAGCCAGGAGGCCGGCACAGATGTTCCCAAAATTGCCGCTGGGCACACTGATCACCGGCGGATGTCCTTTATCGGGCCATTGACTGTAAGCAAACAGGTAATAGAACTGCTGTGGCAACCACCTCGCTACATTGATAGAATTGGCTGAAGTAAGAAAACGTTTTTTCCTGATCTGCTCATCGGCAAAAGCCTGCTTTACCATTTGCTGGCAATCATCAAAGCTTCCTTCCACTTCCAATGCATGAATATTTTTGCCGGGAGTAGTTAATTGTTTTTCCTGCACAGGACTCACTTTGCCCGAGGGATATAAAATCACCACTTCGATACCCTCCACCCCGTAAAAACCATTGGCAACAGCACCACCGGTATCTCCCGAAGTCGCTACAAGCACTGTCACGGTTTGACCCCTGCCGACAAAATACCCGAGACAACGGCTCATGAACCTTGCCCCGATATCTTTGAATGCAAGTGTAGGACCGTGAAATAGTTCAAGTGAATAAATGGAATCGGTGACGGGAATCAGGGGAATAGGAAAATTGATGGTCTCGCTGACGATTTCCTTTAGCTTGTCCGTCGCAATGGTGTCACCAACGTATGGCGCTATCACATTGAATGCAATCTCTTCATTGGAAAACTTTTCAATATTCGTTATAAAATTCTTTTCGAATTTGGGTATGCTTTCGGGAAAATACAATCCTTTGTCCGGGGCCTGCCCGTTAATAGTTGCTTCTTTGAAGTCAACTGTCGGAGATTGGTTGTTTGTGCTGTAAAATTTCATTGCTTCGCTTCGCTCGCAATGACGGCTAGTGCTGGGCAACAGCGGTTACCACTGTGAGCGGATTTATTTATTTAAATTATTTCAACTCCTTTATTATTGATCGTCGTAACATATGTATAATAGTCTACACCGATCTTTTCATATACTTCCTTCATTACTTTTTCTGTTGCCTTTGCTGTCTTTTCATCCACACTCAACATAAAGATCGATGGTCCTGAACCGGAGATACCACCCCCCAATGCGCCCGCCTCCTTACATTTGATCTTAATCTCGCTAAAACCCGGGATCAAGATGCTTCTTACAGGTTCAATAATGACATCTTCCAGCGAGCGGCCGATCAGGTCATAGTCTTGTTTTAAAAAACCCGTAACAAGTCCGGCTATATTACCCCATTGTTTAATGGCATCCTTGAGCAGCACCTGCTTGCGCAATATCTGCCGGGCATCCGATGTCCTTACCTCGATTTGCGGATGCACAACGGTGACATATAGGGGAGGTGAATCGATGGCAATGATATCAAGGGGATAAATGCTTCGTATTAAACTGATGCCTCCGGCGATGCAGGGAGCAATGTTATCCGCATGTTTAACCCCCGAGGCAAGCTTCTCGCCGTTCATTGCAAACTGTATTACTTCCTCGCTTGAAAAAATATTTCCAAGCAGGTGATTGGCTGCAACAGCGGCACCCGCTGCACTGGCTGCACTCGACCCAATGCCGCTACCCGGTTTGATATGTTTTTCAATCTCGATTTCAAACCCGAGCTTATTCTCCATCTTTTCTATTACCGACAATAAAACAACGCCAGCAACATTTCTTTCCGCTTCCACGGGAAGATTGAAATTGTCTTTATTGATGATGATCACCGTCGGTTCATCTGTCAACGTAAGCTTCATGATATCATAAGGCTCATTCAGGGCCATGCCGAGAATATCAAAACCGCAGACCAGGTTGGCGACAGTGCCAGGACTCTTTATGCAAATTGTTTTCGCCACTTTTTTAGTTTTAGCTGCATACGATTACATCTTATTCTTAGGGTTACGTTTCGCGCCTTGCTCCGCGTTGCTCGCAATGACGGCATCAGGCATCCCGTATCCAGCATTCATCTTATTTCTTGCATTCTGCATCGTTCTACATCCTCGCAGCTCTAATGATATCCGCAAAGACCCCACTCGCCGTTACATCCGCTCCAGCACCTGCTCCTTTAACCACCAATGGCTGCTCGCTGTAACGATCGGTATAAAAAAGAACTACATTATCTTTTCCATAGAGATTATAAAGATCGTGCTTCGGATCTATATGCTGTAATCCCACAGTCGCTTTGCCTTCATTGTAGGAAGCTACAAACTTTAATTTGGTCCCCTTTGAATGTGCTTCACTGAACAGTTTCTTAAAATGCGCCTCCTCTTTTGCCATTTCCCTGTAAAAATCATCCACACTTCCTTTCATACATGCAGCAGGCATAAAAGAATTATTGGCTATCTCATCCATTTCGATCTGCTCACCGGCTTCCCTGGCCAGTATCATGATCTTTCTCATTACGTCTGTCCCACTCAGGTCCAGTCTTGGATCAGGCTCTGTATACCCTTCGTTCTGGGCCTGTTTTACTACATCAGCAAACTTGCGGGTACCGTCATAATTGTTGAAAACAAAATTGAGTGTACCACTGAGCACTGCCTGCATGCGATGCACTTTATCACCACTTCGCACGAGGTCATTCAGGGTAGCAATTACCGGAAGTCCCGCCCCTACATTTGTTTCGAAGAGGAAATGGGAATTGAATTCCCGGGCTAAATCTCTCAGCATTTTATAATTGCTGAATGCAGATGAGGCAGCGATCTTATTGCAGGCGACCACTGAAATACTTTTCTTTAGCAACTGTTCATAGGTAGCGGCTACTTTATCGCTGGCCGTTATATCTACAAAAACCGAGTTTCGCAGGTTCCTGCTAATGATCTCGTCAACGAACTGTTGAAGATTGGCGGGGGTTGATGCTTCCAGCTTTTCCTTCCATTTCGCCAGGTCAATACTTTCTTCATCAATAAGCATTTTGCG